>Ga0209186_1001870_pt1 | contig 15268 bp, 8 predicted proteins | sample SidtaG_FD_187426 | JGI IMG/M metagenome (GOLD analysis project Ga0209186, IMG submission 187426) | Marine algal microbial communities from Sidmouth, United Kingdom - Sidmouth_Male2 metaG (SPAdes) (version 2) | ecosystem: Host-associated > Algae > Red algae > Unclassified | place: Sidmouth, United...
TGGCGTCCCGCAGGCCATGCCGTGCGCATCGTCCCCGCCGAACTCGGCCCGTGGGCCGGCACCTACGGCGCAGCCTGGAACGTGAAGGCCTGAGAACGCATGATGTAGCACGGTTTTTTAAACCGTGCCACAAAAATCCAGGGCAGCACATTAATGCCTTTACATACTTTAAATACATGGCTTTTTTCGAGAATTCTCAACTCGGTGGTTGAATATTGATGTCACTTTTGTATCCATAATCCCATGGCAAGAGAACATTCCAAAGGATTTCGAACATTGAGTTACGAGGTGTTGCATGGCGGCACTGTTTAAACGGGAGGGATCACCATATTGGTATGGAAAGTTCCAGCACGGAGGCAAGCGGCATGTGTTCTCCACGAAGGAGAAGCGCAAGGTGGACGCGGCCCGTGTGCTCGAACGAAAAGTGGCGGTAGCAAAGGGCAGTGGCCATGTGCTTGACCTCCTCGGGGATCTCCGCCGCCAGCTCGATGGTTTGCGCCCCAGCGAACAGGCTGAGCGCTGGCTCGATTTTGTGATGCGCGGCAACGAACAGGTATCGGAGAAGCTGACGAAAGAGGCCGATGCGAACTACCGCGAGCGATTTGCCTGCCGACTCCTCGACCAGGCTCTCGCTGCGCTGGACACCCTTCCACCCGATGCGAAGGAGCGTATTGGCACGAAGTACTCGCGGCTCGCTCTTGCGCCCGAAGCCACCTTGCCACTTTCGGAGTGCTGGCCGCGCTTCCTCAAACTTCCGCGCCGTCGAATGCTCAGCGAAAACACGGCTGGCACCTACCGGGGGCTTTGGCGGAGGTTTCATGCATGGGCTGAAAAACAGGGGCTGGAACATCTGCACGACGTCACGCCGCGGATCGCGGAGGAATATGCCTTGGACCTTCAAGAGTCCGGAATTGCACCGCGCACCTTCAATTCACATGTCGTATTCCTTGGGACAATCTGCAACGGCCTCGCCCTCCAGGCCGGACTTACTTCAAACCCGTTCTCGCGCATTGTACGGAAGGACAAGTCTCCTGAAGGCTGGAGGAACCTGACAACCGAAGAGATTGCCAATGTCCTGCGCAATGCGGAGGGTGAGACACGCGTCATGGTGGTTCTTGGGCTGTATACCGGCATGCGGCTTGGCGATGTCTGTCGTCTGTCATGGTCCCAAGTCCATCTTGAAATCCCAAACCCTCTCATCCGGTTCACCCCGAACAAGACCAAGTACATGGGGAAGGAAATCGAGGTGCCAATCCACTCAAATCTGCTTTCTGTTTTGACAGATTGGCGTGACGCCTCTTCCGATGATTCAGATACGGTTGTGCCGATTGCGGCGGCTCTGTATTCCCATTCTCCTTCGTCGGTTTCGCGGAAACTCCAGATCTTTTTCCGATCTTGCGGGATTGAAACAAACCGCGAACGAAAGCGCGGGAAACGACGTGTGACGGAGGTTGGTTTCCATAGCCTCCGGCATTCCTTCGTTTCGCTTTGTGCAAAGAACAAAGTCCCCCGGTCCATCGTTATGGAGCTTGTCGGCCATAGTAGTCCCTCGGTCACCAGAATTTATACCCACTATGACGGCGAGACGTTGAACAATGCGATTCGCGTCCTTCCGTCCTTGGACGGAGAGGAGCAGGCGTCTTGAACAACGAGTCGATTGACAAATGGGGCTGGGACTTCTCCTTTGTGGATGAGAAATCAATATCCCCGGCGGCGGTCGCGTTTTATGAATACGCGAGAGAATCTGTCTGGGTAAACGTATATGCAGAAGCTGTGGCGGATGGGAAAACGGCCGATCATCTGCGAAAGGAATTCTCGTTGAAATATTTCGAGCCAAACACTGAGAACCTGCCATTCGACTGGGTTCTACTGCTTGGGTTTCTAAGGCGGAATCCAGAGATGCCCTACACCTGTTATCACGATCTCCTGAAAAACTCTACCGAGCTACATGGGGAGCCGGGGGATCTTGAACAATCGATGCTGAAGATCCTCAGAACGTCGAAAGTGGCCGTACGACTTGCCTGGCCCAGTGAATGGGAATCAAAACCCCAGCTCGGTTTCGAGGATGTGGAGATCGAACAAAATGTGGAACAGTGCGGAGTCCAGCCCCCTGAGGAGGATGTTACGGAGCAAAGCTTGGAGTCGCTGAAAGCCGCCAGTTTGGCAGCAGCGATAGCCTCCCGCCTGGATGACCGCGGAGGCGAGATCATCCCGATTCGTATCCAGTGGAAAGGATTTACCGACCAGGAACTGGTGGAGGCATTCAAACGACTTGTCACCCAGCTGCGGCCTTACAAGGCAGTTGAGAAAAGAGGGCGCGGAAAGGGGGACGTGACATCGATGGCGAGGCTTCGGGCTTTGGCCTGCCATCGGATATCACGAATCCATGGCGATCATCGAAATTGGCCGGAACCAGAGAAATCGGCATTCAAAGGCGTGCGTTTGTCGAAGGAAAAGAAGGTCTTCAATACCTCATTCAATCACTATTTCCCCATGGACAAGCCGCGTTTTAAAACGGTGAAAATAAACTAAACATTTAAATCCCGCTTTTATTACAGAAATTCACGTAAATTCCTTACGTGAACAAACAGATCGAGATTGCCAAGCACCTGTTGGAGGTGGACCTCAAGCCCGCCCAGATTGAGCAAATCAGGGCCATCCTGATTGGCGAAAGCCCCGCCGCTCCGTCATCCGCAGGCCCTCTCTTAATGAATCAGGCCTCGGCGGCAAGCTTTCTTGGCCTGCACCGCCAGTCAATTTACCGTCTGGTCCGATCCGGCCTTCTTCCCACCGTCCGCATAACAGGGACCCGGTGGTATCGCCGTGAAGACCTTGAACGAATTGCTCGGGAAGGCACGGGGGAGTTGGCATGAGGTGGGACATTGAAGAAGAATCGCTTTCGCAAATCCTCCGGGCGGGAAGCGGTGCCAACCGCGGGTTTTTCCGGCAGCTATCCGCAATCGATTTCAACGGGTTGGAAGGCGGCGAACTCGCTGAGGCTTTCGTCAAGGCGCTCTACGCCCCCGAGTCATGGATTCTCGCCAGCGGCTCGAGGCTGCAAGCCTGCGAATTTTCAGCGCCAAGCGGAAGCGTCCCGGAAACAATCGCCATCAATCCGCTTCTTTCGGATCCTGGCACCCTCGTTCCTGCCAACAGCCACCAAAGTTTGCGTGCCATGGTCCGTTTTCCATTTCTCGACGAATCCGAAGCATTGGGGTTCTGGTCCGTGTTTTCATTCGCAACTCTTCAAGCGCTCGTTTCAGATGGTTTTGACGTCTTTGCCATGGTGAAAAGGGATGCCGTCTTTGAATCCCATGGACATCGGCTGCTCAGCCGACTCGGTGCTGAAATCGGGCCTCCGCAAGCGATGCTGCCTTTACCTGGTGCGCGATGTGAAACTGGACGAATCGAACTGCTCTTTCTCGACCCGGATGGGCAAACATGAGCACCTATTGTTTTCATTTCCGGCACTCTACGGCCAGCGGAGTTCTAGAATTTCCATATTCGCTTGTCTTCAAACAAGCCCTCATCGTTTCCATGCGGAAGGAGGTTGCCAACTGGGAGTAAACCCGAGGTGATGTTCGATGGATCGTGTCGGCAGATTTAGGCCAGCGCACCATCCTTCGCTCCTGTAACCTCCCGTCTGACTCAAACGCAAGACTGCGGACCCTGGACTTTGACAACCAGGGCGGAGCGGGCTTCGGCCCCAGTGCTCCCTCAGACCGCACCAGCTGCTGGACCCTGGCTTTACACGCACGGGCTGGATGGCAGCGCACCCACCGAGTTAGTCCGGTCCGCGAAATTCGAACGGCCCGGTCGGACATAAAATTAGCACAGGCTTCTGGTCTGGGCGGGTGACGGAGTCGCTTGAGCGGTATACTTGGCGAACTCGGCGCGAGACTCCGGAGTTGCTTACCGAAGTACCACCCTTTCCTGCCCCGCGTGGCGGGAGTGTGCCCCCGAAGAAGGCTTCGCCTTGGCATAGAGACACTTTGCAGAATAGGGGTCCATGAGGATCACTGGCCATAGAGACAGATAGAGGGGCATCGAGGAGAGGAACCGGGACGGAGGCCTTCGAATGGATTCGATTGCACAATATTTCTCCGTGAACCCGCGGCGATTCACCTGCCGAGGATGGGAGGATCAGAAGTAGAACGGGCCATAGAGACACTTACAGAGCACCAGGGGAGAAGCGACCGGCACGGAGGCCATCGAATGGATTCGATTGCACAATATTTCTCCGTGAACCCGCGGCGATTCACCTGCCGAGGATGGGAGGATCAGAAGTAGAACGGGCCATAGAGACACTTACAGAGCACCAGAGGAGAAGCGACCGGCATGGAGGCCATCGGATGGATTCGATTGCACAATATTTCTCCGTGAACCCGCGGCGATTGACCTGCCGAGGATGGGAGGCTCAGAAGTAGAACGGGCCATAGAGACACATACAGGGGCATCAGGGAAAGCGACTGGAATGGAGGCCTTCGGATGGATTCGATTGCATAATTTTTCTCTGTGAACCCGCGACGATTCGCCGCTCAATTCGAGATTCCGACCTTGGAAAGCAGCATGGATTTTCCCTGAAAAGGTCTTCGAAGTAGAAGATCGGAAACCGCGGTCGTCTTGTCAGCAGCTCGAAATCTGCCTCCCATCCTTGATCAGGCCAAGTTCTTGGTGATCGCCCCAAGGCCGCTCAATCATGACCTCTCGGCTCCCGTAGCGCCACTACCATGCTTCACATCGAATGGTCCGTTGGGTCTGACCGAATGGGGAAACGAGGCCCCTTCGGTCTGACCGAATCGAGAGACGATGCCCACTGAGTCTGACCGAATGGAGAGACGATGCACGTTGGGTCGGACCGAAGCTGTGAAAAGGCCGCATTGGGTGTGACCCAACAAACCGGGGAAGCTTGAAAGAATCCTGCGAATCACTGCCTGCCCCAATATATGCGAGGCCGGCAACGATCCGTATTACCGCTGCCTTGAACGGCTACAAATCCGGACACATTGTTCGCAAGATCAGCGGAAATGAAGAACTTCTGTCTAAATTCGGGCTGTAACCCTACAAAATGTTCGGACTGTGAGTCCGATGAGACCGGTTTACCTCGGCGACCCGGCAACCCATCCTTCCGATGTCCATACAGGTCCTGGCCCGTCGTCGTTCGAATTGGCTCCGCATCGCCTTGATTCCTCTGGCGGTATGCGTGGCGAGATTGGCGGCGGTTGATAACCCATGATCACGCCGAGGATCTGAGCTGTCCCCCAAGGCTTTCAAGGCGGTGCCCAGGACCCGAAACGGGGGCGGGGGGGGAGTGCGCTGTGCCGCGAGGGCGTTATATCATATTCATCTCGCCGTGAAAAATTTTGGTCTCAAAAATTTGCCAGCCATGGCCGAAGGCCAATCATCCTAGTGGCTCACTCATCCTGCATCCCGATAGGACGTCTAAGGCGTGGTCAAGCCAGATGACTCAACGCAACAGCAGATAAAGAAGCATTGCCGGAGGCGAACATTCGCGCGATGCTAATACCTTCTAAGCCAACACCTTGACGGCTCACTCACCATTTTGATAAAGTGATTCAGGAGTCACAAAAGGAGCCTCATGAAACTGCTGCAAAAACACGCAAAAATTCTCATTCTTTTTTCTATCCTCGTAGGCAGCGCCGTCGCCTTCCAGATCTTCAACGGCCAAGATGGTGACAATGACGGGATGGATGACGGCTGGGAGGCTGTGATGGGGCTTGATCCGACCGATCCCAATGACGACTCGGCAGATCCGGACGCAGACTTGCTGACAAACTTCCAGGAATCCGGCGTTCCGAGCGATCCATTCGTCGAGGATACCGACTTCGATATGTGGCCGGACGGACTCGACTCCGATCCGGTCAGTTCCGCTGTAATGTACTGGGGCGACCCGTCCTTCACGACCCCGACGAACTCGATTTACAACTATGTCGGGCCAGCCTGGTGGACGAACCAGACCCACCGCCACGTGGGCGGGCAGTGGTTCAACCATAGCTGGACATCTTTGGCTAGCGAGCCACCTCCCGACACCGATCGCGGACCGCGTTTGGAAATCGGAATCGACCGCAGCCTGCTCGCCACCAATCTCAACTTGGATATCGAATATTGGGATTTTGCCGGGGCCGAACTCGAAGTTTCGCTCTATGACACCGGCACGGGCGCATACGTCGCCACCAATCTTTTCGGAAACCTCTGCCAAGGCGTCCATGATCGAGTCCGGCAGACCTACGCGTTGCCACTGGCCGACCATCCGTCAGCCGACCAGATTCGCATCGAACGTCACAAAGGCCACGCTCAAGTATACACCACCATGCTGCGTCCGGTCGGAAGCCCGAACACGCTCATGGGCTTCGATGTTCCGCTCCACCTAGTTCCCGAGATCGAGGTGGATGCCCCCGGCAACTTCGTCCAACCCGTCTTCCGTGGGTTTGTGGGCCAGCCGGGTGGCGGGGCAACGGGGACCGGTTGTCCCGGTGGAGAACGCCTTTCCAACGTCGAATTCGACACCTCCGGGGATTGGACCGTTCATACCGTCGGCGGTGCCTACTCTTATGTCGGCTATGGACACAGCTATCTTTATGGTTACGGCGGCTATGGCGAACTGATCGAAATCTCCCAGCCCGTAGGACTTTGTGAAGGCGACACCTTCACCTTACATGTCAACGTCGAGTGGAACGACAGTGATCCTGGCACCTCCCTCGATTACGAACTGTTGGACGACCAAGGCAACGTCGTTCTCACAATTGCGTCCCACACCCTCACGCCGAACGATTACGACAGCGACTATAGCTTCTCGGGCACCGCGCCCGCCGGAGTCGACAGCTTCCGCGTCCGCTGGGAAGATGGCAACTACAACTATCTCTATGCCGGCCTCGGCTCGGTCAGCCTGATCTCAGACGCCCCCGGCTCCGGCGGCGGTGGCTCAGGCGGGCAGGCCGCATCCGACGGCCCGCAACTGCTGAACCCAACGTTCAGCGGTTCCGCCTCGCCACTGGCTTGGAGCATGGCCTACACATCGAACAGCTATGCAGACTTCGACTATTATCTCTATGGCGTGGGCTACGTAGGCGAATCCGTCCAACTTGAGCAAGACGTCAACCTTGTCGCGGGACAAACGGCCACCATCGAGGCGGAGTGGTACGACAACTGGGAAACCTATCAACCTCTCTTGGAAGTCCAACTACTCGACAGCGCCGGGACCGTTGTCCAAGTCCTCGGCACCATCCAGCCCCCTGCCTATTACAGCGGTTACAAATTCGATAGTTTCACAACCACCGTGACCGCCGACGCCTCCCGACTGCGGATCTCATGGACCTCGGATGAGACCGGCAACTACGAACTCTACGCCCAACTGGATTCCTTTCAACTAACAACCGCGGCAACACCTTCGGGCAGCCCGCCCAGCCTGTACGCCTTCAACCAGTCCTTCCTCGTTCCAAACGACACAACAAACGACACGTCCGACTGGGATCCAGCGGCTTTCCCAAATATTAACCGGCTCGACACCGTCCTCTGCGATGGCAACCGACCCTTGCTGCACACGCTCTATACCGACACCTCCACTGGCCAGACATGGGAGTTCCACAGCGACCTGCAAACGGATTTTCTGCGTATCCCGGCCTCGGTCCCCGCAGCCTGCAACCCCAGCCTTGTCGAAGGATACACGGTGCACCGCTATTGCGACAACGCTGTGTCGGACCATCTGCGCTTGGTGCCCGACACCTGCGCCACGGACTGCAAACCCGTCTACGTGATCGACCCGCTCACGCCAGAAACCGGACACAACGATCTTTCAGGAGAGTTTCACATCACCGGTATGTACCAAGAGCACCTGGTTCTGGAGCGCTGCGACGGCGGAGCGTTGATGTTCTGGAGCAGCAACGTCTCCTCCTGGTGCCTCAGCGAATCGGGCACCTTCGAGTCGAGCGAAGCCTCTTTCTACGCGAGCCAGGCCAACGGCCCTCCCGATGGCGGCGTGCACGCACCGTTGGAAAGCATGGAATGGTACACCTCCAGCTCGAATGGGCTAGGGGCGAACCTGTTGCACGGCCTGCCGCCGCCAGGCTCCCCCGGCTTTGATTCCGACTGCGCCATCGACTTGGACTCGAACTGGCACCCACGCGAAGTAATCGCCCCCCACGACTGCGAGGCGGACAGCGATGGAGATGGTATGTACGACGTTTGGGAGACAGCCAACGGACTCGATGCCTACGACCCCGCCGATGCGACACTCGACTCGGATGGAGACGGCTGGAGCAACTTGATCGAGTTCCACAGCGGTCTCGACCCACAAACGGCGGACGGCGGCGGAGGACCACCCGGTTCTGCAGGCTCGGTCGAACTCGTCGTACACACCCCGCTTGACCAATAGGAGGCTCTACCATGTCATCGAAAAAAGAAAGATTCAGCTCGCGATTCCCCCTGATTAAAAAGGTGGGGATCACTGCCCTTGTTCTAGTCCTACCATTTGTCATCCCGTCATTGCAGGCAGGCTGCCCCTGTGAGAATCCGGCGATGACCGTAGATGTCCGTGTCGACAATACAGGGACGAGCACCGAGACACCGGTCGAAATCATATTCGACGGTGAACCGATCACCTTGACAAGCGAAGGAGGGGGCTCCGATCTCATCGGAGCGGTATCCAAAAACATCGAACCCGGTTCACCGTTCTACATGGAGGTTGTTGATCCAGGACCCGCTTCCACCGTGTCATTTAATATCAGGCCTCCTCCATGCTGTGATCTTGAAGTCGCCGTCGATGGATCAGGGCAAGGCCAGAGCTACCATTTGGCAGTGGATGACGATTGGCCTTACTGGTCCAGTGCTTCAACTGCGGATGTCACACCGGGTCAATCCGTCACCTACCGCTGCAAACCAACCAATCCTGAATGCGCCCTCGGTGGGACGGGCCAAGCGGAAGCTAGGTCTGGAAGTTTCAAGTGGCGTTGCAACCTGGGTTCCGCTTTCGGCACGCTGGAAATCCATGAGGAAAACCTGACACCGGCCGTGTTCACTCCCCAAGTGCTATCTTTCCGTTCCTCTGGTCGGCCGGAAGCGGGAAATGTCACGGTGAACAAAGCTTCAAACGGGTCGATTTTGGACGTCACCACACCAGAACTGACTGCGATTGTCCTCCCTCAGAACGATGGTTATGACATTGAGATTACAAAGGTGTCAGAAGGAGCGCCCTTTGTAACCTACAGCTTCCGGGACCTCAGCGGCGACTTGGAGGTCAAAGAGATTCGCGGCGGAACGACCAAGACGGAAGTTTACGCTCAGAATTCCGCAACCAAGGAGTGGACCGTCATTGATGCGTTTGGAAATATCCGAACACTCTCTTTTAATGATACCGGGACTCACTGGCAGAAGATTTTCACCTGGGGGGACAGTGCTGGGAACGTCATTTCAAAGACAGTCGAGACTTATATTCACAATTATGAACTCGGTAAACTCCTTGTCTCGGTCGACCAAGACGCAGACGGGGCAAGCCTGCTCACGAAATACGAGTACTACCTCGACCCCTCAGATCCAGCCTCCTACGGCAAGCTCGCTTGGAGAATCGAACCGGACGGTAGTTGGACAAAGTGGGAGTACGAGGAGACCTATGCCCCCAGACTCGGCGAGATGCAGACCATCGACACACGGATCGAACGCGTATTTCGTCCATGGAAGGACCAGCCGCAACATCCCACCAACGCCACTCCGCAAAACTGCGTGATGGTGGAAACCACCTACGGACAGGCCTTGGACATCGAAGAGTACGAACCAAGCGAAGCCCAGTTCTCCACCCATCACGTCCTCGGCGACCTTGTCAGCGAGACAACCTACACGACTACACCCGATGCCAATATTCCCGGCGTCGTCGTCCGCACCGTCTCCGCACAATCGCTCACCGGCGCGGGTACGACAATCACTGGAAGCGAAACCAAGCACCTCTGGCGCTCCGATGAATTCTCAGGGGACATCAACATCCTCGCGGGACGGCCACTGTACACCAAGTCGCCCGCAGGTAACGAGGTCGATTTCGTATACGAAATCGGCTACTTAGACTCTACTGGCAATTTCGTCGTCCCGAGTTTCTCATACGGATTCTACGCCGTCCGAACCACCGCCACCAGTGGCATGCACGGTCTGGCTGACAACGATCCCGCCTACATCGGCAAGCGATCCCAAGTCATCACCATCGAGGACGAGGCCGGACGCCTGCGCCGCACTGAAACTCGCGTCCAGACAACGCCTAGCCTGAACAGCTTCCAACTCGTCTCCTGGTCCGAACACCACTACGACGAACTCGGCCACCTCACCAACACCGTCGCCAACGGCGAGACCGTTTACACTGCGACCTATGTGGATGGCCTGCTCGAATCCGAAACCGGTGCTTCCGGGGAAGAGACCATCATCACCCGCGACGGCGGATTCCGCCCGGAGATCCTTACCACCACCGGCTTCGCCCATCCGAACTATCCCGCACAAGCGGACCTCGACACAAAACTGGTGTACGATCTGATGGGGCGCACCACGCAAACCATCGTCTCCGCCATGGATCCGGTCAACGGCTTGCAGACGCTCACATCCTCCATGCAATACGACGGCGCCGGACGGCCCGTCTCCTCCACCGATCCGCGCGGCATCACCTCGTTCATCGAATACCCCGACGACTTGGGCACCATCGTCGCCATCCAACCCAACGGTGCCAACACCACGATCAAGCGATACCTGGATGGACGTCCCAAGGAAACCACGGGCCCCGCCGTCACCGACCAATTCACCGATTACGTCATGTCGCTCTCGCAGGGACTCGTCACCACCCGGACCCTTGGCCGTTCGGACTCGCAACGACAAACCACCAGCACCACCGACGGTCTGGGACGCGGAATCGAAACCGCTGTGCCTGACGGCTACGGCGGCTGGCTCAGCACTTTGATCTCCTCCGACTCCGAGGGCCGCCCCGTCTCCACGACGACCGGGAATCTCGCCCCCTCCGCCATCGACTACGACACGCTCGGATCACCCTTTCGCACCTTCCGCGACCTCGACGGCGACCTCACCTTCGACCCCGCATCCGCCGAACCCGCAGTCGAACAAGAATCCAAGGTCGTCCTCCTAAATGGCGTTTTTTGGCAGCAGTCGGAGTCCTTCACCTACCCCCACACAAACGACGTCCTCCGAGTCCGCACCACCACCAGCCGCTCCGCCTTGCTCGCCGCCGACGGAACCTTCCCCGGCCACATTTCCGAAACAGTGGACATCCATGGCAACACCGGCCGGACCACGACCACCATCGACCGCGTCAATCGCACCGTGACCACCGTCATCGAATCCGACCTCCATCCCGCGACCAACCACACCGCCGTCACCATAAACGGACTGCTCCAGAACTCGGTCTTTGCCAATGGCCGTTCGGTCACCTTCGAGTACGACGGGCTGAGGCGCAGGATCGCCACCCTCGACACCCAACATGGCACCACCCGAACACATTTCGACGACAAGGGTACCGTCAGCTCCACCGAGGACGCCTACGGCCATCACACCCATTATGGCTACAACCACTTCGACGGCCAACTCACCGCAGTCACCAACGCCCTCGGCAATACCACGTACCTGCAGCACGACCTTCGCGGCCAAATCATCCGCCGTTGGGGCAGCGCAGTCTACCCCATCGAGATGGCCTACCACCCCGACTTCGGTCACCGGACCGAGCTGCACACCTTCCGCGCCGGCACCGGTTGGGAACAAGACCTCTGGCCGCAGCAAACCGGCAAGGCCGATGTCACCAAGTGGATCCATGGCGAGGCCCGAGGCCTGATGGAACGCAAGATCTACGACGACCATACCAGCGTCCATTACCTCCACGACACCTACGGTCGTCTCGACACCCGAGTCTGGGCAAACGGACGCCTCACCAAATACGAATACGATAACCAGTCCCGCCTCACCGACCGCATCTACAACGACCCGCCATCCGGTGCGGATCCAGGAACCCCCGACGTCCACTTCACCCACACCCGTTTCGGCGCGCTCGCCACCGTCATTGATGACGCCGGTTTCCGCCGCTTCAGCTACAACGACCAGATGCAGCGCACGGATGAGTCGATGAATCCGAACGCGAACGCCTCACAACCTTACAGCTACCAACTCCAGAACAAGATCGACCCGCAAGGCCGCGCCGGCGGCATCGCCCTGCTCGATTCCAGCTATGATCTGAATTACCATTACGACCCGGTGAACCGGCTCGGATCCATCACCGCGCCCGCAAATGGCACCTCCGCCGCCCGCAGTTACACCTACGGCTACCAGCCGGAATCGAGCCTGCTCGCCTCCCTCGTCCACACCAACAACGGACTCCGCGTCCTCGAAACCTCCTACACCCGCGGCTTCAACGGACGCGTGGACGACCTCGTCCACCGCGACAAAACCGGTGCGGTGATCGCCAGTTTCGGCTACACCCACGACGCCCTGCAACGTCGCACCCAGATGCACCGTGAGGATGGCTCTTACTGGAACTACGGCTACGACAGCCGCAACCAGGTCATTTCCGGCAAGAAGCACCGCACCGCCACCACCTTCTTCGCCGGCCGCCAGTTCGAGTACGGCTTCGACGGCCTTGGCAACCGGCTCAGCACCAAGGAGGGCGGCGACAGCGCCGGGCAAAATCTCCGCTCCAACCAATGGGTGGCCAACAGCTTAAACCAGCTCGTCGCCCGTAGTGTCTCCGGGGCTATCGACATCACCGGCACCGCCGATCCCTCCGCCAGCGTCCGGGTCAACGGCATCGACGCCCCACCTGAATCTGACGGATACTTCCGCGCCGAAGTCCCAGTCCGCAACCAGAGTGCCGCCATTCGGCTGCCCCTCGTCACTCGCGCAGAAACCAACGGCTTGGCCCGCACCGAATCCGGCAGCAAGGTCGTCCCCCAAACCCCGGAGCGCTTCGACTACGACCTCGACGGCAACACCATCCGCGACGGCCAGTTCGAGCACCACTGGAACGGTGAAAACCGCCTCGTCAAATCCGTCCGCCACAGCCCCGCCGGCGAAAGCCTCACCATCGCCAACCGCTACGACTTCATGGGGCGCCGATTCGAGAAGAAGATCGTTGAAAACGGCACCATCACTACCATCCGCTTCGTCTACCAGGGCTGGAACGTCATCGAGGAGCGCACGATCACCGGGGCAAACTTCCTCGGCAACGGCGGAACCATCAGCACCAACCGCTACGATTGGGGTTCCGACTTAAGCGGCACCATGCAAGGTGCAGGTGGCGTCGGTGGACTACTCCATCTTGATCATGCGACGCTAGGCTCAAAGCATTACATTTCAGATGCTATTGGCAACACAGCCTGCTTGCTTGATACTCTGGGGGTGGTCGCCCAATACCAATATGACCCGTTTGGGAACGTTATTCAATCTGAAGGTTTTGCGGCGATGGCAAATCATTTTTTGTTTAGCACGAAGTTCGTTGACCGTGAAACCGGCATGTCGAGCTTTGGTTTCCGCAATTACAGCTCTGACTCCGGAAAATGGCAATCCCGTGACCCGTTAGGGCTAAACGGGGGCATTAACAACTATGGATTTATTGCGAACGCATTAACAGGAATAGACCTAATTGGCCTTCAAGGTAAGCATCCGTTGGCCCTGCTCCAATCGAGTGACGAATGTGAAGTCGCTAATTTGGACGTTGTTGCGGATTGGCTTATAGCCAATGAAGATCGAGATTCCGATAATTTCGTGAATGCCGAAATTGGACCTTTTTCCTTTTGGAATGCCTGCTTTCATGTAAGAGAAAAAATAGATGATGTCATGAGGGAGAGGCACCGAATCAGGCACGGAATTGACCCTCATAGTCTTTGGAGATTAGCAGAATTAGGGGCTATGTTTGAAAAATTGACGAGTTTGTACAGGAGGCTTAAATGTGGGCAGGATGGAGGAGCAATGGTCCCAGACACCACCACGCCATATACCCCGCCAGTTAATTTCCCCGGCAGGTTCCCTGCCGTAGAGGGTGAACCCTTTCAGGAACCTTTGCCGAACAACTCATGGAAGGATTTCTTAGACGATCTAAATACTGTTGAACGCCCAGATCCAAATAATTATTACTCCCCCCTTCCGCACATCGGGCTAACCCGGTGCATCCCAATTAGCGTTCATGGAGATCGCGCGATGTTTGACGTATTAAGGTTCGGAGGGGTAGTTGGCGGAATAGCAGCAGTGGCCGTTACAGGTGGAACGCTTGGGCTCGCCGGAGGAGGAGCTGCAGCTGGAGGAGCTGCGTCAGCTGGAGGGGCTGCATCAGCAGGAGGGGCTGCATCAGCAGGAGCCGGATCTGGAGCTGCCGCTGGCGCTGGCGCCATCTTGTCCGGTGTATTAGGAGGGCAATGATGGCTGAATCGACGTCAGCCGAAGTGGAGTTCATCTGTGTTCGCAAACCGCCCGGGGTAGATTCTCTAGACAGACAATTTCTGGCCAGATCCGAGCCTCACTATCATAAGTTCAATGTTTCCATATTGGTGGATCATAAGATCCTCGAAGTCCTTGTGGAAGGTGCACGTGAAGAAATCTCTCGTTTCTATGAGTCGAAAGACTTTGAAGTTCTTTGCATTACCTTCAAATTTACCACCCCTAGAGCCCAGGCAAGGCTGGTTACAATTCCTAAGTTTTTCACTGCATTCGGAGCTGAGATATCAATACTATTTCTTTGATCACCCTTGTAGGGTGAAGCATAGTCCGCTTCGCTCACGGGTTGCGGCAGGAACGGGCCCTTGCCCGCCCACATCCCAGATCCCTATGTGCGGAACTAGGATCTCCCCGACGAAAACTGCTCCAGCTCCTGTGGGAGGGGGGAACATGGAGTCGGGGTGTATTTGTGTTAACGGTCGTTGGTTCGGGTTGCTTTTTTGATATGCCTCGATACCGCGCGGCGTCCGGGTCAAGATTGGGATACCGGGCTGGTACCATAGGCGTTCTCCTGTTGAATAGCCGGTCGCCGACCAACTATTTAAGAACGGCTTTGTTGCAAGCCACCGCCGAAGAGGCGACGGAGATTGTCCAAGCGTTCGCTGCGCGAACGGGTGTCGGTGTCATGCAACTTTGCTCCCTTGATGACGATCAAGGGGACATAGTTCAAGGAAGCAACTGACAGGATGGAAAAGATTGGCTACGGTTTGACCATGAGGAACCCCAATCAAACATTTCTGCTCCTGCTGGCCACTTTCGGTTTCAGTTTCACCCTCGTTGCAAACGCTCTCGA
>Ga0209186_1001873_pt1 | contig 15247 bp, 10 predicted proteins | sample SidtaG_FD_187426 | JGI IMG/M metagenome (GOLD analysis project Ga0209186, IMG submission 187426) | Marine algal microbial communities from Sidmouth, United Kingdom - Sidmouth_Male2 metaG (SPAdes) (version 2) | ecosystem: Host-associated > Algae > Red algae > Unclassified | place: Sidmouth...
AAAACGCAGACAGAAGTCCATGAAGTGTCGCGCCACTCCGCAAAGGGCGCTGGTGTCATTTTTTATTTGAGCGGAGACTCGAATCCCGACTTCGGGAAGCGGCCTACCACTCCAAGCTGTTACCCAAGGCTAACATACCTCTGATCCCCGAGCAGCAAATAATTTGAAAAATCTAACTAAGTAGAACTAGGAACGGATGGCCTTGATCGCTTAGGACTCACTCACCAGACGGTTGCCATGGACTCCCGCAATTGCAATTAGTCCATGTCAACTTCGCTAGAGAACTTCTGGAAACATCTCAAGCAGGGTATCAAGTGCGCTCACACTGATGTCTCAGACAAGCCCCTTGTGAAGGCTGTAACCTAGTTTGAGTTCCGCTGTGGTCTTCCCCCGAAAAAGTGGACGTCGATTGCGCCGTTCTGAATGTTGTTAGTTTAGGATCGAATTTTGGTTTTGGAAGTGTCTTTTGAGAAAGTCTTCCGGTGAGATGTTACCGAGGCTGCTGTGCCTGCGGCGTTGGTTGTAGAAGGTCTCGAGGTAATCAAAGATGGCGCGACGTGCATCCGCCTTAGTCTCGAAGCAGCAGTCGTCGGGGAAGGCCTCGCGTTTGATGGTGGCAAAGAAGCTCTCGCTCTTGGCATTGTCATAGCAGTAGCCCTTCGCTGACATGCTCTGGGTGATCCCAAGTAGCCTGAGGTGGGTTCGCATCTGCCGCGAGGTGTATTGGCAGCCTCGGTCGGAGTGGAAGAACGCTCCCTGGGCAGGAGGGATTGATCCGGTGGCACTGGCAAAGGCGGAGGTGACTAGGCTAGTGGCCATATGATCGTCGAGTGCCCAGCCGGCCACGGCGCGGCTAAAGAGGTCGAGGACGACCGCGAGATAGAGCCAGCCCTCGCGGGTAGCAACGTAGGTGATATCACTGACGTAGACCTGGCCAGGGGCTGACGGTTCTGGGGCACCCTTGAGGAGATTTGGGGCAGGCTGCTTAGAAGGGTCGCTGACTGTCGTCTTCGGTCGGAAGGCCGCCTTTGCCGTCGCGTCGATGCCGTGTTTCTTCATCAGGCGTGCCGCGCGGTTCTCCGAGCATGGCACCCCGCGCGCCGAGAGTTCGGAAGCCATGCGCGGGCTCCCGTAGCATCGGGTATGGCGGTCGGAGTGAATCTCACGCATCTCCTTTACGATGTGCTTCTCTTGGACCGCGCGCCGCCCCTCGGGGCGGTTCCTGGCTACGTAGTAGCCACTGCGCGAAACACCGAAGGCTTCGCAGAGTTCGGCAACGGTATAGCTTGGTTCTTTTTCCCGCATCGTGTCGATCATCGCATGCCTAGCTGCGGGTCCTCCGCTAGGATGCTGGCCGCTTTTTTAAGATCTCTCGCTGCCGCTTGAGGTGGATATTCTCCCGGAGCGAGTGCCAAGGAGTGCGTCGCACCACTTCCTCAGGCTCGCTTGGCTAACCCCCAGTTCTCTGGCGATTTGGCTAAGCGGCTTCCCGCTTGCCCTCAATAGCTCGACGGCATCCCGCCGGAACTCCTCGGTGTAGGTCGGTCTCTTCTTTGACATTGGCTTACTTGGTTCTTACTGAACCGCGCAACCCGTGTCCATTCTTTCGGGGGAACCTCACTTCAACCAGTTGAAGAATACAAGGCGATGCTTCCGATGCTGTTTTTTCCTTTGTTGCGGCCTAACGGCTTCGGTCAGACATGCTCAAAGGAAGGCGGTCCAGTTCGTCCGCGTTGCCTTTAAGTGTCTCGCGCTTCCTGATAAAGGACTCAAGCCGAACCGGATTCTCTAGCACGCTTGAGGTCCATGACCGGATCTACTGATGTTGCAAAATACCTCCGCATCTAAAAACTTGCTTGTGAGATCCGTGACAGTCTTACATGAAGCGCAAACTGCGATAAGACCCAAGGTGCAAACGACAAACATAGGAGAATTTGCAACCATCCACTTTGTGGCGATATAATCCAGCTGCGTCCCTAGCTTTTTAGCCTCACCTGGAGCGCCCTCAAACGGATTATACTCGTAAACCTTCCCAGATCGCGCGGCTCCAGACAATCTAAGTTGATGCATGAAAAAATCAGGCGCGCTGATGGAATCGAGATCCATCTCTACCATACGCGGACTGCCTACTAAAGCCCCGATCTGAAGGGCGTCCAAGTCTCCCGCGTCCACACGAAGGGAGTCAATCAGTTGGGACTGAATGATCCTTAGTCGATGAATAACAACCATTCTGTAGATCGGCAAGAAGCCGAACTTGTACACGCCTAAAACGCACAAGAAAGCGATGAAGAAGATTATGATGTAGTTCATGAGTCAGTGCTGTCTGCTTGTATAGACAGGTCGTCCTTGTTTTTGATCACAAAAACCGCTGTTAAAATTATTATAGCCTCTAATGCCGCTAAAATCCAGCCGGCAAAGGCGATTGCACCAACGTCCACAAACAGGCTTGCTATTTGCCGCACTGCGTCCTCACTGAATTTGAGAGCCACAATGATCATGAAGATGGCCCACAAGGAAGCTGGAAGCCTTTTCCAGAAGACTACAGCCGCCGACTCAGGAGGCGGCAAGAATGAGACTGCAGCGGAGTTCCCACTTGCCGTCTTGACCCCGACGGCAAGCCCGGCAGGCCCACTATCGGTGACCTCAATTTCTGCTGGTTTTGGAGTGGTGGGGGCATCCATCTGTATAGAAGTCTATCAATCTATCGGCCCCTGAAAAGCAGAAAGTTCCACGGAAATTCCGCGAGTTCCACGGGGACAGGTTCGATATTCGTTCTTTCAAACCGCGTTACACCCCTAACCCGTTGATCGACTTGCGATACTCCGCACCAACCTCGGACAAAGCCAGCTACGGCCCTCCACCCGCCCTAGAGGAGTTCCACCGTTCCACCGGGACCGGCTCGATTCGATAGGACGCCTCGGGATGAAAACAGACAACTCGGGATCGATCTTCTACTCGTCGCCTGCGTCTCGGGATCGAACTAAAAGTTCTCATCCCACAATCCCTCGCATTTTGGAAAAATGGCGGAGGGAGTGGGATTCGAACCCACGGTGAGGTTGCCCCCACACCGGATTTCGAATCCGGCGCCTTAAACCAAGCTCAGCCATCCCTCCTGGATCGCGTTGAGCGGGTCAGAAGGTGCGCTATTTTGGGAGGTTGGCAACTCGGATCGTTGTCTGATGGGCCAAAAAAAGCCGGACCCCGAGCGGGGTCCGGCTGGTTGAGTTTTGGGCTCTACCGACCTACTGGCAGGATTCGCACTCTTCGGCGTTGCCGATCTCGCAGGCGCGGGCCTCGGCGGCCTTGGGTGTGGTATCTTCGTTTCCTCCGACGATACCACGGACTTCCTTCTTCACGTTGACTGTAGACTTCTCGATGCGGGAAGCTCCGAGGGTGCGGAGGTAGTAGGTGGTCTTCAGTCCCTTGGTCCAGGCGGCGCGGTACATGTGCGACAGGGTCTTCATGTCCGGCTCGGCGAGGAATAGGTTGAGCGATTGGCTCTGGTCGATCCACTTCTGGCGACGGGCAGCGGCTTCGATAAAGAATTGGTAGGGAATACCGAAGGCGGTGACGTATTTCTCTTTGATGTCGGCTGGGATATCGTCGATCTCGCCGAGTTCACCGTCGTGATACTTGAGCTTGGAGCACATGTCCTCGGTCCAGAGGCCGCGAGCCTTGAGGTCGCGGACGAGGAACTGGTTTAGGATGATGAAGTCGCCAGAGAGGTTGGACTTCACGAACAGGTTCTTGTAGTGCGGCTCGATGCACGGGCTGGAGCCCATGATGTTGGAGATCGTCGCTGTCGGAGCGATGGCCAGCACGTTGCTGTTACGCATTCCGTTCTTGGCGATCTTCTCACGAAGCGGAGCCCAGTCGAGCTTGCCACCACGTGGGACATCGATATCGACTCCGCGCTCCTCGGCGAGGAGGTCGACGGTGTCGTGAGGCAGAAGACCACGCGACCACTTGGAACCTTCGTAGGACTGGTAGGTGCCGCGCTCGCCAGCGAGGTCGCTACTGGCCTCGTAGGCGTAGAAGGCGATGGCCTCCATGAACTCGTCATTAAACTCGACAGCCGCCTGGGAGGCAAAGGGCTGGCCCCGCTGATAGAGGGAGTTCTGCAAGCCCATGACACCAAGCCCGATGGGACGGTGACGCTGGTTAGCGGTCTCTGCTGGAGCGGTCGGGTAGAAGTTGATGTCGATGACGTTGTCGAGGGCCCTGACTGCGATCCGGATGGTCTCGCGGAGCTTCTCGTGGTCGAGACTTCCGTCCTCGGTGAGGTGGTTATCGAGAACGACGGAGCCGAGGTTGCAGACAGCAGTCTCTTCCTCACCGGTGTTCAGCGTGATCTCGGTGCACAGGTTCGAGCTGTGGATGACTCCGCAGTGGTCCTGAGGGCTGCGCACGTTGCAAGGGTCCTTGAAGGTGATCCAAGGGTGACCGGTCTCGAAGATCATCCGCAGCATGGCCTTCCAAAGGTCAATCGCTGGAACGGTATCGCTGTAGATCTTGCCTTCGGCAGCTTGGGCCTCGTAAGCGCAGTAGGCGTCTTCGAATGCTTTGCCATAAAGGTCGTGGAGATCGGGAACGTCGTTGGTGCGGAACAGGGTCCAGTTCTCGCGGCCTTCCATCCGCTTCATGAACAAGTCGGGAATCCAGTTCGCCGTGTTCATGTCGTGGGTGCGACGACGCTCGTCTCCGGTGTTCTTGCGAAGCTCGAGGAAATCGAAGATGTCGTTATGCCAGGTCTCGAGGTAGGCACATCCGGATCCCTTCCGCTTTCCGCCTTGGTTAACGGCGCAGAGCTGATCGTTGTGGAGCTTGAGGAACGGGATGACGCCCTGGCTTTCACCATTGGTGCCGTGGATGTGGCCGCCGGTGCCACGAACCGAGGTCCAGCTGCCACCAAGACCACCTGCCCACTTGGAAAGGTAAGCATTCTCTGCGATTCCTCGCTGCATGATCGACTCGATCGAGTCGTCGACCTTGTAAAGGTAGCAGGAGGAGAGCTGCGAGTGTTGGGTGCCTGCGTTGAACAACGTCGGTGTCGAGGAACAGAATCGACGCGTGCGGTAGAGCTTGTAAAGATCGGCGATCTTCTCGACTGGGGCCTCGTCCTTGAGGAATAAGCCCATCGAAACCCGCATCCAAAACAACTGAGGTGTCTCAAGGCGGCGCTCGACGTCTGCCTGCTTGTCAACGATGAGGTAACGATCATAAAGCGTCTGGATGCCGAGGAAGTCGAAGTCGAGATCCGATGACGGGTCGATGAGTTCAGAGAGCTTCTCGAGGTCGAGATCGAGCATGGCCGGATTGATCCGACCGATCTCCAGGCCACGGGCGAGGTTACGCTTGAAGGCTTTTCGGTGAGCGTCGGGGAGAGCGCTGATGCCATCATCGACGATACTCCAATCAAGAACTTCTTCGTAGATGTAGCTGAGCAGAATCCGCGCAGCGAACCGGGAAAAATCGGCGTCCTTCTCGATCAGGCTCTTTGAGTTGAGGACGATGGTGGTCTCCAACTGCTTCTCGTCGATCTCGGAGAAGACCGAACGGCGAAGCTCCTTAGCGATCTGGTCGTGGCTAAGATTCAGCTCGAGGCCGATGGAGGCGAACTCGATCCGCTTCTTCAGGTCGTTACCATTCCAGAGGAAGGTGGTCTCGTCGTCCTTCTTCACCAAGATGAGCGAATCCTGCTGGTCGTCTCCCGACTCGGCGGCGGTCTGACCTGAGAGTTCTTCCTCGGCGGCTCTGGCTTGGGAGCGGCGGGCACGGTAAAGGATGTAGGCCTCAGCCACCTTGAAGTGGTTGTGGCGCATCAGCTCCTCTTGGACCCGGTCCTGAAGGTCTTCGATATGAAGGTAGTCCTGATCACTACCGGCGACGGCTTCGGTCAGAGCGCGGGCTATGTCGTCTGCGGGCGCCGGGTCGAGTTCGAGTTCCAAGAAGGCACGACGCACAGCGGTCTCGATCTTGAAGGGATTCCAAATGACGACCTCACCATTGCGACGGATGACCTTGGTCTGAATCGCGAGGGCGGCGGAAGCGGGGCGGATACTTCCATCGGTATAGCGGCTCTGGAGCAGGTAGCTCTTGGCAAGGTCGTAGGCCTGGCGCTTGACCAGAACCTGTTGAGTGATGCGGTTGACTTCGTCTTGAGTAACCACGTTCGGACCGGTTTGGTCCTTCTGACCTTGAATTACTTCGTCGGCCACTGCCTGAGCGACCTCGGCCACCAGCTGTTGGTTTTTCTCACTGAAGATATCCTCTTCACTCCGCACCATAAGGAGCGAGGTGAGGGCAGTGCCGAGGCTGTTGGCTACTTCGGCAAGGTCGAAGACATTGCGATTTCCATCCTGAGCACTGACGGAGATCCGGCTGGTGTCGCGGAGATTGGTCCGGCTGGCGACATCCCGCCAGTTGTAGCTAGGCCGCTCGCTGGTAGGCGAGGTAGCCATTTTTTTGAGTGCTATGTCCTCTTCGAAGAAGTCTTTACTGATCATCGTGTGCCCCTGAATGGTTCGAGTTGTCTGTGCTCCCCCTCCTAGAAAGCGAACCCCGGAATCGCACGTCGCGGAACAGGGGTTTGTTTGTCGTGTCTGTCTGCCGGTCGATTACAGGTCGTCGTCGTTGACGGCCTCCAGTGCAGAAGACTTCTGGTACTCGGTTACCCTGCCCTCGAAGAAATTCTGCTCTTTGTTGATGTCCATCAGCTCCGCGAGCCACGGAAACGGATTCTCTACGCCACCATTCAACGGCGCTAGGCCGACTCCCTCAAGACGGCGATCGGCGATGTAGTCGATATAAGTCTTGAACTCTGAAGCACTTAGACTAACCGCACTGGTCGGCAGGCAATCTTCGATGAAATCCTTCTCCAAGGCAACGGCCTCACGCATGATTTCGCGAAGCTCCTCACGAAACTCTGGGGTCCAGATCTCTTTGTTTTCCTCGACGAGATCCATGAACAGGTTGCGGAAAACCTCGATGTGGTTGGACTCGTCACGAAGGGTGTAACGGAACATCTGGCCGATCCCCGGAAACTTGTTCTGGCGGTAAAGACTCAAAATCATGCCGAAGAGCCCGTAGAACTGGGTGCCCTCCATGCACTGACCAAAGATAAAGATATTCTTGGCGAGAAGCTTCTTGTTTTCCGGCTGGGTCAGGTCGGTGTCGCGTCGAAGGTCCTTCGAGACTCGGGTAACGAACTCATTCTTATTCCGGATCGTTTCGATCTGCTCGAACATGGCTTCGCACTCGTGGGGATTGATTCCCAGAGAGCTGATCATGTAGAGGAGGCTGTCGGCGTGGATGTTCTCCTCATGCGCATGTCGACCGAGAACAAGCTTTAACTCGGGGGCGGTGATCATTTCACGAACGACATGAAGAATGTTGTCCCCAACGATACCTTCAGCGGCAGAAAAGTAACCAATGCCCATCCGGATGATCCAGCGTTCGCTGTCGCTAAGAACGTCATCCGAGCGCCATTGCTCGATGTCCTTTTGCATCGGAATATCCTCAGGCTCCCAGTGGTTTTTCTTCATGACCTGATACAGGTCATATGCCCACTGGTATTTCAGAGGCAGAAGATTGAAGGTCATCGTCTCCCGGCCATTGATCACTGCCTTAGCCGCGAATGCTTCTTCGGCTTTGGACTGATCTAGAACGAACTTTCGTGGGCCAACTTCAAAGGTCTTTTCCATACTGTCTTGGAGTGAAATTACAATTTCGGGAGAATCGGGAGCATTTCGTGGACCAATTTTCTGAGAAAATGCCCATTATTCACCAAATGTTACCGCCCTCCTACCATATGTAGGCCCGGCGGGGATTAATATGCACAACATATGGGGTGAGTGACAACACTTTTTGACGAAAAATTGCCTCAACCCGGACAATATTCCGTCGCAATACGTTCATAATAAGCGCAATACATATATATAAGATTTATATTACATGGAAATGTTTGAATTATAGAAAGCCTGATAGCTAGTCGGCATTAAATAAATCAAGGCGAACTTATCCGGATGCCTTTCAAGGTCATAACAACATCTTCCAGCACTAAATTAGAAGGGGAAACCACGGTAAGGGTCACTTAATCCCCCGCCTTTCGGCTCCGAATATTCATCATGAGGTCATCCCGATTTGGCACCTGCGTGCCTTCCACGTGGGTGATGACGGTCTCCGCAGTCAGTCCAGCCTTCTCAGCCGCTCTTTCCTTCCAAATTGGCACGATAACAACTTCTGTCTGAATCGCCGGAAGTCTGGCGAGAAATTCAGGTGACTGAGTGGTCAGTTCTTTCAATACATGGGCCAGGGTAAGGACTGAAATATTCTCTCCTATTGCCAGAAGTGCCCAAATCTACCGAATCTAGTATCGTATGTGGCATTTCTGAAAATTTGACCTAGCTACTATTAGGAGCGAGCCTATGCGCCCTTCGTTTCGGATGGCCATTTTGGTTACGTTGGATATGAGGAGGGACACTCCCCCAATCAATTTAGCCGCCTCTTTTCGGGCGACACCAACAACACCATGTGTGGAATTATAGGATACGTAGGCGAAAAGTCTGCATCAGCCATTCTCCTCGACGGCCTTCGACGCCTCGAGTACCGCGGCTACGACTCGTCAGGAATGGCGATCTTGAACAATGGCGGAATTGAGGTTCGAAAGTGCTCAGGCCGCATCGCTAACCTCAGCGAGTTGGTCGCCAGTCAGGAAATCGAAGGCTCCGTCGGGATCTCACACACCCGTTGGGCGACTCACGGTGAGCCGACAGATGAGAATGCCCACCCGCACTTTGACCGCAGTGGCCATCTCGCCCTTGTCCACAATGGGGTGATCGAAAACTACCAGACGCTTAGAGACGAGCTCATAGCCGACGGCCATAAGTTTCTATCGGAGACCGATTCGGAAGTGCTCGCCCATCTGATTGGCAAGTATTTTGAGGAGAGCGATGCCACCGATTTGAAAGCCCGCATGGCTACCGCGATCCGTAAGGGTCTTGCCCGAGTCGTCGGAACCTATGGCATCGCCGTTGCTCATTGTGACATCCCCGGAATGATTATGGGCGCCCGTCTTGGTTCGCCGCTTGTCGTGGGGTTGGGAACAGACGAGCACTTCCTGGCTAGTGATGTCTCGGCGATGATCACCCACACAAGGGAGGCGATCTACCTGAATGACTACGACTTGGTCACCATCACCAAGGACAACTTCAAGGTCGACTCCCTCAGCGGGGGCTCGGCAAAATATGAGATTAGCCAAGTAGAACTGGGTGAAGACGCCGCCGATAAGGGGGAGTACGCCCACTTCATGCTGAAGGAGATGTACCAGCAACCGCAGGTCCTTCGAGACGCCATGCGGGGCAGGCTGTCCAAGGAGGAAGCAACAGCCATGCTCGGTGGCCTTCGAATGACTCCTCGGGAGCTTCGCGATATCGATCGCATCATCCTCACGGGTTGTGGAACGGCCTACCACGCAGCCATGGTTGGCGAGTATCTCATCGAGTCGCTCGCTCGGATTCCGACCGAAGTCGAGATCTCTAGTGAATTCCGCTACCGGAATATCCCGACGGACAAGAACACGCTTCAGTTCGTCATGAGTCAAAGTGGCGAGACGCTCGATACCTTGGCGGCTCTCCGCGAAGGAAAGCGCAAGGGTTGCCGGGTGCTCGGAATCGTCAATGGCATCGCCAGCACGATTGCGCGGGAAACCGATGGCGGCGTCTACATGCATGCCGGTATTGAGATTGGTGTGGCGGCTACCAAAACCTTCACCTCGCAGGTGACGATCCTCACGCTGTTGTCCCTGCTCCTCGGACGGATTCACCACCTCTCGACGACCGAAGGCTTGGACCTGATCAACGAGCTCGAGCAGATCCCCGATAAACTCGAAACGATTCTAGCTGGCGCTGAGCGAATCCGCGAGGTGGCCAAAAAGTACGCTCACGTCGATTCCATGTTGTTCATGGGTCGGCAGTTCAACTACCCGATCGCCATGGAGGCTGCCTTGAAGATGAAGGAGATCAGCTACATTCAGGCATCTGGACATGCCAGTGGTGAGCTGAAGCACGGGGTCATCGCCCTTGTCAGCGAGGAAATGCCGTCGGTCTTCATTGCTCCAGACGACGCGGTCTACCACAAGAACGTCAGTAATATCGAAGAGGTGAAAGCTCGGAAGGGTCCGGTCATCGCCATCACCACTGAAGGCAAGACCGAGCTCGAACGTATCGCTGACGATGTGCTCTACATTCCTAGTGCACCGGCCTTCCTGACTCCGCTCCTCTCCGTCATTCCGCTCCAGCTGTTCTCTTACTTCGTCGCGGTCGAACGCGGATGCGATGTGGATAAGCCGCGGAATCTGGCTAAGAGTGTCACGGTTGAGTAACCGACAGACAACACTCCTTCTCAAAACGCTCTTCCGCAAAGACCATGCGGGTGGGCGCCTTCGTCCGCATCTGCTCGGCAGTGTGCTACTCGTCCTTGTGAGTAGCGCCTCTGTTTGTGGAGAAGAGAAGACTCCGATCTGGATCGAGAAGGAAGTCGAGCACACGTCTCTCCACCTCCCGTCCCCTCCGGAGATTTTTCGCGCCTGCTCGAAGGTTGCGAATCCCCGCTGGCGCCAACTGTACCGCAACGCGCCGCCGGGAACACATCGGGAGCGAGAACGGGCGGCGTTTGCCTTGGGAACCCTACTCTGCGATTCGATCATCGGAGCCGAGGCCCGGGACGCTCAGCATGTCAGGAATAGTATTCTCGACATCCGGGATTGCTTGAACCTCCTCGGCCTTGCCCATGGCTTGGACCAGAGGCTACCAGCTATCCACTCGTTCGCAGAGAATCAAAACTGGCCGGCCCTTCGTTTCGAAATCGAGGCTCTGGAGAAGGACTTCCAGCTGTTACTTGCTGGGCAGCTCGACGAAGATCTCGCCAGCCTAATCGAGTTGGGTAACTGGCTCCGGTGCCTAGATGTCTGCGCAGAAATCGCGCTCGGTGGCAAATCGACGATCGCCATCGGAGAAACGGATATTTACCGTATTCTGCTCAGCACGGTCGAAAGCCTCAAGCCTGCGGCAAAACTCCCGTTCGTCATCGATCTGCGGGACGAGTTGGAACGTCTGAGGAGACGCTGGGAAGAATCAACGGAAGCGAGCCTCACCGACGATGTCGAGGCTACCCAGGAGAAGATCCGCAACTACCTGAACCGAACTCTTGGGGGGAAAAAGTAGTCGTATGTCGCTTCCACCTAAACTCCTTTTCTGCCTCCTCGGAACCCTGGCCTTGAGTTTTCTTGCCATCGCCCAAGATAACGCAGGAGAAGTCACTGCGACGGCTTCCGTTCCACTTCAAGCCGCACGGATTCTCTCGGGCGAAGGCTTTGAGCGACGAGCAGCACTTTGGGAAGGTTCGCTCAAGGCGGACTCAGCGAAGAGCCTACCTGTGTATCTTTATCCCGAGAACGAATACTGCTTTCTCCTCGCTGACAGCCAGCAATCGGAATCACTTAATTTCGCTCTCTTTGATGCCGCCGGAGAACTGATGGAAGAAGGTTCCTTCCACGAGGGCCAGAACGCGCTCCACTTTCTCCACCTTCGCCCGCCATCGGCGGGTCGGTATTACCTTAGGGTCACGAATGGAGCGGATGGTAAGCCGGTCCGGCTCGCGCTGACCTACTGCTACCGTTAGGATAGGGTAAGAACATTAATTCAGCGATTCTGGGCGACCATCCCTACCTTGCGCCTCGGGGAGGGATTCTTACGCATCAGGTAGGGATGGCTGCGGAAAGGCCCAGCCTTACAGGATCAGGCCCAGCCTTACAGGATCAGCATGCAATCGCCGTAGCTATAGAAGCGGTAGCGTTCTTCGACAGCTTTCTGGTAGGCTTCGAGAACCAGCTCTGTACCGGCCATGGCCGAGATCAGCATAAGCAAGGTCGATTCGGGGAGGTGGAAGTTGGTGAGCAAGGCATCGACACAGCGGAAGTCCTTTCCCGGGTGCAGGAAGATTTCGGTCTCCCCAGCGCCTTCGACGACACTGCCATGCTCGGTGACGACATGCTCAAGAACCCGGGTCACAGTGGTTCCGACGGCGACGATCCGTCCGGAGTCCCCATTCGCTACCGACGAGATCTTCTGCGCGGCATCGGCAGAGATGGCGTAGCGCTCACTGTGCATTTCGTGGTCCTCTAGGTTCTCGGCCTTGACCGGCCGGAAGGTGCCGATGCCCACGTGCAAGGTGAGGTGCGTGTGCGGCAACTCGCTCAGAATCTCGGGCGTGAAGTGCAACCCCGCCGTGGGTGCAGCGATGGCTCCCTCCTCCTTGGCAAAGACGGTCTGGTAACGCTCTCGATCGGAGGGCTGGTCATCCCGCCCCATGTAGTGTGGCAAGGCGAGATGACCATGTTTTTCCAAGTTGATCGGTTCATCGAAGGCCACCACCCGATCACCATTCTCCAATACTTCCTCGACCACGGCGCGGATACCACCGACGGTGAACTCCCGCCCGACCCGCATCTTCCTTCCAGGCCGGACAAGGCAACGCCAGCGGTTGCCGCCGAGATCCTCTAGTCGAAGTAACTCCTTCTTGCCGTCGTCGGAAAAAACCCGGGCAGGAACGACTCTGGTGTCATTGAGAACAACCAAGTCGTCCGACTTAAGAAAACCCGGAAAATCAAGGAACTGCCGATGCGTGATCTCCCCAGTCGAGCGGTCGACCACTATCATGCGCGAAGCCGAACGCTCCGCTGGTGGTTGCGTGGCGATGAGCTCCTCCGGGAGGACGTAGTGAAAGTCTGAAGTCTTCAAGATGGGATGGCTACGCTTCCCTACATCCTCTCCAGTAGGCTTCGCAACTGCCGGAGATCCATTCCTTCGGGTCGGGCTTCGAGAAGAGTCTCGATATCTTGCCTCGCGCCGTCCTGATCGTCGGCGCGATAGCGAAGAAATGCCCTACTGAACCGCTCCGGGTGAGAGTTCGGGATGATGGCGAGAATCAGGTCGAGATACGGCAGAGCCTCGATCGGTCGATCGGTGTCCAAGTTCACGTTCACGAGGTTGCGAATCACCCGTTGCACGATGTCGCGAGTCCGCGCAGGCCGGAAGTGCTTGGGCTCCGGATAGACACCAGTATTGGCCGCGACCAATTCCTCGGCCTCGATTCGGCTGAGGATCGCGCCACCGGCAAAGGCATCGATGATGCGTAGCCGACCTCCTTCGGGGCGATGACCGACCATGAAGTGAGTCGGTAGAGGAAGACCGTGCACGCCTTCGATCCCAAGTCGCTCGGCGATTTCGATGAACAGGATGGACAGCGTAATAGGAAGGCCTTCCCGGTCGTCGATGACAGAGTTCAGGTGGCTATTCGACGGATTGTGGTAGTCAAAGCGGCTGCCATGAAAGCCCTGCTTCTCGAACAGAAATTTCCCCAGTATCGGAAGGGCATCGCCGTCTTCGCCGATTAACTCTCGAACCCCAGCGACCATCTGCTCGATCTCTTGATCGTAAGCCTCGACGTCGAGATCTGGGTGATCGAGCTTGGCCACCAACAAGGCGGCGCGCGCTAGGCTGGGCTCGGGCTTCTTTAGTTCCGCTATGAGTTCGCGGGCAACCTGACGATGCCGTGCCTGCTGCTGCAGTCCCTGCAATTCCTCGACCGACTCCTGGAGAATCCGAATCCGATCCTCGAGAAGCGCCGCACCGGCATCCGGCTCTTGCGACAGCGGAACGACGAGGTTCGATAGCTCGGCCGGCCGCTCGGTGTCATTCAGCTGCAAAAGTCGGGCCTTGCTGGCGATCCGTTTTTCGAGATCTGCATTGACCGGTCGAGCAAGGTTCTTCCCGACTCGAAATCCACGAAACTCCGCCTCGGTTCCACGGAATTTGCAGAACCCTACCTGGCCCTCGCGGACTAGCCCAGCGTCGGGTGAGTCGAAGGCCAGAACGTTATTAACGAAACATTGGATCCGCTCCGGCTCGATGCGCACCCGGAGACGATTCCAATCCCCCTCCCGATAAGCCGAGTGCTCACCTTGCTCGAGAATCGTCCAGCTATAGACCACCGGACCATTGAACCGCGTCAGGCGAAGCTGGCCACCAGTCGGATAGAAGCCGTAGTGCAAATCGCCGCCATCCGCGCAGAACGCGATCCCCGCCGCACCGGCCTCGTTATCAAGACGCACATCGAGGGCGACTTCGTAGACATCCTCCTGCGGCTGATCGTTCGCTAGACAGAGAGCCCGACCACCGAAGCCCGTGCCTGCTCCCTCGACCTTGACCACACCGCCACGCTCGCTCCAGCGCCCGCCCATGACCGTGGTCCAGCGTGCCTCGTCGAGCTGACCAATGTGCAGCCAGTCGTCCATCGCCACCGGATTGGGAGCCTCGAGAAGCCGCTCCAGATCCGCCGCCTTCACTGCAAAACCAAGGTTGTTGGTGATCGCCGACTTCATCGTCAGGATTCCGTGGACCCGTCCCCATTGATCCACTACCGGACCGCCGCTGTTGCCCTGTTCGACGGGGATGGCCAGTTGCATCATCTCGCGGCCTTCGACCTCGCGCCAGGCCGACACCACCCCGCTCACCACGCTAAACCGAAAGCCCTGCGGATTACCGAACGCCAACACCGTGCCTCCCTGCTCCAGGGCCGAAGCGTCGCCCATCTCCAACGGCATCAGGTCATGGTCGGGCGCCGACTCGATACGAACTACCGCCAGATCGAATTTCCGGTCCGAGGCATGCACGGCAACCGCATCATACTCCTCGCCGCCGTCAAAGATGACCTTCACCCGACGGCCAGTGCCGATGACGTGGTGGTTCGTGGCCACCAGCCCATCGGCCGAAACAACGAAGCCACTACCGATCCCCTCGCCCCGGCCAGACCCACCCCCCGCCTTGATCGTCACGACGGAGCCTCTGAGCCGCGCGGTGATCTCCTCCACCGTCGGGATGGCACCAGAGTCCGAAGCCTCCTGTGCCAGCACCTCCCCAGTTACGAGGAGGACAAGACCGAGCAATCGTAGAATCCGAGCCGTCCACAGCATTCCCTAACCTAAAGGAGAATTGCCCCGCCGACGACGAAAATTCCGCTGCCGGCTAGGACCTAAGAAACGCTCCTAAGCATCCGCCATCCCAAGCGGTCGCAAGCGCTGAGCTTTACCCACAAGTATTTTGTAGTTTAAACGCCTGCCAGGCTTCCGATATTGTATCGAGTTTGCGTAAGCCTCGCCAGATCACTTCTGCCCCGGGCGCACCGTCCC
>Ga0209186_1001874_pt1 | contig 15238 bp, 7 predicted proteins | sample SidtaG_FD_187426 | JGI IMG/M metagenome (GOLD analysis project Ga0209186, IMG submission 187426) | Marine algal microbial communities from Sidmouth, United Kingdom - Sidmouth_Male2 metaG (SPAdes) (version 2) | ecosystem: Host-associated > Algae > Red algae > Unclassified | place: Sidmouth, United...
GCGCGGCTGCCCCGCTTGGACGCCGCGCCAAAGGCCCCGTGGTTGCCGCCACGCCCCCCCCCCGGCGCGGGCGACCGCGACGGGAGGAGGGACCCGAGGTGGCGCCACCCCCGAACGAGGCCCCGGCCGAGCCCCCCGCCGCCCGCGGGGCGCCCACGGCGGCCGTCGCCGCGCCGGTCCGCGGTGCCGGCGGCGGCCGGCGCGTCGCCCGCCGACACGGAGGAGATGGCAGAGAGGTCTTCGGGGACGGGCCGCCGCGGGGCGGGTGCGGGTGGGGGTGGGGGTCGTGGCGGCGGTGGCGACGGCGGCGGCGGCGGCGGCCGCGGCGGCCGTTGCACCGGCTGCGTCGGCGGCCAGTGGTCGGCGGGCACCACTGCCGGCGACGGCTCTGTCTGGATGCCAGACGTGACGGGCGAAAAGCCTGCCGGCAGGCCCGCGTCCGAGGCCGACGCGGCGCAGCCCCCCCCGGCGGCCGACCCGTCGCGCTGCGCGCGGCAGCCGCAGCACAGCGGCGGCGGCGGCGGGCGGCCGTCGGCGGCCGCGCGGCCGCGCGGCGGCGGCTGCGGGTTTGGCAACCGCACCGGCGGCGCGTCGTCGAGGGACAAGTCGCGGACGGGCGGCGGGCGGCGCGGCGGGCGGCCGTCGACGCCCCCGCCCTGCCGTCGTTGCGCGCGCGCGCGCCACGGCACGGCGCCGACGGCGGCGAACCGGCGGGCGGCCATGGCGGCGGTGGCCACGGCCACGAGCGTCGGGGGGCGACGGCGCGCGCCCGCCGCCTCGGGGGTGACGGGCGGCACGTGGTGCCGGTGGCCGGCCATGGCCGTCCGCACGTCCGCGTCAAAAAACGGGTGCAGGCGCGCGGCGGCGGCGGTGAGGCGGCGCCCGGGGCGCGGCTGCACCAAGCCCCGCAAGAGGCTCACCGCGGCCGGAGACACGTCGGCCAGGGCGGCGGCCATGTCGGAGAAGGACATGGACGCGACGCCCTCGTCGCCGACGAGCATCCACGCAAACGTCGCGCCCGCCGCCCACATGTCAATGGGGCGCCCGTAGCCGATGCGCTCGCCCGTTGCCGGGTGGCGAGCGGTAATCTCGGGCGCCATGTACGACGGCGTGCCGATGAGTTCGTACAAGACCGTCGGTGGGGGGGAGAAGCCCGCACCGCCGCCGCCAGAGGAGCCCGCGCTCTGCAGCTCCACGCTCCCAATCGATCGTGGGGGGATGGACGGCCGCCCCGGCGCCTGCCCCGCCGGCCTGCCCAGCGGCAGCTGGCGTGGCCAGCCGCCACCCGGACTGTCGTTGGACTCGTACGACCCGTTGCGGTCGACGCCCAGGAACAAGCCCAGCGGCGGCGTATCGATCCGCCCGTCGCGCCCCCGCCGTCCTCGCGACGACGAGTGGGAGGAGCGGCCGCCCGTGGACACGGTGTCGCCGCCGTCGCCGGCGCCGGCCTCGCTGTCCGTGGCCGCGTCTGGGGACCACGCTTGCGCCGCCACCCCAAAGTCCCCAATAACCGCGTTCACGGTCCGGCGGGCGGGCGTGGCGGCGCCCGTGGCGCCCGACCCGCCGGCCACCTCGTCTGCCGTGAGGGTCATGAGGGAGGGCGTAAAGCCAACGTTTTTTGGTGCGTGCGTTGCGGGCGAGGGGCGGGGCGGCCCGCCACGCCCACCCCCCGCCGGCGCCACGTTTATCGCGCCCGTGAGGAAGATGTTGGACGGCTTGATGTCGCGGTGGACGACCCCCTCTTTGTGGAGGTAGGTGAGGCCGTCGAGGATGTCGGCCATGATCATCCGCGCGGCCTCTTCCGTAAAGTAGGCGGGGGACCCCGTTGCTTGCGCCGAGCGCTCGGCAGCCGCCTCGAGGGAGCCCCCAGCCGCCAACCCGGTGATGACGGCCAACGTGCCCGCGTCCGGGTCGATAAAAACGTCGACGAGGCGCAAGACGTTGGGGTGGGATAGCCGCGAGAGGAGCGCTGGCTCTGCCACAATGGCGGCCTGCTCTCTAGGAGACAGCTCCTGTAAGTCCATGGTCTTGACAGCGCAGGCCGCACCGCTGGTGGCGTTGAAGGCGAGAACGACGGACGAGAAGGCGCCTTTGCCCAAACAGCGGGACCGCACCACCGAGTACATCTCATCAAGCGTCTGGCGGCACGGCATGGAACAAACAAGAAGGGGAGCGCAACCCCACCCGTGCAAACGGCCAACAGCCGCACAGAAGGGAGACATCACAGTCAGCACGTGTGCGAGCGGAAAGAGGGTACGACTACCGACAACCCCGGCAACAAACAAGGGGACACCTCCTCATCCGTAGCCACCATCGCAGTAACCGCCAAACAGGTGGAAAAACGTACCTTGACAGCCCGCTCGAGCGCAATCCGCCACACGGTCCGCTCCGTGGGATTGGCAAAGTAGAGCTGCACGCGCCCGTCGGCGCCGGCGCGGCGACCCTTTTCCCCCGGGTACACGTACAGGGGCTCCCCGGCCGGTCCCTCACGGGCGGCGCCGCCGCCGCCCGCCTCATCCCCATCGCCGGCGGGAGCGGCGGTGCGGCCGGTCACCCGACGGCGGCGGCTGCTCGCGGGCGCCTGGATCGAACCGCCCCGGATGGCGAGCTGCAACTCGCCGTCAACCATCTGTGGGGTGGGTAGGGGGGGCGGCCAACAAGGACGGAGCAGGTTTGGGGTCACGCAAGAAAAGAAGGAAACGGCACGGGCACGTATTAGAACACACACCCGGAAACGGGAGAGAGTTGGGCGACGGCGGCGACCGTCGGCGGTCCAAAAGCACAAACACTCCCACCACGACACAAACGGCGGAGCGGTCCCGTCACCCGACCCGCAGCGTACCTCTATCCGCAAAAGCCCATCCTCCCCCAACGTCACCAACCGCAGGCCCGGAATCGCGAGCGCCGACGCCGACCGCGCGACGCGCGCATCGTCGGTCGTCGTCTTGGACCGCCACGCGCTCGTCGTCTTGAAGCGCAAGCGCCCGACGAGGCGGACGGTCAGGTTGGCACTGATCCCCATGGCGGGGGGACGCGCGGCGCTCTCCCCCCGGCCCGCCCCGCCGTCGGGTCGGGATCACACGGGGGTGCCGTCGTGGCGGGCGGGCGCGACGGCGGGGACGGCCACGCCGGCGGGGCCTACCGGTGGGGGGGCAAACGGCGTGTGCACCACCACCCACCGCCGACCAATGGCGCTCGCGTCGGGGGGTGGCGGCGTAAACAAGTCAGCGGCCCGCGCTCGCGCCGCGACTTGTGTGTCAGACGGGTGGACACGTTGCGCGCCGGTGCTCGGTCGGCCGCCAGGTGGGGCGGGGGCGCTCGCCCCAGCCAAGCAGCTGAGGGCAGATCGTCCTCGTCAGAAGAGGTGCGTGGTCCACCGAGGCCCGCTCTGAACAGGAGCCGTCGGGCACCTCAAGCGTACTATCAGAACCGCGGGGCAAACGGCGGCCGACCTGACACCGCCGTGGGGGTGCGTCAGCACCTCGGCCAAGCACCGTCCACCCACGGCTGGGTCCGACGAGCAAAGAGACACACCGCACACCTCTGGGTCAGACGAGCAAAGAGACACACCGCACACGTGGTCGAAAAAGAAAACAGCACGGCGGGGCAAGGCCGACTGCGGCCACGCCGTCAAACACACGCAACCGCACCAAGCCGCCTCGCCTCATTCCCCTTCACGCGGTGCGCACGTCGCACAAAAAGAAAAGTGGTCGGGTCACCGCGGGTCCCCACGGCCCGCGTGAGGCGTGACGCTGCGGCCGCGCAGCACCGCGCGGCATTGGCGCGTGAGGCCCGTCAAGCAGGCCGAGGCGGGGGCGCCGCCGCCCCCCGCCGTTGGCAGGTCCAACGTCACGCGATGCTCGGGGCGGGCGGGACAGGCTGCCCGTCAGATGGGTGCACGTGAATCACGACGGGGACACTTGATGGGTCGGCCGACGGACAGACGACCCCAGCCGAGCGCCCGTGGGCCACAAAGGCTTGTTCTTCAGGCCAAGATTCTGTGGTCTGCTGTGGAAAAACGGCTTGGCCGATCCCTACTGGCGGGCGCTCTGCTCCATGACCTCTGCGGCGCTGCCGCGAGGGCCCCCTGGAACCGTTCATTGGCCACAATTTACAGCAGTATCCAGGCAGTACAGGTGTCATCTTCCTACAGTTTTTGTGCCAGCAGACCAACGCGCAGGGACAACCCAACGCGATGCTAAACACGCCTACGTGGCACCTGGAGTGTTCGTCCTTGCTAGTCAGCCTGCGCTGGAGATGCGATCAAAGGGCTGAGGGACTTGCGACAGACGGCGGCGGCTGATCTCTTGTCAATCAAGAGTTTATCGCGCGCAGGATCGGATCCATCCGGGTTCTGACCGGCACAGTCAGAGTCGAACCACGAGTCAAAGCCGGCCGCCAAGATTGGTTGTTGCTTTCGCTGCCGACCGGCGGCCCGCGCGTCGGCCAACAGCTCGCCCACAAGCGCGGTCCCCGCCGCGCCGCTGTACGCCCCGTCGGCACCGCGGCGGCGCCCGTGCGGCGGCGCGCGTGTGGCGGCCGCGCGCGCGCCGCCGCGCGCGCCGCCGCGGGCGGTGCTGGCGCGCCGCCCGGCGGCGGGGTGCGCCGCGTCGGCACTCCGCCCCGTCCTGAGGCACGCTGGCTGCGGAGGGGCACAAGGGGGGGGGGGGGGGGGGCGCGCCGTCGGTGGTGGCTCTGGTGCACCCCCGCGAGGGGTGTGGGCACCGCCGCCGCGCACACCCCGCGGTACGGTGCCGCGTGCCGGTAGCGGCCGGCGTTTGCGCGCTCCTTTTTTGGCGTCGGCCGCGTGCCAGCACCGCCACCGTTTGGCGGAGAGGAGGAGGGGACGCGGCGCCCGGGCGCTCGGGCTGGCTTTTTTGTTCTTCTTTCGACGCCGGGGGGTTCCCCGGCTTTGGGGTGCGTGCCCGTGGTGGGGGCGGGCGCCGGCGGGGGCGCCCCGCGGGGCGCTGCGCCGGCGCGCTGCGCCGGCACGGGCGGCGGCGGCGTGGCGGTCGCGGTCGCCCTCCCGCGGTGCTGGCCGGCACGGCCGGCAAGCAGCGTCGACCCGCGTCCCGCGACCAGCAACAGCCACACGGCGCCGCGTGCGTGCGCGGCCCGACTCTGTTGCAGCAGCGCCGCCCACTGCCGCCCACCGCCCCCACCCCCCGCCCGAGCGGTCGCGCCTCCCCCCCGGCGCGCCCGCCGACCCGGCCGCGCACGCCTGTGCCGCCACTCCGCCCCACCCCCCTCCACCGCGGCGTCCGTCGCGGCGCCCCCCCGGCGCGGGCGGCGGGGTCGCCGCGCGGCGCCCGCGCGGCGGGGGCGGCGGCAAACCCCGACCAGCCGCCGACCAGTGTTGAGCGCGGCCACCGCCACGGCGGCCGCCCCCGTGGGGCCCCACCCCGGCCGCGTCCGCCGCCAGAGCGGGGACGCCTTGGTCGCTGGCCGCCGCGGGCGCGGCCGCGGTCGCGACACTCACAGGTGGGGGCGGACCTGGTGGAGTCGCGGGCACCTGCAGAGCACGGGCCCGAGGCGTCGCCACCTGGGTGGCTGTCCGCCAGGAGACTTCAACAACCAGACACTGTGTCCGCTGTTACGGGGTTGGAACTGGGATGCGTGGGATCCTGGGCTCGCGACGGGGACAGCCGTGAGCGGCTGCGGACGCCATCAAAAACCGGCGAGTCGAGGCGCCCTGTGGGTACTCTGGCGCAGTCCACCGCCATGGACAGAGCAAACGCCACACAGAAAGACGGTTATCACTACAAGACGCTACCGTACAGATGTATACACCAAAAGCAAACACCATGAAAGCAAGACAACAGCCACCAAGCAGGAGGAAAGAAAAAGGGGCCCGGGTGGTGCCCGAAAAACGCAACACGCCGTTGAGCCCGCGGCGGCCCGCGCGCCACCCTCACCGCGTCATGTGGCGGGTAAACTTGAGGGCGAGGGCCGTCGCCACCCGCGCGAGCACAATAAAGCCGACCAGCGCGGCAATGCCGATCCACTTGTCCACGTCCATCACCGTGAAGCGCTCCAGCACTTGGTTGCCCGAGTTGATGGGGCACGCCGAACAGGCGGGCTGCCCCGATTCCCCCGTCACATCCACGTAGCTGGCGCCGTCGGGGATGGCGGTGCAGGTCGAAAACTCGGCAGGGCGCCGGAACGTCAGGCGCTCCTCGGCCGTGCACGTGAATGTCATGTCGGGGAGGAGGTTGCGCAGTACCGCGGCATTGAAATATGCATACGGGTTGGCCCAGTACAGCCATGTCCTGCAGTGGGGCAGGCGGGGAGGCACGTGCGATTTCAAGATGAAAGGTACAAGTGGGCGGCAATGGCGCAAGGGCCCGCAGATGCGGGGGTACAAGCAGAAAGACAAGGCATGGCCACGAGACACAAACGAGAGCGGTGAGTCAGAGAGCTGCCAAGGCAATGCGAACCGGATGAGCACACCGTTCCAATCGAAGCACGCGCCCCAAGAGCGAGCGCAGGTAACCATGTGAGCAACACGACGCGTACCAGTAGGACGGGATATCCGCTCGCTTGATGAGGAAGCCGGAGAGGACGTTTAGGAGTGTGTTGAAGAGCGGCGCAAGAGTCAGCGCAATCTGCTCCGTCGGTGACACGGCCGCAATCGCCTGCCCGACGAAGATGGCAAAGGAGTAGAAGAGCACGGACGCGAGCAGGTAGAAGGGAAAGGCCGACCAGGGCAGGCCGACGAGTGCGTTGTACGGAACCAAAAACGCAACGGTCGTCAGTACCGCGTACGGCACCTCGGCCGCCCCTTGTGAGACGAAGAAGGCCCACACGCCGTACTCCCCCGCGGCCAGTTCACGATACATGGCCGCACGAGTGGAAATCGCCGGCGACACGGCGTTGTTGGTGGAGAGGATGCCCGGAAGAATCGAGAGAAACGCCGCGCCAGGGATGAGGGCCGCCGCTTGCTGCGTGTTGTTGTCGTTGGAAAAGCTTGCAATCTGCAGCAGCGCCAGCCCGAGGAGGCACGCCAAAAAGAGCATCGTCATCACGCGCGTAAAGTTGTAGGCGGGCAGCCGCCAGTAGCGGCGGTACATGCGCACAATGCAGTAGTGCAGCTGCTGGCGGCGGGTAGCGGCGCGCTTGCCACCCTCGGGAACACGGCCGAATAGCTGCTCCGACACCAGCGGTGGCTTGCCGTCCGAGCCGTTGATGCGCCCCTCAATGGCCTTGCACTCGTCAGAGTCGAGCCACACCTGGTTCCAGTCGATGTCCGAGCTGCCGCTCGTTCCCGCGCCGATGACCGTCAACTGCGAGAGAGGAAGAGAGGTGACGCCCAACAAAGGAAACAAAGACAGAGCGAAAACAGGAAAAAAGGAGCGTGCAGGCGGTCAGCCAGACGAGTCAATGGGAGTCAACACGCGGTCACGCCGCCATACATGTCAAACAGACGCCACACATCCCCGCCCACACGAGGCCAGTCCACAACGGCGGCGCGCACCGCACACTCCCTCCCGCCCGCCTCGCTAGGCTCCCCAAACGCACCATGTGCTCCGCCGGGTTGCCGCCTCCTGGTAGAGGCGCCGCCCCGTGGTCTTCAAAGTACGCCATCAGCTTTCCGCCCGCAACACCTTCGAGTGGCTCACCCTCTGCCGCGTTGAGGTCCCCCATGTAGACCATGTTGCCGCCACGGGACAGCAGCAGCAGCCGATCAAAAGACGCAAACAGCTCCTGCGACGGCTGGTGGATGGTGCACACAACCGCCACGCGGTCGGCGGCAATGAGCCGCAGGCCGGCAACGACCGACAGGGCGTCGCGGGCGTCCAGCCCCGACGTGGGCTCGTCAAGAAAGAGGATGGCGTCGCTGCCAATGCCGACCAGCTCGCAGCCGATGGTCAGCTTCTTGAGCTGCGAGGGCGCAAGCGACAGGATGAGCTGGTCTTGCACCGACCGCAGGTGCAGCTTGTCCATGGCGTCCTCTACGCGGGCGGCCTGGTCGGCCTCGGATACGTCGCGGCCGCCGCGGAGAGCGGCCGAAAACTGGAGCGCCTCCCGCACCGTCGCCTCCTGCACGTGGAGGTCCGCCTGCTCGACGTAGCCAGAGATCTTGGCAAAGGACAGCGGCACCAGCTCGACCCCGTTCACGAGCACGTCCCCGGTCACGTCACCCCCCGTCTTACGCTGGGCCAGTACGTCAAGCAGCGTCGTCTTGCCGGCACCCGAGCTCCCCATGAGCGCCAGCATGCGGCCATGCTCGGCAAAACCCATCACATTGTTCAACAACTGCTTGGGCTCCCCGTTGGCATCGACCGTGTAGTTGAGGTTGTGCCATGTCAGCACGGCCCCGTGACCGCCCGTCGCTGACAGCTTGCCCGCTCCCGCTGGGTCGGTCGTCAAGGAGTGGGAGGAGCTGGAAGACGTCGTCGCCGCCACCGCCACGTCGCCGCCCGACGCGCTGGCCTTGACAGACTTGCTCACCACGTCCGTCCCGCCCCCATACTTGTCCCGCAGCGCCCCAATGGTCACCGCCGTCGCGCCGGTGAGGCTCGCCATCGAGTTGCGGCTGAAGTGCGCGTCGAGGGACATGCGCGGTGCCGACCGCTCGTCCGGGTCGACGGCGTCGGCAGGCGCGCGGTAGGCGTAGCCCTGCGGCTGGAGGCGAGACATCTGGAAGATGGTGAGGCCAAGGCAAAGCACGTAAAACCCAAACAGCACGAGGACGTCCCACAACCGCCACATACCCGCCGAGTCGCCGAGACGTGCTTGGAAGTTGGCCTTCAAGTATTCGGTGCCCGTCGACAGGGTGCAAAACTTGAAGGCGTCGGGGACGGCCGTGTTGAACGGCAACAACCCATCTGGCGAGCAAGTAAAGTTGAGGCCCGTGAACTCGTTGATGAGCAGCGCGTGATACGCCCACTGCACGGGCGAGATCCAGTACAGCCAGATGAGGAAGTTGGGGATGCTGTCGTACGGGACGAGAAAGCCCGAAAACATGACCATGACGATCAGCGCGACCCCGCCGAGCGCGCTGGCCAAGTCTTTGTTCCCCATGGTCGACAGCAGCCGCGCGTAGGTGGAGATAAACAGGGACAGGAAGAAGAGGACGACGATGTAGTAGGCAAACCGCTCGCCAAACTTGCCGAGGTTGAGCCCCGCCAGAAAGTAGATGGCCAGCGCGTAGCACATGGTCTTGACAAAGACGGTGAAGGCGTCCACCAACGAGGCAGACAGAACAAACGGCATGACGCTGTAAAAGCCCGCCCCGCTGCTCTGCTTTGCGAACACCGTCCGTTCTGCAAACTTGGTCGGGACCCCGCCCAACTCACCAAACGCGAGGAAGAGCATACCAAGGAAGAGCAAACCACCGCGGCTGAAGGCGCCCGCCTCGGTCATGTCGACGTTGAAGAAGATGCTGCCGAGGGCCAGCCCAAACACAACATTGGCGAGGACCGTAACGACAAACGTCACGGGCTGGGACACTACAAGCTGCACCGATCGACGGAGGAGAATGATGAACTGGCGGAAGGGGCTCTGGAGCGACTGCCGGTGCACCTTGCGTTGCAGGTCTTGGGTGAGGTCGGGAAAGGGCGTGCCTTTGACACCCTCGTCGAGCGCCGCCGTCACATCTTGCGCGAAGGGCGACTTCGCGAAAGCATCCACAAAGTCACCAACGGTACGTGGGGCGGTGTCCTCACAGCCGGGGGTCACGAGGGCGCCCTGAAAGGCTGGGTCACTGACGGTCGTGATGAGTTCGGGGACGGAGCGGGTGGATGGCTTGGTAAAGCCGAGGCCCGTGAAGTAGTCGAGCGCCTTGTCGGTCGGCCCAAAGTAGAGGCAGCGGCCCGCGTCGAGCACGCATAGCTGTGGGGGCCAAACAGAGCATCAAAAAGGCATTGCGGTGGAGCCAGCACAACACAGCAAAACACAAACACAAGTGCAGTGCAAGCAAGAGCAAGGAACGGGTGGTGGTTAGCACGTCGTCTGGTAGCAATGGGCACGGCAACCAGGCATCCACACAAACGCGCTCTTTTGAGGGCACCCCAACGCTTCACGGGGAATCCCCTTCCACCCCACCCCGCCGCCACAAGGACACGCAACGTACCTTGTCAAACTCATTGAAGACCTCCTCGGGTGGCTGCTGCATGCTGCTGATCACCACCGACTGGCTGCGGCTGGTGAACCCGCGGATGACCCGCGTAATGTCCAGCGTTGTCGCCGAGTCGAGGCCCTTGGACCAGTTGTCCATAGCAATGACCGACCCCGAAATGCCCGCCACCGCCATCTCCCCGACAGTCACGCGCTTCTTCTCCCCGCCGCTAACGCCACGGAGGATGGCATCCCCGACCGGCGTGTCGAGGGTGTTGACAATGCCGAGCGTGCGGGCGACAAGGAGCACCCGGTGGCGGCGCAGCACCGGCGCGTACGGGTAGAAATCGGGGAGCTTGAACTCGGCCGCGTAGGAGAGCGTGTGCCGCACCGACAGCTGCGCAAAGTGTTCGTCCTTCTGCCCGATGTGGCGGAGCACGTGGTTGACGGCCACGCGGTCCTCGCACGCAATCTCCTCCCCATTGTAGAGCACCTGCCCAGACGTGGAAGCAAGCCCCGCCCGCCGCAGCGCGAGGAGGTTGAGGAGCGTCGACGCGCCGCCGCCCGGCGGTGCCAACACCAACACCATTTCCCCCGGGCGGGCGTAGCCCGACACAGACGACAGGATGGTGTGGTAGCGGTTCGCCTCGGGGAGGCGCGTCGCCTTGCCCCACCGCACGGCCTTGACGACGGTATGGTAGAGGCCCTTCCACAGGCCGAGCGCCTGCGTGCCGACCGTGTCACGCACGGGGCCCGACGCCACGTCGACGCGGGCGGTCAGGTCCCGCCACGACACGCCAACCTCGGGTTGCGTCAGCCCCGCCTTGCTGACAATCTCCTTGACGAGCGTCTCGTAGGCGGCAGCGTCATACTCGTCCGACTCGGGGTCGTAGCGGGGCTCCTTGTACCACTCCCCAAACTCTGCTTCAACCTCCTCCTTGGTGCGCCAGTAGCTCGCCGTCTTGGCGCCGGGCCGCTTCATGGTGGACGAGGGGACGGGGGCGGTAGGGGGCAGGAAAGCAGGAGGAGGGACTGCAACAACCAAACGGGGGCAGAGAATAGGGGGGGAGTAGGTGCCACGGGGGAAGGAACGGTCCGCCAGCCGCTGCACGGTGCGCAGCGCGCACGCCCTGTACCGCCGCGACGGCGACGGTCCCCGTGCGTCAGTGCCGGTCGCCCCACCGGTAGACGAACCGCCACGGGTACATAGAGGGTCGGCGATGCCCGCCTGGCGCCAATGCAGTACCGGCAGGCGCACCGGCGGCTCGGGGTGGCGGCGGGTCGGGGTACAGTAGCGGCATCGAGCCTACGTCGGGCGGCAAGGTCCCCGCCGCAGTCGCGCACGGCGGCAACCCCCCTCGAGGCACACAACGGTGGGGCGCGGGCGACGCCCGCGGCTCGACCTGCCCCCGCTCCAAGGCCCACAGCACCGCCCCAGAGAGCCCCGTGTTTGCACGTCGCTGGGGGCCTGCCTCGAGGGCGGCAGAGGAGCCATCCCAGACTCGGCAGCAATCTACGTTGCCGTCAACCATCGTGATCTATCCCAGGCGGGGCCATCCTTGCCGTGCCGCCTCCATCCACTGAATCAGGGTGGCCAGAGAGCTCGCGTGCGCCGTGTCAGGCAGAGCCCCGCCCGAGCAACCGCTCGAGCACCCGTCTGACACCAGCGACAACCGTGGCAGCGCCAAACGGGCCCCCTTCGTCCAGGGTGTGTCGTTGAGCCGGGCCATTCTTGATCCGCTCCGTGCCTGCAAAACCATGTAGGGACTCACCATCACCACACAAGCTCCAGAACCAAGAGACAGATTCGCTCGCTCACGTTGAATTGTGCATGCTAGCAAAACGGTGTGCTCAAACGCCCCTTTGATTGGCCACTATGGCATGGAGACGGAAACGGCACGTGAGATAATGCGTCTGAGGGATCGTCGAGGCCGATACAGCGCCATCTCTCTTTGGGTGGCACACCCGGCTCGCTCAAGCAAGTGCCGGTTGCTGTGGCGGCGGAACGCAGGAAGTGCCGGCGGGCGGCGGTCGCTGCCCGCCGGCACCCGCCGCATCGGCTGGGCGCCCCCGCTCTCACGTTTGAGATGCCCGATCGCGACGTGACGGTGCTGTCCCCGCGCGTCAACACCCGCACGACGGGCACAGAGGCCGCAACCCCGAGACGCTGTGGGTGCGGTACTTTCCGACACGGCGGCGCCGTGGCGGCATCGGGGGTAGGAGCTGCGTGGTCCACTCCGAGATGCGTAAAGATTGGGTATGCTCCTTTTCTGTACACCGCCCAGGATGGGACACTCCCGTAGCAAAGAGGCACACTCTGCCCTCGGTGGACCCCCCCTCGGCTGTCATCAACGCACGCACGTGCCCAGCGCCGGTACAACCGCCGCTCTTTCCCGCAGCCCAGCAAACGCAGTCGCCACCGCCATCGCCCCCCCAACCGCCACCACAACAGCCGCACCGACCGTCACAGTCGCCCACCGCCACCCGCCACCACACGATCGCGCTCTGCCGCTGCCGCGACTGCAGCCCAACCAGCCCGCCTCGTCGGCGGCCAACGGTAGCGTAGCTGTCACAAAGGCAAACGCGCCGATGGCGGCGGCCGAGAGCACCGCCGGGGAGGCAGCAGCGGGCGCAAAGGCGGTGGCCGCAACGGCGGCGAGGGGCGCCACTGCGCCTGCCAGGCAGCCGATGCGCACCGGCAGTCGAGGTGCGCCGCTGCCTCGGAGCGCGCCGTGGCCTTGTCGCCGGCGGGCGGCGCAGACGGCGCCAGTCCGGTCTCTCGATGCACCCCCACTGGCAGATGTCGACCCGTGCAGACGAGCGTCGTACTCATCGCCGTCGCTATCCACCGCCCAACAGCCGTCCAAAATCTCGCAGCGGCTGTCACCGTCGCCGATGCTATCCCACTTGCCGAGCCGAAGACCACACGTGCTACCGGGCAGCACAGGGACAGTGTTGTCCCCAAATTCGAGGCCCCGTCGGTGGGGATTGGGCTCGGCAGGGGCAGTCGCCAGGTCGGTCGCCCGGTCGCCCCCGACAAAATAGCTGGCCACCTTCGGTGGCGGCGTCGGGACAGACACAAATAGTGCAATTTGCGGGGCGGGTAGTGTCGCGCAGCATCCGGGAACTGGGACGCCCCGCCGCGCGGCTGAGAAGGGCGCTGTATCAACGATGTCCGCCGATAACGACCCCTTTGGTCGCTGTCGTATCAGCCCCCCCACCGAAACGACTGCTTGCCACAGCAGCCGCCCCAACAGAAGCAACCGGAGCGTCGAGCCCGCCGCCGCCGCAACCACCGCCGCCAGCCCCACGGCCACTCGCGTGCCCCGGTGGTCGACCATCAGCGGCGCGAGGAGCCCCGCCAGCGGCGTGTGGCTGCCGTCGACCACCGCCCCCGGCACCCAAGGCGGCAGCGCCACTGACGATCCGGCGGCGTGCGCCAACCCAATGGCCAACACTACCGCCTGGGAGGCGGCGAGGGCGCGGAACCAGGAAGCTGGGCTGCGCGCAATGGCGCCGAGCTGCACGCTGGCCAGATGCGGGGTGAAGAGGCTGGCAAGTGCCGCAGCGGCTGCGATTGCCCGGTCCATGCGAGCGCTGAAAAGCGACGGTCCGCCCGGGTCTGCGAGAGCCACTGGCCCGAGCCACGTCGACGGGGCGGTCGCGTCAAGCGCCATCCACACCACGGGCAGCAGGCCGACAGTGGTCGCGACTACCACCGTCGAAAGAATGACGCATCCCGAGAAAGCAGTGGCAAGCGCGGCGGTGATAACAGCTACAGCTGCCGCCGCCGCCAGTGCAACCATCCCCCCGCATCCCGACGCGGGGGCACCGGCGACGAGTACCTGCCACGCGGCCGCCTGGTCGACGACACCCCCCGTGACCGACGCGGCGAGGGCGGTTCCGACAACGACCGCCGCCGCCACCCCCGCCCGCCGGCCGAGCGCCGACCGCAGGAGCGCCGGAAGGGAGCGGGCGGCCGGGTGGGCGCCGAGGAGTGTTGCAAGGAGGTAGCCCACCCCGACGGCGATGGAGGCCATGCCGACCAGCAACAAGGCCGTGACGAACAAGCCGAGGCTCGCCACCGCCCGGGGTACAGCATACAGCGCTGTGGCGGCCGTGTCGCCAGCCAGGATGACCGCCAGGAGGGGCCACTTGACGCCCCCGCTGGTGGGGAAGGCGGGCGCCCGGCTCAGCTCACGCTCTGCGTCGCCGCCGCCACCGTCGCCGGCCGCCGTTGCGCCGAGTCTTCTTGGCGCTTCGGCGGTGGGTGGTGCGGCGGGTGCCGCCGTCGCCGACTCCGTTTTTGTCGTCCACGCTTTCTCCGACGGGGAGGCGAGCGTGAGGAGCCCCGAAAATGAGGAGAAGCGACCGGCAAACACGGGTGACAGGAATCGAGACGGGGAGCAGGGCCGCCCCCGCTCGCCGCCTGCCCTACCGGCGCCCCCGTCCGAGTCTGCGTCCTCCCGCGACGGCCCCGACGGCGGCAGACCGCCGAGAGGGGTGGCACCCGAGCCCGCGCGGGGGGAGAGAAAGACGACGACCGTGTCACTAGCGCGGGGGAGGAGGTCGTCGAGCGACGGCTGTCTTGTGGAGGCAGTGGTAGCAGAGGGAGCGGAAGCGCATGTACTAGGGTCAACGACCTGGTCACGCGCGTCAGCGGCATTGGTGTTTTCGTCACGAGCTGGTCGGAGCGGCGCCCGGTCGAGTTGGAGTAGCTCCACAGACTCGGACGCGTCCCCAAGCGGCGGCCCATCGGTTGCCCCCACCGGGCAGCCGACGCCGCTAGTGTGCGCGGGGGGTGTCCACTCCTCCCCAAGAAACCCCGCCGGGGACAAGGGGCCGTCGCCGCCGACCACGGGCATGGTGGCAACGACCCGCGACCGCAGTTGCCGTGGCCGGTCAGAGGCAATGCTGGTGAGTGGGGGGGGGAAGGCGGCACCGGTGACCGTTATCGCGTCGCCGAGACAAGGGCCAGGGATGAACCGCGTGTCGCTGGTTGGCCTCGGTCAAGTCGATGCAACCTCAGGGCACCGAGGGGGAGTGTGTCAAGCTACCAAACCGCAAAGGTCCTCACCCTGCAAGACACCCTTACGCACAACTGTCACGGCCAACCGCCACACAGAGGTGTAGTACACGAGCCGCCGCAACTGAGACAGCGCCCGACTTCGTCGTCACG
>Ga0209186_1001875_pt1 | contig 15236 bp, 15 predicted proteins | sample SidtaG_FD_187426 | JGI IMG/M metagenome (GOLD analysis project Ga0209186, IMG submission 187426) | Marine algal microbial communities from Sidmouth, United Kingdom - Sidmouth_Male2 metaG (SPAdes) (version 2) | ecosystem: Host-associated > Algae > Red algae > Unclassified | place: Sidmouth...
ATCTCGGCGGTTGCCCGGCGGCCGCGTCGGCGACGGTGTGGCGCGGCGCCCCCCCCCTGCCTTGTGGGACCGCGGCGCCCAGAGCGACCAGCCTGCGGCGGCGCGCGTCGCTCCCGCACGTCGCTGCAATCTCTCTCCCGCCTACCGCTTGGTGTAGTTGGATGGGGGCGTGGTCCCCGGTCCGCGGCGGCGGCTCGTCGGTTGCCGAGCCGCCGACCGCCGGCCACAGCCCCGGTCGGTCGCGATGCCGCCGACCGCCGGCTCCTGCCCGTCGGCAGCCGCTAGCAGCGCCGGTGCGGCGCGGCTAACGACGGCGGCGGCGGCGGCGAGGTGGATGCGGGTGGCGGTAGCGGCACGGCTGTCGCGGCCACGGCGACGCGGTGCGGGGATAGTGGAAATTATGGGGGAGATGCTGGAGGGACGGGGAGACTGCTGGTGTGGCGGGTGCTCGGTGCTCCCAGGGACTGGCGGCCGCCCCGGTAGTCGGAAAGCGGGAGGCGGGGGTGCAAACAGGACAAAGACAACAAAGCACACTCACGCCGAGAGCCAACCATCGTCGGAAACCCAGGACGCCGACGCCTCATACAACTTTCCTCGACGGCGAAGGCGCATCTCTCGATGAGTGACGCGTCCAGTCTCAATGGATCACGAGTCCACTGCATCAAGACGAGTCTGAATCTATGGCGGATAGAGGGCGACATCTAATAGTCACGTCCATGCAAGCTGCAGCATCGCTCTCATTTGATATCTTCTATGAGCCTCCGTGTATCCATTGGCTGTCCGCGTTTTGTCAGCAGAGCAGCCTGCCGGAGATATTCCTGGCTGACGTTTTGTGGGTGGGGATTGGTGGGTTTGACCCCGTCCGATCCGGAAAGCGCAAGAAACCCCACATTGTGGATCGGCCCCACAAGGCGTTTGAACCTGAAACTCTGATCAGAACGGCATGTTGCTCCAACGCAAGTTAAACATCACAGCGCGGCCGGCGTGAGGCCGGGTCGCCCTCCGCCGTGGGCGGACCGCGACTGCGCGTCGGTTGCCCTCGCCCCCCTCGCGTTGCCGTCAACGCGCGCCGCCTACCTGCCCGCGACGCGGCCGCCCGCGGCGCGCGCTCCACTGGCGCACGTCGGCAGCGCCACCAGCCCGCCGCCAGTCCCGCCCTGTGGGGTGTGCAGCCCAGACGGCGCCCCCTGTCTCAGCGAGACGGGCGGACACCGCCGGCAGCGGGCGTTCCTGCCCGGCACGCCGGCCGGGCCGGGCGGCGGATACCCCACGCGCCACAGGGGAAGCGGTTGAATTCAGGCAGTGCTTCGTAGTGACTCACGGCATGCGTCTTGGGTGCTCGCGGCGGCTACAAAGGCATGTTGTCGCCCTCATTGATGGCGGTTGCCTCCCTTGGCGGAGTGCTCGTGTCTACGCTCTTCGTGGCCGCGGACGGGTCGCCCGCGCTGGTGGCGGTCGCGTCCGCCGCCGGCTCGCCCGTGTCCGCCGCTGTCGCCGCCGTCGACGGGTCGCCCGCGCTGGTGGCTGTCGCGCCCGACGCCGGCTCACTTGTCTCCGCGGAGGCCTCGCCGTACCCGGTGGGTGTGCGAGTTGGGTCATTGTGGTGGATGGGGGCAGCGAGTTTCCCTTGTGTCCTCATTGGGCTTGTCGCCTACTGGGGTAGTCATCGAGGGCTTGCATTTGTGCGAGGGCCAGGAACGAGGGTGGGTTTGGAGGATCCAGCACAAGGTGTCTCTGGTGGGAGGAGGGGGCTGTGGTGTAGGCGGGGCAGGACGCGAACGGTCGCGATGGGAAAGATCGTGGACGACGAAGCCAGCCCCAGTGGGAATGTCTAAGATATTTCTGGCATGAACGCTACCGCGGGCTCCTCCCCGCCCCTCGCTTCCGCACAGGCACCGTTGCTTTCGTCCGAACCGGCCGCAATGGATGCGTCCTGGACAGACACGTATAATACTGACTGGTGACTGGCCGGACCGAATTGTTCCAGTCTAGCCCCACATGCCGGGAAAGACCAGTGAAGAGGTATTCAATCACCCAGGACAGCGTCCTCATCCGGATGTGTAGCGGATGTGTAGCGGATGCGCCGAGGAATTGCGCAGCTGAAACTGCTGCCGTAACTACGTTTTTCGCACCAGCGTACTCTCCTAACATTGGCTCCAGGCCGTTCGGGCCGGGGAAAGGTCCGTTCGGGCCCGGCCACCAGAATGTGCCTGGGTAAGGTGACTGGGGCACCCCTTAGCTAATCGCGCCTAATCCGTCGGGCCCAACCTTTCCCGGGGCACAATAACCTGTAGATCTCGCCCTATCATTTTCGAAGTTTGAGACTAGGCCGGGACGGTCCACCGGAAAACCCCGGGGACTCCCTCCACTTTATCTGAGGATCACTGGGGGACGATCCCATTTCGCGTCACGCCGACCTCCAGAATCGATGTGGCTGCGTGAGAAAATCGATCCTCAGTCTTATCCCGTGGATTCCTCGATTTTGCGGCTAGGATTAAATAAGGACGAGCATCCGTCTCGATGTGGGAGCGGCGGTATCTAAGTGCGGGCTAGCCCTGGCGCGGCGAGTGCATTTGGCTGACAATTAGGATGGTTCACGGTTTGTCGCTCGGTCTGTGCGAACGGTCGGTCGGTGGTTCGGTCACACATCAATGCATCTTACAGCTGTGCTTTTCAAGTACGTATCGATCGAAGAATATTTCAAGCTGATACGTTGCGCATTCTGGAGAACTCAAGTATGACAGCAGAAAAGGTTGATCCCGACCCCGTGAAATGGCAAGACCGATTTTCACTACTCTCATTGAAGGGCGCTGACGGAACTGCTGACGTTGGTGTGGTCAAACCTTTCTCTGAGAGCATCCCCAAAGCCCGTCAATGTCAACAGGATACTCCGTGCCTCCTTGGGAAACGCCAAACCACGCCAAACCAGCCCCTCGAAAGCCACGAAGTTGCCGTGAGCCAGCCATATCTGTTCACGGAACGAGACACATGCAAGGGACTGCGGGTCCCGCCCGTGAAATATGACCATTGCACCCGCGCGAAGGCTTGCGTGGCACCGACCGTTCGCACCGGCCGACCGTTCGCACCGACCGAACGAAAAAACTGTGAAACCCCCTACAGTCAATATCCTGTTATATAGCACCCTTGCGCACTGTGTGGCCCCTGTTCCAGCGATGCATTCTCACGGAGCACCTCGTCGAGACGTTCTCGTTTCACTTCCGATTGTTCCCGTTTTGATCTAGGAAGGTCTCTTGATCGCAGGATTTAAAGGCCCGTTCAGTTGGTCGATCGCGTGAGGAGGTATCCAATCACGGATTGGATGTGTCGTCAATTTTCGTGCCTCGTGTCCTCCTGCTACACGCCTAGTCAACGTGGGTTTTCTGGGTCGGCACTTTACACAGCGAGTTCGAAACCTGGGCTACAACGTGCAAGATTCTGACTGGTCCAGATCCATTTGCTACGCGTAGCAAATGCGCACCCACCCGCATAGCCTGCTTGAGGGGGGGGCGGCACCACCAGCAATCAACTGTGGATGTTGATCCAATTGCAGCGCTCTCTGCTCGCCGGCTTCGGCTCGCAACGCGCGTTCCCTTGCCCCGACCAGACGGAGGGGTGCCGCCTTTTGATTTGCCCCTACCCTGCAGCCGTTCACCCGTGGAGGTTCGCCAAATGGACGACACTGTTGGAAGCCGGACGTAAGCTGTGGATTTCCAACTGAACGTGGCCGATGGAACTGAGCGATTGAGCGGGGTCCCCACGCCTCAGTTGTAGCACTCGCATCCTTTTGTTTGTGTGGCCAGCATGACTGACCGCTGCATGCATGCCCCGAGCAAGTTTTTTCTAGGAATGTTTGTGTTTATTCGCTCTTTTTCTAATTACAGGGCTACTGCAGAAGATATTACGGCCGCATTCGATGAGACGGCATGGGCCTACCAGTGTGTCGCTTGCAGCGGCTTTTTCCTGAAGCAGTCCACAGGGATGTCTCTGTGGCGTGAGGGAGCTCGGCAGAGCGCGGCTGATACGCCCCAGCAGCGCATTGCATCTCTGCCGCTCTCTCGATGCAGGCGTGACACATGCAACTCGTGCTACTCTCGACGTATGAGGGCGGCACATCCCACGGCCGCCGAACACCCCGCGCCGACCAATGCGGCATCTTTCCCACCCGCACCCGCTGGCCACAGCGCCCCTCCCAGTTTGGTCTCCAGTACGGGGACAGCGTCAGTGGTAAACGTCGTGTCCGTTTCTGGCTGTCCCTCGTGCTCAGCGGCGCGGCTGCAACTCGAACGGGCACAGTGGAGCGTGCAGGAGGCCACCGCGGCCGCCTCTGCAGCTGCTGCGCGTCTGCGTGTGCTTGAGAAACAGGTTCAAAGTCTGAAACGTCTGCAGCTGCACCAACTGCCCACCCCGAGCGTCAACCCTGACACTATCTCCCCCGCCGTCCCTGCTGTCGAACAGCTGGACGCTACACCCCGGTGCCACGCGTTCTTCTCCTAACTGCAGTCCGGGGGGCTCGGCAGAGCGGCCGACAAGGCCATCCTCTGGCGCATCGCGTCCACCATTTTGCTGCACATGGATTGTGATGAATTTCGTGTGATGCAAAAAATTGGGCAAGGGAGGTTGTACGCGCGGCAGATTTCGCCCCGCAAAGGCGCGGTCAAGAAAAGCCAAAAGAATAAGCGCTGGGCTGCTGCGCGGCGGCTGACCTTGGCGTGCGAGGTTGGGGTTTCGGGCGAGGAGTCTGGTGCAGTGGCGGTCCGGCGGACGGCGGCCTCCCACCTGTTCGTGAGGGAGCAGGTGGGGTTGGTGTATGAACTCGGTCTCAGTTGGACGAAGTTCATTAAGATCCGCCGCGCGCTGGGGGGGGGGAGGAGCGTATTGATAAGCCGCCATGAGCTGCGCAAGGCCAAGCGCGTGCTATCCGCCTCTCCTGCCAAGGAGGTTGTGGTCACCTCGACAGGGGCACACCTAGCTAACTTGGCCCCGGCTGTCCTAGAGCGAGTGACCGCGCTCTGTGATGCAGACCAATTTGTGGAGCGGTTCGTGTACGGCCGAGACCACAAGCCCATGCGGGCCACGTACGCTGGCGTCCCTGCGGACTTTGAACCCGGAGCTCGGGGTGGCTGCCCTCCGCCGTCGGTCCCAGATGTCCACATTTCGGTGGGCCTTGACAAGGGAGGGGATCCAGCATCGGTGAAAATCGTTGTGAGCCTCATCAACCAGGACCAGCCAAAGAACCCGAGCAATACTATTCTCGCGGCGGTCTGCCCGTGCCGCCAGGACCAGTACCCGCAGGTTGCTGCCATGATGGGAATCCACTCGCCACGCGTGGAAGAGCCATTGGCGCGGGGGATTGACGTGCGCGGGGAGCGGCGGCCGGTGCGGTTATTGCTTTCGGGGGATTTTGAGTCGCAATGTACCGTGGTGGGGCACAAAGGCCCAAACGCGACAATGCCGTGTTACCAGTGCAAGAGCACCAAAGCACCGAGCACCACCCACGCCACCCTTGAAAAACGATACGGGACGCTACAGGACGTGTCGGGGCCTTGGCACATGCGTGACGCCGATCAGTACGCAACTTGCACGGAGGAGCGTGCTAATTGCGGGCAGGAAGACCACCTCTCCGTGACCTGACCGGCTCTGGTGTCCCCGCATCCACGCCAAATTGTGCCAATTCCCGTCCACCTCACAATCGGGATCAATTCCCGGCTGCTCAGGTTGGCTGTGGAGGTGGTCATTGACTGCTGCTGTCAAGCCGCGGCGTCCGCTTTTGCTTTTGTGCTGGCCGAGCTGCTGCACGCCGAAGCGCGTGTTCACCCCGTGCCTTACCACGGGGGCCTGTTTATCGGACGGGACTGCCACGCGATCGGCGAGCACAGTGACGCCGTGTGCGCAGCTCCAGAGAAGAAACTCTCAGGGCCGAACGGGGAGAGCGCAGAGATTGCTGTTCGCTACTCTCCGGCCTACAAAGACGCATGGTGTGCGTGGAACAGGGTCCGAAAGGTTCTAAACCGCGCAACCATTGCGACTGCCGCCGAGGCCACCGCGTTCCGGTCTGACGCTGCCATGTTTGTGGCCGGCTTGAAGCACTCATTTGGGTGGCTCAACGTGTCGCCCAAGCTGCACCTCTCTCTCGCGCGCGCCCCGGACTTTTTGGATGAGTTTGGGAGTATCGGGCTTTATGGCGAGCAAGGATTGGAGGCCTGGCATGGCCGTTTCGGTACAATGGCTCCGCTGTACCCGAGCGAGACGGACCTCGCATCTGCTGCTGCTTTTGTGAGAACCATGGCGTTGGCAGGGGACGCAAGCCCCGCTGTGTTGGACCGACTGAACCCGAAGCGGGCGTCAGCCGCAGAGGGGCGCACAAGGCCACCAAGGCCAGCGACAAGAGGCTGCGCGCCAACCAGCCCGCGCTTCCCGTCTGCGACGAGACGATAGAGAAGGTCAAGCACGAGCGTGAGCTGTGGGCGGACAAGGTGTTGGCGGTGTCGGCACAGACGATGACTACCTACGAGGGTCGGATTGGTAAGCAGTCTGGTTGACTACGCGTGATAGCTATTCTCGGGTTGTGATGCACTGGTTTGTCGAGGGCACTGACAGTGGCTGGATGGGGTGGTATCCCGACTTGGTGCGAGTGCGCGGGGTGGGTCGGCACTGATTTCACCCTGGGGAGATGTCCGGCTCAGGAAACATCCCCCCCCCTCCCAATGCACCTCTGGGGCAGTGGAATTGTTCCACGTTGCGATTCCGGGAAAAGGAGAGAAGCTTTGAGCGCGATGGGTCAGGAGGCTGACAGAAAACGATTGGACCAATGGCAGGTTGCATTTGAAGGCAGAACCCAATGGGACGTTGCAGCGGAGGCTCCGACCCAGAAGAGCCGGAACACTGGGTCTTGACTAGGCGTAGCTACCCGAACCGACACCAAGTCTCAGCAACCCCTAGCTGGCAACCGTTCCACTTCATACGGGACAGGAGCATGGTCAGTCTCTCTTGGGGTAAAAACCATAACGAAGGGGACGACAAGGCATGTAAGAAGTCATTCATCGTTGCAATCTGACACGTCCTCACACGCTTCCGTGTCACAGACGTCACGTCCCTCGCCGTCTGATTCGTCAAACCCCTCGCCGTCGGAGTCGGTCCTGTCCCCTCCGCCCGCCCACTCACCCCCCCCGCCGTCCAATGAGCCACGCTCCCCACTGTCCAAGTTGTCGCTATCCCCACCATCTAAGGAGTCGCTCTCGACACCTGTCGTGGCATCGCCTCCCCTGCACTGGTGCGACGCAATCTGGCACCAGAGTGGCTGGACAACCACTGGAGGGAAGACAATGGTGGGTTCGACGACAGTGGGGTCGGCGACGGCAGGGCCCGAGACGGTGGCGCCGACAACGGTGGGACGGACGACGATGGGTCTATGGTGCTTCTCACAAAAACTGGATCCGCTTCATCCGCTTCATCGGCATGCACCGCCCTCTGAGCCAATGAAACAGCGATTTTGCATCGGATGCTGATGCATCAGGGTCCAGTTTTTGTGGGAAGCACCATACATTGACTGTGCAGTGCATGCTCTGGGCCACTGGGCGATAAATCTATCAAGTATTTCAATTCCTCCTGACTGGACTGTATGCCAGATGACGCTCGCGAGATCTGTGTGAAAAAACTGTGAAACCCCCTACTGTATTGTCTCGTCGACCGACCCGATTGGCCTGTCAGGCGGATCAACGAGTCCTCCAACACAATCGGCGTCGAGCAAGCGCGCGGGCGACCACGAAGACCCCGTCCTCGTCATGCACCGAGGCGGCTCGCCAGCACCCTTGACATCACGACATCACGACTGCCAGCTGCAGTTGGCAGCTGGCCACGAGTCTCGGCGCGCGCACGCCCGCACCCCCGCGCCACGCAGTGCCAATCCACGCTGTGACGAGGTCCACCGGGTCCCCGCGACCGCGTCGCTACGACATGGACCCCAAACAGGGGCGCGCGCGCGCGGCCGCGCCGCCCTGCGTGGCGCGCCGGCGCGGGCCGCGCCGCTCGCCGCGGTGCCGCCCAGCGGGGAGGGTCAGCAACAATGCTCGCGACCGGCGCTGACAACGCGGGGCGGTCGCGGCGGTCGCGGCCGCCGGCGTGCGCCGGCGGCGGCGGCCCGGGGCGGCGTCGCGCTCCCGCCCTCGGTGGATGAGCGTGGGGGGGGGTCGAAGAGGCACAGACTCCTGACGAGGCACGCCCCCCTGGCACGCACAGCGCGGGCGCGGCGTGCGCGGCTGGCGGGCCGGGGCGCCACGTAGGGGGGGCGGCGGGGTCGGGGGTGGGGAGATTGTTCCCGCGCGTGCCGACCGCCAACCTCGTGGGTCCCCGTTGCAGCGTGGCGGCTGGTTTGCGAGGCGGCCGACCGCGCCGTGGGGTTGGCCGTGGCGCCGGGAGTGGGGGCGGCATGCGCCGCGGGACCGCACGGCGGGCGGCCTGGGTGGAGCCATGGTCGCGGGGTGGGGGGGGGGGCGGCCTCCTGGCGGTGGTCGACGATGCCGCGTTCCGTTGGTGGCTGCCGCAACGGCTGTGCTGTCATCCCTTGCTGCATGTGTTTTTTGGCGCGCCTACATAAGCGTGCCGGCGGGGGCACCACCGCCCCGTCGTGCCCGCCGCTCGTTCGTCCGTGCGTTACCGGTCCGACGGGTGCGTGTAGCCATTCGCCGCCCAAGGGGGAGGACGACGGTGCCGCTGCGCGCGTCGTCACCCGCAGACCATCACCCTCGTCGTGACCACCAGGGCCGGTGCATCGCCCCCCCTCGCCCGTCGCGCAGCCGACACCGGCAGCAGCTCGTCTCCCCGCGCCGCCACCATGGGCAACATCGTCACCTGTGGCCCCAACACCGCCCTCGTCGTCAGTGGCGGGCGGGAGAGCACGATTCGAATTGGCGGGCGGGCGGTCGTGTTCCCGTGCATCCAGCGGGTCGACCGGCTGAGTTTGGAGCTGCGCACGCTCAACGTGCGCTCCGTCAATGCCACGACCCTGCAGGGCGTACGCATCTCTGTGGAGGGGATTGCGCAGGTCAAGGTGTCGGGTTATTCGTACGTGGCTTGCGCACCTCGTGTGTCCTTGTGTGATGGCCGTGCTGCTCGCTCTGCTCTTTGTGTTTGTGCGCGGGGTTGTGCTTGGGGTGGGCTGTGTGCTGACTTGGGTTGGTCTTTGCTTTGACTGTGGCGTTGCGAATCCTTCCTGCTCTGTCCCTTGCTGCTCTGTTCTGCATGTTCCACTTGGTGCCGCAACAGGGAGAGCGACACTCAAGTCCTGACCACCGACATCAACGCCATTCGCTTGGCGGCGCAGCATTTCCTGGGCTCAACTGACAAGTGCGTTGGAGAGGCCTGGTGCGCGACGCGTCGATGTTCTGGTCTTGTGCGTTCCCTCTTTGTGCGCCCTTTTAATGATGGCGCGGCGGTCGGGCTTTGGTTGACTAACCTTGCGTTTCCCTGTTCGCTCTTTTTTCCGTTGCTACGCTGTTGTGTCCTGGTCGCACCTCTCCCTGCCACTCGTTTCCACTGTTACCCCGTTTGGCCCGCTACAGGGAGATTGAGGTAGCCATCTGCTCTTCATTGGAAGGGCATCAGCGGGCCATCCTCGGTACGCTCACCGTCGAGTCGCTCATCGGCGACCGGCGCACCTTTGCGGAGCAGGTGCGGGAAATTGCCGCCGATGACATGCGGCGGATGGGTCTCGAGATTGTGTCGTACACCATCTCTGTCATCACCGACGAGCGGGAGTACATTGAGAGTCTCGGCATCCGCCAGACGGAGATCATCAAGCGGGAGGCTGCCGAGGGCGCGGCCCTGCACCAAAACCAAGCGCGCATCAAGGAGTCGGATGAGAAGATGGCGCAGCACCTCCGGGTCAACTTGAACAATACCAAGATGCAAGAGTCTGACTGCTCCTCACGGCTGCTCGCCGCCGAATTTGACGCGCGCGTCAACGCCGCCGCGGCCACCACCGCCCTCGCGCAGAGCATCCAAGACGCCAAGGAGCGCAGCAAGCTGTACGTCGAGTCGGCGCGCGCCGACGCGGAGCGCACGGAAGCGGAACTCGAGGTCGAAAAGCGCAAGATTAAAAAGGAGCGCCTCGTGCTCGAAAAGACCATCCAAGCCCGCGCCGACGCGGAGTTGTACATGCGCCAAAAGGAAGCGGAGGGCATCATCCAGCTGGCCAACGCTCGCGCCAAGGAGCGGGAGTTGATGGCCAAGGCCGAGGCGGACGGTATGCGGTGGAAGGCGGCGGCGTTCCGCGAATTTGGGGAGGCCGCCCTCGTCACCCACGCGCTCGACCGCCTCCCCGAAGTCGCCACGGCGGTGACGGCGCCGCTCGCCAAGACGGAGCGCATCGTCTTTGTCGGCGGCGGCGACGGGGGCGGCGGCGGGACGGGGCCGTCGCGCCTGAGTCGGGACGTGGAAAAGATGATTGCCGAGGTGCCCGAAACCGTCAAGGCGCTGACGGGCCTCGACATCACCGCCGCCATGCACCGGTACACGGGGAGCTTGGCGGCGGTGGATGATGCGAGCGTCGCCGCCGCGACTTCCCGTGGGGCGGCTTCGATCAAGGCGCTGCCCGAGGGATCGACGGCAGGCAGCACCGTGGGGCGGTTGGGCAAGCGACCGGGGGGGCCCAAGCCCCCCGTCGCGCCCGTGGCGTAACTGTGTCCGTCGCCTGCGAGGGAGTTGGTGGGCGGCCCGCGGCGGTGACGTTTCCTCTGTTTCTCTTGTACACGGCGACCGCTCGTGCGGCCGTGTGTAGTTTGTACGGGCCTATTTTCTTTGCTATCGGCTCGACCGCGGCACCGCCGAGGTACCCTCGCGGTGGCGCTCTGTCCGCGGGTAGCGCCCCGTCGCCTTTCCAACAGCCGCGGCCAGCAGACTGGACCGGCCGGCGCACACGCCGCGGGCGTCCCCGACACCCACTCGATGGTTGACCGCGGCCGCGACGCTGGTGTCCGCCCCCATCGCGTCGCCAGACGCGGCATCGACGGGCTGCACCGTGTGCCAGCGGCACACGACTACGTGTCCAGCTGGCAGCCTGCACGCAACCGGTGCACTCACACAGCCCGAAAGATAGGAGCGGGAGCAGGAAAACAGAGCGGGTTTTGCGCGTGCACCCCCCCGACGGCTGCTGGTCCGGACGACGTGGGTGCCAGTGACGGGTGGAACACCGTCCGCTTTCGCTTGTATGGACGGTTCCTACGTCGCCAAACCCTCATGACAGTCCGCCCAAAGAGCACCGATGGATACCAACCAGGTAGCAACGTGGCGCTGGCGCTGTGCACCCGCAAGCCCTGCGGCCGCGAGCGCCTGCCGGGCAAGCCGCGACGCCGCGACTCGTCCACCGCCGCCTGCTTCTGCCCATTGGCAGGCACCGCGGGGGCGGCGGTCGCCGCCACCCGCGGGCCCCAGTGTTGGGCGAGCGCGCGGAGGGCGTCGCCCGCCGCCTGGGGTAGGGGGACGGGTACGGGTGCGGGACACAAAGGCACACAACAGCCGCGTTGATGCAGACCCTCCACGCGCGCACAGACGCAGGTTTGGCGTGAGCACACACCTCGGGAAATCGCAAGAATACAACTCCCTACCCCCCTTTCGTCCCACCTCCCTCCTAGCGGCCGCACCACATAGACCTCGTGCACCCGCACCTCCTCGTGCGAAAAGCCCTCGACGGTTGCGTCCACTACGGCCCGCTCAAACAGCGCATTCCGCCCACGCTCCTCCGCAGCTGCGGCCGCGGCGAGCACCTCCTCCGTTCCCCGCACGGAGCAGCTTCGATTCACGCTCCCAGTCGGGGGCACCCCCCTCTACCGCCCCGCCCCTTCCGCTGCAAGCGTGGCCCAGGCGGTCATTGGCGCCGCCGCAACCGACGCCCGCACGTCCGCCTCGGGCAGTCCACCGCCCCCGCGCTCGGTGGGAGGGCGCGTCCACGTCAGCCAGCAGGGCGTCGGCCGAGGGGGGGGGCAGCCGTCGACGTCATGATGGTAGGGGAAAGCACAACCCAGGGGGGCGGGACAGCGGGGAGGGGGGAAACGCGGGGGGAGGTACCGTAGCTATCCACCTGCCGTTCCCAGCCGTCGGCGAAGGACAGCGGTAGACAGATGTGTCTGTCGCAGATACCTGGAGATGCGTGCCGCTCCAATCTCTAGACGCCGCCGTCGGGCGCGGGGACGTGGCCGCCTGGCACGGGCGCTTGCACCGTGTGGGTGTCAGGCCTCTCTGGACGGCGACACCATGTTTGCAGTGCCGCATGACCGCGATGAACGTTGCCCCCACTCCACTGAGATCCCGGTCAACAATCGGCCATTCGATTTCCCGACCACTGTATTTTTGTCAGCACAATTTTGGACGATGTGAAACATAGTTACGACGGGGTTTGCTTGGCCCAGGTCAACTGTCCATTGGTCGATCTTTCTTGTTCGACTGAGTGTATGGTCGAGACAGAGTTTCACACCGTGGCTCACCCCTCTTGAAGTCGACCAAAATTGGGATGAAGGCAATACAGTATTCGCACGTGCCTGTCTGCCCGTGTGTTTGTTCCTTCTCCTCCGTCTTCCACGGGCCCCTGGCGTCTTTCCCCGCCGCGATTCTCCTGCGTTCCCATGATTGCCCCCCCCCCCCCCCCCCCCCCCCCCTGCCACCCCCGTCGCGTCGGCCTCCCTGCGCCGCCGTTGCGATGGACGTCAGCCCCCCCGATGCGACGCCCTTTGACCGCCTCCTCTCCTCTGTGCGCCCGACACCCATCGCGCCTGCCACTTTGGCAGGCCTCCCCGAGTATGCCCTCCTCCTCCGCTGCCCCGACGCGGCGGCGTGGCTCGCCCCCTTCTCCCCGCTCTTGACCGTGGCGCAGGCGGCCGCGCGGCCGCCCGTGCCGGCCTTTGCGCCCGCCGACTTGGCGGCTTCGTTTGCCATGGACTATTCGCACGCAGAGATGGCCACGCACGGGGAGCGGACCATGATGCTCACGTCGTCCCTCCACATTCCGCTGCGCGCGTCGGGGCCCGTCGTCTTTGGCGTCACCATCAACGACGACGTGATGGTCGACCGGGTGCGGAGCTCCCTCACCCCTGACGTGCCGTTCCTCTCCATCTCCCTCTTTGCGTTTGACACGTCGGTCACAGAGTACCTGCTCTGTTCCGCCTCCACCGACGGGCGGGTCGTCGAAGCGGAGCACTTTGCGCGCACGGGCCCCAACGAGATGAGCTGGTTTTCGTCCCTCACGCGGCGGCCCGACGCGCCGGGAGGCACCCCGACGCTCCTGCTACGGACGTCGGCCATCCTCGCGCGCACGTCGCCGTGGTCCAACCTTTCCGCCTTACCGCCGGGGCTCCACCCGTTTGTGGCCTTTCGGTTTTGTATGGAAAGCATGGGCGCGTTTGGGGCGGCGTCGGTGTTGGAGCCGCCCATGGAGGCAGCGGCAGCGGGGGCCGAGGCCACGAGCGCCGCCCCGCAGCTGTGTGCGGACCTTGTGGCGGGCTCAATGCTTGACGGCATTGACGCCGACGCTGTCAAGGGCGCCTGTGCGTTGGACGCCGACGACGTGGCGGTCGACGCTGCCCTGGCTGCCGTTGCCTACGCCACCGCCTCGCAACCGGACGACGATGACGCGGCTGCGGCAATGGATGCGGCAGCGGCCGTCAGTTTCTCCCCTTTCCCCGCGGCCGGCGCCGCAGTGGCGACGTCCCCCATCGGCGTGTCCGCTGCCGCCACTGCCCCCATCCCCACCCTTCACGGCGTCATCACCCCTGCCGACGCTGCCGCGGCGGCGGCGGCTGCGCCCACCACTGACGATCGTACCGTTGTCGTCTCGTCGGTCTTTTCCTCCCAGCCGACGAGTATGTGCCTCGTTGCGCGGCTACAGCAGATGGCCCTCTCCGCCACCCCGGTTGTGCCCGTGCGGCTGACGGTCGGCGCGTCCCGCGTGGCCGTTTTGCGTGCGGCAGCGGCGGCGGTGGCAGCGTCGCCGGCCGCCGCCACCGCGTGGCGCCCGCCTCGGGGGGGGGCTGGGGGGGCACGCGCGCTGGCGCTGTGCGCGCCTCTGCCGCCCACCGCCTCTGGAGTCCTTGACGGCAACCAAGGGGGCCACGGCCGTGCACCCCCGAGCGCCGCACGTGGCGACGACGACGGCGGCGACGCGGCCGCTGCCGCCCATGACGGTGGGGTGACTGCCACCCGCCGGCGCCGGCGCCGCCGCCCCGTCGACCTCGAGTCGATCCACGATGAGCGGCGCCTCCGCCGCATTTTACGAAACCGCTTGTCGGCGGCGCAGAGCAACGAGGTGCGCCGCGCGCGGCGGCAGGCGGCGCGGGCTGTGGGGGGGGGCGGCGGCGCGCGGGAGGGGGCGACCGCCATCGCCCCGTTGCCGGCGGACACGTCTGTGCCGTCGGCGGTGGCGCAAGGGGACGGCGACAGCGGCGGTGGGGCCGGCAACAAGGGCGGCGTGTGCGCCACGGCAGGCGCCGGCCGTAGCCCAGGTGGGGACGGCACGTCGGCGTCGTCGGGTGGGGCAGGCTAGGCGGCACGGCGGCAGTGACTGGCAGACACCCTGCGCTCTCCGCGCGACGCCTTGACCCCGCGCCCGTCGGCGGGGGAGGCCCTTTGGCGGTGGCGTGCCGCTCGTGACTCCGCCGGGCCACCCGCACGGGCACCTACCTGCTCCCACCTGCGGTGTGTGTACATGCTGGGACGGACCGCACGGGCGGGGTGGCTGTGCGGCGGCCTGCCGCAGCGGGGAGGCGTGCACGCCACTACGCGCCCGACGCGGTCGCGGCGCCAACGTCGCGGGCGGCGGTGCGACGGAGTGGGGGTTGGCGCGCGAGCGCACTGGGCCTGCCACGCGCTGGGTGCAGCCCCCGGGCGGGGAGCAGGGGTCTGCGTGCTTGCACAATGGCGCCCATCGCAGCGTTGCCGCGCTCTGCCAGCGTGCTGCCGCGCGCGTGCGGCCGCGTCCGCCTCGGGCCCGCGGCGTCAACACCAAACAACAATGTGGTCGGCACGCAACGGAACAAACAAACTCGGAGGCCCGTGACGCCAGCGGCGACCCCGTCGCCGCCACCGCCACCACCTCGGCGGCGGCGGCGCACGAGCGCGGACGCCGTGTAGCACGGGGCGCCACGCCGCGAGGGCGACGGGGGAGGCCGCCCGCTCCGCCCCGCACGGGGCGCCCGCCGGGCGGCACGCGCGCAGCCCCCCGCCCACGCCACCCACGCCCGACGAAAAACGGT
>Ga0209186_1001877_pt1 | contig 15223 bp, 15 predicted proteins | sample SidtaG_FD_187426 | JGI IMG/M metagenome (GOLD analysis project Ga0209186, IMG submission 187426) | Marine algal microbial communities from Sidmouth, United Kingdom - Sidmouth_Male2 metaG (SPAdes) (version 2) | ecosystem: Host-associated > Algae > Red algae > Unclassified | place: Sidmouth...
GGGGGCGGGGGGTGGTTGCGGCCGGCACCCTGTCAGGGGGCCGGGCCGGACCCCCCTCCTCGTGGTCGTCGCGGGACGGGCGGGGACGGAACGGCACGCGACGAGGGGGCTGTGTGGCGGTCGGGGGGTTCCGCGGCTGGAAGGGGCGCGGCTCCTCAGCTGTGGACAGCACACCCCCGGGGGCACCCTCAAAATGTCCCGATCCGGGCCAGAAAGGGAATGACCTGTCCGAATCTCAGGGAGATCGGATCTGGTCGGGGGCGGGGTTTTTCCCTTGTGGTTTTCCCAACCCCCCTACTACTTGTTTGAATTCTTCGCTTTGGAGGGATGTATCTGTCTGGCGCATTTGGGGTGGCCACTTTGGCCGCTGGCGCTCGGGTTGGGGAGGGGTTTATTAACAGTGGGGAGGCCGTCCCCATCGCCGTTTGATAAAACCAACTGTGCTTTGGACTACGATTCCCCCCTGGGATTTGCCGTGATCCTCTCCTCCCGTTGAGGGAAGGCTGGACTGTGGGTCAATTTCCGGGGCAGTCCCTTCGACGGACCGAGCTGATCAAGAGGTCACTTCGGCTGGACGACGAACCAAAGTGGTGGTGCCGAGATCCGCCACAACCCGCCAGGGTGAGGGCGAGTCCACACCATGGGCTTACGTGAATAAACTTGAAATGGACATATCCGCGCAGAGTACTCCTATTCTTCCGGAATCAGCCCCATGGCTTGAATCCCTTATCATACTCTTGTTACGACAATATGAGTATACTTATCTATATCGGAGCTGAAGGCGCAGAGTACATCCAAATCGGAATGGAATTGCAGTCTGCGTCTATATCCGGCTGCGCACCAGCTGCTGGCCACGGTGGCGCAGGGGGCAGCTGTCGTGAGCACGTTATCAGCTTCTGTGGCGGCATTGAACGTTTCAGAGAGGTACCGTTGGCTTCTCCGACGCTTCCCGCGCGAGGAGGCACGCCGAGAATGGATGTGCTGGCAACGGAGGCCGACGTCCGCGGACGAAGGCGTGCCCCTCGAGTCCGGCTCAGCCCTAACCCCACTCTTGCCATCCTCTCCACCTTCACCAGCGAGTTCCTGTTACGCCCCTTCACACCACGCCACGGCCCCTCTCATCATGTCTACGGGCACGGGAACTGCCGGAACCAGGAGCCTGCACACGGTTGAGGACGAAATTACACCTGTCCGCCACTCTGGTGCCCTGCTGTTGCAGCAGCTAACGCCTCCAAGCTCCCAGGGTGCTGATGAACCGGCCTCGTCGTCTTCGGGGCGCACTACGACCTTTTTGGGGGGGATAGTGGGCTCGTACGTTCCGACTGAGGCTTTGAGCTGCCCTCCTACCGTCATTCACGGCGGGGAAACGTGGCACGCTATCAAGATTGGCGAGAAGAGCTGGACATCCCAAGGTCACTCGTCGGACTTTTTCGACACTTTCGAGGGTGACGGCGGCGCCCAGGGGGGCGACCTTGTTGTGCGCTGCCGAGTGTGTGCGATCGACGGCCACACCGCGACGTACGTCCTTCGAGGCGGCAAGTCAAGCAACGCATGGCGTCACTTCGAGAACTACGCGTCGTCGGCAGACGTCGGTGACCTGCAGCGGCGCCGGCATGCGGCGGTTGTGGCGTACTGAGCATCCAAGACTCATACGCGCAAGGCAGCAGGCAATGTGACGGCGGGGCCGATTGACGGCTTCTTACGGATGCCACGCTCCCGTGTAATGACGCCAGCTCAAGCTCGGCCCCACTACCTACGCTTTGCACCGCTGATGGTGATGTCACTTTCGCCCTTTGCGCTGGCGGGCAATCAATACTTGGTGGAATTTGTGCGGGGCCTCGGCGTTCCATACGATCCGCCGGCGGAGTCCACCGTTCGAGATGTGCTGCTGGATCTTTTCGTCTTCCTGACGGATCAACTGCGGGCGGAGATCAAGCGCCTTCAGGCGCGGTACCGTGGTCTTCCTTTCTTCCACCTTGTCAAGGACCTCTGGACAAAACGGCACGGCTCTGGCTCCTACGGCTCCCTGGTGCTACGCTGTGTGGACCTGGACGCTGTCTCAATCGTCGATCTTCATCTTGGTGTGGTACCATTTGCAGGGCGCCACGACCACATCAACATTCAAGCCTGGACGAGCCGTCTTCTTCGTCGCTTTGGTGCGCGTAGCAGCGACATCTCCTCTTCCACTTTGGACTCGGGTTCGAACGTCAAGAAGGCGTTTTCCAGCCTCTGGCCTCGTTGGGTGCCCTGTGCAGCGCACACATTGCACCTGGCCGTCAAGGTGGTGCTCGGGGCGACGGGAGAGACGGCGCCCGCAAGGGTCGAACATCGCAGCGAGCCTTCTCGATCATCAGCGACGCGACCAAGCAGCGGGAATTCAGCGGCCGCCGACCTCCTTGGGCGTGCGCACAAGATTTCGAACCACTTCCACAAGTCGTCGGCTAGCGTCGAGATACTGAAATCTGTCCAGTTCCCCGATGATGCGGAGCCACGGAAGCTGATCACCGAGTCACCCGGACGTTGGGGCTCAACTTATTTGGCACTCGTCCGACTCTTCACCCTCATGCCACGAATGATAGGGTTCGGAGACCTCCGTGACCTAACGGTAGCCCAGCGGCGTCAACGGCTTGGGCGCGACGATTGGGGACAGCTGCGCCACTTGATCTGAGTCCTCCAACCTGCGTACGAGGCCTGCGTCGCGTTCCAGAGCTCTTCCTCAACTGTTGCGGACGCATTCAAGCTCGTGTGTAGCCTGCTGCGGACGATGCGGCGTTCCGCGTTTCCGTGCCCAAAGACGTTTGACAAGCGCCACGCTGTCGGCCGGGATGACATCCTGAAGTTCCTTGAGGAGGATGCGCGCAGATCGGAAGTGATGGAGCTTGACAATCGGTTGTACAAGCACCAGACGGTGCCGGTTAAGTCAACGCGCAGCGTCGACGGTCTCCGCAGCGGGGCGGCAACCTTCATTGACGTCGTCCAGCACGAGTTGGACGGTCGCTTTTTCAACCGGGATCATCCGAGCAAGAACTGGCCTGCTAACGACGCCGCGTTGGCTGCCACGCTGGTCACACCTGGCGGGGCCGCGATGATGCGGAAGGCAGCTGCGCGCATTGGGCCGGATGACCCTATCGGCCGCGCCCACGCAGCTGTCGTGGCCACGGCAGAGACCCTCATTGACGCACGGGCCTCCGCGCGTGCACGTCAACAGGAGCTGGAACAAGAGCGTACGAGATGCCGAACTACGCTTGTGGATTGGGACTCAGACGAGAGCCGGGGAGCGGCCGAGAGTGCGCCAGCCGAGCTGTTCAAGCGAGAGCTAGACAGCTTCCTGGCTACGTACTCTGTCAAGGTCAACACCGGCGTGCTCAAGTTCTGGTCGGTCCGCGGGGACGAGTACCCATTGTTGATGCTGGTGGCTTGCGCGTTGCTTGGGGCATCTGGGTCGTCTGCCGCGTCTGAGCGAGACTTCTCGACGGCCGGGATGGTACTTTGCAAGGACCGCTCGACGCTGCTCGCTGCACATGTAGAGATGCATTGCTTTGAGCGTTTCAACGCCCACCTTGTTCCCTCTGACGTTTCGGCTATCCCTGTCTTGACCCAGGCGGACTGGTCAGGCGCACGCGCCAGTATGCGTGCCATTTCGGTTGACATGCCTGTGGATGATGCGTTGTCGGGGGATTCGACGTCGAGCGACAGCGACAATTTTTTGGAGAGCACCGATGAGGAGCAGTGAGCAGAGTTATGGGTGGGCTCCATTCGCCGAGCTGTCGGGAGTTTCTCTTGTGCTTTTTTGTGCTTGAGCAATGGCTTCTGTGTTTTGTCGCATCGATAGGTTTGAGAATTCCAGCCTTTGACGCTCGTCGCCACCCTCGGCCACGGTGTCGTCCACCGTGCCCGCCTCTTTTGTCGCGCCCGTGGTCCGCGTGGCCAAGGGCTGATTCCCGCCCCTTCTCCCTGGCTCCCTCGCCCGCCGCCTCACGACGGTGCTCGGGCTGGTCGCGCAGGCAACGGCGGTGCCCCGCGGGGCCCGCAAGCATGCACTACTCGCCCGCGGCCGCGCAGCCGTTGTGGGCAGCACCGCTACCCCCATGGGGTGGAGCCCCTCCCAGGAATAATGCTGCCCCTGGCGGGCATGCCAGTAACATCGACCTAGAAGGCGCCGAGACGTGGCTCCACCCAGAACGCGCCGAGACGTGGCACTTCCCGCCGCGCGTGGCGCCGTCGGCGGTCGGAGACGGCTCTCCGCACCGCCGTCTGGTGCGCTCGCCGCCGCCGCCTCCGCAGGACCTCTTTCACCCGCCCGACCTGCACATCTTCTCCGAGCACTTCCTCCTCACCCGCTCCGCGACGGCCGCGGCGTGCATGGCCGGCCTCGACCCGACTGCCCCAGCGACCGACGTGGTGTATTGGGTCTGTCCGAATATGCCGCTGTGGCTCAGCGGCAAGGGGCCGGCCGCCGTGCCGGCCGAGCGAATGTGAAACGGCGGCAGCGACCGCATCCGCTGTGGCGGCGCCAGCGGCGGCGATGTCAGTCGGCCGAGCGAGCCCGCCGTCTTCGACGATGGCTTTGAGCGCCTCCCGTAGACCGCCCAAGTGCCCGCGGTCGTCGACCGCAGCCGCGTCCGTGGCACGGGCGTGGTTGTCGAAGCGCGGTCGGCGGCGGTGGGCACACCTACCGGGGGCCGACCACGCACCGCCACCCGTTTTTGCCGGCGGGTGTACGACGCGCCAGCAGCGCACTATTTGGCGGCGTGGGTGCTGCCAACCGGCGGCAGCTGGGCGGAGGAGGCGTCTGAATCCGCTGTGGCGGCGGTGTCTGGCGGTGCCGACGGCGCCGTCGACGGAGGCCCAGTGCGTGCTCTCGTCCCCTGGGTCACGTCGGACTTTAGCCGCCCGGCCGTGGTCAATGGGCCCGTTGCGCTGCGGCGCCGGGCTGTGTGCGTCGAACTCGGGGGTGGGTACGGCGGGTACGTTGCCGACGCGTTGGCGCGCGCCCAGGGGGACCCCCTGCGCTCGTGTATTTGCGCGTTCCACGCGCTGGCGGGCACCCTCGGCGGCGGTGAGAAGGAGGATCCGGGTTGCGCGCGGGGGGTGGCCATCGCGCGCGCGCCGGCAGTGACCGAAGCGGCGGAAGTGGCAGAGGCAACGTCTCCGGCGGCGCTTTTTATCCCTACTTGTCGGCGGGCGGCGGCATGGCGGGACACGTCCCACAAACTGGAGGCGGTGGCGGTCACACGCCACCGCTGCCACAGCCGCCGCCGCCTCTGCCGCCGCCGCCGCCACCCCCCCCAAAGCTCCACGGCGGCGCAGGGCGGCGGGACACCAACGGCGGCCACGCCGGTGCTCTTCTCGGCCGCTCCACCTCCGCCGCCGTCGCCGCCGCCGCACCCCCTGGTCGGATGGCTACGCCGAAAAAGCGTTGGCGCCCGCGGGCGTCCGTCGCGCCGCCGACAACGTGCGTACCCGCCATGCCCTCGCTTCGCGATCGGGGCGGACGCCTTTGCGGCACAAAGACACGTACGCACCGGAGAGCGAGCGACGCGCCGCAGCTGGGCGTCGCAGGGTGAACTTCGTCCCACTACCGAAGAAAAAACAGAGTGCTTTCACGACACGACCCAAGACACGTGGCCACATCCGCGCCTCCCCATCTTCGCCGCCCCGACTACAACCGCACCACGTCATGACCGCTGCCTGTCCCACCGCCTCTACCACAGACATCGCTCCTGCAAAGAGCCGCACGCGCCGCCGTACCGCCGCCTTCACGCCGCCGCGTCGCCGCGCCGCCGCCGCGCCGCCACCACGTCGCCGCCGCCAACCTTGAGCGCGCCAGCGGCGGCAGCGGCGCGGCGGCGATCTTGCCGCCGCTCGTGTTGGATGCGGCGGCGGGGCTGGAATTTATACCACCCGCGCCACCGCCGCCGTCACGACCAAAACTCCATTCCCCCCACGAGGGCACCAACACCTCCCCCGTGCCGCCGCGCCGCCGTCCCGCCGCCTTGCCGCCGCGGCGCCGCCGCCGCCAACCTTGTGTGCGGTGGCGCCGGCGGCGGCGCGGCGGCGATCGTGCCGCCGCCGGCGCGGCGGCGGCCGCCGCGTGTTGGGTGCGGCGGCGGGGCGGGCTTTTCCAGCACCCGGCCGGCCGCCGCCGGCCCGACCTAAACACCCCCCCCACCACGAGCGCACCAGCACCCCCGCCACGCCGCCACGCCGCCGTGCCGCCGCCATGCCGCCGCCGCGCCGCCGCCCAGCTGCCACTCACCGTGTGTCCGCTGGCGGCGGCAGCGGCGCGACGGCGATCGCGCCGCCGACGGCGCGGCGGCGGCCGCCGCGTGTTGGGTGCCGCGGCGGGGCGGGCTTCTCCAGCACCCGCTTCGCCGTCGTCGGCCCGACCAAAACACCCCGCCCCCCACGACCGCACCAACACCCCCCCCGCGCCTCCGCGTCGCCGTGCCGCCGCCTTCCCGCAGTTGCCCCGCTGGCACAAACCGTCTGTGCGCTGGCGGCGGCGGCTGCGCGGCGGCGATCGTGCCGCCGCCGGCTCAGCAAGACGTCGGGGCCTTCTTCCGGCCGATAGGCGGCAGTCAATGCACAGCGCACGCCACACGTTCAGCTGAGGGCTCTCGCCACTCTCGTGCCAGTGCCAAAGAATCTTCCAGGAACCCTCCAGAAGCGGCCCTGCGCGAAGGCCAGCTGGCCGGTCGGACATCACGAGGGCAGCACTGTTGCACGCGCGTTGTTCCTATTTTTTGGACTGGCGCCCCCGGAATCCGCACGAATGAGTCGAATTCGACTATTCGATTATATCCAAAATCGAACGAATACATGATTCAGATAAAACACTGATCTGGACTCGGATCAAACGGAGATATCTTAATCCGGAATCGAGCTCGTGTCAAAAAGTATATCTGGAATGCACTCTGACAGCCAAAGATTATATCTCATTGTTGCATGAAATCGCTGATCCGAAAGCCTCTGGTCCACACGTGCGTCCCCCCCCCCCCCCCCCCCACCTTGTCTTGTTACACTGGTGCACACCTTATCCCCGTGGGACCCCGGACCAGGCCCACCATCCCCAGTTCCCACCTGGTCCCTTAGAGGAGGTCTGGTCTTGGTGGCGGTGGCAGGTGCAAGGGCAAGGCGTTCCAGACCAAGGCCACGGGCACGATGAAGGCGTCCCCGACCACGTCCAAGATGTCGTCGTCGGTGACTGTGGAGGAAGCGCCGGGGTCGGTCGACCACTCCGGGGAGCACGGCGGTCCCCCCGGCACGAGCCCGGCGCTCGTCGGTGGGGTCATCCCTGGCGTGGCCTTGCCCGCGGCTAAGCGGGGCGACGCGCCCCCGCCGAGTCTTCTGGCACCCGCCATGTTGGTGCGCCTGGACCGGGTTGTCGTGGGTGTCGTGCCGGCGCCGCCCGAAAATGTCAGCATGGCGGAGCGCCTCCCGGGGTTCCTGGCCATGCGCCCCGACCAGGCGCTGAGCTGAACCCGGGAGAAGCGGCGGGGGTTCTTGACGCGTCTGGACACGACGGCGCTTGTCTCGGCTGACCGCGGGGCGGGGGAGGTTGTGCACTCTGCTCCGGGTCTGGCCCTTGGGGCCGACCGCGCGCCTTGTGCTCCGGGTAGTGCCTGGGCTACTCGTCTTGCCGGCCTCCCCGATAGCTTGGTCCGAGATCCCGCCGTGCGCTACGACTCTATCATCTCGGCGCCGGTTATCCGAGCGCCGATCGAGGATGAGTACCCCGGGTGGTTGTCCGCGACGGTGTCCCGGGTGAAGGCCTTGGCCGCCCCGCCGGCGTACCCCAACCTGCTCTACATGCCGATTCCGGGTCCGTACTTGCGTAAGCTGCCCATCATGCCCCCGTCATCTCATGCCATCTCCGAGAAACGGGCGCGTCGCCGGGGCTTCCTGATCAGCTGGAACCACCAAGAGTTTTGGCGCCTTCCCCCGGTGATGCGCACCCAGTTCTTCGCGGCGGTGCCCACTTGGTTCGCCCACATGGAGACCCCGATTGGAATCCCCACTGGGGGCTCCTTGGTGGCGTACTACGCCCGGGATGATATCTACCGGTCGTGTCGGGACGCCCACTCGGTCACGATGGCCATCTGGGTGACCGAGTCTTTGGTGATGGCGTGCAACCGCTGGTACGAGGAGGCGCGTGACGGCCGTTTCAGGCTGTTCTCGGACGCCCTGCTTGGCTGGGTCAAGCAGCTCATGCCGGAGGAGCTCTCCGGTGATGACGCCGATGCCTTGGGCTTCTTCCAGGCCATGCTGGCTTTGCGGGCGGCTCTCCCGGTCCAGGACCAAGCCTTCCACGACGCTGTGCGCCGTCTTGATACCTCCCGCAGGGACAGGGATGGGTGGCTCACGGTGGTGACCCGACACGACACCGACGGGGTGCGCATCGTCATCCAGGACGCCCTTGACGCCGCGGCGTACTCGATCCCGGCGTCTTGCATGGCGGTCCCGCCGGAGGCGCCCCGGGGTCGCGCCCAAGCTCCCCTTGCGTCTGTCGGGGTCCCGTCGGGGTGGGCGTCCGCCGTGGCGCAGCGAATCGGTGGTTCTGGCTCTTCGCCCTTGGCTGGTCTGCCTCTCCCGGGTCATCAACTGGTGCCTCCTCCCCGTGCTTCCCACCTCGCCAGCCCGGTGACCTTGGCGACGACGGCTCCTTCGTCTCGGGCGGACCCTGTGACTCCCGTGGTGAGTACCGTGGCCCGGGTTGCGACGGCCAACCGCTTGCCGTTGGCCCCCCCGGTGCCCGACTCACTCCTGTCGGATACCTCGGCGACTCTGGGGTCGGAGGATGAGGCCTGGCTGGAGCGTGTTGGCGGGTGCCTCCGTGGGGCGTCGGCTGGGTTTCCCATCAGCGTACTCTTGGTCTCGCTTGTCGACGTGCTCGGGAGCTTGTCGAATGACTTGTTCACCTGAGCGGAGACGCACCCGGTGGGGGACCCCGAGGCTCTGGAGGCCGTCCTGCAGGGGTGGTTCCGTGCCGGCGTGAACGACCAGCTCGGGTGCCTCTTGAACATCCACCAGCAGCGGCAGGAGAACCATCTTCGGCGGGCGGAGCAGGCCGGTACTTGGCGCGCCCGCGGGTCGGGCACCAGTGATCGTCGGGAAGAGGCCGCGGGAGCCAACGAGACCTGGTATCTCGACGCGCCTGGGAGCCCACAGCGTGGCACCGGCGGTGGCGGCAACCAGACGTGGGGCGGTAACAGCTGGTACGAGTCGCGTCCTCGGCCGAGCACCCCTGTTGAGAACACACGTGGTTATGGTCGTACCTACGGGGTCCAAGATGGTCCGTCTTGTTATGAGGGACCGTCTGCTACCCGTCGTCGTCTGGACGGAGGCGCGGTGCCCCAGGTCGGTGTCTGTCGTGTTAGGGAGCATGAGCGTGCTTCGTGTTGGCCGGGGTAGATCCCGGCCCCTTAGCGAGTGATGAATCGGGAGACATAGTATTTGCATAAACGAGGGTTTGTTGTCTCTCGGCTGTCCCGTCACGCCTCCTGGGCGTCCCGACCCGGTTCCGTCTTGTCTGGATACTGGGGGAGAAGCCCCTTGCGAAGACAATACCGGTACATTTCCGCCACCGGTAGGCGACCCGAGTGTTGCCAGGTGTCGTCTTCCGGCCCATAGCCAAACCAGCGGACCAGCAACCAGAGCACCCCCTCCTCGTCCCAGGTGTGGTCCACGAACCGCTCGAACACAAACTCGGACCCATCCGGTTGGAGCGCGTCTGGTACTGCCACTTGCGGTTGCTTGGGTCGGCTCGCGGGGTCCACAGGTCCCGCCGGCACCACGTGGTCGCCGCTCACCCAGTAAGGGAGTCCGTCTTGGTCAATCAGGTAGGTTCTCCCGCCGGAATCCAACACCTCGTACGGCCCTGTCACCTTACGGTTGAGCTTGTGCTTCCGGGTGTGGTTCTGCAGGCATACCCAGTCAGCACTGGTCACCGATACTCGGCGAGGGCGGACTTTCTTGTCATAGTCCCTCTTGTACCGGGCTTGTGTCTTGGAAATTGAGTCCCGTACTTGGGGGAGCAAGGCTTTTAGCGACTCCAGGAACGCGTCCTTGGCCTCGGCCACCGACTGGCCCGGGTCTGGCGTCATGTCGTCCGGCATCCGTTCCAGGGAGAAGTTTCTCAGGCGCCGTGGGGTGACCAAATCCATGGGGGCCACGCCCGTGGTCCGGTGAAGCCTCGAGTTGTACGCTGGCGCCTAGACGGAGACGAGCTCGTCCCAGTCGTCCTGGTGGTCCTCGATGTAGTGCATGAACATTTCCACGAGCGTCTGGTTGAAGCGCTCGACCTGGCCATTGGTCTGCGGGTGGTACGTGGACGTGTACAGGTTCCGGATGCCCATGAGGCTGCACACACCCTGGAAGAACAGGGAGTCGAACTGGGGTGCGTTGTCCGTCAGGACTGTGTCCGGGGGCCCAGACACGGAACCTATGCCGGCAGAACGCCGACGAGACGTCCGTCGCGGTGATGCCAGCCAGGGGGACGGCTCGTAGTAGCTTAGAGAACCGGTCTACGATGATCAAGAGGAAAACGTTCCCTGTCTTGGTCTCTGTCAGGGGTCCGAGGAGGTCCATAGACAGGCTCGCGAAGGGGTCCGTCGCCGGGAACAGCTTGAGCATCGCCGTGCGTCGCCATGGTGCAGTCCTGATCCTGGCACAAGACGCACAACTGGCCACCCAGTCGTACAAGTCCGCGGTCATGGACTCCCAGTAGTAGTGGCGCCTGATGGCGGCGTACATCCGGTTGACGCCAGGATGACCAGCGCGCACCACGTCGTGTTACAACCGCAGGAGGTCCTGGCGCAGGGTGAACGGGACGTACACTTGGAAAGCCCCGTCTAGGGGGGCGACGCGCACGAGGAGCCCCTCCTTGGTCTCCGAAAAGCGGGAGTGCGCGTTCTGGTCCATCTTATCCCGTAGATCTTGGCACCGCTGGTCCTCCTTCTGCGCGGCCAGCATACGCGCGAGCGTGACCGGTTGTTCCTTGTCTGGCTCCCCGTAGCTCGGCGTCACCCAGCCATGGGAAGATTCAGCCAGAGCGAGACAAGGAATCTCTTCCGGGATTACGGACCGATCCGGCGCCAGCGTCGGGAGCCGCGACATGGCGTCGGCACAGTGGTTCTCCCTTCCCGGTCTGGTGCATACCTTGTAACGGAACACCGACAACCGGACGCGCCAGAGAGCGACCCGTCCTTGGGCACTGTCCATGTTCAGGATCCAGCACAAATTGGAATGGTCCGTACGGGTCAGGAACTCTTGTCCCTCGAGGTAGGGGCGGCGAAGAAAACAGGCCCAGACCTCGGCCAGGCATTCTCGGTCGGTTGTGGAATAGGTTTGCTCGGCTGGGATGAGGCCCCGGCTGTAGTAGCCGACCAGCAGGGTGCTATTGTACCGTTTTTGCTGCAGGAGGGTACAGCCGACTTGGACGGCGCAGGCGTCGGTATCCAGGATGAAGAGACCCTCACGTCGGGGGAGCGCCAGGATCGGGGTCGACGTCAAGCGCTCCTCTAGGTACTCGAAGGAAGCCAGCTGGGTGATATCCAGGGGAGGGAGTACGTGTGGGAGTTTCTTGCTGGTGAGCCTGGTCAGGGGCTTGGCGATGTGCGCGTAATCCTTGATGAAACGCCGGTACACGTTACACATGCCCAGGAAGCTCCTGAACTCCGTATGGTTACGCGGGGGAAGCGCTTGCGCCAGGCTCTTGATGTTCTTCTGGTTCACCAGCAGCTGCCCTGGACGGACGACATGTCCCAGGTACTCCACCTCTTTCTGGAACAGGTGGCACTTGGAGGGCTTGAGTGAGAGGCCGGACTTTTCCAGCAGGAGGAGGACTTTAAGGAGGTGTCGGATGTGATCTTCCACTGTCCGGGAGAAGACAATCACGTCGTCCAGGTATACCAGGAACGTTTTCCACCGTAAACCGGACAAGATGATGTCAAGAGCCCGCTGGAAGGAGGCTGGCGCGTTCACCAGACCAAACGGGAGCCGGAGAAACCGGAACAAACCCGTGTGAGACGTGAACGTCTTCTTGTCTCTGCCCTCGGCGGCCACCGGGATCTGCCAGTACACAGATCGAGCATGTTATTGACCTGCTTCTCTATTTCCAAGCGACTGTGTGGACCAGCCCGGTACGGAGCCGAGTACACGGGCTTGGCGTCTGGCTTGATCTGGATATGGTGCGTGGTGGTCTTGAGCTTACCCAGCTTCCCCGACCACATACCCTTGAGCTGATCCAGAAGACAGTGCACCTTACCAAGTAGCTCCGTGGGCACGCCCGCCCAGTTCACTTCTGGTTTCTCTGGCTCCTTGGGGGCGGCACAACCTGGGGGTCCGGCGGACCTTCCGCCGTGGCCATGGCCGCCTGTGTGTCCAGCTCCTGTCGCGCCGCGAGACCCTGTTGGACGGCCAGAAGGGCCCCTTGGGAGAGGTGTCGCGCCTCGACGGTATACGGCTCCGCGACCACGACTCGGGTGCCCTTGGCAAACTTCCTGGTCTTGCGTCCCAGGTTGACTAGGAGGACAGAGAAGGGCTTGTGCCGGTGCACCTTCTTTTGGTGCCCGTGGGCCAAGTGCAGTCCGTGCTTGGCCAGGAATTCCGCCCGGACCTTGATGACACAACTGCCCGTCGACCGGGTCACAACTTGGACCTTGGTCTGGGCACCAGGGGGAAGGACCGTTGCGCCGACCAGCGTCAGCTCGTTCAAGCGAACCCGGGGCTTGGCCAGTGCCTTGTAATGTCGCCCCCTGGCGCCTAGATGATAGCCCAGGATGTCCGAGACAGCGCCCGTCGACCACTCGATCTTGCCGTCCTGGGGAAGGATGGCCTTGGTGTTCTGGCGCAGGAAGTCACACCCGATAATGAGCGGGACCGAGAGGCGTTTCACAACAATAAACGGGAAATGCATAGGTTCGTCATGTACATGCAGGGTGAGGAGGAGTCGAGCGAGAGCCTTGAGAGCCTGCCCCGAGGCATCCACGATCCGGGTGCGGGTAGGCGCACGCCAGGCATGGGGGCGCCAGTCCGGAGGGAGCAGTTCCTCGCTGACGACGCTTGGTCCTGCCCCTGTGTCTACCACAGCGGCCACAGGAACCGGGTCCTCACCCCCGAAACTCAAGGTGGTCTTGACCTTGAAATTATCCGTACGCAAGACGAGCAGGGTACCCCGACAGGGACACGGTGTCCATGCGGCTACCTTGGCTCGTAGCCGACGACCGCACAGGCCCAGGAATGCAACTGAGGCCGACACAGGTTCACCGGGGCCTGGAACAGACGGGAGGGCGCTTACGGGCGCACCTCCCCCACCTCGTTTCCCGATCCCGAGGTACCCGTGGTCGTGGTCTCTTCCTCGGGATGGGAGGCCCAGTCCTCAGGACTCTCCTTGTACAAGTTCTCCTGGATGCTCTGCAGGATCGCGACCCGGAGGTTGTGCACCGTCTTCGGGTCCCGCCGTCCAGGGGAGGCGCCCTTGGCCTGCCGGTCAGCCCAGCGGATGGCCTTGGCGAACTGGATACCCTGGCGGGATAGCTTGTCCTGGAGCTCCTTGGGCACCTCTGGACAGGCTACCTCGATGTGGTCCTCCTTGTTACACAGCCAGCACGCCCGTACCCGGTTCGGGCGTTCCCCCCCCCGGGTGACACGGGGCGTAGAGGGCGTGACAAACCCGCGCCAACCCTCCAGACGACCACCGGCCTGGGACGAGGACTCGCCCACGGCCAGAATCGGCGTCTTGGGTCCTGCCCGACTAGAAGGTCGTTCCAGGTACATCTTTGGGGGGGTCGGCTGGAGTCGCTGGAGTGCCTTGACCTTTTCATGCTTTCCCTGGGTGAACGACGCGAGCTTCTGCAGGGTGTGCTCCGTGAACTGGAGGTTGTACTGCTGGGCGTCCACCTGCAAGTGCTTGGGTAGCCCCTGGATGTACGCCATCTTGAGCCGGTCCTCGCCGTACATGTTCCCGCAGGCCTCCCCCAGGTCCCGCAAACGGGCCGCGAAGGCATCAGGAACTTCCTGGGCGCCCAGGGAGGCGCGGTTCACGTCCGATATGGCTTGTTTCAGGGTGATGGAGTCCGCGTAATTGGCCAGGAGCCAGTGCACCGCCTCCGGGAAGGATGCAACAGTCCGGCCCGGGATGTGCCCGGCCGTTTCAGGGAGGATCTTGTTGAACCGAGTGGCGGCTGCCCCGGTCAGGAAGGAGCCGACCAGGTAGAGCGCCTTGCCCTCCCAGACGTTGCTGTCGTTGCAGGCCCGGACGAACCGGCGCAAGAAGGAGAAGAACTCGGCCGGCTTGGTCCCGTCAAAGCGAACCCGGTCCATGGAAACCCGTAGTTTCTTCCGGTCTTGTGTAATCCGTAGACGCATCCAGCTAGTCAAGGTCTGGTTCTGGATGTCCAGGCGGTAGGAGTGCCAGTCGGTCACCATGGTGAGCAAGTTGTCCCCGACCTTGTGGACCGGGATCTGGAAATCCACCAGAGTCCGCCGGACCGTCTCCCCGTCACTCCGGGAGGATGAGTCACTCGAGGAAGACCGGGGGCGACGACGCCGATGGATGCGCCGGCTCCGGCGCGACCGACGGTCCCGGCGAGAGCCCCCACTGGTACTCCCGTCAGGTCCCCCGTCGTCACCTCCGCCTCCACCTGTCACCACCCGGTTCCCTGACGACCCCATACCATCGCTTGGGGAAGCCAGACGGCCGGGTGTTCGCCCCACGGTCAGCGTCTCGACCGCCCCAGCCATGTCCGCCCGGAGCTCCTCGCGGAGGCATTCCAGGAAGGACAACACGGCCGGAGAGGAAGCGAAGTCAGGGGGGACACCGCTCGCCTCACGTCGACCCGGGCTAGCTGGAATCGGGGTCCACGCCTGCTTGCCCTTGGACGTGCCGGTGCCCGCCACCGCGGGTCTCGGCATCTCGGTCGTGACGATCGTTGTCACCCGGGAGGAACCACCAGGCCCAGCCACGTCAGCCGGCGTCGGCGGGGGCGGAACCAAACCCGAGGAAACAGGTATCCCAGCCCCAGCCGGAGCCGGGGGCGTGTCCGTCGACGTACGCCGGGGCGAAGTCTCCCCCGGAGAGGACGTCGGGGTCTTCATAGTGGTCTCTGGCTCTCAACAACCAGGCGAACCGGGAGACACGTACGACCAAGAAAGAAGGGGTGGCAACGAGGTACAAGGTGGGAATCCCGACACGAGTCGGGAGATTGTAATCCCGTCCGGG
>Ga0209186_1001878_pt1 | contig 15218 bp, 18 predicted proteins | sample SidtaG_FD_187426 | JGI IMG/M metagenome (GOLD analysis project Ga0209186, IMG submission 187426) | Marine algal microbial communities from Sidmouth, United Kingdom - Sidmouth_Male2 metaG (SPAdes) (version 2) | ecosystem: Host-associated > Algae > Red algae > Unclassified | place: Sidmouth...
TCCAAAGTGAGGAATGGGGACGGGGCGCGCACGGATATCCCGCGAGGGGAGGGGGGCGGGGGCGACGGCGCGTGCAGGCGTATGCCCAGTAAGCGAAGCAGTGCGCTGCACGCGACGCGTGGAGGGGGCTGCTGCTCTGGCCTCTGTCGCGCACAGCCTATTTCGATTGAGCTAATCACGGAGGAAGAGGCGGGCAAATGACACAGATCAAGTCTGATCCTATGAGACTGCCAAGAAACAGGGCGGGCACGCTCATTCGAACGATAGCCCCCCTCATCAAATTTGACCAAGTTCCTGGAATCGGACCGGCATACTGAGCCGGCGCTTCACTTCTCTCGCTGTCCGACAAGGCTTCAATATCGCTCCATTTTTGCAAACAGTTGACCGAAAGGCTCGTCAAGGCCCAATCGGCAGTTGCGCAGGGGTCGCCGCGTCACCCAACACCACACCGTCGTCAGTGCAGCCTCGAGTGCACCCAACAACTGCCAAATTCAGCACGCTCTTTTTTTTGTACGACCGTTAAAAAACATGCCTGATGCCCAATGCGCAGCACAAAGCACATATTCGTCAAGCTGATGAGTCGTTTTATCTTTCCGTCCGAAGAAGTTCTTCTTTTCGTCTGTCTGACTCTTCTATTGGTGCAGCTGAACATGGGTCAAGGCGACAGGCCTTAATGCGTGAGATACACCTTTAGTACGGAAACATGTGCTAAAGCACACAAGGGAGGTATGTACTGATGGGGTCCAGAATCGTCCTCCCATCCCGCACCCCCCCCAGAACCCCCACAAGCGGCGATTTGGACTTGCAACCGCCACCGAAGAGGACAGTACAGTCGTCCTGTTCGCCGTACGGAGGCTGTCGAAACATGTTGGTTTCGCTCAGCTGCCTGAGGTGCTTACTCCCAGATGCATCTGCCAGCCTCAGCGGGTAGTGGGGCCTCATTGTTCAAGCAGTCGGTGGAGCTGCAGCGGTCAGCATGAACCCGCTTCGAACCGAACAGCAACTCGCGTCTTTGTCTCCCGGCCCCGCCCCCCTCCGCTGTTGGGACGAGCTACGTGTTCAACTGGCCTCATATGCGCCTTGATACCGTTTTTCTGCTCTCTCACCCTTCCTTTCACCCATCGATGCCCCCCCTGCCCTATTTTTCTCCACTTTTGGCATCGCCGGCCTGCTGGTACATGGCAGCGGTGGACGTCATGACAGACCGGCAGGGCGGGCAGGGACGCCCTTCTGACCCAGAGACAGGGATCAAGGATCTTACTGAAGGTATCCCGGCGCTAAAAAACCGAGCAAGAACTGTCCTTTGCATGGGGAGGGGGGGGGGGGGGGGGGGGCACGTGGGATGGTCGGTTGGCTTTCTGCGACATGGCCTGTGTAGGATGGAAGCAAAAACACTGGGCAGCCTCCTTCTGCCCCAAGGGTAAGCCGAACGCGCTGATCTCGTTTCTGCAGTCAACAGTAGCCACAGGCAAAGAGAGGTACACGAGAACAGACGCTGAAAAAGGGAAGTAAATGAGGTCAAAGAGATCAAATGAGGTCGTTGGTAGAATTGACACTAGTGCTATGACGGGCCGACCCGCACGCCTGAAGGTGGATCTCACGCTTTAAAATCTCTGGCGGCAACGCATGTTGAGGCCCACCAGAGACGGACACTATCGAACCCAATGCCGAATTCCTGGGAACAAAAAGAACCACCAACTCACAAGCTTTCAGTCTATGCGCTCCGTTCCGGTGTGTGAACTGCATTTTGGAGCTTTGTCGTGTACAGAAAACGTAGGGCGCCAATATTGCGGTACCTTTTGCGCCCTTGATGACATCGTGCTGCTACTATGGGCCTGTGCGGCGTGCTGGATCAGGGAAAGATGTAAGCATGTACATGACGAGCCTTACAGCCAGTCAGAAGTCGAAGTTGAGCATTGCGGAAGCGCTCGCGGTCCGGAACAACTGTGAAGCGCCGGGCCCTGGACAAGGCCGGATCGTTTACATCGCTCGCTGGTCGCACAGATTTCGAAGCGGGGGGGCTACGTTTTCATTGCATGTGCCCGCATGCGTCAGTCAGGTCCTTCGATGTGGTTCCCAAAATCAAGCCGGGATCCGAAGGTAGCACCCTATCAATTTTGAGTGGACTGCTATTTCTGGTGGATCATTGTTGCAACGGCTAATGCTGAGCTGGGAACAGGACGCAGCGCTTCACCTGTGTCGCTCGACCCACGCGCATTCAGGCGCTTTTCTCATTCACGGCCCCTTTTCGTCGGAGTACTGACGGAGCTCCCATATCCGTCATGTGCAAGACTTTGGCCACTGGAGGTCCCTTTCCCACGCTCCCACATCGCTTTGGGACAAGCTTTAGTGCATGATATGGTCTGGAAACTGTACCACACTACTTGGGGTGTACTGAGCTGCTCTTGGGCCCGATTGAAGTACTGTGGGGCCGAAACGGAGGCCCGGAGCCCGAAACGCAGCCCGGCCGCAGACCGGCCTGTGCCAAGGCGGCGGAAAGGTGGGCTACAAGTCTGCACGTCATCTACTGGAGACTGCGACGAGAGTTTTCGCCTTGTAGCCCACCTCTGAAGCAGGCTACAAGTCGATCGAGTGCCTGGGTCATGTTTTGGTCTCGTGACACGACCTCACAGAACGACGGCTCAAGCGGCAGAGCAAATCCACGGCAATCCTGACCCATAGGCACGACCGTCGTGAAGCCACGACGACGACGCAGTCTGAAGACAACGGCTCCCGTCGCACCCAGCCTTCTCATCGCACCCACCGTCTTCCCGGCCCCCCCTCCCCCTTCCTGACTCCATCCTTGCACACCCGCTCAGCTACACCCCGCCACTATTCTCATTGATTCATAAACTGCCCGCGCACGGCACCTTTTCTGACACGGACAGTATACTGCGCGGCGGAGACCACGGTGGACTCCTTCTGTATTTCCTAGGCATGTTTTCCTTTTTATGTGCTCATGTGGCAAAGAGACTGCCACCTATTGATTGCGCGCGTGCGGATCAGCTCGCTGTTACACCGCCTACTGCTACTAGACCGAGATACACTTCTTCCTCGCATTTACTGGGGCCGACTGGGATCACCTGTACGCTCTGCTGGCTGCGTGTCTTGTGTGATTTCGATCTACTCCCTGGCTTCATGGGATCTTTTGCGTTGATCGGTCCTTTCGTGGCCTCCGTAATATCGTGTTCGTGGTCCTTCTCCGCTCTCTGCGCTCTGTTCTAGTTGGGTTCTCTGTGTCTGCGTCCCGCTTGTCTTGCTGGTGCCCCCGTTTGTGCGCAGGTATTTGCATGCCTTTAACAGTGCTACTCGAGCCGTGTACGTGGTCGTGTGCCGGGGGGCGGTTGAAGAGTATGAAAATAAAATCCCGGACGCAGTGTCAGGAATCCTCTCGAACGACGGACGGCAGACCTGAAGCGTAGCGCGCCCACACAGAAGAGAGGACACATCTCTGTGTGACACATATCGATGTCGGCGCGCGATACGCTGCAGTGGAATGGCCTAACACGCTTCAAGTTCTGTGTATCTGCAGTCCGCCTTGACAGGGCCCCCACAGAAGCCTTGAGGTGGGGAAAGTATGATAGCCACCCCCCTCGCAGAAGCACCATTCGCCAGTGTCACAGTACATGCACGTCTTAAAACACGAATAATCGCTGGTGTACTAGTTTGGCAGAACGCTGTGGGAAGACGAGGCAAGTACAGCCGCGAATGTGCGTACTGGGGCCATCTCACCCCAATCTGAAATACAGTGGGTAGTACTGCCCAGTAAGCCAAAGTAGGGTGGTACAGTATGCAGACGATGTATATTTAGTACGGTGTCCGAGCGGTTTTGTTGGCTGCGATTCATGGTTGGCAACAGTATATTGAAAACATTTTATTAAATAAGATCAATGTAAAAGTAGTCAATGAGTAATGCATGGACCACTGCACTTTTTCATTTTTTGATCGACATACTTTCCATCGAATAACTTGGGGGCCAAACTGCGATTATGTGGAGAAAAGACATGGACTGCACGGCCGCCTCGGCCAAGCACTGTCGCCAGTCCCGTGACCTTGACGGTCAACGGAGGCCTGGGACGGTCGTGGCCCGCGGTCCCCACTGATGTCAACGGATTGCCAACGACAAAGACAGCGCGATGTCCATTCCAGCCTCTATCCGATGCAGACGATTCGCGACCCGAGCGCTCATGACAATTTATTCCCTCTTCACCTGGTCTGCTCGTCCGCCTCGGTCCCTTCACTGTCGCTACTGACGACATCATCATGGTCCGGGTCTTTCACAATCGACTGGACATTCTCGAGATGCTCTGCGTCGAGGCCGTATCCACCAAGAAAGTTGACGTTTGTGTGGAAAAACATGAGATTGGAGACCCTGTCGTGCGTGGGTCTGTTACGCACAAGCGAGTGGATCGACTTCTGCAACGAGAACGAGCTCTACTCGGAGCAGGAGGAAGGTGCCATGCCTGCCAGTTGTTGACCAATCGCTTTCAGCTGCAGCGCGCTCTCACCGTACATGGAACACCAGCCCCACAAGTCCCAGTTGGAGGTCATCACACCCTCCAGGTCCAACGACGCGCCCAGCTTGCGTGCCACGGCCGAGCCGTACGCAATAGACCCGGATGAAGCCGCGTACGTCGTAAACTGAGCGCGGATCTGCCCCATGAGGACGTCATCGTCCCTATTTTGCAGCTCGTCACCGGTTAAGACGGTCGGCGAGCGGATTAAGTACAGGTGGATGGCGCGTAGCGCGCGTTCCAGGTCATCGGCCACGCCAATGGCCTGGGAGTAAGAAGCTCGCGGGTCCAGCGCTGCCGCCAGATAGTGGATGCATTCAAGCAACAGCACTTTCCCGTTGTTTTCAGTCGGTTCGGAGAAGCGCTTCCGCGCCGCCCCCACCAGCAACGAGAGTACCTCAACCGAAGCTGTGCATGCAACAGCCTCGGAGCGCGTCTGCAACTCTATGGCCGCAACTTCCTGCTAAAGGCGTCTCGTGGCTGTAAGCACGGGAGAAAAGCGGCTGGAATGGCCGTCGAGAAGTCGAAGGTAGGCACACACGGGGTCCAGAATTCTACTGGCGGCCGCCCAGTCACGAGCCTCAGCATTCGACTCGGCCGCAGCAATACAGTTGGCCAGCGCCACCCGTGCATTACCAGTCCTCGGCTTAGCTAGGCGAAAAAGATGGGCTCCATCGCCTTGCTTGAGAAAATTCTCAAAGCCGGGCGGTTTTGCGCGCACGTCATCAACAGTTCGCTTTTGTAGAGGAAGAGCGTGGCACTAGGCAAAATTTACGCCACCACCGTCTGCTTCTTCTGCGCCGTGTCCGCGGGAAGCGACTTTTTTTACGAGGCTTCAGCCGACTTGTACGACGCCAGCAGGCGGTAGTGCCGGCGTACGAACGACGACACTGCAGTAGCCGTCGAGAGCCGCGTTTGCTGCCACGGCACCTTTCAAAGGTCGCCAATGACCAGGTTGGCCACATGGGCCTGGTCGTTGAGGGAGATGAGGTCGGGGTTGGCGGCTGACACAAGCCGCCGCATCTCCACGCAAGCCGACGCGTTGTCGGTCGCCAGCGCGGCAAATGAGCCCGTGCCGCCGTACTGATCCAGCTTCTCCTGTACGGGTCGCGCCTGCCCGACCGCATCTGCGCCCTCGTCCCCGCAGTAAACCGATTCCACAACAACATTCTTGTCGCCCACCACTGCCAAAAGGTTCACAATGTGGTGGTTCTTGACGTTCTCCCATGCGTCTAGGATGAGAACTGCCTTGCGCCGAACGCACCATGACGCGAACAAGCGGAGCACGAGCTCCAGGACTTTGGCGTACAGGGCACTGAGGGAAGGCCTGGCAATTCTCTTGCGGTTGGGGAAGAGCTTTCGCTCGACGTAGGCGGGACGCAGCGCCTGAGGCAGGGCGAGAAATGTCGGACTCTCCTTCACGAGGAACGGGACTCGTCGGGAAACAAAAAGTTCAGAATGGCCGACTCAATCGCGCTCGCCTGCTCTGCCGTCACACGGTCCAGGAAGTGGTGCATAGGGCCGGTCGATGGTGGCAGCGCAGACGACCGACTTACTGAAGCATCGGCATCGGCCGAGACCGCCACAGTGCTGAATAAAAATGTCGAAGCAAAAATTGCGGGTGTTGCGGTCGAGGGTAACGCGGTCGCGAGTGCGGCAGATGGCTCATACGGGCACGGCACCGACTGGTGAAGCGCAGCGCATTCCGACCAAATCTTGTGTCTGACCGAGAGCGGCGCTGGGTGGTAGGCGTAGATGTGCATGGAGAACAGCGTGCCGTTCTGCTGCTTGTTTTTGGTAACCGTGCGGCAATGAGAGCACTCTCCACCGACCCCAGGCAGCACCTTCAACTCCATTTTAGAGTGGCTGGCCTTCCGACCACCTTGTCGACGCGAGGGTGGAGCCACCACCGGGACCCCACCGCCCGAAGAAGCAGCCGCCGCTCCTCCAGTGGCGTCTCGCACAGCTGACATAGCCGCGTAAGGCGGCCGGGCCTAAGAATCGGGATGCGGGGAGGAGGGTGCTATCACCATGCGGCTCCGCGGGGAATGTCGGGGGAAGTAACGCGCCATGGTCACGAGAGCGGGAGTGGAGCAGATTGCTGGGGTGTCGTGACGGTGCGAGTGGCGGGTGCTGCTGCGGGACAACGGCGGTCGCGACATCGGCGCTTGCGTTTGTATTTGTAACCATCAATGAAATGTTATAAAAGGATAGATTAGTGCAATAATAACATTTGACTTGCATTAATGAACAGATTAATGAACGGCCTTTCAGAAAAAACGTCAGTTTTGCCAACCATCGTCGCTAAACCGTACCACTCTACTGGGGGTGCACAGGGGTGTGCTGGGCGTGCTAGGTGTGCTGCAGAGTACGCTGTGGCCCGAAAATCGTACTCCCGATCTAGAATTGTGGCTGGCCCGGACGGCCTCGTGCTGGCCACCAGGGAAACGGGCTTCAAGTGGAGCCCGCATCAATCCACAACGCCGGCGAGGAAACTGTATGATGTAGCCCCTCAGAAAGCAGGCTACAAGTTGATCGGCTTGCCTGAGAATTGCAGCTCCTGGGACGAATGAATGCCTGAAAGGGCGCACTGGTTACAGGTCAACTGTGGTCGCTGATCGCTGGATTCTAGGGGACTGGACTGTCTACTGCGTGAGTGGCCCTCAATGATCCTCGATCGAGTGGCCAGCGGGTCACCACTCGCAATGAGGAACACTTCTCGCAACGAGGAACCCAACCCAATGTGGCCCGTAACCGCTCAGCCGCGCCCATGTCACGCACCGCCGGGCACAGAAACGTAGTCGGCCCGGCGCTGGCACCGCGATTCTCATTATGGGTAACTATGAGGCGCCATACCTGTCAGGACTCACATGAGTAAAGCTCATCTCAGTGAGCCTGTGGCAGGCTGCGATCTACTGGCGCGCGTTGGTTGGTGCCGCGAGGGCGCCCTGTTGGCGGAGAAAAAGGCCCCCCAGGCATCTTCCAGATTGTGTGGCGCAGCTGGACACCAGGACTGCACCTCCCTCTGCCGTTTTCCTCTGGCTCGTGTCATGAGGGGTCGAAAGACCTCTGAATGGGTACTGCGCGGCTGCGCACACCGCAAGAGAGAGGCTGTAAGCAGACCTGGAAGGAGTCTCTTGGCAAGACACATCGCAGAAGTTGGCCTTGCTTGGACGGTGCCCCCTCACACAACATATTTTGGTCTACCGTCTGTTTGTGTTGTGCAAGTGGGCAGCTCGTCTGTAATACCACCTTGCACCATCGCGCGCCCCTCAGGGACCGCCGCACCCCCCCCCTCGCCACCACCGCCCACCGCCTCTCCCATGCCCAACCGCGGCGGTTTCCAGACCCCTCCCACTCGGTCTGATACCACACAGAGTGGATTCACGGAAGCAGTGCAGCCTCTAGGCCGAGTATACTCTTTTACATCGATCGTGGATCAGCCCGCCGCGCTTCTACCACGGTCGGATCCGCCCGCCGTCCCACTACGTCCAGCACATGGACCATTCCTCTCGATGTTGTTGATGACGCCTATGTTTTGTTGATGTGTGTACCGTAGCTCGCGTATCATCTCTTGTTGTGCGTGAAGATGATGACCTTGAGTATTGCGCGTCTTTTCGTACTCGTAGGGGTGTCGTTCTGCGTCAATATCTGAAGAAAACTGCTCGATATTTCTCTGTGCTGCTGCCTTGTAATGCGCCCATCTCCACCTTACTGCCCCGTACTGCCCCGTACTGCCCCATGTTACTCTGTTATCGCCGATACGGCCCCGTAATGCCCATTTATCCCATGTACTGCCCCGATGTTTTGGCCATCCATGCAGGTGAACAGAAGGGCGGCTAAGGCGGTGGTGGGGCGACTAGCGCGCGGAGTTGGGCGAGTGGTGAAAGCTGATTAGGCGGCGCCGGCGGGGAGAGGGGAGACGGGAGTGAAGAGCACGGAGGGGTCATTTGAGCTGGTGCCTGCCGAAAGCGCACCATGCCGCTTTGGCGCAGACTATCTTTCTGGAGTGTGTCTGGTCATTACTCATTCTTGTGTTGTTGTCTGTCTAGCGGTTACCTTCTTGCCTTCGCTTGTGTACAGTGGCCATCTTGTATGTAGCTTTACGTGTGTATGTTGGGCGCGAGGGGCACGACGGGGTAGTCGACGGGGGAGGGGAAGGGTGGTGTTGGCGAGTGGTCGGAAAGGGGTATCAGACCCATAGGGCCGCCGCCCCGCCCCACCCGGTCCCTCTCCCTTAGGAGGCGTGACAGCGCAAAAAAAAACGTATCCTTTCCTACAACGCTCTCTACCAGTGAGCGAAAACGTGGTGGGACCGCTGCCCCGTAGGACAGTGCTCCCGCACGCGCTGCGTATCGAGTGGCAGTGCGGCCACGAATCGCCGCACGAGGGCGTCACGTAACTCCTGGGTAACTCCATGAGGCGTCCTGCCGTGCGCCTCTGGGTGCCTCGCGTGCCTCTAAAATGCCTCCGGGTGTCTCTAGAATGTACACTGTGTGCGCGCAAGGTGCGCACATAGCTCCCGGACAGGTCTCTGATGAGTCAGATCGTGCTGGGGGCCAATCTTGCGAATCTGGGACCTCACGCATTTGGACCAGCACTGTGGAACAGCGGGGTCCAGTACGCGTCAAAACACATGCGAATATCATGCTGGGACCCGTTTGGGATCGTTTCTGATCAACCTACAATTCTGCTGGCCAAGTCCCAACGGCGTTCTCAGTATTGCAGTCTGCTCAATTTTGCCTGTCTGGGTGGGAACAGAACGCAATCACGACGGACTCACAGCCATCCATTTGGCCGGATAGGTGCTGCTGGCCAATAGGATTCCGTCCTGATTGCGTTCTGTTCGGACTCAGGCCCTGTCTGCACGGAGCGTGCACGGCGTTCATAGACACGTGCTAGCCAATGGGAGCGCGTCGTTCTGATCACACCCCAATCACGCGAATATTTTTAGACCCGAACTGCTCGACAGTGGGATCCCGCGTACGAAGGAATTAGGAGCTAAAACGGGCTCGTTTGGCGCATTCGAGCCGAACACGTTCACGTGCGCGAGATTTTTTTTTATATCTCGCGCACGTGAACGTGTTCGGAAAGGAATATCGCACTTGCGTTTGACGGCTTCCGCAAGAATGATTGGACAAGAAGGCCCGTTACGGTTCACCTCTTGGATCTCGGGATGCCAGAACCGTGCATTTACACTCCGGTACTCTAGCTGCGTGGGGCCTGCGCGGTGCAGACGTGTCGCCCACGCTCCGTTAGGGCCCCGCCACATCCGCTAGAGGGGGCACAAGGGGGATCGGCGGACAAGCCACTGGGGGCACCGAGGGCGTGAAAATGTGGCCACTGCTCCCTCGCGCAATGTGAACGGGGGGGGGGAGGCTGGGGGCCCCGCGAGGGCGAAAGCGTCTCAGCCTCTCCGCCTCGCACTAGGAACGGGGGGCACGCACTGATAGCGGCACCGCTGGTGCGAACGCGTGGTCTCCCCTCCGTCGCACACTGGGAAGGGGGAGCACGCGACGATGGCAGCACCACTGGTGCGAAAGCGTGGCCACCGCTACGTTACGCACTGGAAAGGCGGGAAACCTGCTGGGGGCGCCGCGGGTGCCACTGCGTGGCCACAGTCCCGTCGCGGGGGGAGACACGGGAGCCACGCCGTATGCCAGCCAGTGGACACGGCTCCCTGCAGGCGGCTCTCTGCAGGCGACCCTGGGGGCTCGCAGCCGCATGCATGCAATCGTGGTCACGTCTCCGCGCAGAGCCCCATTGGTGGCAGCATCCGCACGCAAACAGGCACGCACGGGAGGGAGGCGGCGGATTCCGGCCCAAGGCAGCCCTAGGGGGGCGCAGGGGACGATAGGGCCAGATCAGTGCGCAAATGAGGCACCTACCGTGTCAGCAGTGAGGTTCCGGCACAGGGCGTCGACGCCATACCTTCCTGTTCGCATGCGGGTCCCACTTATCCCCGCCTCCAACGTTGTGCCGTCTTTTCCTGCCCTACGTCCAGTACGAGTGAGTCATTGCACCATGACTTCCGAGGCCCCTCCAACCACCCAGTCGTCTGAGGCGGACCCCGCCGCCAACCTCATGGAAGCCGAGGAACACGTCTTCCGCTTCAGCCTGGGGCCACAGCACGAGGCCACCGCCGTCATGACGGCCACGGTGCCTGTGAACGCCACTATGGCATCCGTGGCCACAGTCGCCAACAGCTCGGCTGCTACGCGGCGCCCCTTTGACAAAAACAAGGCGTCGGCCTTCCTCGCGAAGCTGTCTGCAACAGAGCTGCGCGCGGTGTTGCGCGTCTTACGCATCAAGGATCGGATGCAATCCAACATGGCCGACAAACGCGCCATCGCGGCGTCGTCGATGGAGGAACAAGACATCGACGATGAGAAGCTAGAGGCTTTTATGGACGAAGCCGACATGGCGCCTTCCTCGACACCAGCGTTTAGCGCGTGGCCATCGGCAGACGCTTCCGCCTCGGCCCTGATGCCTGCTCGCTCCAGTGGCCGCTGGGGTGCTCGTGCGACTCCCGCACTGGCGGCCTCTTCCGCAGTGGCTGCCGGCCGTGGCCCGGCATTTAGTGCCAACGACATGGCCGCCCTGGCGCAAGTCGTGACCGACCCCCGTCATTTCGACGCCATCGAAGCGGACAGCCAGCCCCTGTCTCGCGCGCAGCTTGACAAGACGCGTGACGGATGATGGCACGGCGTACTCGCTCCCGCCTTCAACAATGCGGATTACAAACCCGCTCGAGTAACGCCGGTGGACGGGGTTTTGGAGTCGGACTTGCGTGGATTCGACCCTACCCGCATCACTAGCCCCCGGGAAGCATCTAAGCTAGAGACTATCTATCGTGCCTTGCGCTCTAACTGCACCAAGGCGTTCTCAAACTACACCCGCAGCGGACAGATGGAGGGCGCAATTTTTAAGGATTTCGTCAACGGTGATCATCAACTTCTGTACTTGCACTGCCTCCTCTTTGACAACCCGTCTGTGGATTTCGTACTCCTGTCGTTGCCACAAGCTGCCCAAGCGGAGGTTGGCCTGCCTGGAAGCGCCGCGGTTGGCCGCGGGCCGGGGCACCCGGGCTCTGCTCCCCGACCCATCCGCAAGAGGACCCGTCAGGCCGAGGTCGTTATCGGGGGCATGGACAACTTGACGGCGGCGATCGTGGCAATGGGACGTCCGAATGGCGCGAATTGCCGCGACTCCACGGGTCACACTGCAGCGACAGCTTTTGACAACGCCGAAGCCATGGGTGCCGTCTGGAATCAGCTAAAGGCCGCTCGCGACGCGGTCTCCGAGCACCCCGGTGACATGATTGCCATCTCCATGCGCATTCACTTTGAGCAGCAGCTGGCAAACGTGATGGGCACTGAGTAGTAATTTGCTTGGAGGGGCCTGATATGGAGAGTGCAGGGGCGTCTGGGAGGGACGAGGGCTTTCTTGCAGAGGTAGGAATACGTGTTCTCATCATACTTGTGTGCTATAAATCTTCTTCTCCTCTTGTCTGGCGTGCTAATTTTTCCTTGGTGGCGTCGGCAGCGCGAAAAAGATAAATGTCATATAGGTACGGCCGTATGCAAGATTGCATTTTTCTCTGCGACGGTGGCAGCGACACCACTGCGCCTCAACACTGTATCCGCGCCGAAAGTGCCGCATAAACTCTTCAGCGTCCTTCGGGGGTGACAGGCATTCCATCAAGAAGAGCAGCAGACCGGCTGTTGATGCCACTCGTGACGCTCGCTGCTCGTGTAGTGCGCGTGTTGAGGGCGGGTCAGGCCCCATATGGCGCCCGCAGTCATTGGTGGCTGCGTCGGCCCCTCGCCTACCCTCAGACGCGCCGATCCTCATGCCTTTCGTGGCCGCGGTGCCGCCCATGGGAGCCACGGCGGGTACAGAAAGGTCCAACGCAGGCAGCATGGTCAGTGTGGGCGCGGGGGGAGCGGCCACCGCTGGGCAGTGCGAGGGCGGGCGTGGTTCTCGTGGTGTCGCAGGCGAGAGAGAAGCTTGAGTTGGGGATGCATTCGCTTGCATCACACAGAAGGGTTGTGGTTTAATAGGATGAGTTCGAGTAGGTGGGCGTGTGTACGAAATCAGGTGCTTGTTTACATGAGCCAAGACAGATAACGATCAGGCCGGGCGGCGGCACTGCAGCTCCTTCAGTCGGCGAGTGAGTGCGACTCGCAGAGGGCAAGGCTCCCTGTCGCGCCTATGCTGTCGTAGACGGTCATCCAGGTCGCACTGGTCTTGCATAATGACCTCCCCAATCCCACCAGTGCCATCCTGTGGGAGTAAGGCATCCACCGCGGGGCAGTTCCTCGCACCCAAACAGTTGTGCAAGCGCGCGCACACACGCAAAATAAGAGACGCCCGAGACACAGAGAAGCGAATGGAACTCCACAAGGTACCCCACCGACCAACTATCTGCCCAAACACCTGCTCAACAGAAGTGCGCGAGGAGCTGTGATAGTAGTTAAAGGCGTCCTTCTCCCATAGGAGATTATTCCCTGGCCAAGGCGTAAGCAAACGCTCGGCGGCGATGTACGCATCGTCGCCGGCTACCCAGTACCCCCGAGGCAGCCCATCCTCTCGTGCCAGCAACTCTGCCAACCCGCTGGCGGAGAAGGCGGTGCTATCGTGACACGACCCCGCAGTCACCGTCGACAGGAAGTGGACTTGGTAGTCCCCTCCAACCGTGGCCTGCGCATTGATAGCAAAGAAACCCTTTCGGGTCCAGTACGACGAACGGTTTGGAACCTCGCAGACACGTGGCCGACGGATGCGCAGTGCGATGCCATCGATCGCCGACACACACCCGCGCAAAGGGTTGTGGCCGCCGCGCGAAAAAAGCTCGCTCTGGACGGCAAACTCGGCGGTAGTGGATGGAAAGTGGATGTTGTTCAGAAGAGTATCTTTGTCTAATGCATCCAACACCTGCGGCAACGAAACGCCAAGTCACAGCAAGCCCAAGAATAAAGAAAGTGACCCATCAACCAGTCGGCCAAAGAGAACGACGAAACATGAACAGCAAGACAGCGATGAAGGGGCGACAGCATTACCAGGTTAGATGGTTGTCACCAAAGTATGGAGTGCCCGAGCTGTCCCCAGCTGAAGAAGTAGGACCGAGGACAATGCGGTGAGTCTGCGCCGCGCCTCACACACAAGCCCACGGACCACACACAGACAGTGAGAACGTTCTTCATACCTGATGGAAAATCGAGTACACCATGGAACGACTGACGCCGAACGAAAGCATACAATCTAGGTACGAAGCCCTGGCGAGCATGCGCAACCCGAGTGCCAGGCGGTATTCCGTTGGGATGGGGGCGCCGCTGGAAAGCGTGGCCATACTCTCGTCGACAACCAAGCGGTGCTTAATAGCCGCGTGCAGAGCCCAGAAGTCCTCCCCCGTCATGCGAAAAAGCAGCCTAAAGTCGTGCTCCGGCACGTGGTCGAGGCCTGAGCGGACGCATAAGCGTGCGCAGGAGCCCAGCACGTATTGACGTGAGCGCGTCACGCCCGCGGCCGCTGCCACGACCGGTACGACACCGGTGACGGCGGTGACCGCCAGGAGAGCAGCGCGCCGAGCGGCAGCGGCACGCCCAGGTCTGTCCACCCCCCCCAACCGCCGCCCGCGGCGACCGACAGCGCCTGAGCGGCGCTCGGTGACGACCGACCGGCGAGGTGCCATGGTGCGGAGGTGGTGAATCAACTGGTCAGGTGGGAGGCAGGTTCAAGGAGATGTGAGTGCGAGAGAAGGGGGACGCCGGGAGGTTGTGTTGGGCGGTGGTGGAGAGAAAAAAGAAAAAGTGGCAAGCACGCAGTCGAAGCGGAGGGTTGGGTGGGACCAGGGGTGACCGCGGTCGTAGGGGCGGGCGGTCCCGTCGATTTGGTGGGCGGTGTGGCGCGGCGCGTCCGCGTGATAGGTGGCGTGGGCGCAGAGCGCCAGATAGGCAGCTGCGGGGCGTGAGCAGCGGGTCAGACGCGCCGGCTGGCGCTGACGATATGCTCGCTCGTGCGCGAGACCCTTGCTGTGGCTTGCGTGCGATTATTCTCTGCACTGCACACTGTGGGGGGGTGAGAGCAGCGAGCGCCGCATCATCGTGACAACCACAACAGAGGGCGTGCCAGCAGGGTGTCCGCGTGCCCAAACCCTCCTGAATGCGTGTTTTGGAGAGGTGGGGGCGTCGAGCGCGGCACGCATGCGGCGACCTCACGAGACACGCCCTTTGCCTCCGATCGACGTAGGCCGCAGTGTAAGACCCAATAGGAGCTCGACATCCCGGGTAGGTCTGTAGTCAGGGCGGGAACAGCGCACACTGGGTGCTCTTGAGCACTCTGGCGCATGGAACTGGCGAGGCCCTATCTTCTGAGACCGAGACTGGGAATTGTTAAGTGGCCCCTCTTTACACAAAGAGCCCATGCCCTCCCGCTCATGATACGAAATGCCTGTTCTGATCCCAAAATCCGGGCTCTGTGTTTTTATGCGTGCGTCAAGACGGACGGTTCGGAATCACGTGTTTTGCCGCGGACTTACAACCATATTGGTGCCGAATCACGTCGTTCACGTCGCTCGCCGTGCAGGCATGGCCTCAGAGCACACCCAACAACGTCTCCCCCAAGTTCTGAAACCCGAAACGGAATATGCCACGTTTGCTTACGTGGAGCACGCTGAGCGGCCCCCCATTTTTCTCATCCAAA
>Ga0209186_1001879_pt1 | contig 15218 bp, 17 predicted proteins | sample SidtaG_FD_187426 | JGI IMG/M metagenome (GOLD analysis project Ga0209186, IMG submission 187426) | Marine algal microbial communities from Sidmouth, United Kingdom - Sidmouth_Male2 metaG (SPAdes) (version 2) | ecosystem: Host-associated > Algae > Red algae > Unclassified | place: Sidmouth...
TTCATTGCGTTCCTCCCGATTTGGTCGGTGATAAATCGGGTGCTGTCGAGAATCGGGCGGATCGGATGTCCCTGATCGATACGAATGCGGAAGTGAGCACCAACGAGTGGGATCTGCTGCGCTTCGTGCTCCGTTTTTTTTCCTGAGGACCCGAGGGCCACCCTCTGACACGTCTACAAAGTTTGGGGTTGATTGGTGTACATGCGCCGAAACCCGAGCCGTTTTTCCAGAGGACTAATAAGATGAGATAGACTTTAGGCGTGGACGTCTGACGGCCTGATCCGATGACGCCAGCGACCCCGCTCAGAGCGGCCAATAGCCGGGGTCCGAAATGGGGTCGCCATCCAATTTTCTTTCGACCACTAGAATGATAGCACGTTGCAGAGTAACTTTCACCGAATGGGTGTAATTCCAGACCCAGAAGAGCAGCCTTGACTAGGGTTGCTCAGAACGCCCAGGGCGTCGTTAAGGGCGTCATTAAGGGCGTCACCAGGGCGTCATTTGGGCGTCGTGCGCCCCTAACGCCCCAACTCAAAAGGGCGTCAGCAAGGCGTCCCGAAGAGAAAGACTTCAGGGGGGTCTACAAGATTCAGCAGGTGGCGGCTGTGCACCTTGGTTGGGGACAGGCACCCAGTCTTGAAACAGAAAATGACGTTCGAGTGCACAGTATGGGTGCCACTTGAATCATATGGGGAATACTGAGGGTGCTACTTGGGGCGTCGTAAGGGCGTTTTGGCTGCCTAATGGGGCGTCAGTAAGGCGTCTTATCCGTCGCGCGCCCCTGGCGCCCCCCAAATAGGGGCGTCGTGTACAACCCTAGCCTTGACTACTTAGGCGTGTCCTGCGTACGAGTCCAGATTTCATTTCAAATACAGCATCTGATCGGGTGTTGACGGCACCGCCGGTGCACGTCGGGGTCGACAGAGTCGTTCGTGAACTGCCCCATTGCCCGTTGAATACCATGCTCCGCCGCCTCACCTTCGCCCCCAGCTTGGTCGCTAGAGGCGCGCTGTGGCTGCCGACGTGCGCCGGTCGCCACTCCTCCTCCCTCGCGTCTCCCACGCTGTTTCCTCCTTCCACCGCCGCTGCCGCCGCCGCCGCTGCCACCGTCGGCCGCCCCCGGTCGGCGTCGCCCGGTCGCGCCCCGCCGTCGCTGTCGCGGGTCCGCCCGGGGCCGGCCGCCGCGCGCATGGCGTCGACGGGGAACGGAATGGACACGGCGGCTGCGGCTCGGGGTGACGCAGCTATGGCGGCCAAGCCGCTCACGATTGCCACGCATGATGGCACGTTTCGTACGTTGGCGGGCGGCGCTGGACCGTGGCGGGGGCGAGCGCTGGGGAGTGGCGGGGGCGAGCGCTGGGGGGTGGCGCGGGGGAGCGCTGGTCGGGGACAAAGGGTGTTCTCCTGGACCGTGCCATCAGCCTTGGTATCGGTAGCTTCGGCCAGTGCTGCACATGTCGCTGACAGCAACTTTGCGCGCATGCGCTCTTTCCGCCTGGCTCCTGCGCCGCCCCGTCTGCCGGGCTCGCCCCCCTCCTTGCGTGCTTGGCTGCCACAATTTTGTTCATTTCCCTCTGACAGACTGTGACGAGGCGCTGGCCGTCTACATGCTCCGCCGCCTCCCCCAGTACGCCAACGCGTTGCTCCTTCGCACGCGCAAGCCCGAGCTCCTCGCCACTGCCGACATTGTTGTCGACGTTGGCGCCACGTATGAGCCCGCCTCCCACCGGTACGACCACCACCAGCGGGAGTTTAACATGACGCTCGCCACGCCCGGTAAAACTTGGGGCACCAAACTCTCCTCGGCGGGCCTCGTGTACCAACACTTTGGCGCCGACGTCATTGCGGCGATTGTTGCCGACGCGGGTCTCCCCGCCCTGAGCGCGGATGACGCCACCGCCGTGTATGCCAAGGTGTACGAGTCGTTTGTGGAGGCTGTCGACGCGGTGGATAACGGCGTCCCGCAGTACGTGTCGGCGCCGTGCCCGGCGGGCGAGCACCCTGCGGCCGACGACGGTGGTGACGGGGCAGCCGCGACGACGGCGGCAGCGGCGGCGTCGCGCCCCGCCCCCGCCGTGGCACAATACCAGAGCTCAACGGGCCTGTCGGCCCGCGTCGGCCGCCTCAACGGCCGGTGGAACGAGGACCTGACGGCGGCGGCGGACCCGCTCGGCGGGCCGACCGGGCGCTTCCTCGCCGCCTCGGCGCTTGCCGGCGGGGAGTTTGCTGCCACGGTCGTTGACGTGGTCGCCTCGTGGCTCCCCGCCCGCGCCGTTGTGGCCGCCGCGCTCGGCGGCCGCTGGGAGGCGGACGCGTCGGGCAAGATCATCGTCCTCTCCCCGTTTGCGCCGTGGAAAGCGCACCTGTTTGCCGCCGAGCGGTCGGCGGGCGCCGAGGGTGAAATCCTGTATGTTGTGTACGAGGATGGGCGGGGGTGGGGGGCGGGGTGGCGCATCCAAGCCGTGCCGCCGACCCCCGAGTCGTTTGACAGCCGCAAGAAGCTGCCCAATGCGTGGCGGGGGGTGCGGGACGCGGAGCTGGACAAGCTCACGGGCATTGACGGGTGCGTGTTTGTGCATGCGAGCGGGTTCATCGGGGGGAACAAGACCTTTGAGGGTGCCATGGCCATGGCCCAGAAGGCGCTGGTGCTCTAGGGAGGTGTTGCGCGTGGGCGTGAATGCACGTTGTTTTGGACGCCCTGGAGGCCACCAGTCCATACGGCCATGGGGGTCTCCGGTGGGCAGGGCCCAGAAACAGCGGCCAGAGTGAGAAGAAAAAATTGTCTGTGGTACACGTGTTGACCCATGCGTGCTAGGGAATACGACAGCGCAATCCTGGTGCCCCGACCCCTGGGCGCCAGAGAACAGTACTTGCCACCAGGACGAAGACCACTCCGCGACAGGCAGGGCGTCGTCTCGGGAAGAACACAGCGACCCCACAGCCGCCGAGGTGGGGCCGGACGCCAAGGAGAGAGCGGCTTGCCAACTGCCACCATGGAGGCGTCGACCAATAAATTTAGTCGTCCTTGACGTACCACTGTAGCACAGGGGAGCGCGAACGCAAGCATACAACAGGTCTAAGGCAAGAGGGGTCGTAATGCTGCCGAGTTAGTGGTCGGCTGCAGGCACAACGCGAGTGCAGCGCCTTCGAGCCTATTGCATGAGAAGGGCCCGCCGCCGGCAGGGTGGAGCAAGAGGGACGATTGCACAACCAACGTACGTAGTACTGGAGCATCGGCACCAAGCAAGCCACAACCAGCAGCACGATAACAACGGTCGAGTACTTGCTGCGCTCCTCGCTGGTATCCTTCTTGCTCTTGAACGTGGGGCTGACGTCCTCACGAATGATGACGGGCGGGCCGGGGTCCTCACCTGTAGAACTCAAAAGGGGAACGAAAAAAAGCAAATCACAAGAGCAAAACGAATTTGCACGTCAGTCGTCAGCCCCCGTGGACGCGGCAGACCACTTGTGTCTCGCAGGGTCACAGCTCGAACTGCACGGACGAACGGCCGGAAAAAAAACACACGAGACACGTACGGCCATTGAGGACAGGGATGAGCCTGTTGATCACATCAGAGGTGGCCAGACTGTACTGCGCCTCAATGGCCTTGTACGAGAAGGTGTCCGCGCCAATCGACTCGACCTGCTCCGGAGTCACGAGCTTCTTGGCGTCCGCGCCCAGGGCCAGACCTGCACGTGCAGCAAACCGAGCACGCCACACAACCACCCAGAGCGAAACAAAAGAGCAAGGCACAGCGTCAGAACCTGGCTGGTGGTGAGCGAGCTCACTCAGCGATTCGGGGAGCCCACACTTTCGGCGAGCTCCAAACCCGCTCTCTGTCGTCTCAGTTCCGCTGGCACCTAGTCCCCGCCGCACGTGCCACATCAAGACACTCAAAAGCAGAGTACGTACCTCCCCGAGCCACCTTGGACCCGCCGACAAACAGCACGTCCTTGTCCCCCAACCCCCAATCCTGAAACAGCTGGTCCGCATACTCCTGCGGCAGCGTATCGTACGGCACCGAGCGGACCATCACGAAGCGCACGGTGAGGCCCGACGACTCGGCCAGTTTGTTCAGGCTCTTGACAATCTGGGTCTCAGAGGCGGCGGGCACAACGTTGGCCTCGTCAAAAAAGATGGTCGGCGGCGGGGTGTCGGGGAATTCGGCGCGCGCGACATCCGCCGCCGTCACCGTCGTTAACAGCGCCAGGGCCATAGCCGTGGCAGCAGCGGCGGGTGGGAGGGTGGCCGCGAGGAGCTTGGTGTCGGCAACGGCACGGTCGGCGACGGTCGTTGCCAGCGAGCGCACTGAGAAAGCGAAGATGCGAGCAGCGGCGGGGCACGGGCGTCGTCGATACCGACGGCAACATACATAGTAGCATGTCAGTAAGCGCATACAACGCGCGTGGGGGGAAAACACACGACGCACGTCCTGTGCAGTGATACAAGCAGCACCCACGAGCGGCAACGGCTGCGAGCACTCTGGCTCACCGAGCGCCAGACCACAGGTCCCAGCAGGGCAGGCAAAGCGTACGAGAAGCGGTCACCCGCGACGGAGTCTCATTCACGCCACCATGGCTCATTCGCGCCGAAACCGCCAGGGACGACGCCACCGCCGCCCGCCGGCTGCACAGGCCCGACCGCCGCGCGGCAAACGGGCGTGCCCCAGCCAGCGGGGCGGGGACAAAAGCCGCCATGGGAGCAAAGCAGGGCGCGACCGTCAAGCGTCCGGAGCACCAAACGAACAGCGGCGAATTTTCTGAGAAGCAGGTCGGGAGCAAGACTGGTGCCGCACAACGAGCAGCGAGAGGAAGGTCGACGCGTCGACGGCAGAGAGATGGTGGGGGCGATGGAGCACGACCAAGGCGTGCGACGATTGGGTGGGAAGGGGGTCGCACTACATACGACGATCTCGATCCCGAGGGGCGAACAACAAATGCGAACAAATGCGAGCTTGAAATAAGTTTCAAACGCAGGCCAAAAGAGTAGCCCCCCTCTGTGACATTTCCAAAACTACCAATCGCAGCAACCAGCAGCGTCAACGTCGACGACCTCTACACTACGGTGCACCCGCGCAGGCGATGCACTTGTTCATCGACCGCTGTACGAAGTGCTCGACCACCCCCCGTCTACACATCACACCGTGACACACCTGTACAGTTGGTCCTTCTCTATCCCTGTTGCTACTTCGTCTGTGAGTGGCGACGTCTGGACCGTCCATGGCCGACGGCGCTACTGACAAAGCGGCTCAAGCGCTGGCCGAGATGGCCGTGGGCGACGGCTCCGCGGCGGCGGGCGCCCTCGCTGCCGAGGCGGAATCCGCCCCAGCGACAGCGGCAGCCGGTGACTCTACCTTGCCCGCCCCAGCTGCTGCCGCAGAGTTGCCAGCAGATCCTGAGCTGGAAGCCCGCATCGCCCGCATCCTGTCAGTCGGCCGGTGCATCGAGGGTTCGGAGCTGCGCGCCCTCTTGATCCACACCTCCAGGACTGGCCGGAGGCCACTCTGCTATGATGGCTTTGAGCCGTCGGGCCGCATGCACATTGCTCAGGGCATCCAAAAGGCGGTCAATGTCAACAAGTTGACCTCCTCCGGCTGCGACTTTGTGTTTTGGGTCGCCGACTGGTTCGCGGCGCTCAATGACAAGCTCGGCGGGGACCTCAAAAAGATCCGCGTCGTCGGCGAGTACTTCATCGAGGTGTGGAAGGCGTCGGGGATGGACATGGACCACGTGCGGTTCATGTGGGCGTCGGACAGCATCAACGCGGCGCCGGACGAGTACTGGCGCCGTGTTATGGATGTGGCGCGGCTCAACTCGCTGGCGCGCATCAAGCGGTGCGGGCCCATCATGGGCCGCCAAGAAAACGACAACCTCTCTGCCGCTCAGGTGCTCTACCCGTGCATGCAGGCGGCGGACGTGTTCTTCCTCAAGGCCGACATTTGCCAGCTGGGGACGGACCAGCTCAAGGTCAACATGCTCGCCCGCGAGTACTGCGACGCGACCCGCCCAAAGATTCCCCACAAGCCGGTGGTGCTCTCCCATGTGATGCTCCCGGGCCTCAAAGCCGGCCAAGACAAGATGTCCAAATCCGACGCCGATTCGGCGGTGTGGATGGAGGACACGGCCGCTGACGTCAACTCTAAAATCAAAAAGGCGTTTTGCCCGGAGAAGGAGGTTGCCAACAACCCCTGCCTGGCGTACGTGCGCCACCTGATCATCCCCGCGGCGGGCTCCCTGACTATCACCCGCAAGGAAGAGAATGGGGGGAACGTGACGTACGACGACGCGGACGCGGTGGAGGCGGCGTTTGCTGCGGGGGAGCTCCACCCGGGGGACCTCAAGCCGGCGCTCTCCAAGGCGCTCAACGGGCTCCTACAGCCCGTGCGGGATCACTTTGCGAAAGATGCCAAGGCCAAGGCACTGTTGAAGAAGGTCAAGAGCTACAAGGTCACTCGGTCGGTGGCGCGGGCAGGGGAGCCATCGGCGGGGGGTAGTGCGTGAGAACAGTTTTGGGGTGGCGTCCGGTAGTACGCCGTTGCAATCATTGGTCTCGGCTTTTGCGGTAGCTGGACTGCTTCCTGTCATCGTTACGACTGACCCACCTGCAAGCGTCGAGGTGACGGCAGGCCGACAGCATCAGTGCACAAAGACGATTTCAATATCCACACCCGAGCGGGCGAGCGCGCTGCCCCGCGACCCTGGTGGCCAGCCGACTTGAAACTCTGTCCACACGCTGCCTATGCGGCCAAACGAGCCGCCTCACATATCCAGGTTGTACTCACCGCTCTCCAGCTCAACGCTGCCACTGTTCTCAATGACCACGGCCTTCTTGGGCTTGTCGCCAGCGCCCGTCGGGTTGGACTCGATCTTGCGAACAACGTCCTCCCCAGACACGACCGCGCCAAAGACGACGTGGCGCCCGTCCAGCCACGCGGTCGGCGCGAGGGTAATGAAGAACTGCGAGCCGTTGGTCCCGGGTCCGGCGTTGGCCATGGACAGCAGGTACGACTTGGTGTGCTTGATCTTGAAGTTCTCATCGTCAAACTTCTCGCCGTAGATACTCTTGCCGCCGGTGCCGTCGCCGTTGGTGAAGTCACCACCCTGCGCGCAACCACCAGCAGCGTTACATCGTTGGAATCAAAAGTCAAGCAGCGTTGATCAAAACAGATAGAGGTTCATGGTTAGTTGCGGTTCACCATGTGTGAAGCCCTGGACCAACAACGCGGCTGCCATGAGCCAAGAAATACCACTTGGACGTGGGCAGAGCATGAACACTCCCACACATACCTGGATCATGAAGCCTGCGCCGCGGCGGATGGTGTTGGGACAGAGGTCGATGCAAGTTGAACACAGTCAATGCAAACCAGCATCGGGAGCAGGCAGGAGACCTCGCAGTTAGCACTCGCCCACGCTGCAGCCACAGGAATCCCCAACGGTGACAACCTATGAAACCCACTGCTTTGATAGGCTCCGGCCACAAACACGGGCCACGCCCCCGCCAACGCACCTGGGATGACGCGGTGGAAGCCCGACTTCTTGTAGCCAAAGCCCTTAGTGTGCATGGCAAGCTGCAGAAAGTTGTCGGCCGTCTTTGGCGTGGTGCTTCCAAATAGGCCCAGTACGATGCGGCCGGCCTGCTCGCCGCCAATGCTCACATCAAAAAAGACGTGGGAGGTGACCTTGGGGCCCTTCTTGGCAGCGACTGCTGCCGGCGTTGCCGCCACTGCCGCGACCAGCAGGCCGACACAGAGGGCCAAGCGCCCAAACCGAGACATCGCGCCAAGCAGGTGGGTACACGTACGACCAGCGCAATAAAGAGCAGGACAGAGAGGGGGAGGGGGGATTCGACGGTGTTGGGGCAGTGGTCACGGGCCAAGACGAAAAATGCCAAGTGTGGCACACGATGAAGACGTCGGGGCGATCAGGAATAGGTCGTGCTCGGAACAGGTTTGTGACCAACAGCAAGTGCCGCCTTGTCTGCTGACACCCCGCATTTGAGCCTCGGTCAGTCAACAACTATGGCCCAAGTATTCGACTTGCAGCAGTGTTCGTGTATCTCGACGGCAGGTCAGCCCTTGGCCGTCTTTGATTGGCCAAGCCTTTTGCAGAGACTGACGAGATCCATCCCATGCCACGGTGCGTGTAGTACGTCAACCAGAACCGACCCACAACGATTTTCAGAGATTAAACCTCTAGAATAGATCGTGGGGGCTGTTTCCAAAGTCTGAGAGGGCGTAGAGCAGATAACGATTTATATCCTAGTCCCACATCTGACACAATTGCGATGGGGCCACTTTTCTCACCTTCTGCTGCTCATCTTCAATTTCCCATCGGATTTGATGCCGTTGTAGCCTGCTTATTGCTCGGAGGGACCTCGCATTCAGGCGATAAAAAAAACGGCCAATCGAGGCATGTGGAGGGGTGAGGGGGAGCCAGCGGCGGCGCCTATGCTGGGTCCCGGCAGCCGGCATGCCACCCCCGGCGTGCCCACGAGCGGCCGTGCCGCCGGCGCGGCCCCACCGGCCCAGGCGGCCGGCGTGGTGGCTGCCGCGGCCTATAGGCAGGGGGACGTGTTTGCGTCGGCGGCTGTGTCGACAGCGGAGCGGGCGGGAAGCGCCACCGCCGCCGCCGCCGCCACCACCACCGCCGGCTTCCAAGCCGCGTTGCGCGGAGCGCTGCCGGGGGGCGCCGACCCGCCGGTCGCTGTGGGGGGGGGCGACGTAGCGTCGGCAACCCCCCGTCAGGACCTATAAAAATCCACCGGTGAACGGCGCTGCGCAAGTAGAGTCCGGCGCCGCGCCGGTGGGGTGGGGTTGGGCGGCGAAGGCGTGCCATGCCGCGGCCCACATCCCCCCTCCAAGAAGGGCCGCCACGCGGTTGCCGTTGCGGGCAGCCGAGAACGGCACCGTGGCCGCCGCCGCTGCCTGCGCCGATACGAGCACCGCCGCCTCAAATTCCTCGGGCCGCCACACCTCCGGCATCCTGACGCCTACGCCTGCACCTGCCAGGGCAGCAGCGGCGCCGAGTTCAGCGTGGCCGGGCCGGCGGGAAAGAAACGTAGCACTTGTGATCGCAGCGCACATGCCGTCGAGGAGCGCGTACGTCTCAGCGGCAAAAGAGCTGTGCGTGACCCGGCGCTGCTTGTGGGAGCCCCAGGCAAGGAGGAAAAGAGGGGTGTCAGGCGATAGGGAACCGCGCACCGGCGCATCAGACGCGAGGAGGACGAGGTCGCCCGTTTTCGCGGACGCCAACGAGGAGGTGATGCTGGAAGCGTCCGCGAACAGCACGAGGCGGTGCGGCGGTGCGACCGCCGTGAAGAGCAGGGGAAGCCCACTCGCTGCCCGTGCCGCCCGCACCACCCGGTTGACCGCCAACAGGTCGTGCACCACGGCCTTGTGGAAGCGGCCGGCGAGGAGAGAAGAGTGACATGCCATGAACGGCTGCGTCTGCCCCGACGCCCAGAGGAGAGCCACCACCGCCCGCCGGTACAGCGTGAACTCCGATGTGGAGACGGCGGCGGACCGGCCAGCCGCACGCTCCGATGAGACGTCAATCTCTTCGATGGACTCGAGGTAGTGGTCTTGGTCCACCGCAATCACCATCTTGCCCGACGACGCGTCCGTGTCGCAGGCGATGCGCAGCCCAGTAAACGTTAGGTTGCAGATGCGGACCGGACCGACGTCAAAGACCGCGCGGAGCGCTGTCTCAAAGCGCGCCACCTCCTTGGCCACGCCGGCGTACTTGGAATGATCGACGTGGACAGCTGCCGTAAACTCCAGCGTACCATCCAGGACAAGGACAAAAAGACCGTGGTCGGGCTCGACCCGGTCGTAGCCGAGATTGATCATGAGGACGAGCACCGCCTCATACCAGCGCCGGGGGGCGTCGGTGAGCCCGTAAGCGCACTTGCGCAAGCGCCACACGACGCCGGTGGGGATCCGTGCCTGCGGTGGAGGTTGCACGTACACCAGCGCCACCTGGTCGAGCGGCAGGCCTTGAAGAAGGGCCGTGCCCACGTCAACGGTCCGCGGGACCCAGACCCGCACCGCCATAGTGTCCAGGAGTACACATAAGGAGGCGCGCCCCACAGTAGGGGACGTGCTCACAACCGAAGCCTTCTGGGGATCCTCGAACCCGCGGACAAACAGACGGGCCTTGCGTTTGGGCGGGTCCTGCGGCAGCTCCCCGGGCTTCTCGGTCAGCACCCACCGAGTCGAGATGACATGTTGCCCGGTGGCCGCCTCTTCGGTGTAGACACCACGAGTGTTCCACGCCAGGAGCTCTTCGGCCATGGCGGCGTCAAAGCGACGCCCCGCCAGGGCCAAGGGCACCTCCTGGAGACGGCGCAGCTCAGACCGCGACACAAGAACTTGGTGGACAGCCGCCTAGGGCGTCTCCCCCACACGATGCACCGATGAGATGGTGTCGTCGCCGGCATGCGCGGCGAGCAAGAGCTCTGGGGAGGCCAGCACCAACGAATGGCGCGGCCCATGATCCACACCCGACCCATGCAAACCAACGGGCCCATCGGCCATTGTGGCTAGCAACGCAGCGTCGCTCACATCCCCCCCCAGGTCAGAAGTGGAGCGCAGACGCGCGACCGGCGCGCGGGGGTGATCGGAGCGTCGAGGCCGAGCAGCAGCGGCCGCGGCGAACGTCGACGACACAGGCAGCGTCGCAGCGGGCGCTACGGGAGCGCCGCAAGGCATCGACGGGTCATCCGCACGGGCGGGCGGAGCCACGTCAGCATTGGAGTCTTCTTCCTTCTCCATCCAGAGCGCCTCAACCGCCCGGCTCAGTCCCGCCCACATCTCGACCGCCGTCATAGGTTCGGGGTCAGGGATGTCGCTCGACGGAACAAGGTCGGGCACGTCCGACACGTCATCGTCATGGACCTCGGCAACGGTCTCCTAGGAAGCTTCCGTAGCCGTAACGCGCGTTGGTGACTTGGGCCCGGCAGCAGGGGCCGTGACCGCCCCCGATGAAGGGTCGGCGGGGATAACGCTGCCCGTAGCGCGGGTCAGACAGTGCGGCCCGTGTCGCAGCAGAAATTGGCGCCCATCCTGCCCACACACGCGGGTGGGACCACGGTAGCCGCTGGCAGACGCCGAGACGCCGGCGTGCCAGTAGAAGACGGCCGCATCGCGGGCCCACTGCGTACTGCCTGGCGAGCGGGTTTGGCGGTTGAGGGCGCGCCGCAGAGACTGGTCAGCGTCGGCTTGCATGAAAGCCACGCGGCTCGCACCCAGCAGCCGCAGGGTCGCCTCCAGGTGCGTGTCCCCATCGACACGCACCCCGGAGCGCGAGGGAGGCGCATCCGCAAGAGTAGAAGGCAGTCGCGGCTGCGAGCCGCACGTCAGTTGATATGGGGTAGCCGCGCCGTGCACGAGCAGCACGTTCTTGGCCAGACACACCTTATCCAACAACGTCTGCGGCGGGGCGTCCGGCTCTTCGACCAGGAGCTTGCCGTAGGCTGTCTTGATGCTCGCGTTGGGACGCTCGACCATGCCATCGCTCCACGGCGCTTGGGCCGAGGTTGCCGAGAGAAAGATCCCAAACCGGTCGGCAATCAACCGCCACAGGTCGTTGTCAAATTCGCCCCCCCCGTCTGTCAACAGCAGGTGCGGTGCGCCAAAAGTCGTCAGCCACGCCAGCAGGGCGTCGCCCACAATTGGCGCCGACTTTTCGGCCAGCAAGGTGCACTTGGAAAACCGGGAGTGCATATCAATTAGGTGCAGCACCGCGCCGGTCCCCGACAAAAACATGAGATCCGCCGCCACGGCCTCGTTGAACGCGCTCGGAGAGGGCAAGGGCACGACGGCGTGAGCCGGTCGGCCGCGCTGCTCGTGACACACGCGGCAGGCCTCCACCGCCTCGCGCACAGCCGCAAAGACCGCCGGATCAAACCCCCCCCGCTTACGCAGGAGGGCACAGATCTGATCTGCTGACGCATGGCTGTTCTGGATGTGCAGCTTGCGACATTCCGCCGCCATCGTCGGAAGGCCGGCATGCAGGGGCGCGGCCGCCAAGGAGCCCTACGCCGCCGAAGGCACCAGGCCCCCGTCCGGGTGCGAAGCTGCGACGGCCTCCGCGATGGCGGCACCCCCCGACGCGTGGAGCGCCCCGGGCGGATCGGCGACGGCGTCGTCCGGCGCCCCCGCCTCTCCGGACAGCGAGACAAACGGAAGAACCGCCCGCGCCACCAGGGCATGGGGGTCAACCGCAGCCGGCGGCGTGGCGCCCAGGGCGTTGATGACGTAGTGGCCGACGGCGGAAAGGGGCAGCGGGATGGCGCGGTCCGGCAGGTGCAAGACGTGGTTGACAAAGTCCAGGTTGGCGCCAGAGAGGTCATCGTCGGTCGGCTGATGAGCAGTGGAAAGCCACCAGGGACCACCAGCACCCGCACGAGGAAGCGGCCCGGGCCCAGGAAAACGGGCAGGACCACCCGCTCTACGGCCGCCACATCAGGCCCTGCGCCGAACTTGAAAAGCGTGTCGGTGGGCGCGTACGTGACACGGTTGCGCTCCGACGCCAACAGGGCGGCCACAAAAAACACCACCCACTCCTTTCCAGAGACGGTGGCCGTGGCACCCGCATCGAGGATGGCCTAACCGACGGGAGTCCGTGGTACCCGCCAAAACAACCATGTCGATGACCTCCACCCCGGCCCTGCCCACGTCCACTGCACCACAGTCCGGCACCCCGCGCTCGCGCTGGTGCTTGGCCTTGAGATGGCAATCCTTGCGGATGTGCCACGTCTTGTTGCAGTACCATCAGAGAGACGTACCCGCAGGCACGCCGTTTCCGCCGCCGGTCGCACGCCGCGGGGGCCGCGGCAAAGACCGCCCGCGGGCAACGCGACGAGAGCGACGGTGCCCGTCTTAACCTTACCGCCAAACAGCGTCAGCAGGGCCCCCGTCATGTGCTCATACGTCACCGTGTTAACGGAGCCCTTGTTGGCCATCTTCATGGACATGGCCTGCTCGTTGTCGGTCAAGTTGGCTTGGTTGAGCACGAAGTGTGCCTTGGTCGCATTTGTGATGGGGCAGCCCTCCTCGTCGCAACGCAGAGCGGCCTCATCAAACATGACGAGATACTCCTCCATGGGCTGGCCACGCCGCACGCACCGGTGCAACAAGAGGAAAAAACAGTACCGAAGCCCGACCCAGAGGGATGGTGACCATGTGAGAAAAGGTGATGTTGTCCCTATCGACGACTCGCACCCTCGCCTCGCCTCGCCTCTTCCGGTTATAAACCATGCGACCGCCCTCCATTCCAGGGAGTCCCTCTCGTCTCGCCCATGCCTGCGCGCCCTACGGCACGCCCCGCCCCAGGCGCCCGCGTGAGCGCCCACCAGCTTGCCCTGCGCCGCCGTGCGTGTGTCCGTCCCCCACCAAGTCAGCCGCCCACCTGCGCCACGCCCGTCAGCGCCGCACCCAGCTGTACACCCCGCGTGGCGCGCCATCACACGAGCGCCGCTCGCCAGTGCCGCCGCCGACCCACGGTCGAGTGGCTCAGCCAGATTCCACCCCGGGCCGCCCGGTCGAATCCCACCGCGGCCACCGTGGCTGCCGCGCCGCCACCGCATCGGGTGCTGACACCACCGAGAGGTAGCACCCCTGTCTGCCAGTTAACAGCACGGTCAGCCGCGGCGCCGGCAGCCAGGCAGGCGGAGATTGCCTCCTCCGCCGCCTCCGCCACCCCGGCCTCCGTCGGCCGCTTCGCGGGCAGCGCTGGGCCGGAGATGGGGGAGGACCATCCAGCGTGGTCGTCGCCCCCTCGGCTGGTGCCCTGGTGCTTGAGGCATCGGTGGCGGCCGAACGCGTATCGATCCTTTTTCCGCCGCCAACCTAGCCACCCACAGAGGCGCAGCCTACCGTCCCGGCGGCGCCTCCCCATCGACGGCCGCAGTATCCAGCAGAGCAACGGCGGCCACGCCAGCCGTCGTGACCGAGAGCAGGGGGTTCGAGGCTCCGGCAGATGTGGTGGCAGCGGGCACCGCGGCCACGCCGTGGCAGCGGTTGGAGCGGCATGCTCGTATGTCCGGAGGGGCACTGTGGCCACATACATATCTGTGCGAAACAAGATGATGTCGTGGATTCCAGCCCATTTTGACTGCGTAGGCGTGATCACGGGCGTCACGTTACCCAGACCGCATGATAAAGTCAAGCGCCGCACGACAGTTGTGTTTGGCGCGCTACTGTCCCAATACTTGCTGCTCTTCTCCACGGGTCATTCCGAGGCATCCTTCGCGTGTCCGTAGTAGCTTTGACTAAAATATAATCCATGTCCTGATCAACCGGGGAGCTCCAGTAGAATAGAGGACAGTCCCTCGTCACATTGGTGTTCTCAGCATGATGAAACAAGGGCTCCTTCATGAGTATTTGACACCCTGTTTTCTGCCCGTAACGCGTGCCCCACGACCGATGTTCGGTTGGAACGAAGATGGCTCGAGTGAATCTTGTATTGCAGACACCCCAATTTTTGCCGATCCGAACAGGAACACAAACACAAGCGGAACGAGAACGAGAGTGTCAAGTACGGACTGACGGCTGTTAAGATCCAAATAAAACTACCTCTGAGGCCAGATGCTTGGAAACATCGGACTGGAAACCACACTGTCAGAGAATTGATCAGAGCGAGTGTGCCCTGGCTGCCCTGCTGCGTGCGATTTGGTCCAACCTATCTTGAAAAGATTTCAAGGTCGTTGAAGGATCGTCGGCGGTTCTACCCTTCCGCTCATTTTGGTTGCTTCTTGGCGATTTCGTGGTGCCACCGACAGGTCGTGCGTCGCCACGAAGTCGCCAAAGGTGCCACTGCGCAGCGCAGATGGGCGCACCAAATAAGCACCCTGCCATACACCTACGCAGCCGCATTGCGCTTTTGTCCGATCGCCATTTTTATTGGTTGATTGGAATTTTATTTGTCATCTGATGGGGGGCACCAAATCGGCGGATGCAACCCGAGACACTCGGCGCCCATCGCAAGATCGGCTGTGTAAAGAAACGGACTCGATCACGCGACCGCGCCGCGCACCCTGAGAGATCTGCCAGCGAGAACCGACGCCAGCCACGCCGCACGCATCCCTCGCATCCGCCCCCAATGCGCTGAGTCGAAGTGCGCGCGTGGCGCGGCCCCGTCCCCCTCCTTGGCGCCCATCCCCCGCCTCTCCCGCGCCACCCGCGCCTCCCCCCCAGCCCCCCCCGCACAAGGCCTCG
>Ga0209186_1001883_pt1 | contig 15207 bp, 15 predicted proteins | sample SidtaG_FD_187426 | JGI IMG/M metagenome (GOLD analysis project Ga0209186, IMG submission 187426) | Marine algal microbial communities from Sidmouth, United Kingdom - Sidmouth_Male2 metaG (SPAdes) (version 2) | ecosystem: Host-associated > Algae > Red algae > Unclassified | place: Sidmouth...
GGGGGGGGGGGGGGGGCAGACTCTGTTTCCTCCCTTCGGGCGGTGTGTGTTGACGCATGTTCGTCAAAGCTATTCGTTGCACTTTCGGTCGCTTTTCTTCTTGTGTGGCCTAATTTTGACAATGGTAGCTTCTGTCTAGAGTGCGGAAAAGTGACCAAGCGGGACATCTGATGCAAGATCCCATTGGTGAAAGAATCTGTGGAGATTGAATGATGCATGGGCCCCTCCCTCCAGAGTAGCATCTGGTGGGCGGTGGGGCACCACGAGCGAGCAGCGTCTGTCTCAGAAAAAGTGACGACCACTCCGCCGCGATCAACGCCCATGCTGACACTGGCGTTCCTGAGCCCCCTTCAGTCAGTACGAATCACACCGGCCACAGCAAGCCAATCGGCGTTGGTCTCTACGGCCACCGTGCAGACGCGCTCACCCAGCGCCCGCCCTATCCACAGACCCCCCACAGCGACCAATGCCCCGCCGGCGCGACTGGCTTAAGACCGCCCCGCGTCCCTGACGCTGCCATCGTGCGCTACAGCCGTTTTCCGTACCCCACCTGACCCATCCGCCTCGTACTCCCCTGTCCCCTGCACGCCTGTCCCCCACGTTTGGCTGGTCCGGTTGCCCACCTCCCCCGTTGACACCATGGCGCGCAAGTCCCTGGTGGCGGCGGCCGCCGCCGTGGCCGTCCTCGCCATTGGCACCGTCGCGGCTGCCAAGGACGAAGCGGTGGTCAGCCTGACGGAAAAGAGCTTTGCGGAGACCATTGCCAAGGAGGCACTTGTCCTTGTCAAGTTCACGGTATGATACGCGGGGCGGGGATCGAGGCGCTGGGTCTCATGGGCGAGTGGGGGCTCAGCGTGACGCGTTCAATCCCGGCGAATGCTCTGATTTCAGCGGCTCTGATGGGTGTCTGGTGGGCGAGGGTGCTTGCAGAGAGGATGCTTGCTGGTCTCTTGGTCAGTGTGTGCACTCTGCATGATTTCCCATCACATCGTAGGTGGAGGTCCTGCTCGCCGGAGCAGCAGTAGTTGACGCTTTGATCAGCGACCTGCCACCGCGACTGTCTATTAACCGTTCTTGTTCGCATCTCGATTACCCGTCTCTGTGATCTTGGCATTCTGATCTTCACCCTGGAAGGCCCCGTGGTGCGGCCACTGCAAGACCACCGCCGCCCCTTTTGAGGAGGCCGCCCAGGCCTTGAAGGGCAAGGCTGTCCTTGCTGACGTTGACGCGACGGTGGAGAAGGATCTGGCCTCCAAGTACGACGTGAAGGGCTACCCAACCATCAAGCTGTTTTCGAATGGCGAGTTCCTGACCGAGTACTCGGGTGCCCGCGACAAGGACGGGTTTATCAAGTTTATCGAGCGCTCCCTGCTGCCGTCTGTGGTCGAGCTGGAGTCGGCGGAGAAGGTTGACGAGTTCCTGGAGCAGCACAAGGATGCCACCTCGTACGTGGGCGTCAAGCTTGGCGACGACCTGGGCGCCGCCTTCAAGAAGCTGTCCTTCTCGCTCCGCGACGTCATGCCCGACAAGGTGTTCTTTGGCTCTGTGGCCGATGCCGCGACGGCGGCGGGCGCCAAGGCCCTGTCTGCCGCCAAGCCCGCCGACAACGTGGTTGCGGTTGTCAAGACCGGCGGTGAGGACGTTGAGATCTACGACGGCAAGAAGGAGGAACTGGAGAAGTGGGTCCGCTTCAATGCCATCGCCGCGTTTGGGGAGATCAGCCGCGACAACTCGCAGCTGTACACGACTGCGGGGCTGCCTGTCGTGCTGACCTTCCTTGACTCTAAGAACCCCGACGCCAAGGTGAAGGACATGTTTACCAAGCTCGCGGCCGACAAGGTGTCGGAGGGCAAGGCCCTGTTTGCGTGGGCCGACAAGGAGGCGCTGAAGAGCTTCCAAGACTACCTCGGCCTCACCGGCAAGGACCCCGCCGTGGCTATCTATTCGTTCCAAAAGGACACGAAGTTCGTTTATGATGGTGACTTCACCGAGGACGCCTTGTCCAAGTGGATCAAGAGCTTTGTCGTCGGCGACCTGAAGCCGACGATGAAGAGCGAGCCGGTGCCGGAGGCCACGGATGACCCTATGAAGGTGGTGGTCGGCGACTCGTGGAAGGACGTGGTGCAAGATGCTTCCAAGGACGTTCTCATCATGCAGTACGCCCCGTGGTGCGGCCACTGCAAGAAGGCTGAGCCGGAACTGGAGAAGGCGGCTGCCCGCCTTGCCAGCGTCGGGTCGGTGGTGGTTGCCAAGATGGACGCCACCCTGAACGACGCCCCGGAAGCTTACAAGGCCAAGGGCTTCCCCACCATCCACTTCTTTCCGTCGGGCGGCAAGGACTCGATTGAGCACAGCGGCGGCCGCTCGGCGGACGACTTTGTGGAGTTTATCAAGGAGCACGCGACGACCAAGTTTGAGGTACCGGATGCGGACGCTGCTGACGACAAAGAAGATGTTGAGGAGGAGAAGAAGGACGAGCAGGAGAAGAAGGACGAGCTCTAGATGCCTGCGGTGGCCCTGCATTGCGCCTTGTACATGGGAGAAAAGAACAAAAAAGAAAAACTTTTGAATCCATTTCACGGACTGCCGCGAAGAGCTACGCCCACCAACGGTTATGAAACCAGTCACGCCACGCGCTGATCGTGTGGGAAGCGCGAAAAGGGCTTCGCACTGCCTCGTCTGCTCGTCTCCACTGGTTTCGAAACACTGTCCGTACCGGACATCACGCATGTATGCTTGCCAGGGCCGCTGGACTATCTCCCGCTTTCAGATAGGCCAGGCTAGTGGCACGTGTTGCTCTTCTGTGAAAGTACAGCCCATCAAAAGCTACACTATGTGTACAGCGTTTCACACACTCGAACAATTCTGGTTGCGCGTACAAACCTATGGAGATGCTCCGCATGCACCTCACGACGGTCAGGGCCGCTCCTCTTCCAGCAGCCCCCGCTCGTCACCTCCGCCCAAGGAACGCTTCAACTGCAAACGCACCTCCCCCTCCCGCAGGTAGTAACCCGTGACGAGCAGCCAAAACAAGAGAGAGCCCAGCTCCACCACCCCACTCTCCACGATTGCGTCCCCTTTGGCCGGGAGGCCCTCCCGCTCGACGACCGCCTCGACAATCTTGCGCATCGCCTCAACAACCTCCTCCCCAGCGTTAGCGGTCAGCGCCGACAAATTGGCGGGCTCCATGGATGCCATGAAGGCTACCAGCGGGTTGGAGCCCGCCGACGTGCGCGTCAACTCCCCGCGGAGGAGCGCTACCTCAGAGCGAAGCTCGGCCACATACTCGGCCACAGGCATCTCGCTGGTCGTGCCGTCGGCGTGAGCAAACACCGCTACCCCGCCCTCAATGCGGGGCACCGCTGGCACATCTGCACCCTCTCCCGCCGCGCCTGGCAGCTGCTTGGACGGTGACAAGGACTGCACCAGCCCGTATCGGTACTGGGCGTTGCGGATGAGGTAACCGCTGAGCAGCAGGGAGCTCATAAGCTGCACCAAGTTGGCCGTCGCCGTCCGCACCGAGGTTTGGAAGGCGTTGGCGGGGAGGGACCCCAACATTGACGTCAGCGTCTGGCGCATCGCCGATTGTACCTCTGCCGGGGCTGACTCCTTAAAGCGGCGCATGAGCTCTGGGGGAGGCACAGATTGTACAAACTTCACGAGCTCGTTGGACTCTTCCTCAGTCGGCGCACCAGCCGCCCCCGACCCGCCGGCCAGACGGGAGAGTTTAGCCAGCGCCGACGAGACCGACGGGCCGGGTTTGTCGTCGACGATAAACTCGCTGTCACGAGACCCGGAATCGCTCCGTCCGCTCAACGAGGTTGGGTACGAGCCCAGCTCGTCCGTGTCGTACTCGCTGTCGCTGCTGCCACTTCTAGCAATGGTGGAGTCGTCGTCGTCGTCTGCATCCGTAAACACGTCATCGCCAGACACCGCGTTGACTTCGACGTCCTCGTCCGCGTCCGCGTTCACGTCTGCGTCCGCGTCATCACGACCACCACCGCCGGCGCTGGACCCGCCACCGCCCGACTGCATGCGCAGGGTGGCCGAGCGGCGAGGCGGCGCTACCATCGGCAGAGGCGGCGCTGACCCGAGCCCGACATCGCGATGGCGGGAAACGGCGGCGGCAGCTCTGCGGTGGCCGGCGGTGCGCAGCGCCAATGCGCCGCCGCCGCACACAAAGGCCGCCATGGAGCGACCGGCGCGGGATGGGAGTGCGGCGCGGGGACGGTGGGCGTGCCCAAAGCCGTCCAATGCTAGGGAGGTGGAAAGGGGAAAGCACAGGGCAGCGACGAGGAGAAGCAGGTCGTGCACAGATGGAAGGAGAGGAGGACGAGCGGAAGAAGCAAGGACAGAGGCGGCGGTTTCGAGGCCGCGGGAGGTGGCAAGCGGGGTGGCGAGATGGAGACACGCGTCGCCAGCCATGCACCTCGGCCGCCCGCAAAGTGGCCCAGCTGGGTCTTGGAGGCTGATCCTTCCACCTTTTGGTAGCACCCCTCTTTTCACTGTGAGAATTTTCATGGCGTTCTTGGCAGAGAGGAATTGATACCCATCCTGGCAGACCAGGAACGCCGCCACCTCTTCTCCTCTCTCCTGTGCATCGCGATAGGGCTGTGCAAGAAAACTGGCAGTTTTAAGTGGCAAAACTGGCTCCTGGAGCCCGTAATAGCACAACCGGTTGAACCAGTTGCCCAACCCTACATCGCGAGCGCGGTGCGTGGTGTTGGTGCCAATGCTCTCCCGAGTCGAGTCCATCGGAAGAGCAGCTGGTGCCTTCGCAGAGAGAACCGACTGTGCCCCCTTGGTGCCCGTCTGCTGCCCCTGGCCTGCCGTTGCCGACTTTCTGGACCTGCCCCGTTCCAGTCAACCGGCCTCCCTGTGCCCGTCTGCCGACCGAACCGCTACGTGTCCTGCTGCTGCCAACCTTCCGCCTACGCTTCCCGGGTAGGTCCGCCACGACACGAGTAGTGGTACCGTCTCTGCGGCGGCCATGCCGTCGCCGACACCGGATAGCTTGGCCATACAGGTAGCGGCCATGGACCAGCCCCGCAGCGGTAGCGGTGGTTCTGTTGATGGCGCTGGCAGTGGTGACGTGCCCGGTGGAAACGCCGCCGCGGCCGCTGTCCAAGGCCACCCCCCGTCCCCCTCGCCTGCATCGGCGACAGACACGCCCGCCGTAGGGGCTACCCACCGGCGGGCGGCGTCGGCCACTGATGCGTCCCGTCCGTGGGAGGATGCGCAGCGGACGGAGATGCTCGAGCGGCTCAAGCGCGAGTTCTTCATGCCTCCTGTGGTGGAGAACCCGTACACTGTCAACCATGTCGTAGGAGAGGTACGTGGGGGAAGGTCTCGTGTTGGTGCAGATGGGAGGACAACGTGTGCCGAGGGAGGTGCTCTTTGCGTGAGGAGTGTTGTTATGAAGGGGGCCATGTGACATTTGGGACGTCGGGGCTGTCAGGATAGTGTTGGCTTGGTCGTTGGATACTAATGGCATCTTTTGGTGGGCACGTGATGCTTTCGTCCTCTTGCTTTCTGTCACTGGCATGCACTTGTACTGTGGCTTTCTCTGCCCTCGTTGTCTGCCGCTTTGCGGAGCAACCCGCCTCATCTACCTCGTGTAGGGCGCATACGGCGTGGTCGTCTCGGCCACTGACACGCGCACCGGTGAAGAGGTCGCCATCAAGCGCATCGTCTGTGTCTTTGACGAGCCCGGCGAGTCGACGCGCATCCTCCGAGAGCTCAAGTTCCTTCGCCTTCTCTCTGCCCATCCCAACGTCATCACCTTGCGAGATGTCCTTATCCCCGCCGAGCCAGCGACCTTTAACGATGTCTTCCTGGTCTTTGAGCTCCTCCCTTCGGACCTCTCCCGCGTCCTTCGTTGCTCCCACCTAGTCAAGCTGTCCATGGCTCACAAGCGGTCCATTATGTTCCAGCTGCTCCGTGGCGTTGCCTTCCTCCACGCGTCGGCGGTCTTCCATCGGGACATCAAGGCGAGCAATGTACTCCTTGACGATGAGTGCCAGGTGCGGATTTGCGACTTTGGGCTCGCGCGTGCTCTCCTGCCGGGTTCCCCCATCCCCGCGGCGGGCGGACCGGCGTGGACCGACTATGTGGCGACACGCTGGTACCGCGCGCCAGAGCTGCTGTTGTCTCCTGCGGCGGTCGCCTATTCCACGGCCATCGATGTGTGGAGCGTCGGCTGCATTTTCGCTGAGCTCCTCGCCGACGGCGCGCCGCTCTTTCCGGGCGTCGATAGGCAGGATATGATTCTCCGCATGGCCGCACTACTCGGCGTCCCGTCACCGGCGTACATTGCGCGCGTGGCGGACGGCGCGGCACGGCGGTTTTTAGCCGCCCTGCCGCCGCCGCCGCCTGTCGGGCGCCGCCGCCACCGCCGGTCGGCGGGCAACACCAGCCGTCGCGGGTCGCGAGTGGCGGGCACGTCGTCAGAGGCGGTTGGCGCCGCTGCTGCAGACGCTGCGGCGGCGACGGTGACGGCGCCACCGCGGACGGCGGGCGACGGGCACCCGCGGCCGCCGCCACGTATCGATGTCGAGGGGGGGTTGCAGCCGCCGCTGCCGCTGTTGAGCGTCCAAGCCGACTCCTCCGACGCGGACACGGAGCAGCTTGCCAACGGCAGTGGCCGTGGGGGCGCCGCCGCCGCCTCCTCCGACGCTGACGACGATGAAGAAGACGACCTCGTCGACTGGGACGGCGGTGTTCAGGCTGATGCATCCACCCCCACTCCCAGTGGCCGCCCCCACTGGTACCCGCCTACCGACACCCTCGACCGCCTGGCGCGCGTGCTCCCGCTCGACACCCCCGCCGCCGCCGTGCGCATCGTCGCGTCGCTGCTGACCTTTGACGCGACCGCACGGCCGGCGGCGGCGGACGTGCTCGCGGATCCGTTTTTTGCTCCACTGGCCGCGGCGTCGGTAGCAGCGGGCGAGCCCCCGCCCCCAGAGCGGGTGGTGTTGCCGCCAGCTGAGTTTGCGTTTGAAGGTAGTGGGGGTGGGGGCAAGCGCCGCCTGCGCGCTCTTTTTATGGAGGAGATGCTGCAGCATACGTCGGTGGGGCGGCCGGCTGCGGTGTTGCCACTTGGGGAAGGGGCGGCGGTCGTGGGGAGTGGCTTCGATTCGAACATTGCGGCTGGGGGGCGGGCCGAAGGAAGCCCCGCTGCGGTGGTTGGCGACCGGGATGTGCGGCTGGAGCTGGGCGGGTGCAGTTTGGAGGAGGAGCCACCACCAGGTGAAGCGGATGCCCTGCTGCCCTAAGGTCCCGGGTGCATATTTGGCCGCCGGGGACAGCGCTGCTGCATCCGGTCGCTGCACCGACCGTGGCGATAGCCGCTGGGCAGGAGTTGACAGATCACCACTGTGTTTTTGTGTTCGTTGGCGGCTGCAGATTGCTATGGCGGCTCTTGTAGCTCTTCCACCCGAGCGGCGAAGTTTTACAAGCAACAATCATACACATTCCATCTACAAGCAGTGTCGCAACCAGGTAATCTTCCACGTCTCGCCGTTGACTCCGCCGTGAACGCCATGCGCCAGTTCAAGCCCGCTCCTAGACTACCACCACGGCCGCGAGCAGTTTCTGGGCGGCCACCTCGAACTCGACACACGCGAGGACGTCGATGAGCGCCACGCCCTGGCTGTCGCGGGCGGAGAGGTACACGTACAGGTCCCACGCGGCGGCACAGGCGGGCGGCGAGGTCGGAGGCGTCACCGCGTGGCCGGGGCACTTGTCAGGTGCACCAGTACGGATCGGTGCCGTCGACGCGGGCTGAACAGGCATCATCGCCGCCGCCTCATAGTCCGCCGAGGCCGCCATGTGGCCGCAGACAGTGGCGTGGTCACCAACATACTCGTCATTACCAGTCGGAGCTGCCCATTCGAATGTCATTGCAGACGTCGTCGGCGTCGGGTTCGGCAAGAGTGACGGCCGCGGCGTGGTGGACAGTGACTTCGGCGGCGCGCTTGAGCCACCGGTGTACCCCATGGTGCCGTCGCGCATGTGGGTGACCTCTTGAGCACCGTCGACGGCTGCGGCGGTGGCCGTAGCCATCGCAGCAAGCGCCGACGCCCCGAGGTTCAGCGGCGGCGGTGCACTCACCATTACCCCTCCAGGGTTTGGCGCCATGCCCCAGCTTTGCTGCTGGACCACCGTGGCCGCGACGTCGGCATCTGTTGCGTGCTCCTCGCCTGCCACTGCGACGGTCGGCGGCGGGACGGCCGCCAGCTCTACTGCCGGCTCGACGCGTAGCAGCGGCGGGCCGACCTGGTGCATCCAGCGTGTCGATGGCGGCATGGGCGTGTGGGCGATGGGCGGCTCGGGCATGTGCATGTTGGAGTAGACGGTGGTCCAGTCACTATGGTACGACGGCATCGTGTAGGCCGGCGTCGTCTGCCACGCAGCGCCTCCGACTGACAGCCAGCCGTCAGCCACGTACGGGTGGAGCAAGTCGCTCCCGTCATTGCCGATGAGCGGGTTCGTGCGAACCGGGGCGTCACACGGGATGTGGGGCGACGGGGAGCGGAGCGGGCAAGTCATGACACCCTGCTCCGCCTCGTCGCCCTGGGCCACCATTCGACGGCGGCGGTCGTCAGCCCAGGCGACACCGGCTTGGTAGGCGCTTTGGATGCTGCCGACAGTGTCAAGCAAGCCACCACCTGTGTGGTGGTGGTAGGCGCTGCCCATCATGTCATTGCCGACGCTGGTGCCGTTGCGCGTGTGGCTGCCGCTGCCGTTGTCGCCTTGGCCACCATGGTGGCCGGCGTCATGGCCAGCGTCGGGTTCTTCGATGTCCGACTCCAGGTCGCTGTCGACCGCGTCTCCGCCCGACGTACCACCACTACCACCGCGGCCACCTCCCTTGGACCCCATGTCGTCGTCGTCGCCATTATCGTCCTTGTCGTCCTTGCTGCCCTTGCCGTCCTCGTGATCCTTGTCGTCCTCACCGTCCTTGTCGTTGCCTTCCTCCTCCTCCTCTTTCTCCTCCCCGTCCGGCGCCTCATCCTCCTCTTCCTCTTCAGAACCAGACTCGACGCCACTCTCACCATCCCCGTCACTCCCCGAGCCCGACGAGCCTGATGACCCGCTGCTGCTGTCATTCGAGTAGACCAGGTCGGCATCGTCCATAGGCGGCGCATACACGCCCAGCTTCGACAATACTTGTGTCGCCGTCGACCGCACCGCCCGACGCGCTGCTGGGTCAGCGGCAGGGTAGGGGGTCACCGTGCCTGTCGGCAGTGCCGAAGAGCCTCTGGGTGGCGGCAGGCAGTCTTTGCTCGACGAGCCGAGGAAGCGGGGGGTCGTCAGCTCAGGCGCGCCAGGCCCATTCTGCACAAGCATGAGGGAAGCCGCGAGGCGGAAGCCCACGGTGGGCGGAGGGGCACTCGTGTTGTCGGTGATGGTCCGGCCGCCAGCGTGGTCATCACTCTTTTCCTGGACCTTGCTCTTCTTGCCCTTACCCTTCGACGCCAGAACCTTGTTCTTGGCAATCTTGGCCGGGCCCTTGCCCTTGCCGCCACCCTTTCCGCCCGTGTCCCCGTTCTGTGACGAGCCGCGCCCAGAGTGCGAGGAGTTGTTGGACGTCATGACAAGCGCGATGGAGACGCGCCACCGGTAGATGGCCTTGGCTGCTCGTTTGCGGCGGCGAAGGCTTGATGTTGACGATCTAACGACGGCGCCCGCGCCGTGGTCTTGACTCCCGTAGGACGGTCGGGGCGGGGCGGGGGGGACTGGACACAGAGCGCAGTGGGCAATGAATCAGAACACGTGAGTAGGTTGGCAAACGCTGGCCTGGGAGATCACACAGAGGGGTGGGTGAGTGTAGGGCGGCTTGAGAGCAGGCGCAGCAGGTGGTCAGCGCTCTGGTGGGTGAGAAGGTGCAGCAGACCATGGGCCACTGACGTCCCTGCCCCGCCCGCCGTCTTATGCCCGGCGACGTCTGCAGACGGGGCGCTCAACCTCCCCTACCTCTCTGGGTCTGTTGCTGCTGCTCTCACCCACCCGCCTGACGCGGCCACTTGGGGGGATGCAGGGTCGCGCTCGCCCGCGTGCTCTTCGCTGCAGCGGGAGCTGGGGTATGGCTTTCGCGGTAGCTTCTGGGCTGTCGCGGTGCCCAAGCCGTGCTGTGCCCGGCGCGTGCCGTGCGCGTGCGGATCAGCACCCTCAACGGTTGCCGCAATGGGGCTCCCGCCTCTCCCTAACCGCCACCGCCTCAGCTCGCCGTCTAGGGCCGCTTCCCTTGATGCTATCGGAGCCGCTGTGGCGCTGGGAGCCAGCTCGCCTGTCCACAAGGCGGCGCGACACTTTCGTTTTTGCACCCTTGCGGCGAGTGCGTGGGTATGGGATACTGTCGCCAGCTGACCGCGGCTGCCGGCGACGTTTACCCGCCCGCCCGTCGTGGTGAGGCGCACAGGGGGTGGCCCTCCTCCCAACCGACCAGCTTCCATATTGGTGGCCCGGTGGGCCAATGTCGGCGACTGGTACGAGTCGGCCAGCGCACGTCGCGCGTGATGGGGACAAGCGCCTTCCAGTGCAGGCTGAACGAGTTCAACGGGAGGCGCAAACGACTCGCTCGCGGCGTCTGTTTTTGGCTCCCGCCGCGAACTGGCGGCATCGCGCCTCACAGGGGGGCTCTGGCAGCCACCTCGCGCGCCCTTTTTTGTGCTTGCCCGGTCCGCAAACCACGCTGCAGCATCGTGGCACTGGGAGCGCTGGCACACCGACCTTGTGAGGGCGAGATGCGTGCGCTTTCGCCGAGCGCATGGACGGTCCCTGCTGCTGCGGATATGGCACTGCCGCGGTAGTCGGCGTCGCTGCCGCTGCCGCCGCCGCTGTGCTGCTCAAGGCCTCGGTTGGGTGTGGCGGGAGGTGGGGCAAACGGAGGAGAGACACCGCAGGCAGCGGCGGGGATCGGCCGCCCCCGCCCCGGACGGCCCCATTGCGACGGTTGTTCGGCGGATCAGGCGGGGGCGCGCCCGTTCCCACAACGGGTAGGTGCCCCCGGTTTGTACCTCTCGCTCATTTTTTTTGCGCGCCGCCCCACGGGGGGTGGCACACGACGCCCCCCGCCCGCGCACTTCGCAGTTGGTTCCCAGATGGGCGAGCCGGCCCGTGGTGGCTGCGTGCGCGGCGCACGCGGTTTTTTTTTTGGCTTCCGGCGTGGCGTGCCACGTCCGCGGCAGCCGCATCAATTCAAGACGTCGCCGGTCTCGTGGGGCCGCCGTCGAAGCGACACCCGCCTGGGGCGGCCGGTGCCTCGGCAATGTCCCGACAGTGCCGTATAGCTGCTGCGCACGGGCATTTTTCTCGGTGTTTGGGTGTCTTCCCACTCCCGTTTGCTAAACGGACCGTCCCGAGGCTGCGCCGCGGAGCTTTGCCGACGGCGGGGCCTCCAAAGCGTGTCGCCGCCCACGTGGACGGCCTTCGCGCCACAACAGGCACCCGCAACGTTCTGTGTGGTAGAGCAGGCAGCGGGCGACGCGGTAACGATATGGGGACCGATCGCCCGCAGCACAGGGGGCGGGGTTGGCGCAACGAAATTGCCCCGTGACGGCAGCACGCCGTAGGTTCGTCGGTTTCTTGACAGCAGCGCGCAGCGAGGTGGCCCTCGCTCGTGAGCAGCTACATCGTGCCGTTTCAATCCGCTCAATTGGGGTCTCGTGCCCCATGCGTACCCCGCCAATGATCGTTTGCGGCTGGGGCGCTCCTCGCGTATGGCGGCACACGCTTGGCGCACACTGCCGGCCGGAGGAGGGCACGGCGTGCTGCCGCCGTCTGATTCATTCTAGGACGCGGGGTGACATTGGGGGCGGCGGCGTGTGCCATGCCCATCAACCCAGCTGCCGGCTGCGCTCGGCGTGTGCTTTTCGGCGTCCTTGTACTCTCTCCGCGCGGGGACATACGCTGGGTCGAGCGGACGGACACCCTGTTGCTTGCACCCGGATTGCGACCCGCCAACTGCGGTCTCGTGCCCCTTTGGTCGGCGAGCACAACCGTTGCCCCTTCGGAAGGGTGAAGCCGGCAGCGTCCGGCGTGAAGAGATGCTGGGTGGCAGCCGCCCTGCCCGTCGCTGCGCTCGGTACTCTTGCCAACCGGGGTTTACCCGTCGGGGGGCGTTTGGCTGGCCCGCCCCGCCCGACAATCGCGAGATATCTTGAAACGAAAAGCAACTCACAAAGACAAAGAATCCCATTCCTGCTTGCCTCGTCTGGCGCTGGGACCTCGCCCAGCTACCTGCCATATATTCTACACTGAGAGGGCATGCGTACGCCCCCAGTTGTTTCCGTCTGCAATCGCATTCCTGGTTTTCTATGTGGTCCAGCCATGGGGTTTGTCACAAGTGCGCGCCCACACTCGGGCGAGCTACCCATGGGGGGTGCGAGCTGGCGCCCCCCTGTGGTTGCAGCTGCGTTGCTCGTGTCCACGAATTGTGCTGGAAGGAGCACGCATGACGAAGGCTCCAAGCCTTTTTTATGTTCAACTGTTGCAGAGTTAGCCCACCCCTAATTTTCCATTCCAGTTTCGTTCGCAAGGAACAGATCAACAGTTCGACCGGTCTCGAGAAATATATACAATTAACTCTATCAATTTCACTGGGGCTCCAACGGCTCAATATGGCACTTCCGCGAAAAATGGACCCTCTCCGTCGGCGGTGCACGTTTGACCCCCTCCTGGAGGCCCGTCAGGGGCGGCACGTTTCGTCAAGCTTGCGCGTTGGCTTACAGGATCTTGCGATCGCGCGATAAAATGCCAGGACATGCTGGTCAGCTCGCGAGAGGGTGGCGACGACCCTCGGAATGCGTTCCGACGGGTGGCCCAGCGCCTTAGGTGGGTGGACCGATTCTGGTTTAGGCCCTAGTGGGACTCATCCCATTGGAAACGTGCGCCACTTCGTGCAGCAGTGACCAGCGCAGTGCGGATTGGACCTTAACCCCGTTCATTAGGCGGCTGCCAGAGACCCCTTCCTGGCAGGTGGCCAGATTTCGTGAAAATTCGAAGCTCCTAAGCGGCGCGCCGCTGGCCCTCTGAGGGGAAACGTGCTCCACTTCGTGTTCCGGCCGGTTGGGTGCAAATGGTAAACGACGTGTGCAAAGCTTAGAAAAGGAGGGCTACATGGCCGCCACGAATGTCGCAGCTGCCGCGGCGCTCCTTTGTGATCCTCCGTGCTTGGAAACGCTTTGATCTGATTGGTCCTTTGCTCGTGTAGAACCTTGCAGATGTCAGAGGGGCGCAAAGCTTGGCCACAAATCCGCGAGTCACGCGACTGCAGTTCCCGACCCCACGGCAGCTGTTTAGTCGCGGCGACGGACGCTTTTGCATGTCGCTCATCACCCCACTCGGCAGGCGGCCCTCTGACACACCCCCTCAGCGCAGCCCCCTCAGTCGCCTTCCATCGCCTCTGACGACCCTCAGCATCTCTTTCACGAGGACATGTGTCTGTGGCGATGACCGTGACGTCGTCCAGCGCGCTCGCCCAGTTCGATTGGAGGGCGAGAGTGTACGGTGGACCACGACTCTTGACGTGTGACGCGGGTACGGCTCAGCGGAGTGCCGTAAGGCGCCCTGTGCCTGTGTGTGCGTGTGCGCGGCTCTCGGAGATGACAGGCAAATGCCTTCTTTGCGGGTTTGACTTGGGGCCAGATGACGAAGGTAACAAGCGGACGGGGTCACACTCGCAGCGCACGTGTGCGCTGAAGTCTTACCCGTGCCTCCACCGCCTGCCCCCCACCCACCCATTTCACAAGTCGGGTACGTGCTACTCCAAGGACTGCGCGTGCCTGGAGAAGTGCTCCAAGTGCCGAGGAGAGGGCCATCGCGTCGGAACGATGGCGCTGTCTCCTGAGCGTTTTGTGATGGACGGCAGGACGGGAAATATCACGCGGCGGCGCGGGGCGCCGCCGCTGACCATGTCCGATTTTGCCTGCAATTGGCTGCAGGAGAGCGACGTGGCTGAGTGGGTGCGGGTGCAACACGCGGCATGCTGGCAGGAGTGGCGCGAGGCGCAGGAGCTCGCCGCGTCTGCGGCGCGGCTCGCCGCCAACGTGCACGAGGTTGGGTGGGACGTCCTCGAGGCGGCGGATGTCATGGAGGCGAGCGGTGTCGCCGCCGCCACGAATGGGGTCGAAAACCGCGCACATTTTGAGGTGATGGTCGCCTCCGCGAACGAGCCGGGCCAGACGGCCGTTGGGGCGGCGATGGTGGCAGCAACCGGCGGTGCTGCCGCAGTTGTACGGGCGGGGGGGGGGAGAGCCGGGCGCGGAGGCCGCGGCGCGGGTGCGGGGCGGGGGCGAATCGGGCGGGGTGGCGTTGGTGCGGCGGCGGCGCCTGGGAGCGGACGCGGTCAAGGCGCTGCCGCAGGCGGGTCTACGGTGGCTGTCGGGCAGCGCGGTGGCGCCGCGGCGGCCAATTCTCCCCCAATTTCGCCGGTGGCAGGGAACGAGGAGGTGGATTTTGAGGCAGTCGCCGCGCGGCGTTCCGCTGAACCTGCATGGGACCGCCGCGTGCGTGGTCGCGGTGATGTCCGCGGTGGTCGTGTGGGCCGCGGCGCTCGCCGTGCAGCAGCGACTGTGTCAACACAGTCCGGGCGCACGCGGGGAGGCGCTGCGGCGGGGTTCTCGGCGGTCAGCAACGACGGCGGTGGCGGCTCGTCCGCGCTTCCTGCGGGAGGCACACGCGGTCGTCCTTTGGAGGAGATGGGAACGCGCTCCGCCGCACAGATGCAGCGGGAGCACACTGGTCTTATGCACACTAACGCGATGCGGGCTGCCGATGGCGTGTCGCGGTTGCTTGCTACGGGCTCCGGGTCGACGGACGGGGTCCTCGTTGGGGCGGCGGCCGCGGCGCGCGTTGGCGCCGACCAGAACACGCCTGCTGTCCCTCCTCCCCCTATTGACTCTACGCCCTTTCATCTTCGGTGGAAGGCGGGGGAACGTCGCAAGTATGAAGGGGTAGCAACGTTTGATTGCCCCGCCATCAGCGCGCTGTCGCCGGAGGAGCTCGCACGGAAGGTATTCCGCGGCGCGCTGGGGGTGCAGGCGGCTGTTTTTCCTGCGATGGAGGAGGAGTTCATCCAAGCCGCGACGGAGAACTTCCTGATTGGCATGAACATCACATGCGGCGTCGTGTCGCCTGCCGACGTGGCGGAGCAGTTGGTCTCTCGGCGGACGACGGTTTCCAACACCAACCTCCTCTCTCTCA
>Ga0209186_1001884_pt1 | contig 15205 bp, 8 predicted proteins | sample SidtaG_FD_187426 | JGI IMG/M metagenome (GOLD analysis project Ga0209186, IMG submission 187426) | Marine algal microbial communities from Sidmouth, United Kingdom - Sidmouth_Male2 metaG (SPAdes) (version 2) | ecosystem: Host-associated > Algae > Red algae > Unclassified | place: Sidmouth, United...
ACATCCATGCTCGTTGCCTTTGGAGCAAAGCCTTTTAGTTCTTTAGCTGCCACCGTCATGCCGGTTTTATATTTGACCAAACGCTTACGCAGTTTAAGTAAGTTTTTGATAGTCAACAACTTATTAGAAGGCAATTGACTAATTTTTAGTTCGTCGCGCCGCCAGTAAGCATAGCGTGCAATGTCAGCCGCATCTGCCGGGTCGCTTTTGCCGCGTCGCAATCCCAGACTCAGGTTCATGTGATGAGCATTGACCAAAGCATAGTCTATTTGCTGTTCTTCTAAAAATCCACACAAGGGTAAAGTATAGACGCCTGTGTGTTCCATACAAACGACCCATTGGGTTTTGTCTTTGGGTGCCATACCGGATTTTCGGATAAATTTAAGCAAAGCCTTGAAGCCGGATTCCTTGTTGTCAAATCGTCGATAAGGCATTTGGGACTTGTCGCCGTTCAAGCCCAATCGAACATCTATCCATAACTTGGATATGTCAATACCGATAAAAAATGTGTACTTTCGCATAGGAAAATTTTGATAAAAGATTTTCAAATGCTCTTGCGGTAGAACGCCTCTAATACCTTTAACAGACCTTGATGTCTAAGATTCTATTTAGAGCTGGTACTACAAAGACGGCAGTAGACTAATTCGGAAATCAGACCTAAAAGTCTATGTAGCGTATGAGTTCACTACTGCCGTTGCAAGAGTTTTAATATAGCTAACTTAAATATATTTTAGCAAAAAAACTCTTGGTTAAAGGGAAATTAAATTTTTCATCGTTTTTATCGCCGATAACCCACTTTTGGGTCGGCACAAAACTAAAGGTAGCGTAACGCCTCCGGCTTGCGCCACCGTAGCACATGCGCCTGTACCGACGAATGACGGTATCTCGCTTGTGCATGTACTACCTGCGTGACGCAAGCCGGAGGCAATAGGCTTCGGTTATTTAATCATTAATTATTATAAATGAAGATTTTACTCACAGGTGCAACAGGCTACATTGGCAGGCGATTACTACCGGTTTTGTTGGAGCAAGGACATGAGGTCATTGCATGTACGCGGGATGCGACGCGATTTGAAATCATGGATTTTTGGCAAGGAAAAGTGACGGTTCAAGAAGTGGATTTTTTGGAGCCGCCGAACTTGGAACGGCTCGAAAAAGACTTTGATGTAGCCTATTATCTGATGCACTCGATGTCAGCTTCGATTAGCGGTTTTGAGGATGATGAGTTACGGTGTGCCAAGCATTTTCGGGAATATATCAACCATACTTCATGCCGACAAACTATCTATCTGACAGGTATCGTGGATGAAGAAGAAAATCTTTCAGCGCACCTGAAATCGCGCTTTAATGTGGAGCAAATTTTAGGAGAATGTAAGGCGAAATTGACCGCTTTACGAGCAGGAATTATCGTAGGTTCGGGTAGCGCATCCTTTGAAATTATTCGGGATTTGGTCGAAAAATTACCTGTAATGATTGCTCCAAAATGGATAAATACCAAGTGCCAACCCATCGGGATCCGTAATGTGATGCAATACCTCACGGGCGTATTATTACGCGAAGATTGCTTTGGAAAGAGCTTTGATATTGGCTGCGGAGAGGTCTTATCGTACAAGGAAATGTTGCTCGGATATGCGCGTGTACGGCAGCTCAAACGCTACATTTTTAGCGTACCGGTGATGACGCCGCGCCTCTCTTCCTATTGGTTATACTTTGTGACTACTATCTCTTATCCGCTTGCGGTCAATTTAGTTAATAGCATGAAAATCAACACGATAGGTGAGTCGAATCAACTCAGGGAAATGCTTGACATTACCAATATCACTTACGAAGAAGCGGTGGATATGGCGTTCCTACGGATTCGACAAAACATGGTCGTATCGAGTTGGAAAGACAGCTTTGTGAGTAGCTTGGATAAGCGTACCTTGCAAGAGAATATTCGTGTGCCGCAATTTGGTTGCTTCAAGGATTTCAAACGACGAACGATTTCCGAAAATGATGTAGAACGAATATATCAAAATATCTGGTCGATAGGTGGTGAGCGCGGTTGGTACTACGGCAATTTTCTCTGGAAAATCAGAGGTTACATGGATAAGCTCGTTGGTGGTGTCGGCTTGCGACGCGGACGCACCCACGCCAATGAGATTGATGCCGGCGATGCACTCGATTTTTGGCGTGTTTTGGTAGCAGACAAAGAAAAAATGCGCCTCTTGCTCTACGCCGAAATGATACTCCCCGGTGATGCTTGGCTCGAACTAAAAATCGTACAAGAAAACAACGAATACATCCTCAAACAAACCGCCACATTTCGACCCGATGGCATTATGGGGCGTTTGTATTGGTATTCGGTGTTGCCTTTTCATTGGTTTGTATTTGATGGAATGATTAATAATATTTTGAAATATCGCCCGTAGCGTAACGCCTCCGGCTTGCGCCACGTACTACAAGCTGCACAAGCGAGACGCATTATGCTACGGTTTACGATTAAGCATTAATGATGAAGATATTAGTACTAGACAATTACGATTCATTCACCTATAATTTGGTGCAATATATACAGGAAATACTCGGACACAAAGTAGCAGTCATTCGCAACGATGCCATTGATATTGAGCGAGTTGCGGAATATGATGTGGTCGTACTGTCGCCCGGTCCCGGTGTGCCGAAAGATGCAGGCATTATGCCCGAATTGATAAAAAAATACGCCGGAAAGAAACCAATTTTAGGCGTGTGCTTGGGACATCAGGCGATAGGAGAGGCATTTGGCGGAAAATTGGAAAATCTCGCAGAAGTGTATCACGGTGTAGAAACTCCGGTTAAAGTGACAACACAAAATTCTGTACTGTTCAAAGATTTACCGAAAGAAATGCAAGTTGGACGCTACCATTCATGGGCAGTCAAAACGAATAATTTACCCGACTGTTTTGAAGTGACTTCGGTAGATACAAATGGCGCGATTATGTCGATGCGGCACAAAGAACATGAAGTCTATGGCATCCAATTTCACCCCGAATCGGTGATGACGCCCAAAGGAAAACAGATGTTGCGAAATTTTCTCAAACATTGCGAAACCGTAATGACTGCTTTAGCTGTCAAGTGAGTTGAAATAATGTTTGTAAATAATTGAATTTTAGTAAATTATAAATTTATCTAACACTTGACAGCTAAAGCAGTCATTACGGTTTTACGAAAATGAAAGAAACACTAAACCGCCTATTCAATCACGAAACTCTCACACGCGAGGAAGCCAAAACCATGCTCATCAACATTTCGAATGAGGAGTATAATGCTGTCCAAGTAGCGAGCTTTATGACGGTGTATCAGATGCGCGATATTACGCTGGCGGAGTTGCAAGGATTCCGTGATGCGCTCTTGGAATTATGTGTCAAAATCGACTTGGGCAATGCCGAAACATTGGACATCGTAGGCACAGGCGGCGATGGTAAAAATACCTTTAATATCTCGACCACTTCGGCGGTAGTGATTGCAGGTGCGGGCTACAAAGTGACGAAGCATGGCAGCTACGGCGTGTCGTCTGCGGTGGGTTCGTCGAATGTGCTGATGCAGCTCGGTTACGAATTTACAAATGATGAATCTGTATTGAAACGGCAACTCGACGAGGCGGGATTATGTTTTCTTCATGCGCCGCTTTTTCATCCGGCGATGAAGGCAGTCGTACCGATTCGTAAGCAACTCGGCATGAAGACCTTCTTTAATATGCTTGGACCATTGGTAAATCCATTACAACCTGAATATCAGTTGTTTGGAACGTTTAGTTTGGAGCTATCGCGCTTGTACCAATACGTGATGCAGGAGACGGGAAGGTGTTTTACAATAGTCTATGCGATGGATGGTTATGATGAAATTTCACTGACAGGTAATGCAAAAGTGCGTACTCATTTATCGGAAAAAATGCTCGCGCCAAGTGATTTTGACCGCAAAAAACTTGCCCCCGAATCGCTCTACGGCGGCGAAACCCCCGAAGATGCCGCAACGATTTTCAGAAATATTTTAAACAATAAAGCCACACAAGCACAAAAAGATGCCGTCACAGCCAATGCAGGTTTGGCGATTCATACGATTAAGCCGGAAATTTCGTTAATAGACTGTGTGGCAGAGGCGAGAGAGAGTATAGAAAGTGGACGGGCTTTGAAGACATTTAAAAAAATAATTTAGCAATCACGCCCCCAGCCCCTAAAGGGGAGCATCTACCCACAAAGGCATTGTGCGCTGACTCCCCTTTAGGGGTTGGGGTGCGCGAGTTGGAATTTGGAATTTGTTTTTTGGAATTTTACTTCAGTTATGACAATTTTACAAAAAATAGTTGAACACAAAAAAAAGGAAACCGCAGAGCGAGAGAGTTTAGTGCCAATCAAATTATTGGAACAAAGCACTTATATGGAAACCCCTGTCGTTTCACTGCAAAAATACCTTTTACGAGAAGATAAAACGGGGATTATTGCCGAATTTAAACGGCGTTCACCGTCGAAGGGCAACATCAATATGTATGCTTCGGTGGAGCAAGTGAGCATCGGGTACATGCAAGCGGGCGCGTCGGCTTTGTCGGTGCTAACGGATGAGCATTTCTTTGGTGGAAAAAACGCCGACCTGACGGAAGCACGTAAATTTAATTTCTGTCCGATTTTGCGTAAGGACTTCATTATCAGCGAATACCAAATCATAGAAGCGCGTTCTATTGGTGCGGATGCGATTTTATTGATTGGTGAATGTTTGGAGAAAAAGGAAGTCGCACGACTCGCCAAATTCGCCAAATCACTCGGCTTGGAAGTCTTATTTGAACTCCATTCAAAGGAGCAAATCAAGAAAATTACGGACGACATCGACATCGTAGGCGTCAATAATCGCGACCTGAAAACCTTTGAAGTCAATTTCCAAAATTCGATTGATATGTTGCCTCATTTACCGCAAGAAAAAGTGAAAATTTCGGAAAGTGGCATCAGCGAACCCTCAAGTATTTTGGAATTGCGGAATGTAGGCTTTCAAGGCTTTTTAATAGGCGAAACTTTCATGAAAACTGCCGAACCGCATAAAACTTGCCGGGCATTTATCCGGCAGATTGAGGTGGCGGGATTGTGGTGAGAAACGTGGCTACCAGCCCATAGCTAGACAATCCATAGTCATTACAATCGCTTGAAGTATAAGGGCTTTGTAATTCATTGATTGTCAAACTGTCCAACTTTACGTGGGTAGCCAGAAACGATACAAATATAGGCTAAGTAGTCAATCGCTTCCGATGGCTATCGGGATAGCTCGGCTAAAGTCACGAACCTCCGCCTTGCCCAAACTAAAACTACACTAAAATTCATCCGACACTACTAACTGGACTTTGGACAAAAAGGGAATTAGGGAATTGGGAAATTAGGTTTAAATTCGTAATAAATTGATTATCCTCCCGATAATTATCGGGATAATTTTTATTATAAATAAAAAACATGTATTTTATTTTATTTTGTAAAAATTTAAATAACAGAATTTTACCTAATTCCGAATTTCCCAATTACCTAATGTCCAAAGTCTAGGTTCCTAAGGAACGCGTAAATAATTTTAATAAATATGAAACGACCAAAACATATACCCGATTTGCCGGAAATCAAAATGATGGTGAAACACGAAACGAGTGGCAGCAAAATCATGTCTCGTTTCTATGATTTTATAGAAAATAACGACAAATACATAATCAATTTGGACGTATGTAAAGACGATAACATACAGAGAATGATAGCAAAATTGACACAGAAAGCTCTGGATTTGGAAGATGATTGGGTGAGATTTGAACGAGCCATATTTCTAAAAAGCCGCGAAGACCACTTCTTTCACGGGCAATTTTTCATATCGGGCTATCTCGTGAGTTTCTTTTATTTTGATGATATTCAAATCGGCTGTATGGCATTCGCCCCACAAGAAGACGGACAAATGATTTATATGCGTTTTGATGGTAGTTTTTTGAAAGACAGAATGAATTAAGTTGGGGGTAGATTGGTTGGTTGTGAAGTATTTCCAGAGCCTTTTTTCTTTTCATTGGTGTGAAATATTTTACAATTCACGCTTGCGTACCTGCGATTGGAAAGGCATCATTTCGACACCTTTACCGACACGGTTTTTATCAGATAAATTGCAATAGGCGACGTATGCTTCATTTTTATGTGTGAAATGTATTTCGTAAAAATCATCATCGTCAATCACGCTTTTCACTTGACTATCTTTCCATTTTAATACGCGCTCATACATTTCCCAAGTCTCTTCCGAATATTCACTTACATTATCCGATGTAAATATGACACTACCAAGTAACACATTGATTAAGAATAAAGTATATTGTTGTTCATGAGTTAATTTTTGTTTTGATTTTCGGAGAATAAATACATCCGGGTCGTTATAAAATGCCCTGCCGTCCAATTGCCAACGGCTGAGTGTATTCTGCAAAGAAAGTATGGTTGATACGCGTTCGCGTCCGCGTAGCCACTTCAAAAGTTGATGCTCCCACCGCAAATGCACATCAGCACCTATCCGACAATAATCCACCAAACCAAAGGACGAGCCAAGTGGCACACCACAACCTAAAATTAATTTATTGCCTACTATATTTCGCAGAAAAGACATGGCTTCGTGCATCACTTGACCGCGGGTTTTATTCGGCGGCGGAGCAAGGGCAACGGCATAGAGAAAATCCAGTTTCACCATATCATAATTCCACTTTTGGAGGACGGTGTTCAGTACATTTATCAAATAATTTTGCACGTTTTGGTTATAAAAATCAAGCGCGTAAAACCAACCACTCCACAAGGGATTCCAACCTGCACGGACGGGTTTTCCGTCCCGGTCTTTCAAAATCCAGTCAGGATGTTGCTTAAAAAGTGCTGATTTTTTCTCACAAATGAAGGGCGCAAGCCACAAGCCCGCTTTGTAATTTTCTTCATGTATTTTACGGGAAATATACGACATTCCATTAGGGAAATTTGGTTTAATAGAGAGCCAGTCGCCCATCCGTCTGGCATAGCCGTCATCAATCTGAAAGATGTCTATCGCAAGTTGTTGTTTTGTAAAAGCCGCTAAATTATCCAAGATAATTTGTTCGGAAATATTGGTGTAGTAATGATACCAACTTGTCCAGCCAATAATGGGTTTTGCCTTTGGAGGTGAGATGTTTGCGAGTTTAAAATAATTATCAAATTGTTGCTTTTCAGTGCCTTTCCCAATAAAAATATCAAGGGCAGGGTAAGAGTGATCCAATTCCAATCCGGCACAATCTTTCTCAATGTATAATTCATCCTTTGATGCCTCATGTCGAAAGAGCGTATAGCCCGTAAATTCATTCAAAGAACCAAGCAATACAACATTATCGCATTGTTGCATTGTCGCATTGTCGCATTTGCGTATGTACGTGTAAGTCCATGAGTGTAGGCAGCCATCCCGGTTAGGATATTCACAAAAATCATAGTCACCAAAAGTGCCAAATCGTTTTTGAACAATAGGTCGAATTGGAACTATCTTTTCATCGGGACGAAACTCACGAGTTTCCGTCCATGATTGAAAGCCATTACAAAAGATACGCTCGTTGGGTTGGTAAGGATGGTATAATTCGATAGCAAGATAGTCGATTTTAATAGTTTTTTTAGGATGAATGGTGAGTTGCAGACGTTGCCCTTTGTTGATATTCTCAACAGAGAAATCAACGTATAAGTCTTCTTCAAATATTTTTTCCCCAACGGGTATTTCTACTATTCGATTTTGATATTTTAAAACGGCTTTATCTACACGCATAATGCAAAGTTAGTCGGTTTAGTGATATTAATACAATTAATAAAAATATTTATCGCAACTTTATTGCCTTATTTTCTGCGATTTATACACTTAATAAATAGAGAAATGACTCAATATGCTTTTAAAAAATTAATAATCAATGCTTTTCAAATACTTATTTTGTTAACTTTGATAACAGTTTCTAATTATAAGAATGTAACCAACCGAAAAAAATACGTCAATATTGATGTAACAAACTCGCATTTTCACGTGATTACCCTGTCACAAAATAACACTTAGTGGTATTATAACAATGCTATATTTTAAGTGTTTTTTGTAAGTATTAAGCCTACCATAAATTATTGGGAAAAAATATTTTAAATGTCTATTTGGAAAAGGGGTCAACCTTTTACAGTAATATTTCGTCTTAGTACAAGACTTAGCTATTCACAGTGTAAAATTAATGACAAATAGATATAGGCAAAAAAGCTAAACCTAACATTTAATGACAATTTTTACAAATATTATGAACGGCATACCTACTAAGTTGAAGTATTATATTTTGCTTGTATGGTGTCTTATGGGAACTGTAGTAGCTAGTGGGCAGCTCACGGAGATTGAATTTAGTGTAGAGCGCGGATTTTATGACAATCCTTTCTCGGTAGAATTGGTTGCAGACGACCCATCTGCTATTATTCGTTATACAACGGATAATACTAAACCAAGCACCTCATACGGAACGATATATAGCGGTCCGATTAACATCTCAAATACGACTTCTATTCGTGCAATCGCATACACAGGAGGAGGAGTGATACCCGTAGTAACACATACCTACATTTTTCTGGATGACATCATCACTGCGTCGTATATGGAAAACAATATCACCAATAGCCCGACTTATGGTCCGCAAATGCGTGATGCGCTCTTAGCGATTCCCACCATTTCATTGGTTTCTTCTGATGTCAACTCCAATAATTCGATTGATACAGAGGTGGAAACCTCCGTAGAGATGTTTTTTCCCGATGGCACTTCGGCATTTCAAGTGCATAGTGGCATACAGACTTGGGGGGGTAGCCCCACCAACCTAAAAAAGCATTACCGACTCGAATTTAAAACTATTTATGGTACGTCAAAATTAAAATACCCTGTTTTTGATGATGACGGCTATGATTATCCGATACCTGCGGTCAACGAATTTAACAAACTTCTTTTGAGAGGTGGTAGTCAGGATGGTTTGAACTGTGAGTATTGCGATGAGTCGCAAGCGCAGTATATTCGCAACCGTTTTATTTGGGATGTGCAGATGGAAATGGGCTATCCCGCACCGCACGGACGCTATGTACATGTGTATGTCAATGGCGAATATATGGGACAGTACCATCTCATGGAACGCCCGGATGAGGCATGGTTTGAATCCTATTATTTTCCTGAAAAAATGAAAGAGCAAATAGAAGTTCGCAAAAGTGATAGATACTGGAACGAGCCTGTAAACCCAACCTTTTATGACCAAATGGTATCAGCAGGCTACGATGAAGATTATATCGACAAACAACAAACAGCTGATTATACGATTTTGAATGATTATGGTGCAAACTTTGACTGGGGAGAATCACACAATAATCTCGGTGGAGCAGACCCCATACCCGGCAATGGCGGTTATAAGTTTGTGGTGTGGGATTTTGATATGACGCTGGGTAATGTAGGTGTATTTGGTTCTTCTTACGGTCCATTAGTGAGTTATAATAGTTTGGGAAATACCGGACCTATTCCCAGCAGTGTCAATGACAATAATGAATTTAAAGTCATGGAAGGGGATAGGATAGAATGTCACTGCTTCAATGATGGTGTACTCACTCCTGCTGTCTTGGACGACATGTATATGAAGCGTGCCAATCAGGTACAATTACCTCTGATTGCAGAATCGGCGCGATGGGGAAATAAGTCTTTCAGTTTCAGCAGCCATACTCCAAAAGCTAATTGGGATGTCAACGATGAATGGATTACCGAACGACAAGATGTTCGCAATAATTATTTCCCTAATCGTACCAGTAATCTCGTTAATTACTATCAAAATGCAGGGCGTTATCCGAGTACACAAAGTGTACAATTTAGTCAATATGGCGGCGAAGTCAATTCAGGCTACCAATTAAGCCTCTCCGACCCAAATAGTAATGGAACGATTTACTATACCACTGATGGCTCTGACCCTCGTTTGGAAGGCGGTAATGTTTCCGCCTCTGCACAAGTATATAACGGACCGATTACGATTACAGGACCGATAGAAATTCGTGCGCGTGTACAGACGAGCAGTTTTTTTGAAACCAATTGGTCGGCTATGTGCCCACGTCGATTCTACGTAGCACAAGACCGTTCTACACTCGTTATCAATGAAATACACTATCATGCAGATAGTATTTGTCGTTTTGTAGATTGGAACGAAACAGAATATCTCGAAATTAAAAATACAGGTAACACCACACTCAATATGACGGATTGCCGATTTTCTTCGGGCATCACTTATACTTTCCCGTGGAATGCGACAATCGCTCCCGGACAAATCATCATATTGGCAGAAAATGCTTTGATATTTCAGCAAGAATTTGGGTTTGCACCATACGACCAGTACAAAGGAGAACTTAGTAACGACGGCGAAACGCTTACTTTGGTTGATTATAAAAATGAGGTCTTGGACAACGTTCAATGGAACGACCAAAACCCCTGGGACGAAATGCCCGATGGCAATGGACCATCACTCGAACTGAGGCATCCTTCACTCGACAATGCAGACCCGCTGAATTGGTTTCGTTCCGACCAAGCCTGCGGAGGTACGCCCGGTTACGACAACAGCCGATTGTGTGATTCGCCTGCCGCGCCTATTGTCATCAATGAAATTAATTATAACTCAAATAATGGCGTCACCGACCCCGGTGACTGGATAGAGTTGTATAATCCAAACAACACAGCTGTTGATGTTTCTGATTGGGAATTTTATGATAATGCCAATCAGTTTATCATTCCTGCCGGAACGGTTATTCAGCCTGACGAATATTTGGTATTGGTGGAAAATGCGGCAATGTTTACGAGCATCTTCCCGCAAGCTGCCAATTATGTCGGTGATTTCGCATTTAATATCAGTAAAAAAGGAGAACGCGTTTCTTTATTTGATAAAGATAAATGCCTGTCCGACTATGTAGTATTCAACGATAAAGCACCTTGGCCCACCGAGCCGGATGGCTTAGGACCTACATTGTCGCTCATCAATCCTTATAATGGATTAGATAATAGTTTGCCGGGTTCGTGGGAGTCTTCCTCTGTCATCAATTCTGCCTATGGTACGCCCGGACGCATCAATGTGCCTTGTAAGGAGAGCGAGATAGTCCCGCCATCACTGGTTTGTCCGAATATTCCCACTACATTTACCTTAGATAATGTATATGCTGATGTAGATTATACGTGGTTTGTACAGGGGGCAACTCCGCCGACGGGTACAGGAAGTTCTATCTCTGTAACATGGTCGAATCCCGGTACATACATAGTTCAGCTTGCCAATAAATATTTTGAATGTACAAGTATAAAAACTTTTCAAGTAACGATTGATTGCACCGTTTCGGACACGTATATCACGCCGGAAGATGTCTCTTTAAATGATATGGTATCCAATGCCCCTGCCGGTTCTACAAGCAGTATCATATCCGGCACCACTAATGGTACACTTACATTCAATCCTGATGGTACATTCAATTATGTACCTGCCCCTGACTTCTTTGGTACCGATAATTTTATATTCGAGACATGCGAGCAAGTTCCCGAACCGGATACAATTATATATTCTTCAATAAAAAATTACTCCGGACAAGTAATTGCGGGGGCAGATGATGTGGAAGAAAATTCGGGAGATGGTATAATTAATACGGGAAGTGGTGACCTTGATTTGTTGTTAGATGGCGGCTCAATCTTCGCCGCAGTAGGCATCCGAATACCCAACATAAATGTGCCTTCGGGGGCAGTAATTACCAATGCTTACTTGCAATTTGTAGCAGATGAGGCACAATCCGGTACGACCAATATCACTATTGCAGCAGAAGACACAGGCAATGCCGCGGCATTGACAAGTACAGTATACAGCATCACTTCAAAAACACAAACAAGCGCAAGCACAGCTTGGAATCCGTTGCCGTGGACAATAAATAGTAGCTATCAAAGTGCTGATATTAGCCCGGTGATTCAAGAATTGATAGATAGAGGAGACTGGGCAAACGGCAATGCCATGACTTTCATTTTAGAGGGAACGGGTACACGTACTGCCGAAAGTTATGAAGGAGGCGCAAGTGTAGCACCAAAACTATTTATTGACTACGAAACGGTTGACTCTATTGTTATTTCGCAAGTAAATACACCAACGTGTATTCCTTCTTTAGTCGAAATAGAAATTACCCCTGTCAATGACCAACCTATTGCAGTGAACGACAGCAATACCACCAACGAAGATACGCCCGTAAGTGGCAATGTACAGCCAAATGATAGCGATATAGAAGATGTCACATTGACTTCCACCATTGTCACGCAGGCTGCGAATGGGAATGTTGTACTCAATCCGAATGGCACATATACGTACACACCCGACCCCAATTTCAGCGGTACAGATACCTTTGAATATCAGGTCTGTGATAATGGTGCGCCAGTAGAATGTGGTGTGGCACTTGTTACGATTACGGTTAATGCTGTCAACGATGCACCCATTCTGGTAGATGATAGTGAAACGATTGCAGAGGACGCCAGTTTGAGCAGCAATGTATCACCAAATGACAGTGACTTGGAAGGCGCATTGGTCTATAATACTACGCCGGTCACGCCTCCTGCGAATGGTGCATTGACCCTCAATTCGGATGGCACATATACCTACACGCCCGACCCCGACTTTAATGGTACAGATACCTTTGAATATGAAGCCTGTGATAACGGAACACCTATATTCTGCGAAACAGCAACGGTGACGATTACTGTCACGCCGCTTCCCGACGCGCCTATTGCGATGGATGATATATTGACGACAGATGAAGAAGTTTTGGCTTCTCATAATATCGTTCAAAATGATATAGAACCTGACGGCGAAGCACTCACGACCAATATTAATTTTATTAAGCCTCCGGCGAATGGTTCAGCATTTTTATCGAGTAATGGTTTTTTCTCCTATACGCCGAATATGAACTTTAATGGTATAGACACTACTGAATACGAAATCTGCGACAGCGGAAATCCTATAATGTGTGATACGGCAATGATTATTGTAAATGTGAATCCACTACCTGACGCACCCATCCCCGTAGATGATGCAGCAACTACGCCGGAAGATATGCCTATTAGCAGCGATGTAACTTTGAATGACAGCGACCCGGACGGCGATGTTTTGATGGTGACTTTACCACCTTTAGTATTACCTGCTTTTGGTAATTTGATTTTAAATGCAGATGGTACATATACTTACACACCCAGTCCGAATTATCATGGTACAGATAGTTTTGAATATGAAGTGTGTGATGGAGGAAGTCCTGCATTATGCGCCACCGCAGTAGTCAATATCACCATTACATCTGAAAATGATGCGCCAATAGCCATCGACGATGCCCCAATCGTGAATGAAGATGATGTATTGGCTGGTAATGTATTGAGTAATGATAATGATGTAGAGAATGATACTTTGACTGTCAATGCAACACCTATTACGCCTCCGGCGAATGGTACATTAATACTCAATCCTGATGGTTCATATACTTACACGCCGAATCCTGATTTCAATGGTACAGATACCTTTGAATACGAAGTGTGCGATGACCAAACACCGCCTGCCTGCGATACGGCTACGGTCTTAATTACGATTGATAGTGTAAATGATGCGCCCCTGGCAATGCCGGATACGCTATACATGTTGGCAAATAGTACATTGCAAGACAATATCATACTCAATGATAGCGACATCGAAAATCATAATCTCATGGCAATGACAATGCCTATGGCAGTTCCGATTAACGGTACACTTGCCATTGCCCCGAATGGCAATATTGATTACACACCAAACCCTAATTATATTGGTACAGAAACATTTAGCTACGAGGTTTGTGATGATGGTAATCCGATAGCATGTAGCATAGCAGAGGTAGTCATTATCATAGAACCCGATTGTGTGGATATACAGCTCGCTGCTTGGATAGAAGGACCGTTTGTATCGACTATATCAGAAATGACGACAGCACTCAACACTACGCGAGGTTTATTGCCGGGACAAACGCCCGTTAGCGGCTTGGCAGTTCCTACTCCGGCAGGTCAGCCCTACAACCGCGCACCGTGGAACTACGCAGGTACAGAAGGTGCAGATTGGACGGATGCAGATTACACCACTGATGTAGTAGATTGGATGTTGATTTCTTTCCGTGCAGATATTGCCAGTAATACAGAAGTGGCAAAAACTGCTGCTTTATTACACCAAGATGGTACTATTTCTTTCCCTGATAGATGTGTATTAGATACGGGAGTAGGAGTAGATTCTGTGTATATTGTCGTGGAACATCGTAATCATATGGGGGTAATGTCGCCACAACCTATACCTATCACGAATAGTACATTGGTGTATGATTTCCGTACAAACGACAGCTATCGTGATGTAACGAGTTTTGGACAAAAGCAACTCCCGACAGGCGAGTGGTGCATGTATTCAGGTGATGCCAACCAAAATGCTGATGCAGTCAGTTATGACATCAATGGACAGGATAAATCCATTTGGGTAGATAATAATGGTATTTTTGATAATTATCTTGATGCCGATTTCAACCTCAATGGTGATGTCAATGGTGGAGATAAAACACTCTGGTTTGATAATAATGGTATATCATCGCGTGTACCGAAATAATGGTTAATGGGTAATCTTAGGAGGTGTTCGAGTAAAATAGGGAATAGTCACAAGGCGAATGTTTTTGTGTGAAAATGGGTGTTTTAATACTCAAATATCCATGTTCAGCAAAGGAATTCGCCTTGCGGCTCGCGTATAATTGCTCACCCTATTTTTGTCGAACACCACCGAAAATTAGGGAATTGGGAAATTCCCTAATTTCCTCTGTCCAAAGTCTAATAAGCAAAGTAATTACTTTTTTTTTAATTAGTAAAATTAAGAAGTACAACTCGTCAATGTTAGTTATATATTTTCCATCATTCAAAATTTTTCATTCAAAATTCAAAATTGGCGAACACATTAAGCATTTTACACCAAATAAACAATTATCAAATGTGATAATGAGGGTTTTTAATGGAACGAATGTTTGGTTGCAAGGGTGCAGGACAAATTTTTAATCTGCCTCGTACCGACGACTTTAGCCGTCGCGGGAAAGTACCGAGCCACTTGACGGCTAAAGTCGTCAGTACAGTGGCATTTCAAAATAAAATTAAAAATTTG
>Ga0209186_1001886_pt1 | contig 15195 bp, 22 predicted proteins | sample SidtaG_FD_187426 | JGI IMG/M metagenome (GOLD analysis project Ga0209186, IMG submission 187426) | Marine algal microbial communities from Sidmouth, United Kingdom - Sidmouth_Male2 metaG (SPAdes) (version 2) | ecosystem: Host-associated > Algae > Red algae > Unclassified | place: Sidmouth...
GGGCAGGGGGGGGGCGGCCGACGTGGCTCATGGCCGGCGGCGGGCGGTGGGGTGGGTGTCGGTCGCGGCGAGAGAGGGCGGTTGGGTGGGTGCGCAAAGGAGGACCCGCGATGTTCCGGCGACATATGAACACAGGCCTCCACGGCCTGCATGCGGGCCCTTTCAGGCACGCTATCCACTCTCGGCACGGCACGACATGACCAGCCGGAACGTGCTGTGGAATCCACCAATGGGAGCCCAGCATTACCTCGCCTGGAGGGCCTTATGGGGAGGCATTGGGAATTGGGGCTGGCCCGGTTTTTACGCGCTGGGGTGCCCGATCTGCAGGCGCCGGCACGGTTCGGCAGGCGTGCTTTTTGCGTCCTCTGGGGGGGGGGAATGCAGATTGGCCACCAGACGTTGATTGGCCCGATTATGCTGTCAGGAAGCAGGATGGGCGAATCCAGGGCAGCCCCGGATATTATCCAGATCCAGATTGTCGGCGTGGACCACTGATGGACCACTGGTGGACCGACACTGGTCCGGTCAGCCGACTATGCTCTCCGTTTGCGCGCGCTCTTGGGTCGGTCCGTTGGCCAGAGTCATTGCGACCCGCCACGTCTTGGGGGCTTTCCGGCGCATCTTTCGACCGGCCTGCCACCGCTGTGTTCGCGTCCTCGCCGCCGCCGCCGCCGGGCCCGCCGGCTGCGCGGCCCCGCAACCGCCACGCTCGCTGCCTCCCGCCCCGTCACGACCGCGCTCGCCGCCTCCCCGGCTCGGCCCCGCTCACCGCACCACGTCACGACCCCGCTCGCTGCCGCGGAGCTTCATCGATCTTCATCGCGTGGGACGGCACGGGCACGGACGCCGATGCGTGCTCTGTACAGGAGCTCGCCAGCGGGGGGCTTCTGCCGGCACGCCGGTCGCTGGTCGCGGCCGCGGCCTCGTCGACCCGGGTGGCACTCCCCCGTGGCTGCGCAATGGCTCAGTAACGGCTGAGATGTGCCTTCTTGTCACGCCCCTCCGTCTACGTCGACGACGCCGACGGTTCTATGATTGCCTTTCCGTCTTCCTCTTTTGGTATCGCCGTCGCACCTGCCGACGTGCGTCGTGTGAGCGATTATGAGAACAAAGGCCAAGCTGCTGATGGTGCTTTGGGCTCGGACGGTGTTGGAGTCGGGGGGGGGATGGGGGAGGTGGGCGATCATGCGAGCCAGCGCAACGGCGGGCATGTCGGCGGTCTTGGCGGCGGCCGTGACGGTCCCAGAGATAACGATTGTGGCAATCAGAACGGATCCGGTGCCGACGTCGACGACGCTCGCCTCCCCCTCATCAATGGTGACCAAGGTGGTGACGATGATCGTGCCGCCCTTTCCCGACCGGCGGCAGGCGTCGCCCCTCCGGTTTCTGCGGGCGTCGCCCCTGCAGTTGTGGATGGCGCCACTGCTGGCGATGACATGATCGCCGAAGCATCCTCGACGCACGATGGGGCAACGTCCGCCGACGGCTCCCAGGTCGGTGGCTTCAGCGCGGCTCTCCGTCGACGAGCGTCCAGTCGCGTTCCTCGCCCTCCGCTCGCTTCGGGTGCCCCTGGGACGCCAAGGCGTCGGGTTCAATGGACGACAAAAACCGATCAGCTGCCGTTTGAGGAGGAGGTGCTGGTCGATTTCTACACCACGGAGCTGCAGGTGGCAGTGGGAATGACCGCGCGGATGGGAGGGGCTGCAGCCGTAACCGCCGCCTGCCTTTACGGCGCACAGGTGCTCATCGTCTTGGAGGCCTACGACCCGATCGTCACGTGGACGACGTACACCGGCGGCATCTTGCTGTCCTGTGCAGCTGCTAGGGTGTCCTTGGCGGCAGCCGCTCGTCGTTAACCGGCTTGGCGATGGAGTATGCCGCCATGCAAGCGGAACTGGGGCGTAGCTGCTCTTGCCGGCATGCGACGGCGCTGCTGCGCGCCTACGAGGCGTTGGTGTACAGCGCCGGGTCGTTCACCTTGGCAGAATTTCTTACGACCTTCCCGACGCTGCGTGGCTCGATTTATCGAGAGCGCAGTGACTGTGCACCGGTGTCTACGATCACCTACGAAGGCATGCAGGCCGGTAGGCGCCAAAACGTGCCGATCTACGTGGTGTTTTACGACGGCACGTGGACGGCCGTGGTCATCCGCCCATCAAGCAACAAGTTCAAGCCCGCAACCCGCTGCCAATTGTCGTGCAAGTCACGGCCTTGGGGCCGTATCCATGCCAAAGCGGTGAATAAGTTGACGCGGGTGGACGCGGCGTCCAAGGAGGTACGTGCCGAGATGGCCAGGGAGGATGCTCTGCCGCTGGTCCCCGACGGCATCCTCAACGAGCAGGAAGCCGCTGAGGCAGCGTCTGCGGCCACCCGCCGACCCGCCGCCGCCACTGCCGCTGCCGCACCTCCCAAACCCCCTCAACCACGTCGGGCAAGGAACATGTTTCCGTGCTCGACCGAGGTCGCGCTGTGCGACGCCTACAGCGCCGCCGTCGACCAACTCCGACGAGAGCAGCGGCTCAGACGGCTGGACCACGTACACGTGCAGCCGTCGTGCCTTATTTGTGTGGAACCGGCTCGCGGCTGCCAATTCAAGTCGTTTTCAGCTGACCTCTACACGATGCGCGGGCGCCTGGAGGTCGTGGTGGGCTCGTGGATGTGCTCTAACGGCCACCTCGTCGAGTATGACGGCGCTCAGGACGGATTATGTTTGGCCATCCCGAGATCGTTTACACGCGCGTCTTTCTCGACTCGGTGATGGGGGTTTGTGTCATTGCTCGGTCAACGATGGCAGCGGCGGCGGAGTACCTCACAAGTGTCTTGCGCAACACGGGCGCCTACCGGGACGGGGAGAACGGCCAGGCGAGGCAGCAGGTGTCCAGTGCCGTCGGCGAGTTCTCCGAGACGCTCGTCATTCCCGTCGTCGCCTTCACTTACAAGGACTGCGGGGAGGACGAGGCCACGGGCGGGCGATTCAACTTCGTGGTGGGCGAAGGGCAGATCTTTGCTGTCTTGCAGCAGTACATTATGCCCATGCTGCGGCCGGTAATGGACGCTCCGCGGGCGGACATGGCGATGACGTACGCGTGCGGCGTAAAAAACGCCACAGTGCGGGCGGTGATCCGCCACCGTATCCGATCGGGCGCGATGGACGCGGTCGCCGTCACGTCGGAGGAGGTGCTCAAGTTTCGTCCCTTTGCGGCGATGATGGACGGTGTGCCGCCCGCGCCGCCACCGGCGCCGACGGAGGAGAGCCGCGGCGTGCGCACCGGGGTCGAGCAGGAGAAGGCGCTGTTGTGGGCGGAAAGCACCCTCTTACACAAGTTCTTCATTGTCCGCAAAGTGCACTCGACCACAGCCGTCACCGCCACTGACGCCGCGCGCGACACAGACGGGGGGGCGCTGTCTGACTCGAGCGAGGAAGGCAGCGTGGTGGAAATGCTGAGCGTTGGCCATGGCGCCGACAACAGCGGCGATTCGTCGGGCAGCGCCTCTGAGCACTCCAACGTTGACTTGGAGCAGTCGGCGGGCGATAGCGGCAGCAGCTCGGAGATGGACGTTGACGCCCAGCACCTCGACGTGGGCCTCGAGGCTCTGACAATTGAGGTGGCTACCGGGAGCGCCGCCTTTCTCACGACGCCAGCTCAAGCCGGTGACGGCTCGGATGGTTCTCCCCCTGCTGCGAGCAGCGCCGACGGTGCGGAGGCCGAGTCGGGCGACGCCGACGGCGTGGACAACGAGGCCGGTGGCGCTGACGACGCGGGCGCCAAGGTGGGCGCCCATGATGTCTCGAGCGGCGAGGCGGGCGCCGCCAATGACGTCTCAAGCGGCGAGGTGGGCGCCGCCGGCGAGATGGTCGAGGTCGAGTCCTGCATGGCGACCGTGCCGCGCACGGTGGACCGGTGGGTCGTGCCGCTGGCGTCGGTTGAGGACACAGGTTTGGAGGCCGAGAGGGATGACCCCGTCGCCGTTGACGCAACCGACCCCGCCTCGCCGTTGACCTAGCGTGCTTTGCGCGCTACCAGCCAGGCGGCGAAGAAGCCACGGACGCTGAGCCTCTTCCCGATTGTGATGGTGCGGAATATCCCCATTGTGCACTCGACTATCAAGCGGCTACTGCCCTACAACTGGCTGAACGAAGAGGCCATTAACTGCCAGGTCACCCTTAGGGAGGCCCGAAACGAACGTGCCGTGGCGGCCAACCCGTCGGCACCAGGGGCTTATGACTCTGCCGATTTTCGGCCCACTCTGATTTCCTCAGCATTGGCATTTTTTGAGTCAGATGAGAGTTTTGACGCAACTTCGTGATTACGGATAGGATATACAGTGCGTTCTCGTTATAAGAGAATCGTTTACAAGAGAATATGGGTCGCGAGTCTTCCATTCCGGACCATGTAGGCCACTTTTTAATCATTTTGAACTGAATCAGCTGTCTCTTATAACGAGAACGCACTGTATATCCGGAACTAAAATCTGTAAGATATGAATATGAATAGGGCTTCTAATCGGAATATACCCGATTCTGCAACATCTACGTCAGATAAGAAGTACTTGCGCTGCTGATTGCCAAGAAATAACGAAGAGCGGGTTGTGGTGGAACGTGTGAACGCGACCTATGCGAGACCATGACACGCTCGGGACAGCGATTGCCAGGCAAGATGCGCAAGCATCGTTGCCCATCTCGCTATCTTCGTTAACCTGCATGCAGGAGAAGCGTTCCGAGTCGTACCGGCCGCCCGTCAGCTCCCACGTGCGACAAAAGACTAAAAATCGCCCAGATTGTCAATCACCTTCGCCGTCGACGATGTGCCCTGAGTTGGCTCACTGCTATCCAGTATGTGTCGAACATATTACTGCGTGTCTCGTGCCGGCTTCGAGTGTTCGGAGCTGCTGGGCGAGTCACGTTACCTGAGGCAGTGGGTTGCCTTCGTTTGAAGACTAGTAAGTCGTTGTACTTTCGTTTATCGCTTCAGAGCCATTAAAGGCGCTGTGCCATTCATATAAGAGTACGCATATTCGGGGTTGTTCTTCCGGAATCTGAGTCTATCCGAGTATATCTATCCAGTATATCAGAGTGCCATTTATTCACGTCAGCCCCTGGTCGGCACCCAAGCACTACTATTTAAACACCTTCGTCTACACCAAGCTGCGGCACGAGGGCGAGTACTCCTACCACGTGGTGCAGCGGTGGACCAAGAACGTTGACGTGCTCGCGATGGACACGATCTTCATGCCGGTGAACATCTCGACGACGCACTGGAGCTTGGTGGTGGTGGAGAAGGGGCCTGGTACCGTCCGCGTCTACGACTCATTCGCGGCAGAGTACCTGGTCGTGACGGACAGAATCGAAAGGTGGCTCATCGACGAGGCCGACTTCTACGGCTCCGAGACGCAACCGTAGACGGTTGAGCACCCTAAGTGCCGCTTGCAAGAAAACTGTGACGATTTTGGGGTCTTCACGATCAAGAACATGGACTATGTCTCCCGGGGTTTGGACGTCAACACCATGACGAGGAGCACCGCGTACTACCGTCGCCGCATTGCGGCTGAGCTTCTTTCGGTAACCATTGGCGGAACTGGCTGATGGGCGAGGCCGAGAGCAAGCGTGCAGGGGGGGGGTCAGCTTCTCTTTTTGTGTTTCTCTTTCCTTTTTGTGCTCATAGTCTTCTCTACATAACGGCTTTTGTCCAGGTGGTCGTTGGAGGACGCTGTCGAGTCCTTTGTTTTTCCGTTCACATACCGTGGGTCCCGCCATCGCGGTGGGGCTTTACTGGCGAGAGGCACGCGGTTTGGTGATTTTGCCCTACCTCTTGCGGGTCACCGCGGCACGCCTTCTTCGCGGTTCTTGCTACTTTCCGTGTTGGGGGAGGTTGAACACAAAGTGCATACCCTTGCGCTCGGGCCAGTGCATGTAATCAGTTGGCTTGCTCGGCCATAGCGCAGGTTCTTTGACTTACACGGATCGCGGATGGCCGTCTTGCTCGCGCTCGCAGCACGCCGCAACAATGCCAAGACTGCCAAGGATTCACAAGGGGGCAACATTTTATCACTGTTGAAGACAGTAGATGCCTTTTGCGTAACTGCGTTGCGCTCGTGTGTACAGCGCATGATGCCTGCCTGGCGTGACACACGTGCAGGCGTAGGGAGGTCTCAACATGGCACATTTACTGCATACTGCATGATCGAATCCCGATACAATACAAAGGTAGCGCGCCAGAATTTCGAGTTATTCGAGTATATCTGCCGCTGCTCGTCCAGCTCTGCTGCTCCCGGACGCCTGAATCGGGCTCCTGGAACATCCGAGGGAAGCGCCTCCAGCAGGCACCTGCGGAACAGGACCTGACAGACAGCAACGCCAAATGCCGATCTCCCGCTCACGGCGGGCAGCCAAGCGACGTGGCCCTCCAATTTCCCGCCCCCTCTTGTGTCCGACCCGTTCGTGACACTCCCTTCCAGCCTCTACCGACGCTCATGGCCGTCGTCCGTCGACCGGCTCCGCCATCATGGTCGAACCGGCACGGCGCGACAGCCCGCCACTCCCTGTCTGCCCGTGTCTGTGGGCCGCCCTCGAGTGCTGCGCTTGCGTGCGACTGTCAATAGCGCAGGGCACACGAGTGCGGGTCATGACTGCCTGTGTGCCCCCCTCTGTGAACGCTTCCATGGGGGGGGTTCTCCCCGCCCCGCGCGCTTTTGCCGTTTGTGCTGCCCACCTTTCTCCAACCGTCATCCACCGCGCACCTGTTGAGCAGTAGTGTTGCGGCGTCCGTCGCAACGTGAGCCCGCCACCATCGTTTCTGCACCAGCACCCCCCCCCGTACGTTCTCGACCGTGGAAGCCCGCCTCCCTGGTGCCCTCCGTCGGCTCCTTGATGGGTGCCCCTTCTCGAGCACGAGCCGTGGACGCCTCGGCCGCCGCCAGAACCAAAGACATGGCGGCGATCGACGGCGGCTCTTTTGCTGAAGGCGTGTCGCTCCCCGAGGCCTCGGCGATTCTCGCGGCCGCGCCGCTCGTCGCCGTCGCTGGCTCGTCAACCGTCGCGGCGGTGGCGGGCGCGGCTGTTTTCTCGGCCCAGCTCATGACCGTGACGGGACCAGCCGGTTCCAACGAAGCGGACGGCGCTGTGGGATCGACGGGCAGCACTGAGCGTGTGGAAGTGCTGCAGGAGGGCAACACGGCGGCAGAAGAGACGCAGACGACTGCCAAGGTGCTTCTTCCTCCCAGAAGGCCGGACGTGCTGCAAGACTCGGCGGTCGGAGATGTGCCGTGCGTGACGGACGTGCCATGAGTCGGGTCCGCCCACCTGGTAGAGGACGGGGGAGCTGCGCCGGTTGATGACACTGTGTCGGTGTTGGCTCTTGCTTCGGTTTGCGGCGCCGGACCGTCGGCCTGCTTTTCGCAGGACTACGAGCGCGAGCCGACGCCGGCGGACCGGGCGGCGACGCAAGAGCTGCGCGACTCGGACGAGGCGGCGGCGTACGTGGAGTCGGTCGTCGGCGCCGAGATTGCGCGAGCCGTGGGGCCCCACAACGAGCACGAGCTGCCGCCCGCTGACGAGGCGGCCGCCAACAGGCTGCTCCACTCGGAAGAGGCAGCGGCGTACGGGGACTTGGTCGTCCGCGCCGAGTTCGCGCCCGCCTTGGAGGCCAAATACAACCACGAGCCGCGGCATGCGCACGAGGCGGAGGCGAAAACCCTGCCCGGCTCGGAAGAGGCGGCGGCGTACGTGCAGTCGGTCGTCGGCGCCGAGATTGCGCAAGCCGTGCGGCCCCGCAACGTGCACGAGTTGCCTCTTGCGCATGAGGCGGCGGTCAACGCGCTTCCCTACTCGGACCAGGCGGCGGCGTACGGGGACTTGGTCTTCGGCGCCGAGTTCGCGCCCGCCTTTGAGTCCAACTACCAGCGCGAGCCGTTGCCTGCCGCGCACGAGGCGGCGGCGAGCACCCTGCCAGACTCGGACGAGGCGGTGGCATACGTGCAGTCGGTCGTCGGCGCCGAGCTTGCGGGAGCCTTGAGGCCTCAGAACGAGCACGAGCCGCCGCCCGCGGACGAGGCCGGCGGCGATCGCGCTGCCTGACTTGAACGAAGCGGCCGCGTACGGGGAGTTGAGTTTCGGCGCCAAGTTAGCGCCCACCTTCGAGCCTGGGTACGAGCGCGAGGCGCCGCCCGCTGACCAGACCGCGGCGCATGAGCTGCCCCCCCCGGAGGAGTCGAATGAGGTGTTGTGTTTGTGCGAGGACATTTTCCCTGAGACTGACGACAAAGACGTGGACAAGGACGGCTGGATGACCTTGCGGACGTTCGTGGCTGCCATGCTGGCCGAGCCAGTGCTCAAAATCGTCGGCGGCTGCGACCTCATCGACGTCGAGGTGCTGGCGCGGTCGCTCATCGCTCGGGAGCCCAGCACCGAGTGGATCCAGCTCGCGCCGTGCGTGACGCCCGCGGTGTTCTTGTGGCAGTTTCTTTTTTTGTCCGCAAGTACATGGATGCGCAGCCCGATCTGTGCCAAGCCGTAAGCGAGCTGATCCTGTTCTGCGTCTTGGCGGAGGAGGAGACAATGGCGCGGTGGGAAGCCAAGGCCAAGCCAGCTGCCAAAGCGTACCGAGACAAGTGGGAGCCCGGGGACGCGGCCGTCTACCAGGAGTGGCTGCAGTCCATTGGCGTCAGGCCGGCCGTCACCCATGTCGTCTCCGGGCCGGCGTCGAAGGACCGCGTCGTGGAGCAAGCGAACGAGCTGCGGACGGGCCAGTCGCGGCCGGGCTGGCCCCTGCTTCGCGCTTTTCCTGAGGATTCGACGGCGGAGCGGCAGCGGCTCAAGGCCGTGGACAAGCGGGAGGGCAAGAAAGAAGACAAGGCCAAGAAAAAGGAGGTCAAGGCGTGGGACGGGGACGACTGCCGGCATGACTTTCCCGTCAGCGTGCTGAGGGCGCCGGGTGTTGTGACGTTTGTCTGTGGGTGTGACTATATCATTGGTCTTGAGCTGCTACGCGAAACAGAGCGCCCCGCGCATGTCGTCGCGGCTCTCGTGCAGCGTTTCAAAAAGCTCCCTCGGGTCGTATACTTTGTCACTGCTTGTCAAGCTCAGCGGAATGCCCTGCGGCGTATGCCTTGGCTGATGGACGGGGCGTGCACGGCATGGTTCATCGATCGTTCCCATAGATGCAATCACACCTGCTCGCCGGTCTTCAACGCGGACCAATATCCCAACCTCACTCGTGGCCACGACACCTCCGTGGCGGAATGGCAGCACTCGATCAAGAAACAGTCCAGGAACAGCCTGTCCTACATGATACCGCGGCGTTTCATCGTGTGCTCTCGCTACATTGCCGCCCATAACAACGTCCGGGTGTCCCAGCGGCGGGACGCGACAACGTCAGCGGCGGCGGCGCGCCCCGCCGGGGAACCCAAGACCGCGACTGAGATTTAACACAAGCCGGTGGAGACGTACTACCACAACAACATTGTGGAGCATTGCGAAATGGGTAAGGAGTGTTCGTGAAGAGACGACGTTAGGATCGAAGGGTCAGTTGGGTTGGAGAGGAAGGTGTGAAGAGGGGGTGCGCAGCAAGAAGAAAATGCAACGCGTAAGAATACAAAGACGAAGAAAGACGCGCGACCTTCACGCACACCGCCAACTGAGACGGACGGAGAGTAGACAGGAAAGGTGCCGCATGACGCACCTGCTCGAAAGCACTAACGTCGAGATGGCAGCTCTGTCGACGTGCAGTCGGCTCTCTTTGCACTCCTGTATTGCATGCAGATGCCGGTACGGCGTGTTGCCCGGGACTCACAACTGCAATCAAACAGAGCGTCAGACCACAGACACCGGGAAAGAGGAAGCGTAGTAGGTAGTGAGTGAGTGGGCTGCACTGACTAGCGGTTCCCTGCTCAGTGCGGCGGTCAAAGGCAGTTTCAAGCCCAACATTGGAACAAGGGACAAAGAATCATACACGCAACGATCCTGCGGAGCCCCGTGTGCAGCAAGACTCTTCTGTACACAGCAGCTATGGGTCGCGGCCTGCGGGAAACAACAGGCAACGTACATTCTCAGTGTCCACACTTGCACGGCACTCGGAGGAATGGAGGCACTGCCTAAGCGGGGCGGGCGGGGCGGTCGCGCCGGGAAAACGCCCGGAGCAGCCATGGTTGTTGTGAAAAAACCGGTCCCAGTGCCACCACGCCCGCGAGAAGGTAAACGTAAAGGGGCCGCGACCGAGCCCCCACCACATTTAGCAGCTGGCACCTGGCTCTCCCACCGTCTGGCCCCTTAAAGCAGCGGCGCCCATGGTGTCCATGGAGCACCAGCAGTCGACCCGCGCCAGTGCCGTGGTGGCGTCGTCAAGGAAGCGGCGGACGGATGAGCGACGGAGGCGGGAGCCAGCTTGGCAGGCCTGGGCGGCACAAGCCACCGGAGGCGAGAGCCTGGATGGTGTGCCTGGCGGGCACGCGCCGACACCGGTGGTGCAAGTGCCACGGCGGACACAATATGGCCAGGCAATCTCGCCTCCGATTATAGTCATGTTGCCTGACGACACGGGTCCTGCGGAGTCCATGGCAGATAGCTCCTAGGCTCCCGACCACTCGCTTCCATCCTCGTATGTGTCGAGAACCGACACTCAGACTCCAGATCGAACATCTAAAGACCTTCAAGTTCTTTCAGGCAGCTCATCACTTCGCTTAAGGCATAATGTAGCCCCCACTGTCACACAAAGACAGAGAAAGGTTCGTATATTGGCCATTGGTCAGCCGATCACATGTCCTGGCCATATTGAGGGGGTTTCCGAGTGAGGGGATCGCAACGGCTTCTAGGGGGTCAGGAAGAGGGCTGTCTCAGCCGCCTCTGGCGTCTAAGAAAGGGGGATGTCTCAACCGCAGCTGGGAAGTCACGGAGGGGAATGTTTCAACCGCGTCTGGGGGGTCCACGACGGGAATGAGTGCACCGCCTCTCGAGGGTCCAGGCGGGGGGTGCTTCAACCACCTGAGAATGACCATGCTGGCTCTCCGGTGGGTGGTGCTGGAAGTGCTGACCTCCACCGCCCGCACGTTGTTCTCAGCGTCATGCTCTTCTTTGCATGCTAGTTTGTCAGGCCGCTGCTAGATTGTTCCTCGAGTCGACCGCGATGCCCATAGTCTTGTTCTTTTCCGGAGAAGCAGCGCCACCGGTCCCCCTCAGTTGATTGCTACTTTTTCGACAGGGAAGCACCGCGGGGTGACTTTTTGCCCTTCAGTGAAGGCGGGGAGTGCAGCTCTGATCCAGCTACTGCCATTCTTGTAGCAGAGCTGTTCTCAGATAACCGCATGGGGTGTATTCGCAGACAGCAGCCGAGATAACTACACGCGGGCATGCTGTCCTCTTAGTTACCCAGCCAACACCCCTGTTCTGTTCATAACATCAACCACGTCAAAAACGATGACGGGGCCAAGTCTCCGGCGCGGGCGCATGCCCCGTGAAACAAGAGCCGAACAACCCTGTCTCGAGGACCAGCCTCCCACTACCCGCCTCCTACCAGACAGGGACAGCCTCAGCAGGCCGGAAGACTCAAAACTGTCAACATCCCTACCGCTTCACCCGTCGCACCGGGCGCCGACACGCCCCCTACGAGCCGCCTCGGCCCTGGGTCGCTCCTCCCCTCCACCACCAGTCAAACAGCAGGCCCCAACCCCCACTAATTTCCACTGGCCGCCACCAACGCCGGGCTGCTGCCACCGCTGCGACCACTGTCACCATGCTCGCCTGAATGGCGCGGCCGTGCACGCCGAGATGCACACCTGATCCCACCACTCACCTCACTGGCACCCATCTCGCTCAGCCGCCATGACACAGTCCAAGCAAAGAACTGTAGCGCTTTCGCGCGGCCACCCCTACATCGAGTGGCTTTGCCTGTGTCGCGCGGCCGTCCCGGAATACCACCTTCAGCGCACTGCATGCGGCACGCGTGACCGCCCGCCAAGCGGTCACGCATATGCATGAATGATGGGTGGCTTGGCGCCACCCGTCGAGCAGTCGTACTACAGCTGCGAAACCGAACAATCTCTTGTCCCAATCTCTGAGCCAGTTTTGTTTCGTTCACTGGCATGCACTTATCTGACTCGACGTTCAGTAGCCCCGTTTCCGCACAAGCGACAGGCACGACGCACTCCCAATGGCGCGTTTCCCCCTCCCCCACCTGCCTTGCCACCCCCGCATGGCAAATCAGCTCGAGCCAGCAATCATGCTACTTCTCTGTCGTAGGCGGTGCCGCGTCCTGGTGTCACTGCTGCTGGTGTCGTCGCCACAAGGACAATACTGGTCACCTGGAACGTCGTGCCAAAGCCACACTGCCCACGTTCTTGGAGCACACCAGAACAAGCGCCTAGAGCTGTTATGCAAGCGCTGCCGCGTGTCCCGGCGGATGCACTGGACGGTGAGCATAGAGACAAGGTGCTACATAGATAAAGTGAAGTGCCATGTATTCAATGTGCAATGACGGACCCACTCGTATGTGGTCACGCGCCTCATGCGGACAACCGACCTGAATTCTCTTTTCGTCTGCTCCCGTCCCCCTAAAAGTCCTCACCCTTGTACTAGCGAGTACCGTACATTTCGGCCGTGAAGAGGTCGTAGATGTACGCGGACACTGTCTTGGAGATGCGGCAACCCCCCTGTGGCGGAGACAAACCTGACAGAAGCATCCTGCCCTCCTCCTCCGTCGTGACGCGGCCGTACGCCGACGACAACGCGGCGGGCGTTCTGAATTCGGCCGCCATGATATAGCCGATGCGGACTGGGCCGATGCCGGGCACAATGCTGAGCTGCAGAGCCCACAGCTGCTGCAGCTTCATCTCGCCGCGCATCTCCTTGATGTCCTTCTCCCACAGGGAGTAGGTGAGGACACCACGCGCTTCCGGGACGGCGCTGTCCTTCAGGCGGTTCTGGTCCACCCAGCCGGCCGAGCCGGTAGCAGTGCCCATCCGGCGGCAACAGTGGCGGACGAGCGAGGAGTAGTAGTCAATCGTGCCCCCGACGTCGTCGGTCGTCGTGACGAAGATGTCAGTGCTGACCGACAGCGACGCGAGGAAGTCTTTCACCTCCGCGTGGGTTCCTGCATCACAGACAGTAGCATCGTCCACGCTGCCCTCAATGACGAACGTCTGCGACCGGCGGCCCGACGCCGACATCCATTCCGCCTGGTCGTCAAGCCTCCCGTCGCGCAGCGAAGCCACGAGGTCGTCAGCCGTCTTGCGCTCGACCACGTGGTCGAGAAGAACCTCGGCTCCCGCCGGGGGCGCGCCCGGAAATGCCGCCCCGCCGGCAGCCGTGCCCCGTGCGACCAGGATGGCGTCACCAGTCGGGATTCGGCGCGTAACGACCCGGTTAGCCAAGCCGGGGCTAAGGCGGAGCCTTCTCAGGAATGCGCGGCGCGACGGGCCGCTGCCGGCCGTCTCCCTGTCATCAGCGAGAAGGAAGACCTCCGCAGACATCGGGCCGGAGGACGTCGGGGGAAGAGGGTAGGTCAGCGCCACCGGCGCCGTGGCAAGCGCCATACCGCCACGAGTTGAACCGGCAACGGCGACGAGGGGAGAGGCGCTCAGCACGTCGGCCGCCGTCTGCAGGTGCGTGCCGATATGGACCACCACCGGGGGATGGACGTCTGCAGGAACCAGGGCGCCAGCACTGACGCCGGCACGGCTCTCCACCGAGGGTTCCACGTCCAAAGCGACCGATGCGGCGGCACCGGCGCAGCGAGCGAGTCGGAAGAGCTTAGGCTTTCCTGCCGGCTGACCTTATCAGCGCCTGTGGTGCAGGAGAAGGCCGCGGCGGGCGCGTCGCTGTCTTCGTTCACGACGACGACATCGGCAGTGGCACCGACGGCGGCCGCCCGCAGCGCCGGACTGCGCTCTTGGCCCTCGGCCAGTCCCCGTTCACCTCCCCCCTCCTCGCACTCCACCGTTGCTCATTCTCGGCGCCGCTTGCCGCCGAAATGCCGGCCGCCGCCAGCCAGCCCAACGTCGCCGTCATTGGCGGCCAAGGCGCGCTCGAGCACGTCCTCCTCAAACTCTGAAACGGGGCGATCGGACGGGTCATGGAAGAACGCGGCCTCGAAGGCCGCCGCAACCGTGGCGGCGTGGATCCCCAGGCCGACGAGCCGCTGCACGAGTTGAGCGGAATCAACAGGGGGGGGAGCGACCGACGGGGCACCAGCTCCTGGAGAAGATGTTGTGGGCAGCGGGGGAGAGGTGCCGGCCGCGCCGGCGCCGCTTGCATGGCCGACTGGCAGCGCCGGCGCGGGAGGATGGGATAGAGGAAGAGAGGATGGCGGAGGACCAGGAGATGGCCTACCGGGCGAGACGGCTTGACTACCAACGGCCGCACGCCCGGGCATCGCCGCGACGGCGCGGCACGGAACCGAAAAAGACAGCGGTCCCAACAGGGCGGGGGGCGGGGTGGGTGGCAGCGTGGAAGAACGAAGAGGTGGTGGTGCGCGAGACGTCCGCGGTGATTTGCAAAAGCGGGCGGGCGGGGCAAGGAACCACGGAAGGCAGCGGGTCCACCGGAGCGGGGGGTTGGGGGGGAAAACGCGGTAGAACGAAGAGGTGGTGATGCGCGGTGGTGGTGGGCGAGGCGGGTTCCGGTGGTGTTCGGAAGCGGGCGGTAAAGGATGGAGGTGGGCATCTCGCCGGTTGGCGGGAACGCAGTGTCAAGCGGCGGTGGCGTGACCGCAACACCCCAAAAGGCTACTGCTGCGGGGGGGTGCTTTCGGCGCCCTCCGAAACGCTTCCATCCGGGCCTGTGGGAACCCGCCTCTGGGACCGGCTGTCGCCACGGCAGGACCGAGATCGATGCCGCATCGTATCTTTGCTCTGCACAGCAAGGGGGGCCTCGAACGAAGCTAAGAACATCAGGAGGCAATGAAGCAGGAATGCCGGTTTTCTAATTGCGATATGACTTAATACATCTGCCTCCAGAGATCTGTGAGCAACTCGGACGCGGGACCCTTGCGCCCATGGAGTAACTGACCACGCCGACTCGACGAATGTCGAGTCCTTCCTCCGCCAATGGCGGGCCGTCATCAGATCAATTCAATTCACGGTCGCTCTCCCCGTGGGGAGAGGACACTCAACATATTTAGAGTCTCAACAATATTTGTTATCTACTTGTTGGATATTGCTCCAAAGCCTTGTACATGAGACACGACGGTGTACCGTGTACCCGATTTC
>Ga0209186_1001887_pt1 | contig 15186 bp, 7 predicted proteins | sample SidtaG_FD_187426 | JGI IMG/M metagenome (GOLD analysis project Ga0209186, IMG submission 187426) | Marine algal microbial communities from Sidmouth, United Kingdom - Sidmouth_Male2 metaG (SPAdes) (version 2) | ecosystem: Host-associated > Algae > Red algae > Unclassified | place: Sidmouth, United...
GCGTCATGTCTGCGGGGATGTAGTCGGTTACTTCGACCGTCGATGCATCCACGTCACCTTGATTGGTCACGGTGATGGTGAAGGTCACATCTGAGCCGGGGCTCACAGTAGCTGCCTGGCCAGAGGCGAGCGTCTTGATCAACGCAAGGTCAAAGATAGGCTCTTCGGTCACGGTTACAACCGCAGGGTCGTGGTCGTCTTCGTCGCCGCCGTTTTTACCGTCTTCGTCAACAACGTTGTCGTCGTCGAGGTCGTCGGTTTCTTCGGAGGAATCGAAGTTGTCGCCGTCTGGATCGGAATCAACGTCAGGTGTCGTGCTGTTGTCATTGCTGATCTCAGCCCAGTTGGTGATCACGCCGCTGGTGAAGCTCGAAAGCACGGTCAGGGTGATATCGACGTTGGTCGACATGCCCACGCCCAGCACACCATTAAGGGTGGTGGTCGCGTTTGGAGCCGCTGGAGTCCAGTCGGTATCGTTGAGAATCATGTCCGCAGGGATGTAGTCAGTCACCACCACGTTGGTCGCGGCAATATCGCCTTGGTTGGTTACGGTGATTGTAAAGGTCACGTCATCACCAGGGTTTACGGTCGTAGCTTGGCCAGAGGCGAGCGTTTTCATTAATGCGAGATCAAAGACCAATTCTCCCGTAACATTGATGATCGCGGGGTCATGATCATCTTCGTCGCCACCGTTCATGCCGTCTTCGTCATTAACGTTGTCATCATCCAAATCATCGGTTTCACCGTTATCATTGAAGTTTGTTCCATCAGGAGTTGAGTCAATGTCTGGAAAGTCAGAGAAGTCGTTGGAGATTTCTGCCCAGTTGGTGATTACAGATCCGGTAAACCCAAGGTCAACAAGCAAGGTGATGTCGGTAGTGACACACTGGCCAGGAACGATAGTACCTTTGATGGTTTTGATAGCTACATCTCCAATTTCAGCCCACGTTGTGTCTAATAGAGACATATCAGTAGGAATGTAATCGGTAATGGTTACGTTAGAGGCGTCGATATTGCCTTGGTTACAAACCGTGATAGTAAAGGTCACAGGGCTTCCTGGTTTAACTGTCGAGGCCTGATTTGTTGCCAACGTTTTGATCAACGCTAAGTCAAAGATGGGATTAGGGGCGACCGTTATTATAGCGGGATCATGGTCATCTTCATCTCCGCCTTCAAAACCATCTTCTTTGACAATATTGTCATCATCAAGGTCATCGGTCTCTTCAGGGGTGTTAAAGTTCTCATCATCAGGGGTCGAATCAATGTCATCGATTAAAGAGTTGTCTTCCGAGATTTCGGCCCAGTTGGTAAGCACGAGACTTGTTCCGACCGGGAGATTCGGATCGATAAGGAAATTTATCCTTAGTGTTTCACACTTTCCAGCTGCCAAAACGCCGACATTGGTGTATGACGCTTGGTTGGTAACGGAGGTGCTTAAGATCCACGCCGGATCATTTAAGATAAGACCTTCTGGAATATAATCGGTCACAACGACGTTGGTTGCGTCCATGTTTCCTTGATTACAGAGATCAATAAAGAAGCGAACGGGTTGGCCCGGCGAGAGGGGACTAGGACCTTCGTAATATTTGCGCAGGGCAAGGTCAAAGATCGGCTGGATAACCGTAACAATCGCCGGGTCATGGTCGTCTTCGTCGCCACCGTTTGTGCCGTCTTCGTCGATTACATTATCGTCTTCGAGATCATCAGACTCTTCATCTTGATTGAAGTTCTGGTTGTCCGGAGTGGAATCGACATCAGGCTCGTCGGTATTATCATCGGAGATTTCAGCCCAGTTAGTGAACACGCCTCCGACAGGATAATCCGTGATCGTAAGAGAGATGGAGATATTGGTCGATTGATTCGGATCGAGGGCTCCGGTTAAGACCGTAGAGGCCTGTACGCTGCTGACCGATGTCCAATTGGTGTCTGCGAGAGTCATTCCTACGGGGATGAAGTCGGTAACAACAACGTTCGTTGCGGTAACTTCACCTTGGTTATACACCGTGATCAAAAAGTCGACGGTATCACCAACGGTTACAGTGTCTCTCGTAGTCAAAATTTTCTGGAGAGCCAAATCGAAGATCTTCTCGCAGGTTCTAGGTGGCGTAAGAGTGATGACATTAGAGCAACCCCCTCCGACATCAGAAAGGACAAGTTCAACCACCCCAGATGAGATGAGAAAGGGTCCAACGACGTGATTCGTGTCGTAAGCGAAAACTCCGGGATAGGTGACATCACCAGAAATTGTGAATCCAGCACCAGTGCCTGCGGCAGCTGGCACCATAAATTCTGCAGTGAAGAGATCATCGGAGGGATCAGACAAACTTCCATTCGGATCACAAATCACAGTGGGTGTCGACGGGTTGCCAAACGCGCAACAGTTTGGAAACTCGAATGCATTTTCGATGGTGTCGGTACATCCTTCCAAACCATTTGCGGTGGTGTAGACCGTAATCGTGTTGTTCGTGTCTGTAACATTCATACCGGTTAACAAAACGGTATTGGTCAGAGGTACCCCAGATCCAGCTCGACCGGGACCAGGTGACGTGTTTACCGATTTGATACCAGCGGGAGTGGTAAATCTCAAACTTCCATTCCACTCGTAGTAAACAACGGTGACATTCAGGTCGTAAAAGAATCCACTACCGACTTGGCGACACTCTGTGGGTACCACAGAGACTAGATCGACGTAACATTCAGTTGGGCTACAGTTAGAAACCGCAGTACTAAACTCAGTTGAACAAAAAGGATGGGTTGAGTCTTGTAGAACAAGATCCCAAGCTTGAGTAACGTTTGCTGGACCAGAATAGATGACATACTCTTGGCCATAGGCAAGTCCATCTACCGAAATAGTTCCGGAGATGTCGTAAGTTCCTGAGGTTCCATCACCCATCGGAGTGATTGAGATATAGGTGGTGTCGTCAGAGGTATCAAATGGCGTTCCGTTATCATCGCAAACGGAAACAGGAGTTAGATCTGAGATAATACAGGATGAACACGGATAAGGAGGCTCAATTACCAGTTCCAAAGTTTTGCCTGGAACAGTATCATCAGTAAGGGTGATCGTAATCGCCCCATCAAAGATGTTGAACGGTCCAAAGGTGTGCAATGGCGTTGCCCCGTCTGTTGAATAGGCTAAGCCGGAAGCCACTGCATCACCAGTCACACTAAAGGTGGATGACGCAGGTAAATTGTAGGATTCTATTGCGATGGAAACTGTCCATTGGTCATCCAAAGGATCTGGAGTAAACCCAGGATTGATACAATCCTTGATAACTAAAGACGGTGCCAAGATTCCACAATCTACAATTTCAATGCCGACTTTGAGGGGCTCAGATGGCGGAATATCGGCGACGATCGTGTCGCGAACCGGTTTGGCATCGAAGGCAAAGGAGTTCCACGCAATGGTGGTGGGCGGTGCATTACTAGGTGCAATCATCTGAACATCAAAGAGAATGTTTTCTCCCGTCTCCAAAATGAGATTATTGAATTCAATTTTGAACGAACGGATCGAGCAAGCATTGTTCGTGGGAAAGATCGAGGTCCAGTTTGCAGGAGCACAATTTGGTTGAGTTGAGGTACTGACTTCTGGGGTACATGGATTCGTCTCGACACTGTAGGTTACGGTAGCGCCAGAGAGGTAAGCCGGAAGAGTAACCGGTTGAGTCATGCATGGAACCCAAGCCGTATCGCGAGGTTGAGTGTGGTCAGAAATTTGCAAGTCACCAATGTGTGGTAACACATCCACGAGAACAAAATCTTCAAGAGGTTCTGCACCGATATTTACAATTTCCAGTTCATACTCAAATGGACCACCGGGGTAGGTGTACCCTGTATTTGGCGTACGGGTGAAATCTGTATCGAGAGCTCCCTTTACCCATTTGAACGAACTAGCAGCCGCTCCTTCACCTGTGGTTTCATAGCAAGCACAGTCACGAAGTACGGTTTCACCTGTCGTTCCATCAGAATCGGCATCGGTAAAATCACCAGGCTCATAGAACGGGTAATCCACCCCGTTGGGCGTGAAGCTTGCAGTTGCAAGCCCTGACTCGGAGGAGCCGTTTATATCACAGTTCAAATTTGGATCGCAACGCAGGAATCCATAAGTCTGATTGTGGTATTCCATGATTCGCTCGATGGGTAACCCCGGGATTTGCAAATCGATACAATTGTGATTTTCCTTTTGCTGCAAAAAGTCAACTTTGACATAAAAGGTCAACTCAAGCCCGCCATCATCACCAAGATTCATGGGGTAATCCGTTCCTCCCCATGTGAATCGAACCAAATCGCGACCGGTCCCATTCCAATTGGAGAACACTTCGAAGTAAGGGTCACCGACAATCGCAAAGCTATCCGGATCTACCGAATTTGAAAAGGTATTCACGGTAAACAGTGGATTGGTGAAGACAAAAGACATGCCAGGCGGCAACAAGTCCGAAACAATCGCACTCGTGAGTGGAGCTGCGTCGGTGAGGTTACGTACCTTAAAAGTAACCGGGATAATATCACCCGGGAACACGTCCGTGGTCACCTGTTCGTTTTCGAGAAGTTTCTCGATACATGGATAAGGCACCGGCGGGCAAATCGAAAACGAGTTGCAATTGTAGCAAGAAGAACCGGTCACGTTTTGGGTATTTGAATTCACAAACGCTGCTGAAACAGGGTAGTTCGTGTAGTAGACCCCATTCACAACCATGACAAAGTCGCCACAACTATTGACCGGAACATCATTGATGAACGGAATCCCATCATCGTCTACTGATGCAGCAAATCCAGTAAAGTTCACGTTTAACGCATCAGCACCTCCGGTTCGAGGGATTCCTTGAGGCGAAGTAATCCGGATCCGAGTTAGGTCTTCAGGATTTGCCACCACATTGGTAACAACTAAATTTGTTGTCGATGAAAAAGGAGACCCCGGCCAGGTAGTCCAAGTGGGTGAACCAATCGTTTGATATTCTACTGTAACCAGATTTGTTAACGAATTAAAGTCTAGCTCGTAGACATCTGGAATGAAATAGGTCGGGACCTCAAGGTCCAATTCGAAATAATCAATATCAACCGTGTCGATATTCGCGAGGGTATTTGCGATTTGATAGGTTTGCTCTGGTACAGGTGCACCTGGGTCAACACAGTTATTATAAGCGTTGCAAAACAGCCGTGCGAATCCTTGAGGTTGACGCTCACAAATCTTATAGCCGCATGCGGGACAAAGAACCCCATTAGTGGATACGGGGTCATTTAAGAGATAGTTGGCCGTTACGGGGAAATTGGTATAAGAGGAATCGCAAATATCAAAATGGTATTGATAGCATTGGAAGAAATAATAATTTTCTTCAATACTACTCCCATCAGGGTTCGTGTCCGCAATATTACCAGTGGCCCCGATTGAAATTGGAGATGAATCTGGCGGTGCGTCGTCCTGTAAAATCGTACGAACTTTGGTAATTTTTTCGCCTGCTGCTAATCCGAGTGAGGAAACAGGAACGTTATTAACCTGGGTTGAAAATGGTGAGCCAGGAACCGCAGTCCACGCCGCATTGGCCGTTGTTTGGTATTCGACAGAGATCGGGATGCCTGGGGTGCTAAATAAATTATTGATCGCGCTAATCTCTGTCGCCTCAAAGTAATCGGGATCGAAACAGACGGTAGCCCCCATGTTTTGCATAGGAATGGTCAAATTATTCGCTACTGAGTTGCCAAGGTAAACGGAATCACCGGGATAGGTACACGGACTGCTACAGTTAAGAATTGGGTCATAATCTTCGCAAACCGCATTGTAAATCAGTTGATTCGTAGACTCATCGTAAGATGTCCCTAAACAGTTTTCGCCCTCAATCGTTACCCGGTAGAAAATGGTTGTGGATAAGACGCAGGCATTGGTTAAATTAGGGAGGTCAAACACGCCCACTGGATTCACGGAGCCCGATTCACCGATTTCGTCAAGATTGTAAACAAAAGCATTAAGGCCAGAATCATAGAAAGTCGTCGTAACTGGAACAGCTCCAGCAGGGAGGTGAACCGTCATGACGATATTACTATAGTCCAAGTAACCATTTACGGCCCATGAAGCTCCTAAATTGTAGAGATTATCACGGTATCCACAGTTTGTAGAACGACCTGGAAAATTGGTAACGGCCAAATTTCCGTATGCACGAGTCGTGAATCTTGTTTCGCAGTTGAAGGTTTCGCAATAGGGAGAGGCATTAAGTTCGGCCTTGCCATCCGTCCGCGACTCCAAACAAAAATCCAGCGGATTTGAGGATCCAGAATTCGCATCTGGAGCGTCAATGATTGCCGTGACATCCACGCAGGGCGTGCCCACTAAGTCACATTCACAAGGGAAGGCGACAAATATTTTCATATTACCCGTCGCCCCTCCAGGCAGACCATACCCCCCTTCTGGAAAGCTCTCATCGAAATCATACCGAATGACGGTTGAAGTCGCGTTCGAGATTGTCTGAGGATTCACCGGAGGATTTGGACCATCATCCGTGTGACCACTGTTCTGAGCAGATAGCACGACAAGAGGGGCGGGAACCGTCACCTCTAGATATGCATTGGTCAGATTGATCAACACATCTGGCCAAGCGTAAAGAACATTGATTTCAAAGCGTTCTCCGCAAAACTTCGTATTATCACCGAGGTCTTCACCCACGGCTCTCTCCAAGGAGACTTCTAGAGTCTGTTGGGCCAAAAGATGAGATGGCATTACGCAGAGGGCAATGCCCCCTAGCACCAAGCATCTCAATAGCGCTTGGAAGGAAAAATATGTATGTATTCGTGTTGTCGTTTTCATTTCTAGTCGTTTAAGATTCGTTTTTTGAATACTTTAGCAGTATTTGTGCCACCTTCCCTCAATACCGCACATTAATACTATCATGACATTTGGTAATACAGACCGTGCGAACAGTTCGATGCTAAAGGTGTTTTAGCGGGACTTCGCACCAGTGTTGAGAATCAATCGTAAAAAATGAGAAAGTTATCTATCTCGCCTTTCTGGCTTAAAGACCTGGTTGCGCGGAATCTTTAACCCGCATACTTCATTAAAGTGACTCTGGCACAGCCGGAGATGAACCGCGAAGCGGTGCCATTCGATAGCCATGGACGCGAGTCTGTGGATTCGTGTCCGGAACATTTCAGAGTCGCATCGCGACGGCATTGTCCAGAGGAATGGGATTAATTGGGCCCTCAGCAGGTCTTTCAACAATGGGATGCCGTCGCGTTGCGACTCACAAATTTCAAGGCGCGATAAACCCCAGACTCGTGTCCGGGGCTATCAAATGCCGCCGCTTCGCGGCTCTGAACCTGCCTCAAATTGTTGTCCCTAATTTCAAATTCAGACGATTCGGCACCCCTCAATCTCACCCGCTAAATCTATGGCGTCGATAAATTTTGATAACATGTGCGGGCTAAGGAACAATAACCAGCTTTTGCGGCACATCACGCTACCCATTCAGGAAGCAGGTAATCGGCTCTCGTGGCATGACATCTATTGGTGCAGGTGTGAATTTAAGGGATCCGATCAGTGCCTGTTGTTTCAGTGGTAGAGGCTCCTCTTCACCTTGTTGCCACCATGGCCTTGCCTGGAATATTGTAAGCTGTTGCTCGAAGCGGGAGCCGGATCCGGCCATGGCTGCCGAACGCCCAGGGCGTTGCCCCGGGCTATGTTGACGGAGCCCTTCAGGCTCAATACGTCTCCTGCAAAATATCCAAAATCGGACTTCAGGACATCCTCCAAGATAAATGCTATTGCAGGCAGGCTCCGTAATGTAAGAAGTCAACCTCAGATGATCATCCTGTCATCCTTTAGATCCTCTGAAAAATCAGAATTCAGGCCGCGAACGGAGCATCGTATTAAGCGCTACTTGGAATGTGAGCCTGGCGGCATGGCTGGTCCCAAAGCGATATTCTTGCCTCCACGATAATTTTCCTCGTTCGTATCCCTTATAATCCCTGTAAATCCTTCATTTCAGGTGGATTCGTCTTGAAACAGGGCTTTACAAACCCACGTAGGCTGTGTGATTACGAGGGTATGAGAAGGTTATCCAACCCCAAAGCAGGCTTTCTATCGGTCATTCAGCCGGTGGCCATTGCAGGCTTTATTCTCGCGGTTGTGGTGGTATTATCCATGCTTCTCTACCGTCAGTACAACGGCTACCAGGCGAATTACGTCCAGCCGAAGAAGGCGAAGGAAGCCCACCTGGCACAGGTCGAATCGGATTACAATCGGGTACGTGAAAAAACGCAGCGCGCCTTGCGTGGGGATGCAGATATTTTGGGAGAAGTGGCCCGTGAAGAAGATATGACTGCGCCAAACGAGTTTCTTTTTAAATTCCAAAAAAAGCGCTAGTCCTTGGGCTTGGGTAGCTTTTTATCTATGGCTTCGTTTTCATTATCCAGGGCTCCGTTTTCATTGTCCAAGGCTCCGTTTTCATTGTCCAAGGCTCCGTTTTCATTGTCCAAGGCTCCGTTTTCTTCGTGAAAGTCGATCCTACACGTTCGTTTGGGACCCGTGAATGCCCCGCTTGTGCTTCGGTTGTTGAATCCAACCAGAATCGCTGTCCGCTTTGTAAGTACGAATTTCCCGCCCGTTCGCGGCGGCATCAGCGGGTGCTCTTTATTACCGCGTTGATATTGTTAATCGCCTTTCTTTTGCTCACCTTTTATCGATGATCCTCTTATGACACCTTCAACTATGCGAACCATCGATTGTGATTACCTCATTATCGGCAGCGGAATTTCCGGGCTGATGGCGGCCCATTATCTTAGTGGCAGCGGCAAGGTGATTGTTGCCTCCAAGCGCGAGCTCGACCTGAGCAACAGTGCGTGGGCTCAGGGCGGGGTTTCCTGCGTGATGGATGACAAGGATTCATTTGAGTCGCATTGCGAAGATACCCATGGCGCGGGTGCGGGGCTTTGCAATGATGAGGTGGTGGATACAATTATTCGCGGCGGCCCTCAGTCGATTGAAGAGCTGGAGAAAATGGGGGTTGAATTCGCTCGCAAAGAAAATGGTGAATACGATCTTGGTAAAGAAGGCGGTCATACGCATCGACGGGTTCTGCATAGTGGTGACATTACCGGTCGTGAAATGATCGACGGCGTGTTGGGCTCGATTCGCGATAACCCAAATATCCAGTTCGAAGAACATTTGATGGCGATTGATTTGGTGACCACGGGTTGGCTTGGCATGCCGGGCAAATCGCAATGCATTGGAGCCTACTTTTTGCGCACCCAAAATTCCGAAATTTTGGCCATTCGAGCTCCGGTCGTTGTTTTGGCTACGGGCGGTGCAGGCAAAGTTTATTTGTACACGAGTAACCCGGATACGGCGACGGGCGATGGGATTGCGATGGCGTGGCGCTCTGGGTTGCCGGTTCGCAACATGGAATTTATTCAGTTCCATCCCACCTGCTTATATCACCCCGAAGCGAAGTCTTTTTTGATCAGTGAAGCGGTGCGCGGGGAGGGTGGGGTGCTACTCAATTCGGCTGGTGAATCGTTTACGGAAAAGTCAGATCCACGTGGGTCGCTAGCACCGCGTGACATTGTAGCGAGGGCCAACGATGATGAGATGAAGCGTCGGGGTGACAAATGCGTCTACCTGGATATTAGTTTCAAAGGCGAAGAATTTCTCAAGAAGCGATTCCCGAATATTTACGCCACCTGTTTGAAGTACGGCTATGATATGGCGAAGGAACCCATCCCGGTGGTTCCAGCCGCGCATTATACCTGCGGCGGGGTCGAGGCGTCGGTGCGCGGCGAGACGGCATTGCCCGGGCTCTACGCCATCGGTGAAGTCACCTGCACCGGCTTGCATGGTGCGAATCGCCTCGCGAGTAACTCCCTGCTCGAAGGCATGGTCTGCGCCAAAGAATTCGCCGATCTCATGAAGGAAAAGCCAGTTGAATTTGATGCGTCATCGATTGTCATTCCGGATTGGCAGTATGGCCATGCGGTGGCTTCTGATGAAGCGGTCGTGGTGGAGCACAACTGGAATGAGGTGCGGACCTGTATGTGGGATTACGTCGGGATTGTGCGGACCAATAAGCGTCTCGAACGAGCGCTGCGTCGGATCGAAAATTTGCGTCGGGAAATTCGGGAGTACTATCTCGATTATTTGGTCACCCGCGATGTCTTGGAATTAAGGAACCTCATTGATGTGGCTGAGCTGATTGTGCGGAGTTCGTTGCAGCGCCAGGAGAGCCGAGGGCTGCAGTATACCCTTGATTTCCCAGAGCGAGACCCAGACGCGGAAGATACCATTATGCAGAGTAAGCCAACGGCAGCGGCTTCGCTTCAGCGGGGGAGTTGAGCATCCACGCGGCATTTTGAAATAGCCAAAAGTACAAATTATTCATACATAAGGTGGAATTATGAAACTTGAAACGAAATGCATTCACGCCGGAACGTCTCCGGATCCGACCCAAAATTCACGTGCCCAGTCCTTGCACCGGACCACCGCATATGTGTTCAACGATACCGATCACGCGGCAAATTTGTTCGGCTTAAAAGAGCTTGGGAACATTTACACGCGCTTGATGAACCCTACTACGGGTGAGCTCGAAGCACGGGTTGCTGACATGGACGGCGGCGCAGCGGCCCTCGCGGTTGCTTCCGGTACCAGCGCCATTTTCTATAGCATCATCAACATCTGCCAAGCTGGCGATGAGATCATTTCTGCCAACAACTTGTATGGCGGCACCTACACCATGTTTAACGACATCTTGCCGAAGTTTGGCATCAAGGTAAACTTTGTTGATCCAAACGATCCGGAGAACTTCGGAAAAGCGATGAACGATAATGTTAAAGCATGCTACTGCGAGACCTTAAGTAATCCGGCTTGCGACGTGGCGGATTTGAGTGCCATCGCAAACATCGCGCATGCAAACGGCGTGCCGTTGATCGTAGACGCGACCTTCACCACCCCGGCCTTGGTGCGTCCAATCGAGCACGGTGCGGATATCGTGGTCTACTCTCTTACCAAATGGATGGGTGGTCACGGAACCGGCATTGGCGGGATCGTGGTTGATTCCGGTAACTTCGATTGGTCGAGCGGAAAATTCCCGCTCATGAGCGAGCCTGAAGCCAGTTATGGCGGAGTTCGCTGGGCGATTGATTTGCCAGAGCCATTGCTTCCGATTGCTTACGCGCTTCGCATGCGAGTGATTCCACTGCGGAACCTCGGAGCGTGCCTCGCACCCGATAACGCGTGGATGTTCATGCAGGGACTTGAAACTCTTTCGCTCCGCATGGAGCGTCATTGCGAAAACGCCTTGGCGGTTGCGCAGCATCTTAAAGGCAAAGCCGAGTGGGTTCGTTACGCAGGTCTCGAAGACGATCCTTCCAAGCCAAATGCGGACAAGTATCTCGGCGGCAAAGGTGGCGCGGTCGTTGTCTTTGGTATTCCTGGTGGAGCTGAAGCGGGTCGTAAGTTTATTGAGTCGTTGGAAATGTTCTCTCACGTGGCAAACGTGGGGGATGCGAAGTCCTTGGCGATCCACCCGGCGACGACAACGCATTCTCAGTTGACGCCTGAACAGCAAGGCGCTGGTGGGATTAAACCTGAGTTGATTCGTTTGAGCATCGGCATCGAGCACGTCGACGACATCATCGCTGACATTGACCAAGCCTTGGCCAAAGCGAATGCCTAACGTTTAAGATCTAAGCTGAATCAAAAACGTGCCCTGAAGCGATTCGGCGCACGTTTTTTTATTTAGTGGATTCAATATGCAGATTGCAGAGTCGCAACCCGACGGCATTGTTGAGTACTTGCGGAGGATGAGCCTGGGAGCGCCGACGTCCTCGTCGGTATCTTTTCGAAAAAGCGTCACCTCATAAACCGTAGCGGTAACACGGACGAAGGGGATAAATCCCGTTATGATAAACGCGGAATGAATTCCGGCCGCAGAGTCATCACGTTAGAACCCGCCGGAGATGAACGAACTTGTAGGTGATGGCTTGAATGGTAGGTCTATCGGATTGGTTTCACGCGGACATCCTGGTCGACGCGATTGGCGCGATTGAGGCTGTCTTCGATGGGGTCGCTTGCGTTGCTTTGGGTTCCTGCGTTTTGCAAGGCTTGCATCGGGATCTGAAAGACGCCCTTGGAGACTTCGTAGAATTTATTGTTGGGCTGTCCGAATTGGTAGACCCGTTTGCGGTAGAAATCGTAGACGCCAATAATGGTTCCAACTTTGGTTGAGTTGCTGCTTTTCAGGTTGGTCTGCACGAGGAGCTGCCCGGTTGGGGTCCAGAACCAATTGCCGGCGCGTAGACTGGCTTTCCAGCCGATGAGCTTGTTGACTTCTCCTAGGGTCATGCCGGGGCGAATGTAAGCCGCCATGTCACGTACGCGTGCTTCTCGTTTAATGTCGCTCTTTTTTGGGCCATTCGAGGTCCGGCAGCCCGATGCACTAAGAAGGCCGAAGGTTAAAAGCGCCACACCGAGGAGCATGGCAATGCGTTTACATAGCTGAGGGAGAAAGAAAGGGGTGTAAGTCATGCCGGAACCTGTTCCTTTCTGGAGCACTTCGCAAGTGCGAATTACACGCTGAATCCGGCGAGCATGAACAATGATGAGCGAATTCTGCGCTCTGCCCTTTACATCCACCCGCGACTTTTTCAGTCTAAGACATATGAATCCCGTCTTTGAATGGTTCCGTCGAACCTTGAACAACACACAAGTGATCATCCTGATGTTGGTGATCCTCGCAACCGTGGTTGGGCTTTATTTCTTTGGCAAGTTCCTCGTGCCGGTGCTGGCCGCGATCGTTTTGGCCTATTTGCTCGAAGGCTTGGTAACGAAGCTCAACAAATACCTTCGCCTGCCTCGATTGGGAGCCGTCTTGATCGTGTTTAGCATGTTCATGGTTGGGGTGTTGCTAACCCTCTTTGCCTTAATTCCGTTTATCATCAATGAGGTGGTTGATTTTTCAGGTGACTTGCCTGAACTGCCAGGTAAAATCCAGGAACAGGCGGATAAGTTGCCGCAGATGTTTCCTCAGTTTTTTGCCGTGACGACGAATGTGGTAACCGAGATCAGCACGAATTATGTTCCAGTGGTGGTGACAAATCTCGACATGGTGGTTACCTCTCAGGTTCCTTTTGAAGTTGCAAATACGGTGACCAATATTTCCTCTGAAGGCATCACAGATGTCATGGCGTACATGGAGCAAAATTGGTTTAAAAACTCTTTCCGTGATGCACCCAGTATGGTTGTCGCCTCGGTTCCGCGAGGGATTCGTTGGGGCGTGACGGTTATCATCTATGCCATTTTAGTGCCTATTCTGGTTTTCTTTTTCCTAAAAGACAAAGAGCGAATTAGTAAGTATCTACTGCAATTTCTTCCCAATGATCATTCGCTGGCAAGTCAGGTTTGGGGCGATCTTGATCTGCAATTATCCAATTATGTGCGGGGTAAATTCGTAGAAATTCTCATTGTTTGGCTGGTATCATTTATTGTTTTTGACGCCCTAGAGGTGAACTATGCGGGGGCGCTGTCCCTGTTTACCGGGCTCTCGGTATTGTTGCCCTATGTGGGTGCGACCTTCATGGCGGTTCCGGTTGTTCTGGTCTCTCTATTCCAGGTTTATCCCGAAATTAATTTTTGGTATCCGATCATCGCCTATGGGGTGATCCAGCTGTTGGATGGTAATCTTCTCGCGCCATTGTTGCTCTCAAACGTAACCAACATTCACCCCATCGCAATCATCGCTGCAATCCTCGTCTTCGGAGGAATCTGGGGATTTTGGGGTGTCTTCTTTGCGATCCCTTTGGCGACCCTCGTCAACGCGATTATTCACGCGTGGCCAAAAGGCGAGCTTGAGGCCATTGTCCTAAAAGCGCAGGAATCACCGAATATAGGCGAACTGAACGACGACCCGACCATCTAATTTTCTGGAGCAGGTATTATGAGTAAAAAGATTTTAGTCACCGGTGGCGCAGGTTACATCGGTTCACACACGGTTCGATTAATGGCGGATGCTGGCCTCGATATCGTTGTTCTAGACAACTTGGTTTACGGTCATCGCGAAGCCATCGTGAATGACAACGTTATTCTTGTTGAAGGGGAGATGGGAGACGAAGCCCTCGTCGAGTCGATCTTCTCTGAGCATGATATCGAAGCGGTCATTCATTTTGCCGCCTACGCGTATGTCGGCGAATCGGTCACTGAGCCCGGCAAATATTACCGCAACAATACCGCAGCCCCACTCGTGGTGTTAGAGGCGATGCGTCGTCATGGATGTAACCAGTTTATCTTCTCGTCGACTTGCGCGACCTACGGGAATCCAGTTAAGATGCCAATGGATGAAAGCCATCCGCAGAATCCGATCAACCCCTACGGCATGAGCAAACTCATGCTGGAAAAAATCTTGATGGATTATGATCACGCGCACGGAATTCGCTCGGTTCGCCTCCGCTACTTTAATGCCTCGGGCGGGTCATCCGATGGACTGATCGGTGAAGATCATGATCCGGAAACCCATTTGATTCCTCTCGTCTTCATGGCGATCAATGGCGACCGCGATGACATCACGATTTTTGGCACCGATTACGATACGCCAGACGGCACCTGTATTCGCGACTACATTCACGTGGTCGATCTTGGCCGCGCTCACGTCAAAGCGCTTGAGTATCTCCAAGCTGGCGGTGAGTCACTAAGCTGCAATCTAGGCACGGGAACCGGGACTTCAGTTCGTGAGATTATTGACGTAGCCGAAGCGGTATCCGGTAAAAAAGTGCCGGTGAAAGAAGGGGAGCGTCGTGCTGGTGATCCACCTCGCTTGGTCGCGGATCCCCGTCTCGCGGAAGAAAAGCTAGGTTGGAAAGCTGAACTTACGGTGCAGAATGCGATGCAGGATGCCTGGGCTTGGATGAGCGCGTCGCATGGCGGCCGTTACGCAAATCGTTAACCCAGCTGTCTGACACGTACTAATCATCTCTGCTCTTAAGAATTATCGTCTGCTCTTATGAATTATCGTCTGCTCTTATGAATTATCGTCTGCTCTTATGAATTATCGTCTGCTATCATGAATTATCGATTGCTATCATGAATTATCAAGCGGTTCGTGCTTTCCTGCAATCCCTCGGGGCTGAACTGAGTGAGGCGGTACAAGCGGTGCTTCGCGATGTGCCGCTGGCTGAGCGGATCCAACCGGATCGCCACAGTGGCTCCGATGTGAT
>Ga0209186_1001893_pt1 | contig 15171 bp, 17 predicted proteins | sample SidtaG_FD_187426 | JGI IMG/M metagenome (GOLD analysis project Ga0209186, IMG submission 187426) | Marine algal microbial communities from Sidmouth, United Kingdom - Sidmouth_Male2 metaG (SPAdes) (version 2) | ecosystem: Host-associated > Algae > Red algae > Unclassified | place: Sidmouth...
GGCCACGCACCTGATTGGGGCGTTTGGCACAGTCACAACGGTGGACTCAGGAGTGCGCTTGAAAAAGTGGGGTTCATGCCCAGACCATGTTCCATGGACTGGCCTTGTATCTACATTACTGAATCTAATTGGTCCTGGTCGTTGAAACAGCACGACCTCCGCCCAGAGTTCCGCTTGATTGGCTCAGACGCGGCACATCGGCGGGGAATATCAGGATCATGCTGAATGGAATGAACCAATAAATATATTCAATCAACCAGCTTGTGAAACTGTGAGCTGGACAGTCATTTCATCATAGATCGTCCGACCTGGGCTCCTGTCAACCGCCTCGGCTGGAGCGGTCAAGACCAGGCAACCGGCTGCCGGTGCACTGGCCTACGGGTGCGACAGCCACTGAGCGAGCGAGGAGGACGGGTTTGAGCCTCGCCGGTTGGGCCTCCTTCCGCCGCCCGCGTTTCAGTGGCCACGCGCCGGTCTCCTTGCCAGGCATTCTCATCCAGCAAGCGGCCTCGCACCCACGAGGGGCGGTTGGCGGGCGCTGCTGACGCACAGAGCCCAACGTCCGCTTTTGGGGGGGGGCGAACTGGGGCCCGGCTGGTGGAGTCGTGGAACCCAAACCAGGCCCACCGCCCACGACGGGGCGCCTCGGACCTCACAGTGTGGGGCTCGACCGCGCCTGCCCTGCCGTCCGTGTTGGGGCACACCCGGTTCTGGCCGATCTGACTCTGTTGATTCCTGCGCGCGAGACCAATAGAGGCCCGGATCCGGCTGTGGCCTCAGACTGGGCCTCTGGGTGGCCCGAACTGCGTGTGACTCGGAGAGGGCATGCGGACAGGCGCGCTGGTGCACCGGATCTGTCGTGATCTGATGAGCCATTCCCAAATCAAGTCGGAATTGATCTGTTCTTACTACAATTAGGAGCCACATCTGCAGTCGGCGAAGGGGCACTGTCGTATCCTTCTCGAACAATATGAAACGGCTGGTCGATCAAAGACAGGTGCCGTACAATACTGTTGCAGCTGGTGTTCGTCTCGTCTGCGGAGCAAAGCGGGCTCAGGCCGTTGAAAAATACGAATGTTTGGCACACGGGAGGCTTGCAAATCCAGGGGCGGACCATCAGGAGGCCCCGCTGGTCCAGGTACGTCGAGCGAAGGACGTGAAGATGCCATCGGAGGTCTGGGGCAGATGAGCCCCTTGGTGATAAGTGAAACACAGGTCAGCAGGGGTAGTCGCTGGGCTCTGCCCCACTCACAGCTGCTACCACCGCCTCACGTGTGCACCAGTCCCATACGCCTAGCGCCAGGGCACGGAACCGCACTCATTCGCCGCACTCGCACCCGACTCCGGCCTTGCCCGCTTCCTGATCTCTCGCGTGCACTCTGGCGCCCACTGTGAGTCTCTTCGCCGCCGTCCGCCACGATACGGTCGCCATCCCGCTTTTCTGAAGCAACCCGCCCCTCCGTGACAACCGGGTCTACCGTCCGAGCCGACGCTGTCACGGAAGCGAAAGAGAAGCCTAAGACGTGGGCAATGACTCTGCCGGCGGCTGCCGAGCAGGTGCGAAGTGCTAAGCCGCACACCCGCATCCGGCTACCTCAATTCAAGAAGGTCTAAAAACATTGAAACTGCTCGATTCAAGACTGACAATCGCCGTTGCGACAGGGCGTGTCACAGTGCCTAGGACAGAAGCGCGCCCAACGATGCAACCACACGAGCGTCATAAAGTCGAAGAGGCCTCTGCCTTGTTCACATCTCCATCACAGCCATCCTTTCCCTTCGCTTGCGCGCTGTGGGACTCTGACCGTTGCTGCCACCCACCCTATGGGAACAGCTGCAGGATGAAACCCGGATATCGAACCACCCACGAACCTGACTCCTGCATATCTGCGCGACCTGGCGCTGCCGCACGCGTCGAGGCCAGTTGATACTCTGTCAGCCGACAGTGTGGATCGTCGCGGCTCCGTGATTGGCCATTTGGACGAAGCATCCAGAACCCTCTAGTGTCTATTCCACTGGCCGCCTCATTTGAGCCGAATCCCCTCATTTGAGGCTGTTTTTGGGGGACCATTTTCGACCTCTTTTGATTTCCGGAAGACTTTTCTGACGCCAGAAAGGGACTCAGCGTGGTCTGTTTAGTCTTCGGGGAAGCTGAGTGCATCCGTCGTCAGTGGGTTTCCAGGTTTTGGCGCACTTTTTCCGCGCGACCAGGTCGCTCCCGCCATGCTTTGACTGCCTCGCCTGGCCACCGAGCCGCTACAACGCCAGCCGCGCGTGCTCAGCCGGCCCCCCCCCATAGGTCCCTGGCGGCCTGGCACCCCCCCCACCCCCCACGTGCCTCTACCCGCGCGTCCTCTTGCGCCCGCCAGCCGGGGCACCGCCCCTTGACTGTTGCCGCGCCTCCTCACCCGTGACCGCGGAGCCGTCAGCGTCTTTTTCGGCTGAGACTACGCCCGGGCGTCACCGGGTGTCTCACCATGGGAACGGGAACGCTCACTCGTCGACATGTCCGTGCCACGCTCCCCCCTCAGCCCCTCGCTCTGGCCGCTGCCGCGGCCGCGGCGCTCCCCCCCCGACGAGCCGCAGCCTATGCTGTGGCCGCTGTGCCCCCCTCCATCGCCACCGCCGCGGCCTCTGCGGCCGCCGCGGCCGCTGCTCCCCCCCCCCGGCTGGCCCCGACCCCCTCTACCGCCGCCACGCCTGCCCTTCCCCCTACGCCTGCGTCCGCCGCCCCCCCCGCACCTCCTCGCCGTCGACGAGGTAAGGGGGCCGGCCAAGATGCGCGCCTGTACGTCGAGGCCGAGGTGTCCACGGAGGCCACGAATGTGACCAACTTCGTGGAGTGCTCCCGCCTGTTTGGGACGCTGGCCTCCACCAAGCTCGTGAGCGGGCGGGTCAAGGAGGTCATCCCGGGGCTGCAGAAAGACAGCCGCCGCAAGACCGACCTGCGAGTGGCGTGGGTCATCCAAACGAGGACGGTGGAGAAGACGTTGGCTTTGCGGAGCGTCAAGGCGGGCTTCGCCCCTTTGCCAACTCCGTCCCCCCCCCCTTTCGGCCTCGAGGTTGGCTCACCCATGACCCAGGCGTCGCCGGCGGCGGATGCGCGGCACGAGCCTGGCCAGCCCCCTCTCCCATCGCTGGGCGACGCCTTGCGCGCAGATGGGGCTGTCTCCTTGGAGCCCCCCACCCCCCCCACGACAGTCACCGCCCATGGTCTGACGTGGGCGGCGGGGGGAGTCTCGGAGCCCGTCGGGGGTCCGGTGGCGCGGCGGACCTGGTCCGTGCGGACGCTGCCGGGGGAGGTCATCTTTGAGGAGGGGGACATGGTGGGTCAGACGCGCACCCCATACGACTACTTTCTGGCGATGTTCCCCATGGACCAGCTTACGCGCATGGTGCGCCTGACCTCTCCTGCTCTCGAGGGGCGCGGTATGCAGCCGACCACCCGGGGGGAGCTTCTCAAGTTCATCGGGGTGACCATCTTGGCGACCCACTACGAGTTTGGCTCGCGTGCGGATTTGTGGTCGACCAAGCCGCGTAACCCGTACCTCATGGCGCCCGCCTTTGGCGAGCGCACGGGCCTCTCTCGCTGCCGCTTCGATGACCTGTGGTCCTGTGTGGCCTTCAGTGAGCAAAAGAGCGGCGGTCGTGACGACTCGGAGCAGAGCAGGTGGGAGTTAATTACCGACTTTGTCGATTCCATCAATGCCCATCGCGATGCCCACGTGTCACCCAGCGAATACATTTGCGTCGACGAGTCGATGTGCAAGTGGTATGGGCAGGGCGGCCCGTGGATCAAGCGAGGGCTCCCCATGTACGTCGCTATCGACCGCAAGCCTGAAAATGGCTGTGAGATACAAAACGCGGCATGCGGGAGAAGCGGGATAATGCTGCGCTTGAGCGTTGTGACCTCGGCGGAGCAGCAGAGAGCAGTCGGTACGAACGCCGACGGCGGTTTGCCTCACGGCAGGGCTGTGCTGAAGCGGCTGGTCGCACCCTGGGCCGGCACGCAGCGCGTGGTCTGCGCAGACTCCTACTTTGCCAGCGTGACGGCCGCCACGGAGCTGTGGGCAACGGGGCTGCGCTTTATCGGTATCGTGAAGACGGCGACACGTGGCTACCAGATGAGAGCCCTCTCAACGCTGGAGGTGGACACCAGCGGAGATTACGCCACATTTACCCACTCAACGCCAGAAGGAACGGTGAAGCTGATGGCGTTGATGTGGGTGGACCGTGAGCGTCGTTACTTTGTCTCGTCCACATCCACGTCGCTTCTGGGCAGCGCCTATGACCGGGTGCGCTGGCGTCAGATGGGGGAGGACGCCGAGCGTGTCGCCCTGAAAGCTAAGCTGCCGCAGGTCGCGCAGGCGTACTACGAGTGCGGTGCTCAAATTGACAGGCGCAACCGCTGTCGTCAGAACGACCTCCAGCTGGAGCACGAGCTGCAGACGCATGACTGCTCAGTGCGTGTGAACCTGTCGTTGTTGGGCATGTGTATTGTCGATTCGTGGCTTCTGTACTCCGGCGCTCGCGAGGCGACTGCCGCCCTGACGCATAGGAAGTTCTACGAGGATCTGGCGGCGCAGCTGATTGACAACACTTTCGACACTGCTGGGGTCCGGGCGCGTGCGACGCCGTCATCTGCGCCGGTGGAGGAGGTTGGGTCTCCTTTGCGCTACGTTGTTGGGATTCATCTAACTCCCACGGGGAAGCGTCGCAGCGGCGCGTCTGTCGGGGACGGCGACCACCGGGCTCAGCGTAACTGCCGTGTGTGCAGGCGACACAAGTCGTCCCAGGTTTGCTCGGGCTGTAGAGGGGGTGTCGACGGGGACATGTTCCTGTGCGGCCCCAAGACGGGGCGATCCTGCTTTGAAGCGCATCTGCGCACTGTGCACGAGTTGGACGTGTAGCGTCGACGTAGCGATGATTCGATTCCGGCACTTCTCTTTGCCCGCACACGTGTCGCTGAGCGAGTCAACTACGCATTTATGAGCAGGATTTTGAATTCGTACTGGCTGATCTTTTCTGGTTGTTGCCGATGCCGTGCTCCTCATTGACTCCCCACCTACAGAACAGGGATGGCCATTTTCCCATGCCATTATCAAACGAGCGAGTGGCGCACGTGACATATGCGGTGCCACCAGTAGCAACGGCCGTCGCCGCCGCTGTGTCGGACTCGGACGTGGTCGCCGTCGCAGCAACGGCTGTGGGAAAAAGGAGAGTATCAAATCCCGTGGGCGCGTCGGGGGGGGGGGCTGCCACCGGCACTGCTGCCCCAACTGCGGCGGTAACGCTGGGAGCGTGCGGCGGGCGGCGGGGGGGCTGCCGCTGTCGCCGCCGCCCCAACGGCGGCGATGACGCTGGGAGCGTGCGGCGGGCGGCGACGGTGCGGCCGTTCCGCCGCCTCAGACAACGCCGCCTGCGCCCGCGGCGGCTGCGGCGGCGCTCCCCGGCAGATGCAGCTAAAAATCCCTCGTGGCGGGGTGCACGACCAGGCCGCGCGGAAGGCGGGTCGGGCGGGCCGCCGCACCATTGGGGCCCAGCCCCTCGGTCGTCGTCGTCGGGGGCGCCGCCCTACGTCTCTGCGCTCGCTGACGGCGCGGCGGGTGCCACGATCACCCGCGCGGCAAGGCGGTTGGTGCGGCAGAGGACGTTCGTCAGCGGGCGCGACTCCCGCCGCCCGTCGCCAGCCACGGCCACGGCCGCGGCGGCGGCGGCGGTGGCCGTCGGGGCCGAGGAGCCCCCGCCGCTACGGCCGACCGCGACGGTGGTGGTGGCGGTGTTTGGAGCGGCAAGGCCGTTGCCGGGGCCGGGGTTGGACGACCGCCGACGGGGCACGAGCGACCGCGGGACCAGGTGCCACGGGGACGGGCGCGGCGGCGGTGGTGGTGACGGCAGTCCTCGTCGGGTCGACGGGGGGAGCCATGTCGGCGGGGGGGCGGGGGCACCCCGTCGGCTCGGCGGGGGTTTGGCACGCGGGGTGCTTCATCACGCGGGGTCATCTGTATGTGCGCTACTCGTTTGTAGCAGCTGATGGAAGGCTTTTAATTTCTTTCCGTGATGTGGTTTTCTGCGTCAGATGGGTCAGAATGGCCGATTTTGGCGGATGCGGATCGAGCCTCACTTAAGCCTCATCTGAGCCTCATTTGAGCCTCGGAAGCAGTAGAATAGACACTAGACCATGTGAAGTGACTCTGAGTCTCCAAGTGGGCCACCTTTCCCGGTTGGCATTTTTGCTCCAAAGCCCCAGCGCGCGGGAGCAGTGCGTGACAGCAAGGTCTCTGGATTGTACGCCCTGCGGCGCAATGAAGTCGGCGGACCTGCTTCGACTCGCAGTCTTCTTGCATCTGAAAGACAGCTAGATCCTGGAGACAGCGGCGCAGAACACGCGCATGTCCCGCAGGTCTTTGAACCGGTTATTGTCCTACATGGAGGAGACGGGTGAGGTGCACTACGCGCCGGAGAAGTGGAACAGTCACGCAGATAACTTTTTGCGCTGTCTACATCTGCGCTCTGCTGTGCTGTTTGCTGTAGAGCAGTGTCCGGAGGCATTTATTGATGAGATATCTAACGTTTTCACTCACCTGCACCAATTGCTTGGTGATGACGTCTCCATCTCTTCCTCCTCCGTCTCTCGCGTTCTTGCGGCCATTGGCTTGACACGCAAGGTGATTGAGTCTGCCTCTATTTCACGGAACGAGCTGGCCCGCGCGAGGTGGGTCTGCGACCAATGGGAGATCCCGCTGCGGGGACGTGTTCACGTTGACGAGGCCCACCGCTGTGGTCGGTCCTCCGAGCGCAAGTGGGCCTGGTCACTCCGTGGAAAGCGGGCAGAGTGTTACCTGTCCAATTCTCGGGGGGTTAGCAGGAGTTTCTTCGTTGCAATGAGCCACGACGAGGTGTTGGACAGGAAGATCACGCAACCCCCACCAGGACAATCCTCTGTTGACTTTCTGATTTTCGTGCTTGCGAACTTGCTTCCGCACATGAACGCTTATGATCGAACTCTGCCGTGGTCCGAGCAAGATGAGCGGTGCGTATTGATTCTGACAACACGCGAGTGCATGACGAGGCCGCCATTGCTTTGATCGAGGCCCGTGGCGTGCTGGTGCGCTTCTTGCCACCGTACAGTCCTGATTTCAACCCCATTGAGGACGTCTTCTCTGTTGGGAGCAGTTGGCTTCTCGTCACGTGACGCCTGAGCAGCACAATGCCTGGCCATTCTACACCGTTGCCCTTATGCTCGCTTCAATCACACTCGACATGTGCCGCGGCTTCGTGGGTGCAGCAGTGCGCAACTACGCCCTGTACATACAGCACATCGGTAAGCTGCAGCTTTCGTCTCCATGTCACCTTCGGTACCAGAGCGCCCAACTACCGGCCTCACATCTGGCCAAAAGTGCCGCCGAATGCATGCGGGGGGGTCGCCATGCCCACGCAGAAAAAACTGACACATTGCTGCGGCAATCCCTATTTTCTGTGCCGTTGGGTGCTTCTTTTCGGCTTTCTTTAGAGTGACTGAATATTTCAGGATCGCAAACACAACGAGAAGCGACGGGCGCTGGCTGCCCGTCCACGTGCACCCACAGGAAGCACGTGCACCAGCGGCGTGTTTTCCGCGCGCGCACCAGCGTGCGTGCACCGGCCGCGGCGTCGTCGTGAGGGGCTGGCTGCGTTGACAGCCATGGTGGGCATGTTCTCTACGGCCTATGGTTTTTCGGGGGGTGTGCTTACGCTTTGAGGTTCGAGCGCCGCGATAGCGCGACGCACGGTTTCTGGGTGGTCTGCGTGGTTTTTCTGTGTGCTCGACGGCGTGCACGCGCCTGTTGTAGGCGGCTCAATCGGTAAGAGACCTCGGGGGGCGCGTCTTCAAGGTCGCCAATGGGTGCGGGATCCCGCCTCCGGCGTAGGGGACGGTGGCGACGACAACACACATGTGCTGACACAATGCTGTGGCCATCAATTTTTACTGTTGCTTCGTGGATATGGTTTGGTCCTTTGCTCGGTGGCATCGAACCAAGCAGGGGCTGCAACCGCAATGATGGGCCACGGGCGCTCGCTGCCAGTCGGCATGCAGCGAAATGATGCACGCGGGGAGGCGGCGCGCTTCCCGCGTGCGCGGAAGCGTGAGTGCCCTGGCGGCAGCGTCATCGGGGGGGACTGGTTAAGGTGGGGACCATGGTGGGCGTGTTCGGCGACGCCGCTCGCTGTTGGGGTGGGATTGGTACGCTTTGAGGAGCGACTGCGTCAGCTTGACGGACAATGTCTGGGGTGTCTGCGTGGTTTTTTGGTGTGCGCTGCGAGGCGTGCATGCGCCGTTCATACCCGGGGGAGTCGGTCCGAGCACACGGAAGAGGCCTCGAAAAGGTCCTTAACTGGTGCGCGACGCCGCCACCGGCTCGAGGGACCGTGGCGAAAACAACACACACATACTGACACAATGCTGTGGCAAAAATCTTTCTTTGTCGCTTCGTGGATGTCGTTTGGTATTTTTCCGGTGGCACCGAACCGACCAAGGGTGCCACCACGGCGATGGGTGACGGGCGCTCGCTGCCTGTCCGCGTGCGGCCACATGACGCAAGCGGGTCCGGCGGCGTGTTGCCCGCGCGCGCACCAGCGTGTGTGCACCGGCGGCAGCGTCGTCGTGGGGGACCTGCTGGGGTGGCATCCACGGTAGCTGTGCTCGGCGCGGCCACTCGCTGTGGGTTTTTTTTGTTACGGTTTGAGGTATGTGCACTGCGTTAACGCGACGCATGGTGTCTGGGGTGTCTGCGCGTTTTTTTTTGTGCGCTGCGGGGCGCGCAAACGCCTCGTGTAGGCGGGGTAATCATTACGAAGACTCGGGGGTCGCGTCACTAGGGTCGTCAACGAGTGCTGGATGCCGCCGCGGCACAGCAAACGGTGGTGACGACCAAATATACATACTGACACAATGCTGTGGCAATGTCGATTTTGTCGCTTCGTGGATGTCGTTTGTTACTTTTTCGGTGGCGTCGAACCGAGCAGGGGTGCCACCGCAACGATGGGCTTCGGGCGCTCGCTGCCAGTCCGCGTGCAGCCACAAGATGCATGCGGACCGGCGGCGTGTTGCCTGCGCGCGCAGCAGCGTGCGGGCACCGGCGGCGGCGTTGTCGTTGGAGACGGGTCGGGCTGGAGTCCAAGACAGCTGCTGTTGGCGCTTGGGTCCCCGCGGCGCTATTTCCTGTTTCATGCTTCTTCTTTCTTTCTTGTTTGTTTCTTTCTGCTGTGCTGCTGTCTTTTTCCCTCTGCATTAAGGGTCAGTCGCGCCGAAACTGGGGTTGTGTTATCTTCAGGTCATGGTCTTGTTTGTTTCGGGCTCCGTGTGGGACCATTGTCGTCTTTACATTTGGCGGGGTTCTTCCGTGTTGTGGTTCTGCACGGGATTTCCCCGCTGCGAACGGACAGAATGATTTTCTTGACATCACATTGTCGCTTCGACCATACTGCGGCAACACGTCCGAGAGCTTTTTAGACAGCCGACTCTGACTAAGCGGGCACAAGTTTCTCAGACAGAAGCAGGGGGGGGATGACAGCCACTCTGGGGATGCTGACGCCATTGGAAGCGTACCCGATCCGGTAAGGTCAAGAGAAAAGCGATCGTAGCTCTTGCCCAGTGCATGCTTTTGCATGGCTCTTTAGCTCATTTTCTCCGCCAGACGCTTCTCTTCGTACTGCATACGCGAGCGCAAAGTTTCGTAGTGGGATAAAAGGACCGACCGGATGCCCCTGCAGTGGAGTTCTTTGCCTGTTTGACTGGCTCCCACAGTGGGAGCACATCCGAGACTCTCTTGGAAAGAAAATTCTGACTCAACGCGCTCAGCGTACAGCGGAAAAAATGAGGGGAAGACGAGAGACAGTAATTCGGAGCGTGCCCACCCCACTGACTGCACGGAGGCAACCGCGATCGGTGCAAGCCCAAAAAGAAGCGCTCATATCTCTGGTTGTACGTATGCGTTTGCATCGCTCTTTGGCGCGTTACCTTTGCTGAAAGCTTCTCTTCACATGCTATACCCGCCCACACCTGATTATGATGGAATCAGGGACACAGGGCACGCGCCCGTCGGGGGGTGCCTTGTTTCCTGTCAAGCCCACTCATAGCACATTAGAACGCTGTTCTGACTGCAGAATACGACTCACCAGACACGACGCACCCAGGTGCATATAGAGGGAGGTCGCCAAAAAAGAGCTCTGAGTGCATGGGGCTCCTCCAACTGAAGGCACCCAGGGACTGCTCCACTACGCAGCCACGCGTTTTACACGGCACGCAGAGCAACCGCAAGACGAGTCGCCATCCAAGAGAAATTTCCAAAACCGACCCTGGAAAGGTCAGCCACACGTCGGCCGCGCATTTCAATCGTGCAAATCTGGCAGAATGTCGACGTGTGAAGTCCGCGGCCGACTTGTGGTTTACCTCTCCAGCGTCGGTTTGGAAAGATTAACACTCTGTCAACTGTCAGTCTCTGTTTCCGACCACCACGACAGAGTTCGGGGATCAACGATATACTGGAAGTTTTGCAGGCGTGGAGAGGGGTCGAGTATGGTTTGGTACAGTGGGTGTCCAGAACTATTTCCCCACCCCAGGAAATGCTCAATTTGGCGCGATCCGCTCACGGCCAAGTCCAAAATAGCCGCGTTTCCAGTCCATCTGGCGTGATTGACTTGGCCGAGGACGGCTCTTTCGTCGCCCTTCGCGAGCTCCGTCGACCTTCCCCCCGCCACCATCACGATGGTGCGCAGGTATAACTGCCTCACGAGCGGCCAGCGGGCCGCGGTGGAGCAGATGGCTCTTCGTGGGTGCTCCAACGGTGAAATTGCGGACACCCTGGACATCGACAAGTCGAAGATGGCCAAGATTGGCGCCCGAGTTCGTCGCCAAGGTCACGTTGGTCCTCCCTCCCGCACCGGCCGCCCCCCGATTCTGAACCGCCGGTGCCTCCAACGGCTCAAGCGGCTCGTGAGGGGTGGTCGCTACTCTTCTCTGAGGGAGTTGACCAGTGCGTGGAACTCAGGTGGTTATAAACAAGTTTCCACCAAGATGTTTTGTCGGTGCATCCACAAGCTCGGTTTCTCTTCCCTCAAGCCGGTCACCAAGCCTTATGTCGGACCTATCAACCGCGGCAAACGCCGGCGCTGGGCTCGTGAGCACCGTGGGTGGAGCAACGAATGGAACAAGGTGCTCTTCACGGACGAGAGTTCGTACGAGGTGCGCGGCGCAGACAAGCACAAGCGTGTGTGGCGGGCCAAGGGCGAGCGCTTCCTCCCAGAGTGCCTCGCAGCCTCGTTCAAGTCAGGGCGAGAGACTGTGATGGTTTGGGGAGGTTTTTGTGCGGCTGGGCGTACCATGCTGGTGTGGGTCAAGGGTCGAATCACTGGAGCGTCCTACGCCGAGATGCTCCTCGACGTCGTTTACTCCGAGGTTCAAGTACTTTTCGGCGACACCGAGTCGTGCGTTCTTCAGGACGACCTTGCGCCTCCACACACGGCAAAGGTCTGCCGCGCGGTTCGCAAGGAGCTGGGCCATTGCCTTCTGCCGTGGGTCCCGCAATCTCCTGATCTCTACCCGATTGAGAACGCATGGGACTACCTCGAACGGGCCATCTGGGCGATGAACCTGCAGCCCAAGATCAAGGAGGACCTGTTCCAAGCGCTGTCTGACGCATGGGATAACATCCCATAGTCTTACTTCGTATCTTTGGTCGACTCGATGCCGACGCGGATGGGGGCCGTGACGAAGACGAAGGGTTTCCCCACAAAGTACTAGTAAAAACGCCACTTTTGCAGTCCTGCCAGATCCGCCCAAGTCCGAGGCTCAGAAGCGGGGAAATATTTCTGGCCACACACTGTACATGCCATTCTACCCTGTACTGGAGGCGTTCGGAGGCAATTTGCACATTGCGGGTCTTGGAGCCAGTACAGAAAGTCAGCACGTGCACCACTTTCCCGGCGATCTATTCTGTCTGTCAGAAGTTGCGAGATCTTATCTGATCCGCAGCGCAGATATATGATTCAGGATACTGGGATGTAAGGGGTTTGTTGAGCGCAGTCGACCTCCGAGTGCTATGCCATTCGCCCCGATTCTGTAACGCAATCAGTTCAGATGATCGGTTTACCGTCGATCCCGAGTGGTGTGCTCATATTTTGGCTTGACTACAGTATCTTCTCTGGCGCCTCAGATCTGAGGCGCCATCTGCAGATGGCACGTCAGGGGCCCTATCAAGTCCGGTGCCAGGAGATGTGGAAATGAGAATGGACCGTTCCTTACCTCGTAAATAGTTTAGAACATATGCGAGATGGGTCGGCTGAATTCGGGGTGTATGTGTGCTGGAGGCTGACGAAGACAGCCCGCAGCGGCAGTTTGCGTTTGTATGATACAGTCAATATCCGGTTATATGCGTCCCAGTTATATGGCACCCTGCCATATAACTGGGAGGATCGCGATCGCTGCGGACGCACCAGAGAGCAGCAGCGGACGATCGTACGGAAAGAACGCATCTCATTGGTCCGATCCAGCAAACGACAGGAAGTAGCCGTCGTCAAAGAATATATTTCTGAAACAAAAGGTGGGCTACAAAGTGCACAAGGGTGCCATATAAGCGGATATTGACTGTATGGTCGTTGCGCCAAGAGCTGGAGAGGCCCCGCCGATCGATGTCTGGGCCAACCAAACGCAGAAAAGAGCCTCTTTATACTCTTTGTAAGGCCTGGACTCGCCACTTTTTGGCGCAGCGACAGTACTGTTGTGAACGTCGCCTCATCAGGGGTCCTGTTCATGTCGTCATTGAACATCAGGTTTCCCTTCTAGGGTTCTGTACCGTATCAAATGCGTGAGCCGGGAGACGTTCTGTTCAATGTTCATGTGTCAGGCCCTGCACCACCGCGCATCTCGAGGTTGACCAATGCTGTGTTGCCTTATAGTAGGAGTCAACGACATCCGTGAAATCGATCTCAAGGAAGCACTGTCCTTGTGTGTCCTGCACGGGCCTGGGCGATGTTGGCTTGACCAGTCTGCACGCGCGAGCCTGCGGTGCGCCCCGAAACATTATCCGTGATTGCCGTGAGGGCTCAATTGATCAGCAATGTGCATCAAGCTCGTGAGAGGTCTAACCCATGAGAAGGCTCAGCCAATGAAAGCGAGCTCTTGACCTGCTTAATCAATCGACACAGAATTTACAGCATGGTTGGAGAGCAGGACGAAGTGACAGTCTTCAAACCCAGATGGGCGTACCGTCCTTGACCTCGCCAACGATAAACGGGTCTGCTGCAGTCGTCGCACCAGAACGGGGCGCCCGTGTGGACCCGTCTTGGCTATAGCTGTCGTGCGTCAAGTCCCTCCCCCGGAATGTGTGCCTCCCAATGATGGTAAATCTCTGAGCCGCAGCTTCCTGCAGGTACACAGTATGCTGTGTGCTTTTTGCCGTTGGATTCAGTCTGTTATGCGTGTGTCATCAAGCGTGGTCATTCCACCTAATGTCGTACAACAACAGCTTGTAGACCACGGACTAGAGTTTTTAGTGTAGTCCACCTCTGACAGGTTACTACCTGTGCTTGCCTCTGTGCATGCGCCTTTCCCCCTTGTTGGCTAGATGGAATTCCCCCCCCCCCTCCCCAGTTTGTCCATCCCCGCTTCCTACCCCCTACCGCATTCTTTCCCGGTTTCATCCCATCGGTTCGGTCCTCATCTTTCTGAGTCTTCCCCCATCGGTATCTCGACCTCTCGCTTGAAGGTGCGCTGTGGACGGCACTGTGTCTGTTTCTGTCCGTGTGACTCACTCCCGATGCTACATGCCGATTGGCTCCCCCACTGGTGAGACTGCCGCCGCTCGTACATGCTCACCGACGATGGGTGCACCGTTCCGCTGGTCTCAGCGCCGCAGCGCCCCGAGAAACAAAAACGAGCGGCTTCGCTGAGGCGTACACAGGAGCCCCCGGTTTTCCAGCTGTGTGAAGCGCTTAGCTTAGCAGTCGAGCACATAACTCCTCGATTTTCCGAGATTTATTAAGATCTTGCATTGTCATCCCTGGTATCATAGGGCTGTTATGATGATGCTCTTACTCCATGCAATGAGTTCATTGTATTACGCTGGTCTCGCTGTCCCCTAGTGCGTGACCTCGAGACTGGGTCCGTGTACTGAAACGACCTTTGCATCGGGAAATCCCTTGTTCAGGCGCTGGTGCCAGTTTCAATTCACAGTTTTTCGGACATTTCGAGAGTGGGAGGGTGTGTGTCAGTGGCACGATCACGTGACCGTTCGCTGCACCCGCGTGATCCCGTGCTCGGTCTGCCCCTGCGTTGGACAGCTACCCGTCGCGGCACAGCTGCGGACCTCCGCTCGTCCCAGTTTTTCTCGTTTTTTTGTACCCCGGCGCCTGGTGTGCTGTGGGCGGTCCAGAAGCGGGTGTGTGCTTGTCCAGTCCTCGTATGCCACTCGGCAACTGGAAGCGCGACGGGCGGATGACACCGCTCCCGGGAATGGCACTTGCGTGACAGGTTTGTCGGCGGGTGGCTGTCGGCACGAGCTAGCCCCGACACCAGTAGACAGCGACGGACACAGCTCAGGCCGATGGGTTGCCGCTCCTGGCGCCTCCACCCGTGCCACGGACGGGCCGCTGCCGCCACCGAGTCGTCAATGCGGCAGCCGCGGCTCCACGCCCCCTCGACCGTTGGGCGTATTGACATTGCCGCCGCCGTCGCCAGGCGCTGCTGCATGCACACACGCGGCCGCTATCGCCACCGCCGCTTTGCTCCACGTCTGCGCCGCAGAGCTCAGCTGAGGCGAGACAGTGCGCCACCCGTGACACCTTATTGGGCGTGGCACCCCTGTCCCCCCCCCTGCCTGATTCGCTGCTAGCCGGTCTTTATTTCCTTCGAGTGTGTGTGTCCCCTGTCGCCTGCGTTTCTCCGAGCCACCTGGCGTGCCGCAACGTCGGGAGCACCGGTGCCGACTCGCTTGCAACGCGACCGGGAGGACACTTTGCCGCACGTCGACAGACTGGTGCCGGCGCACGGACCCGCGTCAAACTGCCGCCACATCCAACCCCCCCACAGCGACGTCGTGCGCCGTGCGCAGTTGCTACACGCCTCCCAGGTATCTGGCCGGCACGGCTGCACAGCGGGGTCTGCCCTTTCCCCCCTTTCCCACTACCACCCCCCTC
>Ga0209186_1001900_pt1 | contig 15125 bp, 8 predicted proteins | sample SidtaG_FD_187426 | JGI IMG/M metagenome (GOLD analysis project Ga0209186, IMG submission 187426) | Marine algal microbial communities from Sidmouth, United Kingdom - Sidmouth_Male2 metaG (SPAdes) (version 2) | ecosystem: Host-associated > Algae > Red algae > Unclassified | place: Sidmouth, United...
ATTGGCTTCGATTTTAATGGTGGCGCCTTCAAAGGCATTTCTTACAACGATACCACCTCCAACTATTTGAGCAACATTGTAAACCTCACAACCAGCGACATACGTGCCTCTTGGGGCATAACGAGGGGCATCATCACCACCTAGATAAATGCCATGGTAATTGCTACCCGTAATCTTAAAGTTTAAGATCTCGAGATTAGAATTGACGCCTTGGGTATTATTGTAAGCGTTAAACCCAAATGCCTGATTGGTTGCATTGATAATCGCTGGATTATTGGGATCAGTGTAAACAGACAAATTGCGCTTATCTATGATGGTGATTCTACCATTGTAAGTGCCAGCTGCCAAGGCGTATACTGCGCCATTGTGGTCAGTTAGAGAGTTTATCTTACTCTGTAATGCACTTAAGCTAGTAAATGTCTGCGTTGGTGTTTTGACCAAACTAGGCTTTTGATAAGAGTTGATGCGATCAATCAGGTTAAAACCGAAACAAGCGTGCACATTTGCTGAAGGCGGGAAATTATAGTTTACCGTACAGAAACCAGCAGAAATGATATTGGTGAGGTCACTATCATACCAATAAACAAGCTCTACTTCAAAGGTGCCAGAGCCTGAGTTAATACCTAGCAAACTACAGATATCTATTGTGTTGGAAGTCGCTGGATAGTTTACAGATTGCCCAGGATCAATCCCATTGATTCTAAGATCATAGTTTACAGTAGTAGAGGTCGGATTACTGTGAACCCAATTGACAGTATAGTTACAGTTATTCAGCACAAAGTTTGGAGGACACGACAAGACTGGCGGTGAGCCACCAGTTGACTTAGGGATGACAGTGTATATTCCATTATTAGCATTAAAAACAATTCTATCCGCAGCATTGATATCAGCATCTAGATTGTAATCTCCAGGATTATAGACATTAAATAAGCCATTGACTGTTTCCCACAAGGCACGATCTGCTGCATTGATATCACAGCTGTTGAGACCATCCTGATCAGCATTACCCCCATACATCATCCAATTAGGACCTACTTGTTTTTGACCAAATCCAGATGCATTATAACTGTTTTGTGCAGTAAAATCGTAAGCAAGCGTATTGTTTATAATTGGAACAGGCTGTGCTGAAATGATCGGCAAGTGATTGCGATGTTCGATCATTACATACAAAGGGGTAGTCGTGTTGCTTAGATCGATATCAACAGCCGAAATCGATCCATCCTCTAGCAATACTGCAGCAGCACGAGCCACTTCAGTTGCTGGGTCCAAGGCGGTTCTAAGTGAAATGAGCACCCAGTCTATCGTTCCAACAGGATAATCAACAGGCAACCAACCAGCGCCTTCTGTTCCTGGGTAATTCCAAGGAGAAACCGCGTAAGGTTGGCCTTGAGGCACGACTGCTCTTTGTACTAAGTCACTCGTCATGGTGGCTTGACCTGAATTGACAGCACCTTCCAACAGTACTTTTAGATTAAAGGTTGTATTCTGATTATTGATCACTCGAGAAGGGTCATTGGTGTCTACGCTGCTGGTGCTTCCTAGCACCGTATTGTTGTTTCCTGTGAGGTCGAAGATGTTTTGACCACTAGTCTCATTGAATTTGTAGTAGGCTTGAAGTCCCGGCTCTGTACCTAACAATTCGTAGCTACTTGCTGATTGTAATTGCGCTTGGGTTCTTGCTACATTCCAAATTCTAACCTCGTCGATTCCTCCTGGCCAGGGGCGGTTGGTGCCGAGTGGGGGATTACCACCTATCCAGGTTTCTACTGCTGAATTTGTTGTGATACTACCTGTTTTCGCAAGACTGGCGACCTCCGTGCCGTCAAGGAATAACCTCATAATGCTGCCATCATAGGTTGCTGCAACGTGATACCAAGTGTTTTCAGACACTATACCAACCGTCGCAATTAGCGTTGATGTAGTACCATTAGTTTTTAATCTAAACCTGAGGACGTTAGTTCCTGCAACCGTTTTGGTGGTACTCAGCATCCAGTAATGGTCAGCTGCACTAGCTGTAGTGGTCTTTGAGATGATTCTACAATCGTTGTTGGGACAATTGGCTAGATTGGAACTATTTATTTGTGCTTCAAGAGTTATAGCATTGCCCGAAACATCCATATTGTTGAGGCTGATGTAATCATCAATACCATCAAATTGCAAATGACTGTTGAGTGGTTGGGCAAAAAGTTGCCCAGTTCCTATTATTAATAGGACTAGGAAGAATGTTAGTTTAGACATAGAATGTTAGTGTAAATTTATTGTAATTGAAGATACCAGAAAAATGTCGTTCCACAAAGAGTTTCTAATAAATAACTGCCTAAGTATTTGGTTATTAAATAATATATCTTTACAAATTCTTTAGTGAATACTCATAGCAATTAACTTTTTAACCCTAATAACCGCTCTACAATGAATAGTCCGGGTTTAATTGAGTGTAGCACAAATTAGTGATTTTTAGTTTTGTTTACTAGGGGCTTACCTTCCGCTGCGCTACAGGTCGGGCTACTCCATAGCTCCCTATTCGGTCGGCCCTTCGTTTCACTCCGGTCTTCGCCTGTCGGCTCACCATTTTGTATCCCTAAGCCAGCCATTTTTATTAAAGTAACGAAACCTAGGGAGGACAGCCATGAGCAACAACACCCCAGCAAAAGTATTGACACCAAAAACTAAAATTGTAGGTTTAATAGTAGCCTTACGCAGAGCGATGACAAAAACAAGGTCCATTATTAGCGAAAGCGTTACCAAAAAAAATTACTACATTTAGAAACCATCTGAGTTGCCAGTACTTCCTAGGACAGTATTGTTGTTTCCTGCTTGGTCGTTGATCGTCTGTCCTGAATCTTCATTGAATTTGTAGTAGGCTTGAAGACCCGTTTCGTTACCTGTTAACTCTGTGTTGCTATTGGCTAGTAGTTGTGCTTGTGTTCTTGCGGTATTCCAAATTCTGACTTCATCGATTGCGCCATCCCAAGGGTGTCCGGTGGTTGTCGGGGGATTACCACCAATCCAAGCATCAGCAGCTGTGTTTGTTGTCAAGGGGCCTGTTTTCGACATGTTGCCAACTTCAGTACCATCCAGGAATAATTTCATTGTTGTACCGTCATAAGTCGCAGCAACATGATACCAGGTGTTTTCTGACAAGGAGCCAACAGTGGCTGCTAGAGTAGTGGTGGTCCCATTTGTTTTTACTCTAAATCTAAGGACGGTATTTGCGCCTGAGGAGGTAGTGCTCAACATCCAATAATGATCATCAGGAAGCGGGCTAATTGCTTTTGAGATGATTCTGCATTGATCATTGGTGCAATTGTTTAGATTTGAACTATTAATCAATGCTTCTAAGGAAATTGCGCTACCTGAGACATCCATATTGTTTAAACTGATGTAATCATCTGATCCATCAAACTGCAAATGGTTGTTGAGTGGTTGAGCAGTTAGTTGTATAGTCCATAAAATTGTTAATAGAAATAGACAAAAATAATTTTTAAATGTAAAAAGTAGATGCGATAACAAGCATTTTGTTTTAGTTGCAGCAGCCATTTTTAAAGTATTAGAATGTGAATGTTTAACCGCTGGAGGAGGAGCGTATTATTTTACACGCGATTAAATTAATTTAATTATCAAGCATCTACGTCAATAATATTCCAATATAATAAAATCTACGGATTGCAAAAACTATTTTTATAAGAATCCTAAAAGGTATAATATTTTTCTGTAAATCAAACATAAACAGCAGGTAATGGCAATTATTAATAACCATAATCCAACCGAAACTCTTTTTCCGTTATCAGATCCTAGAATGATTTTATGGTTTTAGTCGAACACAAATTTACTTATACTCCGCAACTGTCCAAGGTATCAATATTTGATTTCCAGACATTTCCAGATTCGCTGCAGGCCACCCAAAAGAAGGTAAACCTTTTGTTGTGAAATCCCAATACCAATTGATGTCTCCTGATCCATTTACTAGGTTATCATTTATCGTACATTGGGAAAACCGATTATATCCTCCACCACCCAGGGCATTAAAGTAGAAGAGTCTGGTGTTGTCACCATTTCCATTATTAGAGCTATTAACCGTTATCACGTTACAGTCTATGTGTATGCCCGACAAATTAACAGTTGCACTGCCATTCGGCCCAATCGAGAAGATTCTAGCGTATTGGCCAATTGTTGGTCCTTCTACTCTAAATCGGTTGTTTCTTACAGTAATGTCATTGGCATCGGTTATAGGAGCGACAAAAGTTAGTAACGTTCGATCGCCAATTCCAGGGTTGCCCGCTTTTTCTGTCCATACCGCGTTGTTACTAAGCACTACGGCACTACTACTTTGGAATTTTGTAAATCGTTTTCCGGCATCTATGCATCTATTGGCGTAAATTCTTGTTGGTTGCCCTGTAGTTGTAAAACTCTGTTTGGTAAAAAATTCGGAATCATTTAAGGTTCCATTGCTTTGAAAATTTTCCCCAGTATTGTTTACAACATACCCTCCAGAGGTGATCCCTGGATTATCTACCATCCAAATAGCATTTGCACGAGCAGTTGAACCAGTCCCTGATGCATTCAACAAGTCTTTGAAGGTGTTTCCTGCTATATGAAAGTCGTCTGCAGACTTAATTGTGACAGCAGACATACTTCCACCATCCGTAACGCGTACATTCGTCATTCCGGAGTTAATCAAATGAAACCGATGTGATCCGTCTTCTACACGCCAGCCACTCCCTAATCCTGTACTTCCCTGACCATCAATCGGACTGTTATAAATTCGGACATCAACTGCATTGATGTGCCAAATGTCATGGTTTGATGTATTTACAGGAACAGCAGGAACATTCCAAATTTTTGCTGGTACATTTACGTCGAGTGTATTCAGTTTGTATGTGCCACCTGTTCCAACAAAGTTACTACCAGGAGCACCATTTATGGCAGATTCCAATGCCTGTGTATCGTCGCCTCCGCTAGGTGCTGGCAACTGGATTGCATTGGCAGGAGGGTTTGGCGGATCTACAGGAACAACACATTTATCTCCAGAGGGTAGCGTTACAACATTCCAATAAACCACACCTGGTGTTTGATATAAGTATTCAGCAATATAAGCCTCATTTCCATCGGGAGTGCAGAAGTTTGAGTTTGCATCAGCAGCGATTTGTGCAAATGTCTTTCCGGCTCCATGAGTTGGTGTCGAACCAAAGTTATAATTGATGGTGCAGGCATCCAACGTATCTATTTGGGTTAAATCTTCATCGTACCAGTACAAGAGTACAATTTCTAATGAGCCCGAGCCTGAATTGATACCCAGAATGTTACAGATATCTATCGTGTTAAATGTCGCAGGGTATGAAACGGAAGGTCCGGGATCGACTCCATTGATTCTAAGGTCATAATTCACGGTAGTAGATACAGGATTGTTATGCGTCCAAGTAAACTTATAAATGCAGGTGTCTAGGACAAAATTTGATGCAACACAACCTAAAACAGGTCTGGTCTCAATTGTATCTTTAGATTTAGGAATCGTGGTAAATATTCCATTATTACTGTTAAACACAATACGATCCGCTGCATTGATATCGCCATCCAGATTGTAATCTCCAGGATTGTAAATATCAAACAAACCATTGACTGTTTGCCAGAATATTCGGTCTACAGCATTGATGTCGCAGCTGTTTAAACCTTCCTGTTCGGCGTTTCCACCATACATCACCCAGTTGGCGCCGACTTGCTTCTGACCAAACCCCGTCCCTGTGTTGTAACTGTTTACTGTTGTAAAATCGTATGAAATAGCGTTGTTGATGATAGGAATCGGTTGTGCTGAAATGATTGGCAAGTGATTGCGGTGTTCTATCATCACGTACAATGGATTTGTTGAGCCATTCAGTTCAATGTTGAAGGGAGCAATCGTCCCATCCTGCAATAATACTGCTGCCGCTCTTGCGACTTCAGTTTCTGGATCTAATGATTCTCTAAGGGAAACCAGCACCCAGTCAACTGTTCCCGTAGGATAATCAATTGGCAACCAACCACTGCCTTCTGTTCCTGGATAATTCCAAGGAGAATTGGTGTACGGTTGGCCCTGTGGTACGACTTGTCTTTGCAGTAAATCGCCAGTCATACTAGCTTTCCCGATATCAAAAGCCCCTTCCAAAAATACTTTTAAATTGACCACGGGATTTGGGTTGTTGGTGGCGAAGGTGGGGTCGTTGGTATCCGTACTGCTGGTACTACCAAGAAAGGTATTATTGTTACCTGCTTGATCGTAGATCGTTTGACCGGTGCCTTCATTGAACGTGTAATAGGCCTGGAGACCCGGTTCGGTGCCTAGCAGCTCATAGGTTCGAGCGTTTTGGATTTCTGCTTGCGTTCTTGCAACATTCCATATTCTGACATCGTCGATTCCTCCCAACCAAGGTCGGTTTGCAGCCAATGTAGGATTGTTGCCGACCCATGCTTCCACTGCTGGGTTGGTTGTCAGGCTGCCTGATTTTACGCTATTGCCAACTTCAACACCGTCTAGATATACCCTCATGGTGCTGCCATCGTAAGTTGCTGCCACGTGATACCAGGTATTTTCTGACAAAGCACCAGCGGTAGCAATCAGTGTAGAAGTACTACCATTTGTTTTTAATCTAAATCGTAACACAATGTTTCCTCCAGAACTGATAGTGCTCAACATCCAATACAGATCATTAGAATTAACATCATTCCCTTTGGTGATGATTCTACAATCGGTGAAATTACAGTTGCTAAAGTTTGAACTATTAATCAGTGCTTCAAGGGTAATGGCATTACCTGAAACATCCGTATTATTTAGACTGATGTAATCGTCTGATCCATCAAACTGTAAATAGTTGTTGAGCGGTTGTTGGGCATCAAGTTCCGCCATTCCTACAAGGAAAAATAAGAATAAGCATAGGCAAAATGTAGCGTAGGTAGACCTTAAAACGTTTGGTACGGTTTTGAGTTTAGAGGTAGCAGTCATTTTTAAGTATTTGAATATGGAAATTTCATCGCTACGGAGGAGAAGCGGTTTGTTTAAAAAGCTATTAATCAGTATAATTATCTAGCCTCTACGTCTGGAATATTAAATATAGGAAAATCTATGGAGTATGAGAACTATTTTTATTATAATTTTAAAAATTATAGCATTTTTATTGACATAATTAAATTTTATTTATCATAATAAAACACTTATTTAAGTCAAATATAAATTGCATTTAATGTTAATATTGGCATGACAATGCTAATGCTGTGGAAGAATAGAAACTAACTAATCGATAATCCAATCGTTATTTTTTCTCTTTAAAAATCTTTTGTTGGTTGGAGACCATGAAGGCCAGTCTACTTTTCAAAAATAGTTATTAATTATGCCAACAATCATTTTTGTTGCATCTAGTCAAGTATTTTCAATTTTTTCAATAAGGCTTTAAAAATAATTAGTAATCGGATACTTAAATATAAATAATGAATATCGTACGAATCTGGATTGTCTTATTTTTTGTTCTTTTTAATGGGGTGACTTTTGGCCAATCTGATCCAGAATATAATATTGCTTTCGAAATTGTAAGAGATGGTAAAACGCTCGATGAATCGAATTCAAGTTTTGATATTTTCAGACTTTGTGATAACATTGGTCATTGGTACAGTTGTTCAGATTTGAACTATTTATTAGTGCTTCTAGCGTAATTGCGCTACCAGAGACATCCATATTGTTTAGACTGATGTAATCATCAACGCCATCAAAAAGTAAGTGATTGTTAAGTAGTTGTGCAGAAATATTTACAATTCCTATCATAGATAAGAATAGCGCAGACAATGTTAGTTTAGACATAAATGTTAGTATAAATTTGTTCTATATCAAGATACTAGAAATATATTAGTCTACAAAACATTCAAGAATAAATATATTCTAAGTGTTTGATTGTCAATTAGTATCGGATGACTTGTCAGGCAACACATAACTTTAACTAGAAGGCACAAAACTCAAGTACGCAGGTTCTTGATGTCTCAAAATTACCTATTGGAATTGAAAATCATTAGTACTGTATCTAATTGTTTTGCCTACTTCCATTTTTATCAAAATCTTCTCTCTCCTCCTCGTCAAAAAAACCAATTTCTACCAAGCATTTTCGCGAATTCTGTTCATCGTAATATTTGGTTGCCCTTACGCATTCAACAAATTCTTTGGCAGGTGGATGTTCTTTTCCGAATTTTTTAAACTTACCTAAATAATGAATAGGGTAAATGGGGGAATTTATGGTCCTTGAGATGTAACTATAATATCATATAAATACTTTGATTTACAATCTAAAAAAATCTTGGTTTTATTAGTATTGGATTTGACGAAAAGAGGCTCTTCAAAGTTGGTTCATTGTTAGGTTACAAGAAAAAAGACCGCTTGATTCTTCAAGCGATCTTTCAAAAGTACCTGCTACTTTTTAGTCTTTATTGTACTACAATTTTTCCAGCATTGATCAAGGCATTGTCTCCAACCAATTGATAGAAATAAATGCCTGGGATTAGATTGCCTCTGGATAACTGAATTTGATTGTTTCCAGTCGCTTGTTTTTCTAAAACAGGTCTTCCCATTACATCGTAAATCGTCACTGTAAGTTCAAGGAATGATTTTCCTGATACTTCTAATATTGCCTGGTCACTATACGGATTAGGGTAAACCTTTACCTCCAGATTATCGTCTTGTAATACCGTTTGGTTCGATATAATTATTACAAAGTCATCACCAATAGTATGGAATGTTTGATTGGTAGTAATTGGTGCATTGTAATCAAAGTAAATATCCGCGGCATTATAAATTACATCACCGGCTACATTTCCTGCGTTCTGCTCAATTCTGTAGCGTACAAACCCATTTGATGCAGGCTCATTGACCGTACTATCTGGCAACAAAATATTGTCGTATGCAATCTCTAAAATTCGGTCACCATAGATCCGCCAAGTATAAGTATGACTGCTTGCTCCCATTGTCAAAGTCGTGATGTCTAGCAAGGGTGAAATGGTGTCTCGAATCACCACTAAGAATGCCGTATCTGTTCCTGTATTTTGGAAACGTATTTTGTAATCTAAGTCTGTATAATCGTAAATGTAGTGTTGTGAATCGTAACCTACTGGTTGCACGGACTTGTCATTTGGATCATAAGAAGCTATGTTCTGTTGGCAATCTACTGCAATAAATGGGGAACTATTGCCATTGGAGAACTGGGTGATAAAACCAGTATTAAAGGTTCCGTCTGATAAAGGAACACAGCCCTCAATCGCTGCTGTGGCAATCGTGTCACCTATTAGTTTAGAAAATCCGACATTTTGCGGGACAGAGATTCGATATGTTTTTCCAGTATCTGCTGGAATTGTTAAATCAAAAGAATTTCCAATTGAAATATTCCCAGTATTTCCTATGCGCATTATGACATGATCCTCAAATACATAAAAGTCTGATGCATCAAATGTGCCTCCACCTACATTTTCTAATTTAAAAGCAATACTATCATTTTGGCAGGCAGCATTCGCCTCAATAATTGCTCCTGCCCAAGGATTATGTATACACAAACTGTCAGGGTAAATATGTGCCTCCGAACAGTGCGTTTGACCTGGAATGGCCGCTGTACCTACTACAACATCAATTGTAAAACTACCGCATTTCCTATAAGCGACATCCCCTATATTAAACATTAATACATTTCCAGTTTGATTGGCTATTGGTATACTTGCACTCAAGATGTTTAAATCATTATCAATGGTTACCTCAATAGATGCATTAATGGCGTCAATTGTTCCTTGATTACAATAGCTTACCGTATAGGAACTTCCTCCTCCAGTACTTCTTAAAAATGGGGCAGATAAGTCTATTTCCATCAACGGGCAATTGATCGATGCTTGGAGTGGAAAGTTTACGGTATCGGAGGAATAAAAGTTGGAAAATGATACTGGAATATTATTCGTACATGCTTGCCAATAAGTTGGGGTATTTAGTGTTACTATATAGGAGCCTGTATCTACTCTAATACAATAATTCCCTAGCGTATCCGTAGATCCGTACCAAGTTTGGTTTCCAACCGCTTCTACTAGGATTTCACTCATATTATCCTCACCTGGATCCTTTAAGCAATCTGTACTAGTATCATTAAATACATTTCCTTTAATATAGTTAGTATAAGTATCTCCTACGGAGTCCATGCGGATTAGGTACACTTCGCTTTCTCTAGTGTTCCCCGAATTAGGATTAAATACCCACTGATCGTTCGAACCAACAACAGCATAACCATTCCCACTTGCAACTGCTGCTGCACCAAAATCATGTTTTGTTCCTCCATAGGTGTTAGACCATTCTAGGTTGCCGGAAAGGTCAGTTTTTACAACATAAATCTCAGTGTTTTGTACGGGACTAGAAGTTTGCCCCGTTATTAAGTAACCTCCATTAGGTACTTCTATAATTGAGGTACCGAAATCCCATTCATTGATGTCAAATGTTTTTGTCCATATTGTATTGCCATTGGGATCTGTCTTAATGAGATAAATATCATATTCATATGTGGTATTGCTCCTCGTCGTTCCTACAATGATATAACCACCGTCTGCTGTTTGTTTGACAGCGTTAGCAACAGCATTACCATTTCCATCAAATGTTTTTGTCCATAAAGTATCACCAATCGCATCTGTTTTTATTAAATAAAAATCGCGAGATACTAACGTTCCAGGTTCAAGCTTCGATCCAGCAAGAATATAGCCCCCATCTGTTGTTTGTTGAACATCATTCGCTACTTCCTCTTTTGTACCACCATACTCTTTTGTCCATAATGTATTGCCGTTACCATCTGTTTTTATGAGATAAGCGGCTGTTAACCAGCCTGATGATCCAAGTAGCATAGATCCAGCAAGAATGAATCCCCCATCTGTTGTTTGTTGAACAGCATTGGCGATTGAACGATTTGTATTCACAAAAGAACGGGTCCATAAAACGTCCCCAATACTGTCAACCTTTACGATACCTGCATTCGATATATTGTTGATATTGTCAGGAATACTACCTGCCAATATATAATTGCCTCCTCCGGCTTTTCCTCCTGATGTCAAGGCTAAATTATAAACATCTTTAGTCCATAAGGTATCTCCATTAATGTCTGTCCTAATCAGGTATGCGTAAGGATTAATGAGATTGGTGTTGGAGCTTTGCCAAGTAGCTTTTTCCTGAGCTCCAAGTAAGTAGCCACCATCAGCCGTTTGTTCTATAAATTTAGAAGCAAGACTATCTCCACTATACAATTTCTCCCAACCTTGTCCATAAGCATTTGTTATAAAGAAAAGGCTAAGTAAAATCGCTATTATTTTTTCTAATTTCATCGTATTCATTTTAATTGTTTTGGAATGTTTAAATCAAAGATAGACTAAGGCCTCACTAAATAAAAAGACAAATTAAAATCATTCTTGGAAAATATTAAGCACTTTTGTATTATTACAATATGATAAAAAGTAGACTAATTCGATTATACAAAACATTCAATGACAAAGAACTTCGAGTGTTCAAAAACTGGGTTCGGTCTCCAGTCCATAATCAACACCAGGATACAATAAAACTATTCAATTTCCTTGAATCCAGGCGAAAAATAACAAAAATTACTGTTCAAAAAGAGCGCTTGTTTAAATACCTGTATCCAACACAAAAATATTCAGAAACAAAGCTTAGTTATTTAATGAATAACGCGTTGCAATTGTTGAAAGAATTTATTGGATATTATGAGTCGGTTTTGTCTGATTTTGATGTCAAACAAAAGCTAATTTCCAATCTGCTAGACCGAAATATGCATCAACTAGCGAGTTTAGAATTAGAAAAACTAGTTGATAAGGCAGATTTGATAGCAACCAGGAATGCAACAACAAGTTTGCAGCATTTTGAAATAGAACAGCGTAAATTTGAATTAATCGGTACTCAAAACAGGAGTCAACAAACCAATATAACCAATTTATTGCATCATTTGACTGATTTTTATTGCTTATCTGTTTTAAAATTTGCTTGTACTGCTAGTTCTCACAAAAATGTTACCACACAGGATTATAATATTCGATTACTTGATGCTGTTTTAGCAGATGCTTCAACAAGTATACATCCGGTAATTTCAATGTATTATAACATCTATCAATCCTTAGAATCTAAGGAACACAGTCATTATTTTGAGCTTGCAGAAACCCTTTTTCTAGCACATTATCACCTATTGAATATCCAAGAGCAATACGAAGTCCTATTATTGCTGATTAACTATTGTATCAAACGCTTAAATACAGCTGAAAAATCATTTGTCAAAAAGGGCTTTGATTGGTATAATTGGGGCTTAAAGCATTCCGTCCTTATTCATCGGAACAATTTAAGTCGTTTTGCCTATTTGAATATTGTTGGATTGGGCTTAAAACTAGAAGAGTTTGATTGGGTGGCAGAATTTATCCCAAACTATATCCAATATTTGCCAATTCAATTCCAAGGAAATTATCAACATTACACTACTGCTAAACTATGCTTCAAGCAAAAGAATTATAATAAAGCACAACGGTTATTAACACAAATAGAATACGATGATATTTTTCTGAATCTAGATACTAAAACAATGTTGCTTGAAATTTACTATGAGGAAAAAAGTTGGGACAGTTTAGAAGCACTCTTGGTTAGCTTCAGTCGTTATTTGCAGCGTAAACAGGTAATTGCTTACCATAAAAAAGTGTATCAAAATATTATCACTTTGACTCAAAAAATAATGTCTTTACCGAGCTATGATAAAGCTGCTAAAAACGCCTTATTAGCGGAAGTGAAAACAACAACTCCATTAGCGGAAAGAGATTGGCTGATTAAGCAAATTGAGTTGTTGTAGTCTAATGGAAGCGTATGAATACAATTCAACTTAAACTTTAGTTAAAAAATTAACTATTCTTTTAGTTGTATTGAAAATGATGTATGTTTGGCAACAATTGAAGCACTTAAACCAAAAAATATTTTGATCAAATACATTGCAGGAATATCTCTCATTTTCATTTATGGTTGCACATATTCCTAGGAGGTACAAGAAGATCATGCGGCTTTGTTAACAGAGTTGGTAACCGTAGTAAAAGAAAACCATTTGGCACCAAGGGAACTGAATGATGCGCTATCAGAAGAAATCTTCCAATCTTTTTTAACAAGGCGGCAACAATCACGCAACACATCGCCTACACACCCGAAACGTTGACACTAACCAAGGAGGTAGTTTACAACGGCACTTCAAAAAAGATTACTAGGAACAAATATGGATTTTGAAAGGATTGTTGGTGAATAGGCTACTCAACAATCGATAGTTTTCTGTACGCCTTGTGTTGCCCATGCTGCACCATAAGCATATAATTTCCAGAAGGTACCTCCAAGTCGATATCAGTCGTTATCTGTCCAGAAGTGAAGTTGATGGAGCGTTCAAACACTTTAACTCCTAGGGCATTCATGACTTGCAGATTTAGTTGATCGATTGGTTTTCCGGTGACCTCCAATTGGAATTGCCCAGCATTTGGATTGGGGAAGATGCTGAAGGTGTTGAGCATATTTTCCAGATTTATATTGGAAGTTGGAGGATTGCTAAGCGCAAAGATTCTTACGTGTCCTGACTCTGTGCCATTATCATCATTTCCCCATGCTCCAATGGCAACGCTTTTCCCATCTAAAGAAAGTGACACAGAATGGCCTGAGGCATCACCAGTGGCTTCACCATCGATGTCACTTCCAACTTGTGTCCAAGTACCATTGATTTCATCGTAAATTCTTACATGACCTGATGAACTTCCATTACTATCATTACCTGGTGCTCCAATCGCTACTCTTTTACCATCAGCAGAAAGTGATACTGAATTACCTGACTCGTCTTGAGCTGCTTCTCCATCAATATCGCTTCCAACTTGTGTCCAAGTACCGCTGCTTTCGTCATAAATTCTTACATGTCCTGACTGAGTTCCATTCCCGTTATTACGATATGCCCCAATGGCTACCCTTTTCCCATCGGAAGAAAGGGATACTGATTTTCCTGAACCGTCTAATAAATCTTCTCCAACAATGTCGCTTCCAACTTGTGTCCAAGTACCATTTAGTTCGACGTAAATTTTTATACGACTAAAGTAGTTTAAAATCCTACTATTAGGTACTCCAATAGCGACTACATTACCATCAGAAGAAAGTGTTAGACTACAGCCTAAAAAGTCACCTGCAGCATCACCATCAATGTCACTACCAACTTGCGTCCAGATACCATTACTTTCGCCGTAAATTCTTACTTGACCGGAGTCGTTTCCATTTGCATCTTTACCAGGAGCTCCGATAGCCACTCTTTTCCCATCAGAAGAAAGAGAAATAATACCTAAGTTATCAATTGCGGCGTCACCATCGATGTCGCTTCCGATTTGTGTCCAAGTACCATTATTTTCCTCATAAATTCTTACATGACCTGAATTAGATCCATTCTCATCATTATATATTGCTCCAATCGCCACTCTCTTCCCATCTGAAGAAATTGATAGGTATCGACCTGAACGGTCGTATGAAGCTTCACCATCAATGTCATTACCAATTTGTGTCCAAACGCCGTTCACTGCTTCATAAATTCTTACATGACCTGAATTAATTCCATTTCCAGAATTATTAGGTGCTCCAATAGCCACTCTTTTACCATCAGAAGAAAGTGATACGGATTCGCCTGAATTGTCACCAGCGGCTTCACCATCAATGTCACTACCGATTTGTGTTTGTGAAAAAGCAGATAAGGAAAATAGTGTAAAAGTGAAGAGTATTAAATGTTTCATATTGTTGTTGTTGAATTGTCCACACAATTTAACTAATTTTTTAGAAAGATGTGAGAGCTTTATATGTTTTTGCTCCCATAATTGATTCGCATTATTCTAGCCAATGTATGACAATGGTTAAGGATTGTCCTGTCCTAAAATAGGTTGCAACGCCTGCCTTACACCATATTTAATATACACAAGACTAGGAAATGATGTATATTTATTGGTCATTAATGCTCAACACTTCAAAAGAATGAGAAATGCCAATACAAACTAGACATTATTTCCTGATTCTTTCCATCATCTGCTTGGTGCTCTTAGTGGAAACGTTAAAC
>Ga0209186_1001903_pt1 | contig 15112 bp, 17 predicted proteins | sample SidtaG_FD_187426 | JGI IMG/M metagenome (GOLD analysis project Ga0209186, IMG submission 187426) | Marine algal microbial communities from Sidmouth, United Kingdom - Sidmouth_Male2 metaG (SPAdes) (version 2) | ecosystem: Host-associated > Algae > Red algae > Unclassified | place: Sidmouth...
CGACAACCAACAGCGTGCGGGCGACACGGGCCGGCGGCGGGGGCGGGCGGCACGAGCCAGAGGCACGGACGGGCGGCGGGGGCGGGGCGGGCGGTGCCGCCTTGTCAATCGCGGCAGGGGCGCGCGGCGCCCACGGCGGTCGCGGCCGGCCCGAGGGTTCTATATACCCTCGCAGCGGCAAGACGGGAGACGGGGCGCCCGGGAAGGCACCCGCCCACACGGGCGACGGCCGTCGTGACCTGCCAACGACGGCGGACCGGCGGCCGGCGCAGGGGGGTGCGCGGGCAAAAACGCGTAGAGGTCACAACAAGGATGGAAGGCGCGGCAAGTCAGGCTGAGTTGGATCCTGAGTACCTGTAATCGCAGGGTTGACCGGATGCAAGGATCTTGTCAAAGTTTCTTAAAGGTTCGTGGGGAGGGGGGCAGAATCAGAATCGCGAGGACGGGGGGGGGCCACTCCTAAGTTTAGTTATGGCTGCTCTTCTGGGTCTGAGCTTTGCATCGGACGGTTGAAAAGGCAAGCTGCAACGTGCTCAAGTACGAGTGGTCAATATGAAATACCCCTCTCACAGGGGTCGTAGAGGCCGAAACAGGGGACGCTCCCTGTTTCGGCCTCTACGATCCCTGAGAGGGGGGTGACACCCCTACCAATTTCGGCGTGTGAGGGCTCTTTGAAAAGGGTGCCTGACGATCCAGGATGAGACGTGGGCGGTGAGGCGTTCCGACGGATCACGTCTTGCCCGCGCGTCGTTGCTCTCGTCGTCCGTGTCGCGTTGTATGCGACAGTCCGCAGGCGGTTCTAAATGCGCCCAGTCGATCGCTGTGCCGTTGGTGTCTTCCAGTGGTGGGACCGATACGGCGAAGCCGTATAACGAAAACCGGACGTACGTTTTGTCGTACGGCAGTTGCACGGGTCAGTGCAGGGTCAGAGCAGGGGGGGGGGGCGGGCGGGGGGGGGAGGGAGGAAGCGTGTACGTCCTGAACACACGAAGGGAACAGCGCTCATTTTCCCCCCATGTCCATGGATAGGCTCTCTTGGTCTCACCTGTGTCCTCCCTGCTTCTCTTCTTTCGCTTTTCTTCTTTTTGCGGAAACAGGGAAACCAAAGCAGCCATTGTTGTCGGGTTCCGTGGCGCAGTGTGGGCATACCAATGCATCGACTGTACAAGCCTGCTCCTGAAGCGAGAAAAGGGGATGGAACAGTGGCGAGGGTGGGCCCAGGCACACCCTAGTGGCTCACCCCCCGCTGTGGTGGCCAGCATGCCCGTGGTCTCTTGCAAGCAGGGCGCAGGTGTTTTGGGTGGACACGCCAACGGCACCCCCCGCGGTCTGTGCGATTCAATATACCGCAGGCTCAAGAGAGCAGCGCGTCGAATGGTGACTGGCCGGCCTCCTTGCGCCCCCCCTCGTCCTTCCCCTCCCCATCCAGGCGTACAAGCTGTCTCGTCACCCCCCTATTCCCTGGGGCTCATCCACTCGGCGGAGGTTCCCCCGAAGCGACTCCCCCCCCGCCCGCCATCCCCTTCGCGCGGTGACGCGACGGCCGGGTCCTAGATGGCTCCTCGCAGGCTCTGCGGCTCGCCCCTCGCCTCTGGGATTCTTGATGAGGCGACAGTCAACCTGTTGGAGAGGGGGGGCTGCGCAGAGTGCGGCTCTTCAGCGCTAACCGTCCGCCTGTCTGGCGAGCAGGAATCCGCTTCTCAGCCTGCGCTACCGCGCGAGTGGGGTCGTGACGCTACTCTCGTGCCTGATGCGGCTGCGGAAGCACATCAGCACCATGAGACGGACGCTTGCCGACGTCTGCCGCTCGCCTCGAGTCATGAGGCGCCGAGCACAGTAACCCAGGCTTCGGAAGTCCCCGATTGCCAGACAATCCTGGATGGCCTTCTGCATGGGAATTACGCTGGGGAGCAAGATCAGTCTGTCCTTGAGGAAATTTCCAATGCACTTTTATTTCGCGGAGAGTGCCCCGAGATCCATCGAAAGCACAAGATCGGGGGGGTGCGCGTCTAGGCAGCTGTTTCCAAGGATAGATGTGGTGAAGACAAGTCAGGTAAGCAGGCGGCGTGCTACTGCGCGCCGGCTACATGGCGTGGCGCCCGCAGGGGTACCACGCTCGCGGCGCGGTAGGACGCGCCCGAAGAGCGCCCCTGTGCGCCTGTCCGTGGCAGAGCAGGTGAGCCTGGTGGCAGCCCTGTCCATGAGCCACATCGGAATCAACCGTTGGCGCCTGGCTCTCGGGGGTGCCGGCAGGGACCTGGAGCGCCGGCCTGCTCTTCTCGAAGAGCGCCGGGAGAGGTCCTCCCTACCCGGGAAGGAGGTCATTATGACCGTCTCGGGCGCCCATCTCGTCTCCTTTACGGCAGCCATACAAGAGAGGGTGTCCGCTGTCTTTGTCGCGGGGCTCTTCATCGAACTGCCGGTTCGTGGCGCCCTCAATGTGCACAACGAGCCTTGCGGCGCGGCGGATCTGCCAATCCTGCCCGGATCACCTCCGCCCTCAGTGCCGGATGTGCAAGTCACCCTCGGTCTTGACCAGGGCGGCGACCCCTTCACGGTAAAACAAGTTGCTACAATTATCAACCAAGCCCACCTCAATGGCCCGTCCAACACCTTTTTGGCGGGGGTGTGTCCGTGCGAGACAGACGGCCACAACGACTTGGCGGCGATGCTGGTGACGCATCTGCCACAGGTGGACTCTCTACTGCGCGACGGGGTCTGGGTGGAGGGCGTGCGCCGGCGGGTGCGGCTGCTTATTGGCAGTGACTACGCCGCGCATTGCGACGTGTTATGGCACAAGAGGGCCAGCGAGACGAATCCCCGTCTGGGATGCAAGAGCACCCGGTGGCTCAGAAAGGCATGGAAGCTGCTGGATGCGGCTTTCAGTACGCTTCAGGACGTTGTGGTCCTTCGGCATCTACGAGCGGCTCCTCACTTTGCCGGTCGTATGGTGGCTGAAGATGCCGCGCCAACGGTGGGCACGCCCGGCATTTCAGAGCACGACTGCTCGGTTGCGCGAAGCCCACTACTTGCGATCTACCCGAGGCGAATCGTTCCAAAACCCCTGCACACCACCCAAGGATATACTCATCGATACTTGCACCTTGGAGTTGAGATGGTCATGGTGTTCCGGAGGGCGAGTGACGGCGCTGTTGCTAGACTGCAGGCGGACGCAACCTTCGCCGCGGAGCTTGTCGAGCTCGTGCACGAGAGGATGCTCGTGCGGCCAACGTCGTACCACTACGGGCTGTGTATTGACCGAGACTGCCATACGATCGGCGAGAACAGCGCACACGTGTGCGTCGCGCTCAAGGGGAAGGTCTCGGAGAACCACCTCGCTACGTATGAGCGTTCGTGTTCATTGTGGAACCGCGTGCGCAAGGCGCTGAAACGCACTTCCATCATCCCGACGGACAAGGCCGCGCAGCTCCGTGCCGACACCTCGTCTATGGTCATTCTTCTGAAGGGCAGCTTCGCATGGATTTCTATCTCTCCCAAGCTGCACGTCCTCATGTGCCACGCTTAAGACTTTTAGAGCGTTTTGGTAGCACTGGGCTCTACGGGGAGCAGGTCCTAGAGGCGTACCACGGACGCTACGGCCAAAACGCAGTTTTGTACGCCGCCGCCACAGAGTTGGAGCGCGCTGCGGCGTTCGTGCGGGCAATGGCACTCGCGCGGAAGACGGGTTCGGCCCTATTGGCCCACTACGCGACATCGCAGAAGCCTGCGAATTCGGAACACGCAAGGCGACAAAGCTTGGCGAAAAGCGACGACGCCAAAAAAAGCTAAGGTTGCCGGCGTGCTTGGCCGAGAACTGAAAAGCAGAGAAAAAGCGCAAGATCTGGGCGGTGGGGATATCCGGGGAGGCGAGCAAGACCGTTAGCGCGTACCTCGAGCGAGAGCACAAAAATGCAGCGCCTTCCGTAGCCGGAGGCTTTCCAAGACGGTCGGGACTGCTTTCGTTGGCACTGCCAAGCACCCTACGCTTCTTGGAAGATCTCGGTTGCGAGTCGCCCTTGCCGGAACCAGGTCGTCCGGCCTACGAGCGTGTACCCCACCACGGCTTTCCCGAAGTCCACACAGTAACACCGCAACCGTTACTCCATCGGGGGTCAGCCGAGACCACTTGGTGACGGGAAGTCAACGGCGACGGCGGATTGTGTTCTATTGTGCGAAGCGTGCCTTGGAAGCGATGGTACTCAGTCCAGTGGGGGCCGATTGGTGGAGATGGTTAGTGGTGACTTGATGGGGACGGTGGTGGGCGATCCGTGATGAAGGCACGCTCGTTGGCAGCTCTTCTCCATCTCAGACGTTGGAAACAGCCCCCACGATCTACTTTAGAGTATTAATCTCTAAACATCGCTGTGGGTTGGTTTTGGTTGACGTACTACACGCGTGCTTCAACGGACGGCTTTTCAGCGTGGAAGCAGCGCGGTTTCGAAGGTTGGCCGATGGTCGCGACGTTACTTGGCGTTGATCCAAGCATTCGAGTAAAACTCGTGCCGCAACTGATCATGGGGATTTCCCCCGGCCCGGGCCAAGCGGCTGACTTAGAGTCTTTCTTCCACCCCATCGCGGAGGAGCTTAACATTTTGGCAGCGAGCTTGAGCGACATGAGCGTCGAGAGCATTTTCCGAATCTCAGGTCGTCCACGCGCTTGTAGTCCAGGTCACGACAGACTTTCCCGCAGGGGACAACCTGCTGAACGCCATCCGGGGCAATGGCGAACGCCCCGGCAGATTCCCAGAATTTTCTGGGGCTCTCTTCAAGCGAAGATACATCTACACCCCGTACGACTGTGACGACCCCGCCCCGTCCAAGCGCCCGCGATTCGATGCAAGCGGACTTACAACGCCGCGACGCACTCCGGAGAGCATTGCGGAAGGTGTTTCTCGTCTATAAAACGCACGCAGAGGGGGGAAGAGCAAGGCCGCCGTACGTGTTTTTGTCCAGAGGAAGGGTTTCAAGGGGTACTCGCTGATCTTCTCCCCAAGTCCTGAAGCCAAGGTGCTCTACCATGACCTCCAGTATCTTTGGGAATTTGGGCCGGACCTTGTGCCGTACGACACGGTGCATCTTCCCTTGCTCAACGTCGTGCCTCGTCTGTGGGAATTGTTCTCTCGTGAGAACGAGCAGCTGGGCGACGACCAACCCTGTGTCATCTCCAAGGAGATCCGGAAGACCATCCGACGCGAGATCAAGACAGGCTGACGGACAGTGCCCCTCCACCAAGCATGATCCTTGCGGAACGTCAACAAGTATTCGAGTTCTTACAAGGCAATTGACTGACTGTAGTTCCTGCTGAGCATGTGAAGTTGTACCTGCCGACCGATTTCCAGAGAACTTCTTCAACTTGTTTATGCCACTTTGCCGTGCCGGACGACTACTTTTCAAGCCAAGGTTTTTTGCGGAAGCAGAACTGCGAAGACAGGCTCCTCATATGCGTTTTGCCTCGCTTTCTACACGCACGCCTACGCCGGAAAAGAGAGTCGGCTGCCGGTGTGTCGGCCCACAATCGTGGCTATTTTGGACTTTTCCGCCGACCCTCGTTCCTGTGGACGGGCAGGGTCGGATTGGGAGTTTCCTGCGGAACGGCTTCTTGGCACGCTATCCCGCCTCATTCGGTCAAGGCTCTTTCCGTGAGTTGCCCTTACCAATGCGGTGTCCTCCAAGTACTCCGCGGAGCTTGTGAGGCGCTTTTTTGAATGGCACGCTGCGGACACATGGGTCGAAGCTACTGGAAAAACAGTTCGTAGAGAAGCCGAAACATTCGTCTGACACGTTTTCGCTCTCCCAAGAACCCAAGGTGGATCTTCTCCGTTCTTGACAAGCTGCCACTGCTCTGATTGGCCGGGAGATGGAGCGGATGAAAGCCGTTCTGGCGCTGGAAGACGCCGCATTCGTGCCGGATCATGTATTTTCCAAGAAGTGCTTCCACTTGCGGCTGCCTAATGGCCAGGTTGTGGGAACTGTGTCAGAATCGGAGGATGTGGATGACCGCCAGCGAGACCACCTCGTGGGTGTGCGTTCACACGTGCGGCAGGCAGCCCGGTGGAGGCGGGCGAGGTACAAGCTCCCGCCATCTTCTACGGTTCGTTGTACCACTACGCTTGTCGTCCTCCTCTATGGCGAGCCCCAGGCCTTTGCGTACCTCAAGTGCGATAAATCTTCCGCGTACCGCGGTGGCACGTCGGGATTGGTCGAGAAGCGCCGCAACACAGAGTTCTTTACCAGTTCGGGGGGCTCCTCGCGCTATGTGAACGTGTTGTCCATTGACGCAGTCGTCGTCATCCTTTTTGTGGTGGAGAGCACGTTGTCTTGTTCACGAGAGGGGTTTTCGCACCGAGAAAACATGAAGTGTTTTTCTCACTCTCGGTACGAAGTGACTGGAGCTCGCTTGTTGCGGAGTCTCGTGTATAAGAGCGTGGAGGGAGAATTGAACAGAGAAAGGAAGATGATTGGAGTCCGTGAGATGGGTGGCGGTATCAGGGGCGGGGCAGCTGTTCAACCACAAACAGAGCAATTGAGTCTAGACTGGAAGCAATCTGTTCGCATTTACTCTTTCCGGCACCCACGAATATGGTCCATCTTTCTTGCCGAGGCGCCGGTCTTCGTCGTCCAACGCCGCCGCTGTCGAGTTGTCGCTCCACGCGCTGTGCCGTACCATTCTAGGTGCCGAAGACTTCTTCTGAAATCCCCTATACCGGCCACCATGCCACCCCGCAGGCGGTCGCCCTCGGAATCCAGGGGGTCCGACCGCCAGCCTGTGAGCCGTATAGGTACGTAGAGCAACAAAGAGCTTCCTAGTACCGAGTGAGCGCCTGTGTCCAACGCTATTGTTATTTCTCTGTTTCCTGCGTAATGGCTGACCCTTTTTCTCCTCCATGGTTTGTCTGTTTGTCGGCTGCTGAGATTTTCCGGGACTTTAGCGGCTTGAGGGCTCCTGCACAGATGGCCGCCGCGTTGGAGCCGCCCCTGCTGGGCGACTTCCCGTCCGACCGTTGTCTCTCTCTTTCCTCCCTGCCCCCCTCCACCTCCTCACAGGGAAACCCTTCTACCGGAGCAGAGACACCTACTGGGGAGAATATTGCCAATGGACCCGCGCCCAGCCGCCAATCCTCTCGTCGGTGCGCCCAAAGACGTGGGGTCGGCGCCGGCCCACTTATCGCCTTCTTCCCCTCCCACTACCCCCCCGGACATCCCCCGTTCCGCGCTTTCGCTTCCTTTGCCCCCCCCGTCCCACCCCCTCCCGCCCCCCCCCTGCTGCCGCCGGGAAGAAAGTCGGACCGAACGCTCTCCGATACACCAACGGGCGGGGGGGGGGGTTTCTTGGCGGTGACCGCCCACGGATGGCGCCCAAAGGCACCATCGGAAAGATATACACCTACCAGGACGCCCGGTTGGGGTTGTCCGCGGCTGACCGCCGGCGCCTGTGGCCGCGGGTCGCGCGCGCAATCGAGAAGATCCTCCGGTCCTCCAAGCCGCGTTTCTCGCATCCCGGCGGAAAGCTACGCACCGCTGTCGCGTACCTGCATGATTGCGAGCCTCGATTGGCTCTGTGCGACTCCAGCTGGGGGGCGTGCGCACTTCTGTCTCGTAGCCTTCGTGGCCGGCAGCTACGACGGCTGAGTGCGCCGACCGCCGCCTCGACAGGCGCTGCCGCCGCCGTCGCCGCCACGCCCGCGCCGACGGGAGACGATGGTGATGTCAAGGTCGAGGCCACGCAAGAGAAGCAGCTCGTACAGGGGCAGCTATACTTTCCCGGCCAGCTCGAGTGACAAAAAAATCGCAAGAAAAAAGGAGCGGCGTGCACAGTAACAAAGAAAGAAGTACAGGAAAACAGGGCGAAATCCCTGTCGCTGTGGCCAAATTCAGCTTTCGCATTGTGGCTGTAGTCTGGGTCGGGAGACCGCGTTCTTCGCTCGCGGCTTGTCTCTGAGGAGGATTGTGGTCCAACCGATCGCAGTTTGATCGCGGTTCTGACCGGCGCCTGCTTCGCTAGCCGCGGGATCACGGCTGGCGTTTTGATTGCGATTCTGTTTCCGTAGCGCTTGCAGACGGCCGCGGTGCCGCCCATGCCTGTCCCTCGTTCTGTTAGTGCCGTGTCTGCCGCCGCGGGTACGAGGGCCTGCGAGAGCGGTGAGACCCACAATATCCGCTCGCTGCGCTGCGCCGCTCCGGGGTGCTTGTTGGTCCTCTTCTTCATCGAGCCCCCCCTCGTCTACCCCCCACCCACGGCCGTCCCCCTCCAGACCAACGAGCGCAGCTGTTCGAATTATTAGGATTTTGCCGCTTATGACCCCCTTGACTGGTCGGTATTCATCTGGATGTTTGATCCGACTTGTGGCTTGCCCGTTGGGGGGGGCGTGGGGGGGCTACGTTCTTCTTGCCCTTGCTATATTTTTCTCTGGTGCTGCTACGATCTTTCGGATCGCACGGTCGATCGGCCCTGCCCCTTTACCGTACATTCATTGAAGGCACCACGGGTCCGGGGCTCGCCGTCGTCGGCACCCCCGGCTCCCCATCGGATGTCATACGAACACAGGTTCTACTTGTTCGCCGGTCACGCAGTAGCTTTCGCTTTATGGTGTGTCTAAGGTCGGTCGTAATCTACTGGTTAACCAACCAACATCATTAATCCCACAGCAGCCTCCCTATTCGTAAGGGGACGACTGCCGCCGGCCACCGCCGCCGCCGCCGCCGCCGCCGCGCCACGCGTCACGTATTCCTCTAAGAGCTGCAAGCCGCGCACGTCGAGCCTCTCCTCGGTTAGCATCCCCGTATGGTCAAAGCACAGCACGTCGACGAGCGCGGCGCGGTTGAAGACCGACGCGCGCACACAAACGATGCCGTTGCGGGTCAACCGCGCAATTTCAAACGCCGGCCCAAGAAAAATGACGACGGGGAGGCCCGGCGGCACCGCAATGGTAGTACAGTCGATCGCCTCTAGCTTCATCTCCTGCAACGGCAGGTGAAATACAATCATAAAGCGACCCAGCGCCGCCGCCGCGCCTGCCATAGCGAGGAGGCCCGCGAGCACCACGTACGCTTCGACGAGCAGGTTGAGACGCTTTGGCCGAGGCGCGGCGTCCGTCGCAGCGGTTTCCGCCCCGCCGTCGCCGCCCACATCTTCGGTCGCCCCTCCCGGCTTCGTCCGTATCCTGCTCGACGAGGACGTCCCGCACGAGCTCCCCGAAGAAGTTCGGCCGCCGCGTCGCCGCCCGCCCACGCGCCGGGCGGGTTTTGGACCGCAATGAGAGCCCCGTGGAGGCTGCCCCGGCTGGCAGCCGGCTCTTCCCGGCCGCCGCCGCCACCCGCCCCCCCCCCTCCCCCGCCGCCGCGCTCCCCGCGGTCCTCTTTATCATAGTCAAAGATATGGTGAAAGTAGCGCGCGCGCCTATCCTCTCCATCCTGCTCCCCGCGCCCGCCGTAGTCCTTCAGCTCGTGCCCGTCTTTCACAAATATCTGCGCAAAAGGGGAAGAGGAGATGAGCAGCTCCTGCGGTGCATCATGTTAAGACGAGGACGCTGGGGGGTCGCCCACGACATTAGCAGTAGAGCCCCAGCGATGGCCGCCACCGCTACCGACTCCGCCGCCGCCGCCGCCGCCGCCGCCGACAGCCGCGCGGAAAATTGCGGGGGCACCCACGGATGCTTTTGCACCCGAGACGACTGACCCTTGAGGCTCGCCTCGTTGCACAAGGCCGAGCCCCGGAGCAGTTTCTAGTAGGTGCGCGCCGGCGCGTCACTGCGCAGCCGAATCACGTCGCCCGGCACGAGGGCGCAGACCGGCACCGCGACGGGCGCGCCTTCGCGGTACACTTCCACAATCGCACCGTTGCCGTCGCCGGCGGGGAGGCGCTCCAGCCGCGAGGCGCAGGCGGAGAGCTCGGCCTCCTCCAGGGCGGCGCCAAGGACACTCGTCGCAAGATTCATGGCCACGTACAGGAACGAGTGTTCAGCGAGCCTCACGCTGACGGACGCTACTTGGAAGAGAAATTCGTGGTTGAGCAGTTCCGTGACAAATAGCCGCCACACGGGGCGGACGGGGGCGTCGAGGGCATTGGGTCCATACACCCGCGCCCGGTTGGCGGCAGTCGGCGCGTCGCGGCCGTTCGTGCTAAGCGGAAGTAGCGCCGCCGCCGCAGTCGTGGAGATCGGCCGCGCGGCGAAGCCGTCACGGGCAGCGCCGGCGACTTCCACAAACAGCTCTTCAGCGCGGTGGCCGAGGAGCACCGACACCGAGTAGAGGAGGAGCGACGAGTCGAAGAGCAACCAGAACGTGCTCTCGCCGCTTTTCGCGCTCGACGATGGGGTGCCGCCGCCACCGACGCCGTCGCAGGCGCCGTCTGACGGATCCCCGCCGCCATCGCCGCCGCCGCCGTCTCCGTCGGCGGCGGCACACTCGTCAAAGAGTAAACACCGCAGAAACTGCACCTCAAACAGCACGCCGCAAGCGACAACCCCACCCGCCGCCCGCGGGAGCATGCGTTTGTAGGACGCAAAGCGGGCGCTCAAACTATCCCGCTCCCGCTCCGTCAGCATCCGCACGTGGGCGACCACTTTGGCGGCATAGGTGCGGGCGACCGAACCGGGGCGGGCGAGGAGCCAGCGATAGGGGGGATGCCGCGGCGGTGGGTGACGCCCACCGCGGCCCCCACCCGCCGCCGCGCCGCCGGGAGCGCCGCCACCGCCACAGCCGCCGCAGTCGCGGCCGCCGCCTCCGCAGCGCCCGGCGGCGGCGCCCATGTTTTTCAGTCGATGGCGGTGCGCGTCGGACCTCCCCCTCCCCCCGGGCGCCGACGCGGGCGTCTTGGCACGGCACGGTTGCACTGCAGTGAGCACGCGGATCCCCCCCCCCTCTCCGCCGCCCGATCCGCCCCTTCCGAGGCGCCACACCCACCAGTGGGTGAGACGGACGCGCACGCGCTCTGAGGAGCGCACGAAGAGCGGCGGGATGCCCAAGGCGAGGTAACAAGACAGGGTTTAGAGGGCCGTCCGTCACGCCGATGGGGCGTACACCTCCACCGTCCGCACCGCATCATCTTCGATGGCCGAGTAGACCATGGCGTGTCGGCGAGCCGCCACCGGTCGAGCGGCGGCGGCAGCGGCGGCGGCGGCGGCGGCGGCGGCGGTCGCGTCTGTCTCAGCCGGCGGCCGTGGCCGGCGGAACAGCAGCAGGCCGGCCTCGTCGCCCGCCGGACCGAGCATCCCGCCCGTCGGCGGCCGCGTCGTCACACGCCGGTGCCTCGGCCGGCGCACTGCAGCAGAGGGGGTCAAGACAGAGGCAGCGGAGCCTTGGAACGCCGTCTGCGGTGGCGGCATCGGGCGGACGCTCTGACTGGACGACACGCAAGTCGGCACCGGGCGATCAGCGCACCGCCGCCACCGCCACCGCTCCACCGCCACCGCGCCATCGCCATCGCCACGCTCGCATCGGCGTCAAGCGGACAGCTGCTCGAGAAACGCCACTGCGGGCAAACTACAGGGATGAGCGATCACAGTTCGGTTCGGCTCCGATCGTTGAAAATTAGTGTCGGACGACCGGAACTTTGAGAAGGTTCGACCCAAAGTTTCCATGCCAGGCGTAAATGCAAAACTCTGATGCCTCGTAGGTGGTTTTACTTCCTTCTGCGGAGTTCAGGTCCCGCCGATCCTTTCGTCCTCGAAGCGTTGACTAGTGCTGAGCGCCGCGTATGAAAAAGTTGAGAGTGACATGTCCGGGACCACCTGACAAGAGAAAACGCTTGTGCGCAGTGTGTACTGTACATGGCATGCATTGCAACCACCAAAAGGAGACTGACGCCAGTTAACATACATGCATGTTAACTGGCGGATTGATTTCAAGCCGCTGCGACGGCGGAAGGCGCAGGACTCTTCCTGAAAACTGTCCATCGCGGTCGTGCTTCGGAACCCAGACCTCTCCGTGCATGGTCTTGGCTAGAGGCCGCAGCGCGCTGGCGTTGTTTGCTCGACAGGGAGCAGAGAAGCGTGGCTTTCCGACTTCTTGCGAGCTGTCGACATCTCTGGACTCGTCAGCGAGCGACTCCACGAACTTGTCCGGGCAGACCTGTATTTCAGTTGGTGCAGTTTTGGTTCGGTTCGGACGTTCGACCCGAAATTTGGAACTTTGGAAAAGTCAATTCCCTGGCCTTTAGTACAGGGTACTATACACACCCGCACGTTGGAGAATAAGTTGCCTTTTCCAGTGCACGTTGCGGGAGTACTTGACCATAGCCGTCCCTGGCGGGCCTTTTTGCATCCTACGTTGTCCGGCGACGTCCCCAGCTTGTCTCTTGACTACGAAAAGAAGCGCACAGGTCCGCCCGACCATCGTACGAGTTTCCTCGAGGTGGCGATGTCTTCATCGTCCGTACGGTCCGCGGGAGCAGATCGTGGTTAAGAAGGTACGTGAGGGCAGGTGCGATGTTTGCGGGGTCGTGAGGGCGGGTTGACCGGGGCGGATGTGGTCATGCTCGCGTAAGTTTTTGAGACTTTCCGAAAAGGTGGCTTCAGAGGCCTGAGAGAGCGTTTTCCTTTCGAACGTTCGAATGGGGGGTTATGTGGTCGCGGATAGCGTGGCTGCTCGAGCGGTCGCGGCCGTTCCCGTTGCCTGTGGTCGACTGGCGCAGCGTGGATGTCGACGGGATTGCAGGCTGACGACGTGGTGCTGTAGATCGGGGAGGTGGCGGCCCCCGACGGAGCATTGGCGATGCAGGGGGTAGGGGCTGAAGGAAGAGTAGCGCGTTCTCTGAGGGTACGTTGACCATTGGAAGCCGGTCGGGGTGAGAGGGTGCTCGATGGTGGGGGGTGGGGGCGGTGTGGGACTGGCGGCGGCGGCGCTGGCGACGTGTTGGGTGCCGCGCCGGTGACGCCGCCACCCTCTGAGCGAGACGGCGACGGCGGGGGGCGGGGGCCAGGCACCGGCGGCGGTGTGGGGGCGCTGTGGTTGCGGTCGACGTGGACCGCACGTCATCCGCCATTCAAGGCGGCAATGGAGGTGGTGGGGGGGAGTGCAGCCGGGGGCGGCGGCGGCGGCGACGCGTCGGCCGCCGCGCTGTTGACGTCGTCACCGGCCGAGCAAGGCGGCGGCGGCCACGGCGGCGAGACGACCAGCTCGTGGTGGGCCATGCCGCCCGTCGGTTCTTTTCGAGGACGCCCAGCCGCGCGCCGCGTACTACGCGCGGCACACCCGCGTTCGGCGGGTGGCGGCGGCGGCCACCGCCGCTGAAGGCGTTGCCGCCGCGCCTGCCGCCGACGCGGCGGTGGGCGGTGGACGACCACGTGTGGGACGCGCGCCCGCACGCCGGGGCGACCGGCGGCCGCGGCGGTGGCAGCGGCGGCGGCGGATGCGGCGGTGACGGCGGCGGCGGCGGCGGCGGCGGCGGCGGCGGTTGTGGACCCCGTGGTCGCGGCGCGTGGGCGTCGTCTGTCTGCCGCCACGCGCAGCTGCCGCCGTCGGATGCGCGACGGCCGCTGCCGTAGGGGCTACGCGGGCACCCCCGCGGCGGCAGCGGCGTCGCTGCCGCCGCCGCCCGTCGCGTGGCGGCCGCCGGAGCGGTCACGCACGACTGCCGCGGCGGCGCCCGGCCGGCGGGCGTCCCCACCGCCGTCCGCGGTAGGGCACCGTCGGACCACGCACGGCAGCGGTGGCGCTGGCTTCGCCCCCCCCCCCCGACTGCGTGGGGTCCGGCCGGGATTGGGGCACGCCCGACCCTGCCCCTTGCCGCCGCTGGTCCTCGCCCCCGCCAGCGGGTGTTCCCCGTCGACGCTGCACGTATGTGCGCGTGGGGGCGGCCTCTGGCGGCCGCCCCGATGGTCGCCGGCGCCGCAGCGTCGGCCCCCCCCCCCGCCCCGCGTGGCAGCGGCGGTGGGTACGCAGCGGCCGCCCCGTCAGCCGATGGGGCAGGGTCCCCCGGTCGGGCGCACCCCGAGCCGCCCCCCGCACCGAGGCGCCGCGCGTGTGCGCGCCGGCGCCGCGGTTGCGGCGCGTCGCCTCCGCCGCGCACGCGCGGACGCACCGCCGACGGCGGCTCAGTCGGGGCGCGGCGGCGCGGCGGGCGCTGGCGCCGAGCGCCACGTCGACGCGAGGGATGCGAGGCTTACTTCTCGCACCACGTGGGTGGGAACGAGTGAATACGGCATGGGGGGGGGGTCGACGCCTGCCGCGGTCGCCCCGCTGGTCCACCGTCCTACGCCTGTGGTCTGCGCGGCGGAGATGGCGTGAGGGTGATTGTGCGGGGCTTTTATGGTGGCCGCCCTGTGGTGTGGGTGAGAAAGGGGTGGAAAAAAGACATGTAGGCTCTGTTGGTGTGGCGAGACAGTGGCGAGGTGTAGGTGGCCTTGTGTCTGAGCGGCGTTGCCCATTTGTCAGAGCACACCCTCAAAAGATGCTCGTGACTCTCTGGTCCATCTTTCGTCATGTGAAAACGATTTTGTCGCTTCGCAAGTCCAGGGTGTTTTCGCGAACGCGCTTTCAGTACCCGGAAGACAAAGGGGGACCCCCTTCTAATTTTTTTTTCTTCTAGTGCACGTTGCGGGAGTACTTACAAAAAACCCGTGGGACACTTTGCTCGCCTCTGGTGGACGGAGGTGACCTCTGCGCTCCGTTTTTTCACGAGGGAAAGTGTCAGTGGACGTCCACCGGGTTGTGTGCCAAGTGGCGGAGGCTGTGGTCGTCGTCATCGCCGGCACGGAACGCGGACGTGGTTGTCGCTTCTGTTTCCGGTTGGAAACACCCGTGAAGGGGGGTGGTGCGTTTACGCCGTCGTGGAGCGGGTCTGGGGTCGTAAATTTCGGATACTTGGTGCATGGGAAAGGTGGGGGTGCTGGAGAGGGGGTCGTTCGTGGGAGGTTGTTTGAAATTGAACGGTGCGGGCCGAGCGGTCGCGGCAAGCGGGAGAGTGATTCTGACGCGGAGCCGCCCAGTTTAGTCCCTCGGTCGAGAGGGCCTCTGCCAGGGCTTTCAGACTGGGTCTCATGGTCGCAGACGTGGGGCGCTGGGTAGAGGAGCGGGGGCGGGGCAGTGGTGGACATGGTGGTTGCCATCCACGTACAGTTCGTGAACTGATTGATAGGGACGGAGGTGGTGGTGGGAGCGCTTGGGGAGGGGG
>Ga0209186_1001904_pt1 | contig 15108 bp, 21 predicted proteins | sample SidtaG_FD_187426 | JGI IMG/M metagenome (GOLD analysis project Ga0209186, IMG submission 187426) | Marine algal microbial communities from Sidmouth, United Kingdom - Sidmouth_Male2 metaG (SPAdes) (version 2) | ecosystem: Host-associated > Algae > Red algae > Unclassified | place: Sidmouth...
GTCGGGAAGCCCGCTCTCGGAGCACACCCACGTGCCACAGTTCTCAGTGCGCGCGGGCCGCGGCGCACCTCCCAGAACGGGGCATGCACCTCCCCACACGAGTCCCCCCCCCCCCCCCCCCCCCCCCCGAGCTCACCCCAGCAGAGAGTGCTCACTACGAGACCAACAAATCAAGTACACACAAGTACAAAACATACAACAAGTGCATATGTAAATACCCAAAATTGAGTCCCAATGCTCAACCGGGTAAGTACCCGAGCAATGGAATTGCTGAGCCATGCTCAACAACAAGGGTCGGGACTTCGCCCGTAGGTTCAAGCGCTGGTCCCCAGCTGACGATGACCGATGAAAGCGACGACAACGGCGGCATGGACGGGGCAATGGACATGCTCGATGCCGAAGGAGATGGCGGGGAGAAGCATCTTCCTGAAGAAGACTCCGAGAGCGACAGCGACGGAGATCCTGGCGACCTCGCGGACGACAATGACGATGAGGAAGGTCAGGGTCACACTGCTTCTATACAACCGGTCGGTCACTCTGCCGCGGAAATGGACAATGCCGCTCCCGGACCTCGTCGCTCTACACAGAGGCCGGCCCCCGAGGTGACCTGGTGGGAGAAGGACCCCAAGGCGTACCTGGCCAGCAGTGCCGAGTCGGCGGCCAAGGATGGCTGGGACTTGACCAAGCCGCCGGCAGACGAGAAGGAGGCGCGTGCCCGTCCTGAATGGCCTTTGTGGCAGAAGTCCATCAAGGACGAGGTAGTGGCGCACAAGCAACTTGGAACCTGGTCCAAGACCAAGGTGAGCAACAAGAAGCAAAAGACGGTCACGACCCGCTTCGTGTTCGACATCAAGCACGATGAAGAGGGAAAGCTGACGCGCTACAAGGCGCGGCTTCTGGCACAGGGCTTCAACCAAGTTCCGGGGCGGGACTTCGATGAGACGTGGGCACCGGTTCCAAATGCGGCAACCACGCGTGCATTATGCGCCGTGGCGGCCGCCAATGACTGGGAGATTTACCATGTCGACGTTAAGACAGCCTCTCTGAACGCAAAGATGGACAAGGAGATGTACAGCAAGCTGCCAGATGGTGTCGAGGACGGGGACCCGGGGGAGATGTGCCTGCTGAACCTGGCTCTGTACGGGACAAAGCAGGCGGGACGTCTCTGGGGCATGAAGCTGGGCAAAGAGCTCAAGGAGATGGGCGCCTCTCGGTCACCCGTGGACCCGTGCGTCTACGAGTGGAACCACCCTGCGCACGGACGCGTCTTCATCCTGGTCCACGTTGACGATCTTATCGTTGCGGGAAAGAGCCTGGCGGGTGTTAAGGCCGTCGAGTCGGCAGTGTCGGGAACGTTCTACGTGCGCGACATGGCGGAGGTGAAGGACTTCATCGGCATCATGGTCATGCGCGACCGCAAGGCCAGAACGATTACACTGAGCAACCCGGGTCACACTGCGGCGCTGCTCGAGGCGTTCGGCATGGAGATGGGGACACCCACAAAGACCCCCATGGCGTCGGGGGTGAAGCTCGCTAATACGGGGAAGGACCTGCTGGCTGAGGGCAACCGCTACGAGGCGCTAGTAGGTTCCCTGCTCTACTTGTCGACGAAGACGCGGCCAGACATTTCGTTTGCAGTCGGCGTGCTGTCCCGCTTCATGTTTTGCCCCGAGCAAGCTCACATGCGCGCGTCCAAGGGTGTGCTGCGCGATCTTTGCGGCACAACACGTCTGGGGCTGGCGTACGGTAGCAGCGAGCCGTAGCAGGGGTACATCGACGCTGACGGGGCGGGCGACGTTCCCGGCCGTCGGTCTACCACGGGCTTCATCTTCACCGTCAACGGTGGTCCCGTTGCGTGGGCGAGCAAGCGACAGTCGCCTGTGGCAACTTCCACGGCCGAGGCCGAGTACGTTGCGGCTGCCATGGCTACGAAGGAGGCCCTATGGCTCCGCAAGCCGCTGGGGGTGCTTGGCGTGGATGGCCAAGCAGTGCCGGTGGGGAAGGACAGCCAGTCGTGCCTTGCACTGATCAACAACCCCGAGGCGACGGGCCGCACCAAGCACGTGGACGTCGCCTACCACATGTTGCGTGACTACCAGACACGAGGGGACGTAGCTCTCTACTTTATCCCCAGCGCGGAAATGCCCGCTGACGGACTCACCAAGCCTCTGCCGTCGCCCGCCTTCACGGCGCTCCGCGACGCGATCGGCGTCGGCTCCGACTTGGGCGGCGCCGACATGGCGCAGAGGTAGCGGCCCAAGCGCGGCAGGCCCGAGTTGCCGTAGTCGGTTTTGCGTCGTGGCGGATGCGACCCTTCTTCGCGGTACTACTATGGGCTCGGTCGGGTCGGGGCGATTCTGCCTAAGTCGGATCAAAAAAACCGACCTTCCATCTCCGTAATACTATGGCCGCGGTCGGATCGGATCGGGTCGACAGCGTCACATCTCGGATTGGTCAACACAACATCTGATGTGACGCATGCAATTGGGGGGAGTCTTGAGCTTTTCTCTGCAATTCCATGTCACTCAATGCTTTGGCGGGATGTCACATGGCAATTTGTTCTGTACTTTGACATTGTATTTGATGGTGTCGCATGTACTTGATTTTGGGGGCGCGCTTTGGGGCTGAGCTCCGGGAGATTACGAGATGCATGGTCGGGATTTTGAGGGGCTGTGAGCGTGTGTGCTCGTGGCCCGTGCGCCCTGCATCCGCGGAGGTGCTTTGTGTGTGTATGCATGCTGGGATTGGGGATGTCTGCGGGTGCTGAGAGCATGGGGGCGCCTGGGTCTTATCAGGCTGCCCCCTTACGGCTCGCGCCTCCTCTATGATAGAACCTTAACGCACCTACCCACTGTTCTGCCCGCTTCACACGGCTCCCAACAGTTGTTCATCCCCCAGTCCCTAGTCGATCACGTGCTGCGGGTGGAACACTCGTCCTCCTTGGCGTCACATCCCGGTGGTTCCCGGATGTACCAGACCATGAGGAACCATTACTATGGGCCCTCAATGGCCGCCGACGTCTTCGGCTGGGTCGCGGCGTGTCCGACCTGAGCGAAGAACCGCCTCATGGGTACGCAGAGCACCACACGAATGCGATTGTTCCACGCTACGGAACCTTTCGCGGCTTTGGCCATTGACTCATTTGGTCCGTTGCCACGGACCCCCGAAGGATATGAGTATATCCTATTCATTTGTCACCGTTTCACTAAGGTCACGCGGGCAGTCCCGCTGAAGGACTTCTCGGCTCTGGATGTCCTCAGTGCCTTCTTGGACACTTGGGTCGCTAGTTACGGGATCCCCGATTCAGTTTTATCGGACAACGGACCCCGATTCGCCGCCGTACTCTGGCGAAGGGTGCTCAAGGCGCTGGATATTAACACCAAATATGCCACGCTGCACCACCCCCAAACTAATGGGCAAGTCGAACGGTTTAATAAGTCTTTAGTTAAGCAATTACGTCACTACTTAAGTGACCGCGTGGTTACGTGGTCCCGGTACTTAAGCCTAGTGGTTACGGCGTAGAACTCCCAAGTGCATAGTAGCGCCGGGCAAGTCCCATTCGCGTTCGAAAGTCCACGTCGGCTTACTCCCGTGGCGATGGAACGACTTACAGCGGGCGCCGACACCGGGGAAATAGTAACCCCCGGGCAGGCCAAGGAGAACTTCCTCCAGGGCCTCGACGCCCTGATACCCCGAGTACGGGATACCTTAGAAAAGGTGCAGGCCCGGTACAAACGGGCCTTCGACAAGCGCGCACAGGCTCCACGCGAAGCCCTCCGAGTTGGAGACTGGGTATTCGTGAAGTCACACGAAAACCAGTGGGGAAAACTCGTCTTCAAGACGCGGGGACCCTACCTGATCTTGAAGACAGACGGGCGTCGGCTTACCATCGAAAGTGACGATGGTATTCGCACTATCAACGGGAACCACGCCACCCGGGCCCCGAAACCACCCGAGGATGACCCGGCCTGGGCACGGGCACTGGCCGCGTGGCAATTCCCCTCGCTTCCCTCATCGGGTAGTAAACCGATCGAGGCTGTCTTCGACCTTTTTGTCGTACAGGAGTACGACGAACATGAGCGACTCATGCTCAAGGTCCGATGGTTCGGCTATGGACCCCGGGAGGACTCCTGGCACTATGTGGAGGACCTCCCGGATGAGAAGGTTCGCAAACACTCTATGCCACACCGACTCACGGTGCGAAGAAGGGTATCAAACAACTAACCCCTAGTACAGGGTGCCCCTCGCACACCCCCGACAAAGGAAAACAACCCACCCCCCCTACTCCGGGGCTCTCCGAGCAAGAACAAACAACGGGCCGCCCCCTCGCTACTCGGGGCGGGGGCAACCGGCCCAACTCGGGACAGACAGGAAGGGGGGCGGAAACAACCAAACTCGGCACTCCCCACCCCCCGCACGCCTGGGCACGGGCCGCTAACCCCGGTCCGGCGACCGCGGGAGGTCGTCGCGGGCGTACCCCCCGTAGTGGTCACGTACAGGAGGGTCGAATGGGTACTCGTGGGCCGGCCCACGACCCGTGGGAACCGGCCCCCACGTCGAGCGCGGCGCCGGACTCGGCGCCGCCGCCGCTGCGGTGTACCCCCCTGCGTAGGCGGTGTGCCCCGCCGCCAAGGTGCCCCCGGCGGAGTAGGAGTAGCCGCCCCCATAGTAGGGTGCCGCGGCTGCGGCAGTCACCCCGGCGTACGGGGCTCGAGTGGAGCTCCCGCCCGCCGCAGTTACCGCGGACCCCGGCGCTACCCGCTGACCGTGTCCCTCCATCCGAGAGGCCATCTGGTACCCAGTGGCCTCAGGGATGGTGTCCACCAGAAACTGCTCGGCCGCCGCCGAGAGGGGTGACGGGGATCCCCGCAGTACGGCCCCCGCACCCCGGGTGACCCAAGCCAGGGCGTCCACCAGGGAGGCAACTATCGGCTCCCCGTGGGCCACCCGAAGCGTCCCTTCCGCAGTCGGGTAGGTGGTCGCCAGGGCGCGCGCACACTGGGGGGTAACGTACCCCCAGCTGAGGTTCTGCCCCGCCCCCAGGGCCGGGTAGTACGGTACCCCGGGCGGGGCAAACGTCGGGCGGGTCGCCGGTCCCACGGGGGACGGCCCGGCGCGGGCGGTCCGCCTGACGGCGCCCCCACGAGCAGGGGGGCGCTCGGCCGCACCCCGGGTGCGCTTGCGCTGGTGCGGAGATACTGCCCCCGGGGCGCCCCATCCCGACTCGGGCGGGGCCGACGTCTCCGTCACCCCCGCAGCATAGGTGTATTACGGATCCCCGAGGCCCTCATGGAGGCCAATCCGACCGTCCACGAGGCGTTTGTCACAGTGGACAAGCGCCCGGGCCGCCCCGTTGTCCTCCGCGCCAACTCGGCGGGCCAGGTACGGACCAGCGGCCGCCCAGTCCAACGACTGAGGGAGATCCAGCATCTCGCTGAGATATGCTTGCGCCTCCGGGTCCGGCCCCTCCGCCAAGTTGGCGAGGTGCAGATCCACAAGGCGGTCCACCAACCAGGCGGGCAGGTGCCACAGGTACCCTTTGGTCCGGGCGGAGGCATGCCACACCCCCGCCACCTCGAGCACCCATTGGGTCGTCAGGATGGCCGCCACCGGGGTAGACTCCCCCCGACGGAGCGCCGTGCCAAAGTAGGCCACGATGCGGGGAATCCTCACAGGGAACCCGTAGGGCACCTCCAACGCCTACCACCACGTCGGCGTCGGGACATAGTAGTCCCGCCGCGCAGAGACGTGGATCTGCGTGCTCTAGACTTGAGTAGCGCTCACCAGAATACCAGACGCGTCCCGCACACGGCGCTCCGTGCGGGCGTCCTGGTGGTGGACGCGGGGGTCCCTCTCCCCCAAGTACGGGGGAGAGCAGCACGCCCACTCCCACGCGACGACGGGGGGGGCGTCGCCCGCCGTCGCCTCGTCCATCATGTTGGACAGGCGCACCGCCACGCGCTCCACCCACGGCGCGTCCGCCGCCTCCAGTAAGTCGGGGAGGTCCGATGTCACCCCGGCAGGTAGCTCGTACTGCACGGGGTGACGCGTCAGCCACCGGTTCCACGCCGGGCCCTGCTTGGGCACCGGGATGGCCTCGTACAGGGCCCGCAGGCGGCACTCCGTCACCTGTCTAGGGGCGTGGGGGGGAGCCCACTGGACTAGCGCCCCCGACTCCGCCTGCGCGGGCCCCGCCTCCTCCACTGCCGGGGGGCGCCCCCGGCGCGGCACCGGCGGGGGGGAGTCCTGATCCATGGGGTCCTCCCCCCCAACAGCCGGTGGCGCTGCGGCCGCCGCCGCCGGTGGAGTCCTCGGCCGGCCAGGCGGCAATGGCACGCGGGCGGCCGCCGTGGTGGGGGCCGCCGCGTTCTCGTCGGCCGACCTCCCCGCCGCACTTCACGCGCGGGAGGCCGTCGCCGACCCCGCAGTGGACTTAAACCGGCGGGGGGCCGGCGGCGGCTGCGTCGCTGGACTCCCCGCCGCCGAAGACTCCCGGCTCGGAGTTGCGCCGCTAGCCGGGCGCGACCGACGGACAGCCTTCGCGCGGGGCGTCGCCGACGCCGCGCCACTTGACTTGGTGGCGCCGTTCAGCGTGTCTTGTGCCGGTGCGGCCGCCCCGCCCGCCCGGGGGGTGGCCGCCGTCGCGCCCTTGGCCTTGGCGGCGCCCACAATGGCGCGCGCCCCGCCGGGCCGCACAGACGCCGTCGCCGGACCGCCCGACTTGGACGCGTCCGTCGTAGGCGCGTGGCCACGGGCTTGGACCCCCGCCGCTGCGGGGCGGCGATCCGACCGGACCGGCAACCCGCCCGACGCCGGCGCGGCGCGCCCCGTACTCGAGGCCGCCGACTCCTCCTCGCGCCCGACGCGATCCGCACTTGGGGACGTCATCTCCTCCGTCGGCGTTGTACCCGTCGACCGCGAGGATGCCATGGCCGCCGCTTCCGAGTCGGAGCGCGGGGCCGACAAGGAGAAAGAGGTGGGGGGGGGACACTGTCAACTTGGGGGGCGGCGGGGGTACGGTAACGGCCGGTAGTTGATGGCCTCCCCTTCCGACCCCCGTCGGCCTCGCCTGCTCCGTTTTTATGGCCCCTGTACACTCGCAGGTGCGCCCCGTTGCCTCCCGCGGCGTCGCTCCGCGCCCCCCCTGGATGACTCCCCCAGCGGGGCGCGCTTGACAGCCGCCCCAGAGGGGGGGGGAGCCATACCTGGCGCCCTCGCGGCACGGCCTGTATGGCCCACCCCGGCCACACCGCCCCCCTGTACACTGGCAGGGGCGCCCCGTCGCCTCCAGCGTCGTCGCTCCGTGCCCCCCCCTGGATAACTCCTCCAGCGGGGCGCGCGTGACAGCCGCCCCAGAGGGGGGCCCGGGGGCGCCATACCCGGCGCTCCCCCCCTGGCACGACTGGTGTGGCCCACCCCGGCCACACAGGCCCCCTTGACACGCCCCCGTGTCCCCTGCACGGTGACGGCGTGTGCCCCCTTGGCCCCGGCGAGCCCCCCACGATCCGGGGCGGCCACCGCCGGCGCCGACCGGGACAGCACGGGGGCCCCACACTGGGGGGATGCCGGTCAGCCGTCCTGGCCCGCCCGAAACCCTCGGGCAGGCCTGCCCCCTGGCCCTGGGCCGCTGGGCCGGCGACCCCTTCAGAAGGCGAAACTGTGACGGCCGGACACTTGGCCCGCACAATCCGGGAACCAGTTCCCTCCCAGTCAAGAGAGGACACGTGGATTCGCGTCAGGGGCGGTCGGATCCAGTCAGTCCGAAACGGCCACTGGCTCTCGCGAGGGAAATATGTCCTACTGACGCATAATTCGAATCATTCAGGTGGCGATCCGCTTGTGATCGCCCAGTGGCTCACCAACCAGAACCGCGATCTCGAGACTTCCCTGGGACTAGTAAATCCCCGGGCAGGCCCCCAGTTAAGGGCTTAATTTTGTGTAAACCCGACTTGGACCACTGACTAGTATTACACCGCACCCCTTGTTGAGGCAGCCCCCCAAGCCCTCACTTGTAATTCGGAGTTACCGCGGACTGCCTGGATATTTCCAGGAGTACTTATGCGGTGATCGGCTTGTTTGTCTGTGCCTTTGACATGCATTGCTGTATGAGGGTGATGTAGTTACTTGTTCTTGTATCTCCAGGGGAGCTCTTTTTGGAGCTGAGCTCGGGGAGATTCTCGTGGGCTCCTTGAGGGGCGTCGCGATTTGTGGGCCCTGTCACTGCGTTGGCGGGGGTGTGCCTCCAGGATGTTGAGAGAGGGGCACACGAGGGGGGTAAGAGGCTGCTGGCCTCGCGCCTCAGACTGATCTCGAGTATAGCAACGCATCCACCCACTTACCTCCCGCTTCACACCCCTGACACCGGGGCGCCGCAAGGGTGTGACGTAGCACCCTTCCCCCGCCTCTACTCAAGGCGGTGTCCGAAGCTTCGGCCGTCCTCCGCTGAGACTGGCCCCATGGGCCCTGAGGGGAGGGTCTTCTAAGGGTCTTTGGAGGGTATCTGGGGGCGGTTTTCGGAGGGTCTGAGGGAAACGGACGGGATAAGAGGGCGAAGCGTGAGTGTCGTCTCGAGGCCCTCGACGCGGGCAAGTAAACTTCCGGTTACACAACTCGTGTTTGTCGCTCGGGGCGTCTTCCCCCGGTCGACGCCGTGCGTGTGTGCTCTTCGGGGTTTCCTTCCGGGGCGGGTATTCCGCGACAGGACTACCCGGCGACACGGCCTGGCTCTCCTTCCCCCCTACTGGGTGGGGTTGGCTGGGCGTGTTGTCACACCATTCGCGTCCATATTGTCTTCCACGTCACGGTCGATGCTAAGAGGCACACAATCGCCTACGTTCCTTGGGGGCGGACGCTGAGGGAGCCTGGTGGCAAGGAAAGTGCCAAAGGCCGGCGTTGGGGCGTCCTGCAGCGCACGCTTCACTTGGCCTTCAGGGACGCCATCGACGCGAGCCATAGTCGCCACAAGCTGGACGAGAGAATCGGCGGCTGCACCCTCGCCTTCTTCCGCGTGCTGTTGTACGCCCGCAACAGGCCCGAGGAGCGCGCCTTCCTCTGCCTAAAGGCGGGCAAGTGTGCCCACCAGTGCACCTCGTGTCTGGTGCTAGCCGACGACGCCTGCACCGAAAAGGGCGTGGACGCGGAGGAGCGTGACATGGAAAAAGGGCTCGAGCACCACCTGGAGACGGTGATGCTCTCCAGGACCACACGCAAGCGCCAATGCCGCGTGCTGTTGGAGACCGAAAGAAGCATTAACGCCTTCGTGCCAGCGTTGGCGGCACTCGGCGGTCTCGGCACCACCCCCCACCACCTCCACAAGATGACTGCCTTCGACCCCCTTCACGTAAGTTGCACTTCTGTTTCATAAGAGTTCTGTTCGTGACGAGAAGTAGTACTTCTCTGCTCCTCATTCTCCCCGCGCCCATACTGAGTCTGACTGTTCCTGCTGCTTTTCGTTGCTTTTCCGCTCGCAGGTATTGGACCTGGAAAATCACAGGAATGATGTGCCATCGCCTCATGCTCGTGTTTCCGCACGTCTGAAAGGAGTCTTATACGGAATACAATGACGAGAGTGGCACTGCACGGGCGGGAAGCACGCGCACCGACATTTTCGGCCGACGCAGCCTGGCATCGTTCGTCCCACCTGGATACGACGTCCTTCTTTCCTGTTTTCTCTTCATGCCTTTTTATGAGCACGGTGGGGTTTGTTTCTTACCTGGACCACCGTACAGCGGGTCACTGACAAATATTCTTTCCTCTACTTCACCTGATTGTGCTTCTCTTTGCTTTTGCACGTCTATAGGAACCTGGGCAGTCCGAAAGAAACGCAGGCGACCTGTACAGGGCGGAAACAACGTGCTGGTGTGTGGATCTTGGCCTTCTTGGTCGTTGGTCGGTTTGGTCCTGGCACACGACGGCGGCCACCATTCAAGAAGAAGTCCAGAAGCGCCTCCGAACCAACCAAATCTAAGGGAGGGCACCCTGTGCCCCCTCGCCGTCAACTAGCGTCGGAACCTCGCCCCCCGACTCAGGGTGTCCTCGTAGATGCGTATCACGCGGCGGCGGACGACGAAGAACATGAGATGGCCGACGTCACAGAGTCCCTCCTCCAAACTGACGCGGGCTGCCGCTGTCACTTGGCGGGCGGCAGAGACACGAGCGGTCGAGGCAGTAGCGCCGCCTCCTCTGCGGACGAAAGTGACGCCACCACCACCGCTTTGGCGCGTGACAAGAAGCAAGGCGATGCTGACGGGGGCAACGTGGCGGTCGATGACGACCTCAACTCGGTGGCAAGAAAACTGGAGTTTGACTGGGAGCTGTACCGAAGAAAATTTGGCAGTACGACGTACAAGGTCACCGTCACGCACCTGTTCGTGCGGTACGTACAGGTGGTTGACTTCCTTGTCTGCAATTACCACTGCCGCCCCCCCATGACCTTGGCAGAGCGGGAGGAGGCGGCGGCGCTGGCGCGCACGTGTGTGCTGAACTACCTGACGCCAGTGCTTAGGAGGATGTTCAGCACAAAGGAGCACAAGCTCCTAGCGCACATCCTCTCCACCATCAAGTTGCATGGTTCAATAAGCAGCGGCGACAAAGGCACCAACGAGCTTCTGCACGGCCGCGACAAGCGGCGGTACGGCCGTACAAACAAGGACGAGGCCACTTTCCGAGCGCAGCTGCTCCGAGTCGGGCAGGGCTCGGTAGAGATCAAAGCGCGGATGGCGCGCGAGGCCGCTGAGATTTACGACTGGTTCGAGGACGGGGGGGGCGAGGACAGCTCAAAGACGCCGGAAGCGCCTGTTGGGGGTGATGCCACTGGAACGGGCAGAGTGGGCGGCGCGGATAGACGGGCGACGACACTTCCTCTTCCTGAGTAGGAGTCTCGGCCGGGGCTCGGCGGTGCTTGCTCTGTGTTTGACCATTTGGCTGGCACAGCCACCGTGCGCATCACCAATTCCTAAACCTTTTCTCCTCGGTTTCGCTGCTGCAACGGCGGCCACCCCAGCCATCAGTTGCTTGCCGCCCCCGTTTACCGCGGCCTGCCGTGATTTTCCTGCTTTGCGTACTCGCTGCCGCGTGACGCGCACGGCGCTGTCCACTACGGCGAGGCGCGCTCGATTGTGCGCTCGGTGGGGAGGAGGAGTACGGAGATCGTTTTTCTGGCGGGCATGGACGTGTGCGAGTCGAACCCCAGCTGCCCCTTAGTGGGCGGAGGGTGTGTCCGGCTGTTCCGGGAGATGGAGGTGGGGGATGCGTGGCCTGCATTGCACGCGGTACTAATGAGTTCTATTCTGCGGCTTGAGCACGTAGTGCCCGCCCTGGAGCAGATACCGCGTGATTCCGGCATGACTGCGACCCATATGTCGGTGCCATATACAGCCGATCATCGGCGTGCCGCCCGCTTCTTTGTCAATCCCTTCTATCCTTGGCAAAAAACGGCTTTATTATCCTCCTCGCTTCAAATCCCACTGGTGCATAGAACGCGGGGTGTCCAGGCAGGAGTTGGAGCAACGCAGAAACACGGTTGAGCAGCGAGTGGGCGTGTACAAATTCGTCAGAAAACAGTGCCGAAGTGTTTCCGTGCAGAGCAGTCTGGTTTTGCGGCAACGCCGGTATGGCGGGTCTGGTGACGGGCGACCTGTCGGGGCGGGGGAGACACAACGGCAGCAGTAGTGAGCGACGCCGGCAGCGGTGCCGGGTCTAATGTGTGCTGCAAGCTCGCGAGAGAGGAAGCGAGCAGTCCCCACCAGGTTTGGCTGGTCGGCCACCTGACAGCTTCTTCGCTAAGGGGAGACACGGAGGCAGCAGTAGTGGGCGACACCGTCAGAGGTGTCGGGTCTAACATGTGCTGCAAGCTCGCGAGAGAGGAAGCGAGCAGCCCCCACCAGGTTTAGCTGGTCGGCCATCCCCAGCTTTCTCGCTGACGCAAATCTGTGCCTCGATTGGCTAGCGCCAAGAACACGTGCAGGAAGCGCGGCGCTCCCTGTCGTCAGCGGAAGACACGAGACTCAGACTGCCGCCTGAGTGGTTTGTCGGAGCACCGCAGTGGCGGCTGGCATTGTAGTAGCCCCTTCTCCGCTAATTCCTCCATCGCCCAGTCGAATTAAGGGACCCATAGAGCCGATGGCTGTGATGAGGGCTCTGATATGGTGCTTTGCTGGATTGTGGCAGAGAATCGGGAGGCATTGTTTGGGGAGATCATGACATGGTACCCCCCCCCCCCCCCCCCCCCCCCCCTCAATGCATCAGAATCGCCGATGCCGAGTTCGTGCCGGCAGATGGCACATCTGTCCCGTGTGCGAAGTGCACGCCTCTTGGTGAGCCCCCAGGAAGCTCAAGATGATTTTCTGGACCAGTCCCACAGGATCGCCTGTAGGTGCCCCCTCTAAACGGTACTGCGACGGAGTATCGGCGGGTCTGAATTTGGAGGGCAAACCCATGAGTCCCAGAATTGCTAAGGCCATGGTTTCTAATCAGAGGTACGAGCACAGGCACTCTGGGGGGGCATGGTTCGTAGTGCGAATATTCACGTTTGGCTGGAGCTGAACTGGGCGGGCAAACCCATCCCCGTCCCCTGCTGTGCTGTCAGGCAGCTGTCAGAGTGGTCGATGACCCTGACGCCTGCCATTGGTCGTTCCATCGGATTTTCTTTTGGCAATATCAACTGGTCACCTCCGGGCCAATTGGGTGCGCCCGCCGGCTCCACGCTCAGCGGTCTCGAAAGACATCGGGGTGGAACGGAAAATCGATCGACCGCCTTTTTTGACGCCGGGGCACATCCGAATTCCAATGGCCCGATCCATTTCGCCCCGACTGGTACGTCCAGCTGCATGCCGTTTTTCTCTCGAACCCGATCCGCACAACATTTCCTGCTGCGCTCCGAGAAGAAACTCCCACCACTAGTCTATTCTCGCTGCGGGCGGCCGGCGCTTTTCTTCGTCACAGTGACGAGAATGTGTCTTTCGGCACCCCTTCAGCGGACCCGTCTGTGGGCGTACACCTCTGACTTGGTCGGTTGGGTGGCACGCGTGCCAACCTCCTCGCCCGGCCCCTTTTTCTTTCCTCTGGCGCCCTTCTGACTCTCTCTTTGCTATCGTCGCCTTCACGGTGCTTGCGGCCTCGGAAACAGTGCCATCTTGCACGCGCGCGCGCGCGCCCAACTGCCTCCCCAACTCTTTCCCCGCTCTTCCTTTCCGTACCGGATTCCTTTTCCACGCCCTTGCAAGTCCATCTTCTCAGCTGCCCGCGGGAGCGGGTGTTCTTGCGGCCAAGATGGCGTCCTCCGCGGGAAAGATGAAGACGGACAGCAATTCACCCAGCGACCGCTTCACGACGGCACCAACACCAATGGCACCAATAACGACGGCATACACAACGACGGCCACCACGACGGCCACCACGACGGCCACTGGGACGGCTACCAAGACCACGACAAGTCATCCCCTGTACGGGAAGACCTCTGCGACGGTGGGTCGCGCGCTGCCTGGCACCTCTCCGGTCCAGTTGGACAGGGGGGTCAACATGTTCTCCGAGCACACTCGGCAGCATGTCCTTGAGCTGCTTGAGGAGGGCTACCCCCCCGCGGAAGTGTCAGAGATCATCGGCTGCTCGCCGTGGTCCATGCGGCGGTGGATGCGCAACTTCGAGGACAACGGCACCGTGTGGCGCGACCCCCGCCTACGGAACCTGCACGCCGACGCCGCCATCCGTAACCCTCACCTTATGCGGGCCATCCTTGCGTTGGTGGAGACCGAGCCGGCTGCGTTCCTGCGAGGTCATGTCGATTCACTCGTCACCTTGATTTTGGATTACCCGGTCAGCGATCACCGGTACGTGAGCGCGTCCACGGTCTACCGCGTGTTGCGCTTCCACCAGTACAAGCGCAAAAAGATAGAGCGGCTTTATGCCGTGGGCTCCCTCCCCGAACAACGGGCATTTGCTGAGCTGACCAAGGGTATTCCCCCCCGGTGTATGATATCAGTCGACGAGACCCACAAGGCGGGGAGAGACATGCTCCACGTGTACGGGCGGTCCATTTGCAGTGCGCCGTGCGTCTTTCGTGACCGCGACACGCGTCCCCTCAAGCACACGAGCACCATGATGACTATCAGCTTACATGCATCGCCTGTCCCATCTAGAATTGGCTCAGATGGGCTCGACGCGCATCAGCCGGATTCGATAGAAAAGCGATGGGGTGTGCATGAGAGCCAACGATGTTGACAAATTGGGGATGCGCAGGGCTGCAGCCCAGCCCGCGGCGGCCGTCACGAGCAAATGGAAGCTTCGAATCGCGGGCCCCGTCTTCTGCGAAAGCGGTCTGCGAAAAGGCCTCAAGGGCGGAACTGGGGACAACGCCATCGGCTGGAAACGCCCATCCAAAATCGAGAAAAAGCCCAGCGCTGTCCCATCCAAAGTGCGTTTAGATGGGCTTGGATGGGCTCCGATCACACATCCATCCCCATCCAAAAGCTCCTCCATTCCCATCCAAATTGCGTTTGGATGGGCAGTCGGGAGGCCGTGACGATGCACACAGGCCCGCGTGCCATCGTCGGGAAACTGTACCACTCTACTGGGGGTGTACTGGGCGTGCTGGGCATGCTGCGGGCGTGCTGCGGGCCGAAAGTCTTACTCCCGATCTGAAACTCTTGCTGGCCCAGACGGCCCTGTGCTGGCCACGAGGGAACGTGGGCTACAAGAGTAGCCCTCATCAATCTACGACGTCGCGGAGGGAAACTGCATGATGTAGCCTCCAAAAAGGCAGGCTACAAGTCGGTCGGCTTGAGGGATAAGTGTAGCACGTGGGACGATTCAAAGCCTGCCAGCGACGACTGGTCACGCGTCAACTCTGGACGTTGAGCACGGGAATGTAGTGGGGTTCGCTGTCCGGTACGTACGTGGCCGTGGCCCTCTGTGATCCTCAGTGATCCTCGAGTGAGTGGTCGGTCACGTCTCGCGGCGACGCCGCGCGCTTGCCCCCGCCCCGCCACGCGCCCTTGCCGATGCCCCCGCCCAGCCGCGCCCGTGCCTCCACCATGCGAATGACTTCGCCCCACCCCGCCGCGCCAATGACCCCACCCTGCTCCACAACTCGGATGCTCCTGCCCCGCCGCG
>Ga0209186_1001905_pt1 | contig 15103 bp, 6 predicted proteins | sample SidtaG_FD_187426 | JGI IMG/M metagenome (GOLD analysis project Ga0209186, IMG submission 187426) | Marine algal microbial communities from Sidmouth, United Kingdom - Sidmouth_Male2 metaG (SPAdes) (version 2) | ecosystem: Host-associated > Algae > Red algae > Unclassified | place: Sidmouth, United...
TTTGTGAAGTCGAAGCTGAATAGGTTTGCTGGTTCGTTTATTTGGTTTATGGTGATTGTGGCGATGCCATCGGGTGTTGTTTCGTAATTTAAGTATTGGTTTTGCATTTTTTTATTTGAGATTTTTTTGTTTCTTGGTTTACTTCATGATTTTTTTGGAGACAATGGTTTGTCTTTTATTATAACGCATGGGCCCGCTATGCTATCGGGTCTATTTTGGACTGTTTGTACCTTTGTTTTGCTTTTTTTTCTAACCATATAAGTGATATAAGTCCATATAAGCTGTTCATTGAAGTTGTGTCTATTTAAGCTAGCCCTGATAGTAGTGGTATGGCAAACCAAGTGCTGTAGTTCTTGGTTCTTAGTGCTGTGGTTCGGTTCTGCTGTGATTTATGGTTCTTGGTTTGCCATAGGAACGGATAGCAGGACCTGACGTGACGACGGAGCTGTGTCCTTTCGCTCCTTTAAAAAAGTGTATTGGTGAATTTGTTGATTAGTAAATTGGTCTCTATTGTTACCATAGAATTTCGATTTTAGACTCTTTCGATGATGGTGGCGATGCCCATGCCGCCGCCGATGCAGAGGGTGATGAGTCCTGTGTTTAGGTCTCTTCTTTCGAGTTCGTCCATTAGGGTGCCTGTGAGCATGCAGCCTGTTGCGCCTAAGGGGTGTCCGAGGGCGATTGCGCCGCCGTTTACGTTTATTTTGTCGTGGGAGATGCCCATTTCTTTCATGAAGAGCATTGGGACGGCTGCAAATGCTTCATTTACTTCATAAAGGTCTATGTCTTCTTTGTTCATGCCTGCTTGTTTTAGGGCTTTTTTGGAGGATGGTGCTGGTCCAATGAGCATGATGGTTGGGTCTGTGCCGTGTATAGCTGCTGCTCTGATTTTGAATCTTGGTTTTAAACCCATTGCTTCTCCTACCCTTTTATTGCCGATGAGGGCGATGGCTGCTCCGTCTACGATGGCGGATGAATTTCCTGCATGATGGACGTGTTCGAGGACTTCTACTTCGGGGTATTTGTCGATGGCTACTGCGTCGAATCCTGCCATTTCTCCCATCATGGCGAAGGCTGGGTTGAGTTGTCCGAGTGCTTCGATGGTGGTAGATGGTCGTATGTTTTCGTCTGTTTCTAAGATTGGGATGCCGTTGATGTCTTTTATGGCGATTCTTGAGGTGAATCTTTTTTCGGCTTCGGCTTTGGTGGCTCTCATTTGGGATTCGTAGGCGAAAGCGTCTACGTCTGCTCTTGTAAAGCCGTGTTTTGAGGCGATGAGGTCGGCGGAGATGCCTTGTGGGACGATGTTGCCTGGTATGGCGATGGCGGGGTCGATGAACATGCCTCCACCGTCTGATCCCATTTTGACTCTTGACATGCTTTCTACACCGCCTGCGATGATCATTTCTCGGAAGCCTGAACGGATGTAGGCGGCGGCTTGATTGATGGCTTCTAAGCCTGATCCGCAAAATCGGTTGAGGCTGACGCCACATAAATTGTCGCCGTAGCCTGAGTTTTGGGCGGCTGTTTTGGCGATGTTTGCGCCTTGATCCATTACTTGTCCGACACAGCCTAATATTAGGTCTTCGACTTGGGTGGTGTCAAAGTTGTGTTTTTCTTTTAGGGTTTTGAGGGTTTGGGTGGCGAGTTCTGCTGGGGTTGTGCCCATTAGTGCGCCTTTTTTGTTGCCTTTTCCTCTGACGGTTCTTACGGCGTCATATATGTATGCTTCTAACATTTTCTTTATTGTTTTTTTTTGGATTTTCTTAAACCATATAAGTTATATAAGTCCATATAAGTTTTGCGGTTCTGGTGTGAGATGTTGCAGTGCGTCTCTAGTTTCGGTTCTGACGTGAGACGCATTCAATGCGTCTGTACTTTTTTGGTTTTGGCGTGGAGACGTATTTTATGTGTCTTTATTTGGATTGTAGGGTTGCCATGAACATTTTTATCATGTTTTGGGTCATGGGGTCATTGGCGTTTTCTTGTATGGGTATGAGCATTTCTTTGATGTCTCTGTTTGTGATTTTTAGTAGTCCTTTTCGGAAGTAGGTTTTGGAGTTTTTGTATACGGGTGGGTGGATGTTGATCATCTTTTTGAGGTGCTTTTCGGCTCTTGGGAGGACTTCTTCTACTTCTACGGATTCGTTGACTAAGCCTATTTCTAAGGATTGGTCGCTGTTGAAGAGTTCTGCTTTTTGGACGGCTGCCCATGCTCTTTGTTCTCCGACGTAGTAGGCGAATATGTCGCCCATCATTTCAGGGATTTGGAGAGACATGTTGAATTCGTTCATGCCCATTTTATGTTTTTCACCTTTGCCCATGATGCGGTAGTCGGTACAGAGTGCTAAGACTGTAGCGCCTGCTTGGGCATAACCTGTAATTGCGCCTACGACGGGTTTGGGACAGCGAATTATTCTTTGTAATGTGCCAAGATAGTATGTCCAGAAGTTTCTTAAGCCTTCTGTTCCTCCTGTTGCAAGACTTGTTACATCTAAGCCTGCACTAAAACAGTTGGGGCGTCCTGTTAGGATAATTCCTTTTGTGTTTTCAGCTTCTTCCAGTTCTTTAAAGGCTTCTCCGAGTTCTTTGGCGAATTCTGTGTTTATTGCGTTTACTTTGCCATTATCTATTTGGATGATGGCGTAGTTTTTTTTGTGTTCTATTTTTAGGGTGTTCCTTTGAACCATATAAGTTATTTGATTTTTTTTTAGTACATATAAGTTTCTATAGTGCGGTGCTGGCGTGGAGACGTTGCGGTGCAACGTCTCTACTGTATTTCCATAGTTTTATTCCCATAGTACCATTTCGGGGTCTTCGCAGTAGGCGAGCATTCTGTCTTTGTACATTTCGTGTATTTTGGAGCGTTTTACTTTTAGGGTTGGGGTTAGGACTCCGTTTTCGATGCTGAATGGTTCTTTTACGACGACGACTGCGCCTACTCTTTGGTAGTTGGCGAGTTGGGCGTTGGCTTCTTTGGCGGTTTTTTCTAGGCTTTCTTTGAGTTCTGCTTTTGATTTCGCTAATCCCATTTCGGAGGGAACGACGGTTAGTATGGGTTGTGGTAAGCCTAATCCTAAGAGGCACATTTGTTCGATGTCGGTATTGTCGGTGAACTTTGCTTCTATTTCTGATGGAACGATGAATTCGGCTTTTGCTGATTTGAAGGTATCTTTGACTCGTCCTGTGATGTATAGGTAGCCGTTTTCTAACTTTCCTTGATCGCCTGTGTGTAACCAACCGCCTTCAAGGGTTTCTGCTGTTTTTTCGGGGTCTTTGTAGTAGCCTTGCATGACGTAGGGTGCTTTCATCAGGATTTCGTTGTTGTCTGGGTCTATTTTTAGTTCTGATCCTGCTTGGGCGACTCCTGCTGAACCTGGTTTGTTGATAGAAGCATCTAAGAAGGTACAGACAGCACAATTTTCGGTCATTCCGTATGCTTCTGAAATGGGTATGCCTATTTTACCAAACCATTCTTTCGTGGCTTGTGGAATTGGGGCTGCTCCTACTACGCTACATCGAGATTCTTGTAAACCCAAACCTGAAACAATCTTCTTTTTTATCATGGAAGAAACGATTGGAATTTTTAGTAGGAGGTCTAGTCTGCTTTGTGGCATCTTGTCTAAAATCGCTAACATGAATTTGGTCCAAATCCGAGGAACTGCGAAGAATAGTGTGGGTTTTATTTCTTTTAAGTTGGCTGCAAATCTACTGATGGACTCGGTAAAGGCGATTGTTCCTCCGTATCGTAGGCTCATGACTTCGACGACGGCTCTTTCGGCTATGTGGTTGAGTGGTAGGTAGGAGAAAAAGCGGTTGTCTCCTGTTGCGGATACTTTTAGGGGGTTGGGGCCTTCTGTGAGGTCTACTAAGTCTGTGATGGCTCGGTAGGTGTGCATAACGCCTTTGGGTGTCCCTGTCGTTCCCGAAGTGAAGATGATGGTGAAGAGGTCGTCTAATTTGGGGGCTGGATTCCCTTGCATAGGTTCGATAGTGTTCATGATTTCGTTCCAGTCTTTGCCTCTTTCGATTTTAGAGTTACCTTCGTAATGTGGAAAGCGGACGATGGGCATATCGGCTGGTACGCCTTTTTTCATGTCGTTCCATACTTCTACTTTTCCTACAAATAGGAATTCTACATCACCTATTTCGAGGACTTCTGCGATTTGGTCGCCTGTGAGTGTGGCGAAGAAGGGAACGGAGACGTGTCCTGCCATCATAATGGCGAGGTCGGCTATAATCCATTCTCTACAGTTTTTGGAGACGAGCCCTATGTTGCTGTTGGGTTTTAGGTTTTGTTGGTTGAGGTAGGTGGCTAGTTTTCTTGCCATTTGTCCGACTTCTCCCCAAGTGTAGGTTTCCCATTGGTCGCCAAAAGGTTGTTTTAGGAATGGTTTGTCAGGGTTCTTTGTTTCGTGGTTGTAGAAGTATTCTATTAGTGTTTTTCCTTTCATTATTTTTGGTTTGGTGTTTTTTGTGTGATTTTCCTTTAACATCAAGGATTACTAAGATTTAATATTGTTTTGCAATATCTTGGTAATCTTTTTGGCTTGTGTTCCAAAAATAGGAATTTTTTTTGAGATGTTGGGTTGTTGGGATTTTTTTTGTCTTGGAGGTGACTGTGTGGGCTTTGATTTGTGGGCTATTTGGGGTTCTGATGTGAGATACATTGAATGTGTTTTTACTTGGAAGTTTTTCAAAAATCTGAAAGCATTTCCGAATCCTTTTAGGAATTACCTATAAAATTTTTAAAGAAACACCTATCAATATCGAAATTCGGGCGCAAGATACCATATCACCCATCTGACAAAGCCTCAGATATATTCATTCTATACGCTTGGATTGCAGGAAGTAGAGCGGCTAAAAAACCAATGCTCAGGGTAATTAACAAAAGCCACAATTCCCCTTTTTCTAAGCTCCAACTTTGTAAGGCATAATGGTAATTTGATTCCATAAGACGACTGACTATCAATAAGCCAATGCGACTTAAAATGATGCCTAGTATAAAGCCTATAATTCCTAAGATAAGCCCTTCTAAGACGACTAAACCAAATAAAAAATAACGAGATGCACCCATTGTTCGCATCAATGCCATCTCATATTTACGCTCTTTTAGGGAGTTATAAAGGGAAATAAAGACGCTAATGCCTGATACCAGCATTATGGCAAGGGCTAACATACGTAGGGTTTCAATGCCTACGCCTAATAAGTCAAAAAGGCGGTTGATTTCGATAGAAGGCAAGGCAGCTTGCATCTTGGTTTGTTGATTGACCATTCGGGGAATTTGCATTAAGCCCATTGGACTCCGAAATTTGACCAACATGGCGGTAATTTCTTTGTCTTCTTCTTCGTGTGCATGGTGGTCGTGGTCTTCTCCTTCGTGGTCGTGTGCATGGGCTTCGTGGTTGTGGTCTTCTCCTTCGTGGTCGTGTGCATGGTCTTCGTGATTGTCGTCTTCTCCTTCATGTTCATGGTCGTCGTGCTTGTGGGCAACTTCTTTTTTAGGTTTCTTTTTTGGGGCTGGATGGTCATGTACGCCCCAAACACTATTCAATCCCGTCAAAAGCAATTGATCTGCTACAGAATTAGAGCCTTCATAAATTCCAACGACTTTGTAGGGGTGTTGGTCGTGTACGTGGTCGTCATCTAATAAACCATGTGAGCCAAAAAAGGTATCCCCAACCTTTAAATTCAAATCATTGGCAACTTTGACGCCAACAGTCACTTCAAAATCATTTTGCCACTCTTCCCCTTTCTGTAATTTTAAATCATAGTGCTTTGATAATTGGGCATCTGTTCCTACAATTCGATAAGAACGATAACTATCTCCATAAGCTAAAGGAATTCCTTTGGTTACCAATGGATTCTTGAGCATTTTTTTGGCTTCTTTGAAAGATATATTCCCTGTTGGCGCATCCATATGGTAAACACTTGACAAAATCAATTGCAATGGGCTTCCTTTTGCGCCCAATACCATATCAATCCCTTTAATATTCTTGGTAAATTGCTCTTCTAACTGCTTATTCACCAACAACAATAAAGAAATTATACCTACTGCCATCGTCAATAACAATAAACTTAAAAAGGTGTTTAAGGGCTTTCCTTTCAAATTACTCCAACTTATTTTGAATAGATTCATGTTTGTGGTTTAAGTGGTTTTCGTAGTTTAAGTAGTTTATGTGGTTTTTGCAACTACAAAAACCACATAAACCATCAACTACACAAACTAAAGAACAACAGCACTTGAAAAAACATCTTTTAATCGCTGGTCGTGTGTGACGATGACTAATTCTGCTTTTGCCAGAGTAGCGTGTTCTTTTAAGACATCAATGACCTCAAAGCAATTTTCATCGTCTAAACTTGCGGTGGGTTCGTCGGCTAAGATTAATTTTGGGCGATTGACGATGGAGCGAGCGATGGCGAGTCTTTGCTGTTCGCCCTGACTCAATCTTTGGGTTTTTTGGTGGATTTTATCGAAAATTTTTAATCTTTTCAGGGTTTCTTCAAGATATTTTTCGTCAAAATTGGTTTTTGATAAATAGGCTGGTAGGCGTAGATTATCCCAAGCGTTTAAAGATTGGACAAAGTGGGATTTTTGGTAGATGATGCCGATGTTTTGCCCTCTAAAATGATCCAACTGCCTGTTGTTCAAGGTCGTAATGTCTGTTTCGTCAATAAGTACCTTCCCCTTTGTGGGGCGCAATAAGCCTCCTAATAAAAATAACAAGGTCGTTTTGCCACATCCTGATGCGCCTAAAATCAATAATGGTGTATCAGATGCTGTCTGAAAATTAGGGTAAGCAAATTGATTTTTGGCATCATAGGCAAATGTTAAATCGAGCGTTTTTAGCATATTTATTGGCTTATGAGACGTATATTTAATGTAAGGATTCTAACTTTGTGCATTTTAGGTACGTAAGATTTTTACAATTCTTATAAGGGTACTTTTCTTAAAAAACCCTTACTTTGCCTTTGTTGGAAGACTTAGAGTTTGTTGGGAATTTCAGATTTAGGTCAAAAACTCATATTTTTTATCTGAATTTCGCCTTTCTCAGCACTACAAACTGGGTCGTCAGCCTAATTCAAAAATGCTTCATTCAGTCAAAAATCCAGCTTTTTCATGAGCTTGAACAAGCTCTTAAATCAGAATTATAATCCTCAAACTTAAAGGCAATTTTGTTAAAAAAGAACAAAAACACCAAAATTAGTAATGGTTGAAAAATAAATTCCCGATTTCGGCAAAGAGATTTGGGCGAAAAATGAAGTCGTAGCAGGGCTACAATGAGGCTTTTCAACGAAGTAGATTGGAAAATATCGCAGTCCAAATCTGGAGGTTATTATTTTACCATTACTTAGTTCCATTTATGGATATTTCTTGGGTTTGTTTTTTTTTGGAGAGAAAGGTTTGTTGCTTCGTTGTAACATATGGTCCTGCTATTCGCTATTATGGTGGCTTGCCAATAGGCAGACACATCTGCGCCCTACACACCGCCACCATACCGCTACTATCAGGTCTATCTTGAAAGGTCGCTACCCCTTTTTTACCATTAATTTTGTTCATTTATTTCTACTACATTAGAATTATTACGATACCATTGTGTCCGTGAAAAATAGCCCTGATAGTAGTGGTTGGGTGCAGTGTTGGCGATAGATTGGCTTTTCGCAGAATGTATTTGCGAAAAATGAAAGGCATCTCAGCGATGCCATCCATAAACGGATAGCAGGACTTTCTATAACGACGGAGCGACTGACCTTTCGCTCCAAAAAAAAGAAAAAGGTTTTCTATACGACAAAAACAATCGTCTTATTCGTCATATAACGGATAAACAGGAGATAAATCTTCCTTTAATTTTGAGGTAGTTTTACTGTGAATATATTTATATTTTTTCAATAGGAATTTAAAAAACCCATTATAATTAAAATACAGATAACCAGAGACTTCATTTTATATTCCTAAATTTGCACACTGATTTTGCTAAAATAATCATTATAAAATAAACTATGAGAAATTTATTGCTATTGTTAACACTTTGCCTGCTTGGTTTGAGTGTTCCCATCAATGGTCAAGACTATGGGAACAGTTGGATCAACTACTCCCAAACTTACTACAAATTTCAGTCTGAAGAAAAAGGGCTTCATCGGATTCCTTATTCCGCTTTGGTTAGTGAAGGTATTGGCTTAACTGGAGTCGACTTCAAGCTATTTAATCATGGGGAACAAATTCCAATTTTTGTAAGTACAGATGGTGCTTTTGGTTCCAACGACTATATAGAATTTTATGGTGAACCCAATAATGGAGACTTTGATACACAACTTTTTGCACAACCAAATCACCAATTACAAGATTATACCAGTCTATTTACAGAGGATAATAGTTTTTATTTGGTTTCTGACCCAATAGGCTCACATTTGCGTATTGAATCTCAGGTTAATGATATAACCAATGTTCCTGCTCCAGAGGAATTCTTTACATATAAATCTATCAAGGTAACTGATAATTCTTACCACTTTGGAGAACCTTATTCTACTGTAGGTGTGTTGAGTTATTACTCTACTTATGATCAAGGAGAGGGTTGGGTTTCAGGTATTGTTCTTGAATCCTTGAATCCTGTTACAGGAAATAATATTGGTTTTGACGTAAAAGTTCCTACAGAATCATTGTATGAAGGTGATGCTACGATTCCCTGTAATGTGCAGTGTAAAGTGGTAGGACGTAATAAATCAACAGGGGTTATCAATGATAAGCATATTGAGATTTGTGTTGATGGTGATTCTTATATTGATGCATTTTTTAGTCGTTTTAATGTAGCGAATTACTTTTTTAGTATGCCTGTTGATAAAATTAACACCTCGACAGACTTTGCGGGAAATATAGATACAAAAGTGAAGTTTAAGGCATGGGATGGAATGCAAGCAGGCTTTCCATATGATACTCGTTTTTCTGTGGCTTATACTTCTATTGATTATCCAAGAAAATTTGAGTTTGGTAATGAAACTTCGTTTGATTTCACCTTAACAGTTGATGAAACAAAGTATATAGAGATAGATGATTTTGATGGAGGAACAGCTCCTTTGATGTATAACTTATCTACTAAGAAGAGAATTTTTCCTATTTTTGAAAATGGCGTCTATAAGTTTAAAGTAGAGCCAGAAGGGCCTTTATTCCACAGGTTCTATATTACAAAGGATGATTCTAATACGATTACGACGGTTGGTGATATGCGTCCTCGTACCTTTACAAATTTTAACTCTCCTACAAATCAAGGAGATTATCTTTTGATATACCACGAATCTTTAATTGATGGAACAGGTAATCCAATTCAAGAATATGCAGATTATCGTTCTTCTATGATGGGTGGTGGACACCAAGTTGTTACTGTAGAAATAGAAGAATTGTATGACCAATTTGCTTGGGGAATTGATAAACACCCAATGTCTATCAAAAACTTAATTAACTTGGCATTGGACAATTGGGGTATTGATCTCAAACATGTCTTTTTAGTAGGAAAGGGGGTTCGATATGATAAAACTCGCTTTAACAATATAAACTATAATGACTGTCTGGTTCCTTCGTATGGTTATATTCCTTCCGATTTGATGTTTACGACTTATGATACACAAAACTATTATCCTTATGTTGCTATTGGTCGGATTCCTGCAACAAGCGCAAAAAATGTATTTGACTATTTAGACAAAGTAAAAAAACATGAGGGTTGGTTTAAGTACACAGACTGTGATCAAATTAAGGATCGAGAATGGATGAAAAATACGCTCCATATCTCTAAAGGTTGGGGTAATACTGAAACAGATGGTTTTACGGAAAACTTAGACGAATATGAAGCTACTGTAAGTGCAGAAAACTTTGGGTATGATGTTCTTATGACAATAGAAGACACTTGGGGACCAGTACCTAATGACACAACTAACTGGCACGGAGATCATCCAATTGTAGGTGAGTTAATGGAAGAAGGATTGGGTTTTATAAATTATGTAGGCCACTCTGCTGGAGATGAAAACTATTGGCAGTTTGATATGCAACACCCTTCTCAATATGACAATGATTGTCAGTATCCTTTTATTCTATCAAATTCTTGTTTTGTAGGGAAACTAAATGAGCCTTTACAAGGTGTTTCTGGAGTAGATAGTACAGGATCAATGGCAGGTGATTATGTATTAATGCCTGAAGGTGGTGCTGTTGGTTTCTTAGCAGCCGTTGCTTTAAGTAGTCCTGGTTTCTTGCATATTTTCAGTAGTCAATTTATGGAAAATCTTTCTGTAAATCACTATGGAGAGAGTATCGGACAGAATATTATGTACACTGTTCAAGATATTTATGATCCTAATGATGCAGGTATTCGTATTGTTTGTAATGAGTTTTCTTTAGCAGCCGATCCAGCGATTGAGATGTTTAACTGGGCAGAACCAGAATTATTGATAGAAAGTGCAGATGTGGTTTGTAAAAAGCCTGATGGATCTATTATTGGTGTAGGTGAAGAACTTGATCCAGCTTTTATTGATGAAGTTACTTTTGAAGTTACTGTTCACAATTATGGTCGTACCATTGATACTGATATTGTTATTAATGTCACGCTTTATTCTGCTTTAGGCAATGTGATTTACTCACAAGATCACAATGTTCCTTGTCCAAGTTTAAAAGAAACTTATGAGATTACGATGCCGCTTACAGGTATTCCTGCAGGTGGGCTTAATGATGTTGTGATTACTGTTGATGGTAATGATGCACATGCAGAAGATTGTGAAGAGGATAATGCTGTAACAAAAACACTTAATGTTACTGATAATTGTACTGTAGATTATCAACTTGAGTTTAGCAATTTAGAGACGAGTTACTGTTTAAGTGATGATGATGTGGAATTACTTGTTTCAAGTAATCAAGGCGAGATGCTTACAGAGGCAGATGGATTGATAAAAATAGACAATAATATTGTAACAAGCTTCTCTCCTGCTGATTTAGGTCCAGGTACTTTTGAGCTTACTTATAGTTATTATGATGGTGATTTAGGATGTGGTGATTTAATTGGTGAGACCATTACGATTTATGATGCACCTCTTGCTGATTTTACAATTAGTGAGACTGAACCTTGTTCTTCTACAGGTACAACTGTTACCTATACAGGAACAGAGAGCGTTAATCCTTCTTGGTCATTTGGCTTTGGTGCAACACCTACTTTAAATGATGATGGTAGTTACACTGTTACCTATAATGCAAGTGGTTCACAAACTATTTCTGTAACAGTAGGTAATGGAGATTGTTCTTCGACTCAACTTATAGATATAGAGGTTGTAGATGCTCCAGCAAAACCCGATGTTACTTGTCAAGAATCAGGTGGTGATATAGTATATTCTTGGGAAGCAATTCCAAATATTGATTACTATGTATATACATTCAATGGTGCAACACAACTACTTCCTGCCAATACAACAAGCTTTACTGCAACGAATACAGGTAATGATGTGTTTATGCTCACTGCCTATGCTAGTGCCAATACTAATTGTCCTGAAAGTGAAGTAGCTGTAGTAACTTCTGAAAGCTGTATTTGTACTCTTGTCGATTTAGGTTTTTCTATTCCTACAACTACCTTCTGTGCCGATGATGCGGAAGTTGCTTTAAGTGCCAATGTTGGCAGTGGTGATTTCTCTGGTGCAGGTGTTGAGGGCAATATGTTTGACCCACAAGCAGCAGGTCCAGGATCATATACTTTAGTTTATTTAGTCAATGATGGAACTTGTCAACAAGAACTTATTCAAGTAGAAGTATTCCAAACGGCACAAGCCAATGTTAGTGGTAGTACAAGTATTTGTACTGGTGGAAACACAGTCCTTTCTACTATTCCTAATTACGCTTCTTATGAATGGAATTTACAAGGTGGCAGTAACAATCCAGTTGGTACAGAAGCCAATTATGTTGCTACTGAAGGTGGAACTTATACACTAACAGTTGTTGATAATAATGGTTGTCCTGCTACAGAAAGTATTACTGTTGAAGAAACAGAAAGCTTAACGCTTGGTCTTGACAACAATCCTACTGTTTATAATATTGCGGATGGTACAAATATTACTTTATCTGTAGATGTGAATGGTGGTGTCTTTGGTGGAGTAACAGGTATTGATCCAGTATCAGGAGAATTAAATCTTGCAACTGTTGGAGAAGGAACTTATACAATAACTTATGACTACATTGATCCCATATGTGGACCAATTAGTGAGTCTTTAATGATTATGATAACCAATAATGTTGAATGTGTAGAAATTGACCTTCAATTAGATATTCCTTCAACAGAGCTTTGTACAGATGCAAATGCTACATTATTAACTGTACCTGTACAATATACAGGTGGGACTTTTGGTGGGACTAATGTGAACCCAACTACTGGAGAATTTAATCCAAATGGATTGGCACCTGATGATTACATACTTACCTATAGTTATGTAGACGAACTTGGATGTGACCAATTTGATCAAATAGAAGTATCTATTGGAGAAGCACCTGTTGCCCAAATTTTAGGTTCTAATATCATTTGTGCGGATGGTGGTTCTACCACCCTTACTGCTCCAGAAGGATATGATTCTTATTTATGGAGTCCTTTTAATGTTACAGAAGAGGAAATCACTATTAGTGCAGCAGGAACTATATCTTTAACTGTTATGAACAATGGCTGTGAGAATACTCAAACTATTGATATTGTAACAGGAGAAAATATTGATTTAGGTATTGATCAAAATCCAACGACGGCTTGTGAAGAAGATAATGCGATTCAGTTTTCATCAACAATTCAAGGTGGTGAATGGTCTGGTGATGGTGTAGATGAAAATGGACTATTTGATCCAAGTGGTGCTGATATTGGCAACAATACTGTTACCTATACTTACAATCAAGATGGTTGTGAGTATGAAGGTAGTTTTGTAATTAATGTAGTAGAATCTCCTAACGCAGATATTAACGGAGAAAATGTTAGTTGTGATGGTAGCCCTATTACGCTTTCTGCTCCTGATGGATTTACTTATTTATGGTCTACGAACGAAATAACACAAGAGATTACTGTAACCACTTCAGGAGAATATAGCCTTATTATGACTTCGGGCAATTGCTCTGATGAAGCTGCTATTACTGTCACTATTGGAAGTGATGTTAATTTAGGATTGAGCCAAAACCCAACCATATTCTGTAATACAGATGAAGATTACAATTTAGTTGCTGATGTTACAGGTGGTGACTGGGATGGTGATTCTGTTGATTCCAATGGTGAATTTGAAGCAGACGAAGCGAATATTGGAGAAAACATCGTTACTTATACTTATGAACAAGATGGTTGTGAGTTTACGGAGACTTTAACCATTACAGTTACAGAAGCTCCTGTAGCAGAAATCTTAGGAGACCTTGTAAGTTGTGATGGTAGTCCTATCACATTAACAGCTCCTGACGGATTTGAATATGTGTGGAATCCTGGTGGCATTACATCACAAACAATAGACATCACTTCTTCTATGATTGTCGCTTTAGATGTTATTTCTGGCAGTTGTTCTGACCAAACATCAGTTGAGGTTATTATTTCAGACGAAACATTAAATTTAGGTTTAGACCAAAATCCAACTACTGCTTGTAGTGATGATGGAGATTTTTTCTTAAATGTTAATGTTAATGGTGGAACTTTTACAGGTGATGCTGTTAGTAGCAATGGAGAATTTGAACTTGATGAAGCAACCATTGGTGACAATACAATTACCTATATTTATGAAGATGAAGATAGTGGTTGTGAATTCTCAGAAACTTTAGTCATTAATGTTAGTGATGTTCCTGATGTTGATATTACTGGAGCGGATGAAGTTTGTGAGGGAACGTCTATTACTTTAACAGCCAATGATACTTATACTTCTTACCAATGGGAATTAAATGGTGAGCCAATTGATGATGCCACTACTGCTTCCTTAGAAGTTATGACAGGTGGTGAATATACTTTAGTTGTTACCAATAACAATAACTGTGAAAATAGCACTTCCAAAGAAATTGACTTTGTTGCTTTAGATTGTGAAGGTGTTTGTGGTGGTGCGGCTTTGGCTGGTGCTACTTGTAATGATGGTGATGATACGACAGAAAACGATGTATACGTGGACGATTGTGGGTGTGAAGGTACACTTATCATTGTCGCTGGTTGTACAGAGGAAGAGGCTTGTAACTTTAATGCAGATGCCAATCAAAATGATGGCTCTTGTTTCTCCATTGGCGATGCATGTAATGATGGTGATGATACGACAGAAAACGATGTATACGTGGACGATTGTGGGTGTGAAGGTACACTTATCATTGTCGCTGGTTGTACAGAGGAAGAGGCTTGTAACTTTAATGCAGATGCCAATCAAAATGATGGCTCTTGTTTCTCCATTGGCGATGCATGTAATGATGGTGATGATACGACAGAAAACGATGTATACGTGGACGATTGTGGGTGTGAAGGTACACTTATCATTGTCGCTGGTTGTACAGAGGAAGAGGCTTGTAACTTTAATGCAGATGCCAATCAAAATGATGGCTCTTGTTTTTCTATAGGCGATGCGTGTAACGATGGTGATGATACGACAGAAAACGATGTATACACAGACGATTGTGGGTGTGAAGGAACGCTTATCATTGTTGCTGGTTGTACGGAAGAAGAAGCTTGTAACTTTAATGCAGATGCTAACCAAAATGATGGCTCTTGTTTTTCTATAGGCGATGCGTGTAACGATGGTGATGATACGACAGAAAACGATGTATACACGGACGATTGTGGGTGTGAAGGAACGCTTATCATTGTTGCTGGTTGTACAGAAGAAGAAGCTTGTAACTTTAATGCAGATGCTAACCAAAATGATGGCTCTTGTTTTTCTATAGGCGATGCGTGTAACGATGGTGATGATACGACAGAAAATGATGTATACACGGACGATTGTGGGTGTGAAGGAACGCTTATCATTGTTGCTGGTTGTACGGAAGAAGAAGCTTGTAACTTTAATGCAGATGCTAACCAAAATGATGGCTCTTGTTTCTCTATAGGCGATGCTTGTGATGATGGGGATGATACGACAGAAAATGATGCATATAATG
>Ga0209186_1001909_pt1 | contig 15087 bp, 9 predicted proteins | sample SidtaG_FD_187426 | JGI IMG/M metagenome (GOLD analysis project Ga0209186, IMG submission 187426) | Marine algal microbial communities from Sidmouth, United Kingdom - Sidmouth_Male2 metaG (SPAdes) (version 2) | ecosystem: Host-associated > Algae > Red algae > Unclassified | place: Sidmouth, United...
TTACCGTATTTAAGGAGTTTTTTTGGGAAGAGTCGTTTTAAAAGAAATACTCAAAAACGTAAAAAAATTTATTAACAATAAATCCAAATATTAAAATGCGCGCATAGGTTTGCAGTCAAATTATCAATCGAATCAATCATTAATTTGCCGCCTTATTTTACAGGTAGAAATTGATTATAATGTGCCAAACACATAAGTCTCAATTACTCATAAAAAATATTGAGCGTAATAGATAATATCTTCCTCGAAAAAATCGGGTGTCCCTGTTAGATATGTATTAATTTTTTGGAATGCTCTTGCTAGAACGCAAGATGTATTGTGGAGAAGGATGTGTTTAATAATCATGCTTTTCTCTACTGGGACACATCTTTAGATGAAATATTGTGGATATTGGAGAGTTATCTAACTATATCCTATTTGTTTTTTTTTACAAATGTATAAGCCTTATTTGGGAAAAACAAGTTTTTTTATAAAAAAATATATTTTAACCTTTTCCATTCATGGTGTTCATTTTTTAACACCAACACATTAAACGCTAACTAACAATGACTTATGGATAAAATTTTCCGCTTCATTCACCATATCTTCAGAACCAAGAAAAATCGGCGTGCGCTGATGCAATTCTGTAGGTAAGATGTCTAAGATACGATTTTGACCATCAGAGGCTTTACCTCCTGCCCCTTCCACGAGCATAGCGAGTGGATTACATTCGTACAATAAACGTAGTTTGCCTTCCGGTTTGGATGTGGTGGCAGGGTAGAAAAAAATGCCGCCTTTGATGAGCGTGCGATGTACATCCGCTACCATAGAGCCAATGTAGCGTTGAGTGTAACCGCTATTCATGCAGTGCTGAATGTAGGCTTGTGCGCCTTTTGGGTACTTATTGTAATTGGCTTGATTGACAGAATAGATATTACTCGTTTTGGGTATTTGAATATTTGGATGAGAAAGACAAAACTCCCCAATCGAAGGGTCAAGCGTGAAGCCGTTTACACCTCTGCCTGTTGTATATACGAGCATCGTAGAAGAACCATACAGCACGTATCCCGCAGCAACTTGTTTTACACCTTTTTGTAAAAAATCATCTATATTACACTCACCATCAAGTGATTTGCGTCGATAAATCGCAAAAATAGTTCCGATAGAAACATTGACATCAATATTCGACGAACCGTCAAGCGGATCGAATAAGACAATATATTTTGAAAATTTATGACTATGAATGGGTTTAAATGTGTCCTCTTCTTCGGATGCGATACCACAACATTCGCCACTATTTTGTAAGCAGGAAATCAACAAATCATTCGCCAACATATCTAACTTTTGGACATCATCGCCGGAAGTGTTCTCCACATCTGCCCGCCCTGCAATATCGACCAAGCCTGCTTTATTGACTTCTCTACTGACAATCTTGGATGCCAAACCAATATCCCGCAATAAACTTGATAATTCCCCTGTTGCATAGGGCAGGTTGCGTTGACTTTGAATGATATGTTCATCGAGGGAGATAATCTTATTCATAGACGAAAAATTTGTGGCGCAAATATAAAGAATTTGAACAAAATTAAGACTAATCATATCCTGTTTTGTCACAAACAAAATAATGAATTGACAAAGCAGTTTCCTTGTCGATTTCATTGCTTTTATCTACCTTTGGAATGTAAATAAACGGACAAACATCGTAATAATGAATAAAAAAAATCAATTCTTAACCTTATTTTTAGCTTTCCTACCTATACTAATGTATGCACATGGTGTGTCTCCTTCCGATCAGGAAACATTAAGTAATGGTGGTCTGCTTGCCTATATTTTGGTTGGTGCGAAGCACATGGTAACCGGATATGACCACTTGCTGTTCTTAGTTGGTGTGATTTTTTACCTCGATAATTTTAGAGATATTGTCAAATTTGTCACCGTATTTACGATTGGTCATAGTATCACGCTTACGGGCGCAACACTGATGGGTATTCGTGCAGATGAGCATTTGATTGATGCAGTGATTGCTCTGAGTGTACTCTATAAAGGTTTTGAAAATCTTGATGGATTTAAGAGTTTTTTCAATGTCAAGTCGCCCAACTTACTGTTTATGGTATTCATATTCGGTCTGATACATGGCTTTGGTTTATCGACCCGCTTGCAGTCTTTTGATATTGGTAATAGTCAGATTGTAGCAAAAATTCTCAGCTTCAATATTGGTGTGGAATTGGGGCAGGTACTTGCTTTGATTCCTATCGTTTTTGTGATTTCACGATGGAAAGCATACAAAAGTTACAGCGTATTTTATAAAGTTGCTAACTGGTTTTTAGTCATAGCTGGAATTGGATTATTCATCTTTCAAATGTACGGATATTTCAGTCATTAACTGACGTTACGCAGTAACGTGTCCACAGCCTGTCAGTCCGCAGCCGAACGCGAGGGTGTTTCACATTTGGCTGCGGACTGATAGACTGTGGACTATTCTTCTGGAAAAACCATTGTGAAATTCAAATTAGATGTTTTGCACAACACCAGTCATTAATAACAAAAAACGGGCTATAATTAGCTTGATTAACACATCCCTACGGTCAACATACTGTAAATTAACAGCGTGTCTTGCAGCACTTGTTGTTTACTTCTCCGCAAAATAGTATCTTTGTAGTTTATCGTTACCACGACAAATTACATGAAAAAAATTCTACAAACTTTGTTCATTGGTATAGTGATGTTTACCAGTGTAAGTAACACTATTGCCCAACAACACTCGGTAGCTCGCGAATGGAATGAGGTCATGCTCAATGCCATTCGCAACGACCTTGCACGTCCTACCGTTCATGCGCGTAATCTTTGGCATGCCTCGATAGCCATGTATGATATTTGGGCAATTTATGACGGCAATTCCGAAACTTTTTTATTGGGTAAAACCGTTGACGGTTTCACCTGCAATTTTACGGGTATTCCTACGCCTGACCCTGCTCAAATTGAAGCCTTAAAAGAAGAAGCGATTAGCTATGCGGTATATCGTTTGATTCGACAAAGGTTTGCTTATGCACCGGGCGTAAACGTTATAATTACAGAAGCCAATAATCAACTCGTCGGGAGGGGGTATTCACCCGGTGTCACATCCACCAATTATACCACCGGTTCTGCTGCTGCACTTGGCAATTATGTAGCAGAGTGTATCATCAATTTTGGTATGCAGGACGGTGCGAATCAAGGTGCTGCCAACAATTATCTAAATCAATACTACCAACCCGTCAACCCACCTTTGATAACCGATAATCCGGGCAATCCTGACATTATTAATCCTAATCGCTGGCAACCTTTGACGCTGGATGTTTTCATTGACCAATCTGGTAATCCGATTCCTTTCAATACACCACCTTTTTTGAGTCCCGAATGGGGAAATGTTACGCCTTTTGCACTTTCCTCTAATGATTTGACCATTCGCCAACGGAATGGAAATGATTATTGGGTTTATCACGATCCTGGCCCACCGCCTTATCTGGATACAACACAAATAACCCTGTTTTCAAGAGAGTATCAATGGAACTTTGCCCTTACCACCAAGTGGTCATCACATCTCGATCCTACCGACGGCGTGAACTGGGATATTTCGCCTGCTTCTATTGGCAATATTCAAGACTATCCAACAACGATATGGCAGTTGAAAAACTTTTATGATGCTGAAAACGGTGGCGATACAAGCATCGGGCACACTACTAATCCGCATACCGGACAGCCATACACGCCACAGATGGTGCCACGTGGAGATTATACTCGCGTTTTGGCAGAGTTTTGGGCAGATGGACCAGACTCCGAGACTCCGCCCGGTCATTGGTTTACTATTTTAAATTATGTTAATGATCACCCCGATTTTGAGAAAAAATTTAGAGGAACGATAGATGTACAAAATGATTTGGAGTGGGATGTGAAAGCCTATTTTGCAATGGGTGGAGCTATGCACGATGCTGCTATTACTGCGTGGGGAGCTAAAGGTTGGTACGATTATATTCGTCCGATGTCTGCCATTCGTTGCTTGGCGGATAATGGTCAAAGTACTTCTCCTTCAATGCCCAATTATCATCCAGGCGGTATCCCACTCACCAATGGTTTTATAGAACAAATACAAGCCGGCGACCCACTTGCGGGTGTCAATAATATAAATGTTGGTAAAATAAAAGTTCGCGCATGGCGCGGATCGACCTATATTGGCAATCCTGCCATTGATCAGGCAGGTGTCGATTGGATTTTGGCAGAAAGATGGTGGCCCTACCAGCGTCCGTCTTTTGTTACACCACCATTTGCGGGATATGTATCAGGACACTCGACCTACTCTCGCGCTGCTGCCGAATTGTTGACCCTGCTTACCGGAGATGAATTTTTCCCCGGTGGTATGGGAGAGTTTCCCATTCAAAGGAATGATTTTTTGGTCTTTGAAGAAGGACCTTCACAGAGTTTTACTTTGCAATGGGCAACCTACCGCGATGCTTCCGACCAATGCAGTCTTTCCCGTATTTGGGGAGGCATACATCCTCCTGCTGATGATATGCCCGGACGTTTGATGGGCGAAAAAATAGGTGTTGATGCTTTTCATCTCGCTGAAAAACTTTTTTATCGTGACCAAGATTCCGACGGATATTTTGAGTATGAAGATTGCGACGACCTTAATGCAGATGTCTATCCGGGCGCCTCCGAAATTTGCGATGGTTTTGATAACGATTGTAACGGAATGGCTGATGACGGACTGCCGAGAAATACTTTCTATTTTGACAATGATAATGATAATTTTGGTAATCCCGCTATCAGTATTGACACCTGCCTTACGACTCCACCGATGGGATATGTTGCTGATAACACGGACTGTGATGACAGTAAATTTACGGTCAATGCCAGTGTTGTTGAAATCTGCAATGGTATAGATGACAACTGCGACGGTATGATTGATGAAGGCTTGACAGTAACGAGTTATTATATTGATTTGGATGGAGATGGTTTTGGTAGCGCAATGAATACGGGTACAGTGCAGTTGGATACTTGCTTGATATTAGCTCCCGAAGGCTATGCGCCAAACAATTATGATTGTAACGACAATGACCCCAACATACATCCCGATGCTCCCGAAGTTTGTGATGGTATTGACAATAATTGTAGTGGTTCGATTAATGACGGGATAGCACGTTTTGTTTATTATTTTGACAATGATAATGACGGTTTCGGCGATTTTAGTGTTGCCTTAGATACTTGTACTACGAGTCCACCTGATGACTTTGTCAATAATGAGTTAGACTGCAATGACGAAGACGCAAATATAAATCCTAATGCTTCCGAAATTTGTGATGCCCTTGATAATGATTGTAATGGTAGAGCGGATGACGGTTTGCCTAAAAATAGGTATTATCTGGACTCAGACGGCGATTCGTATGGTGACCTCAATGCCTCTGTGGATACCTGTATGACGACACCGCCGTTTGGTTATGTCTTGGACAATACAGACTGTGATGATAGTCGAAGTACAAGCTATCCTAATGCCACCGAAACACCTGATAACAATATTGACGAAGATTGTTCGGGGAGAGATTTGTATGAACAGACTAAGATTTTTCCGAACCCGGCAAATGCTGATATATTGATTCATCATAATTTTCAGGGTGTTGCATCGGTTCAGGTTTTTACGGCTATGGGGCAGTTGGTACGAAATTTTAATCTCGCCTTTTTATATAATGAAGCAACCTTCAATGTTAGCACGCTTCCTAATGGCGTATATTTTTTAAGATTTTATGACCTTGAAACAGGCGATAAATTATTTGTAGAAAAATTGATGATATATAAATAAACCAATATCAGATATTGAGGTTTTTTAATTTTAAATTAAAAAGTGATTTGAGATAGCTCTCAAATCACTTTTTTATTTTTCTTAAAGAGGTATAAATTCAATTCATTTGAATAGAAATACTATTTCAGGACAGGACATATATTGTGAATGAAAAAGGAAGGGTATGGCACAAAAAAAAGAGTTTAATGACTCTAAAAGGCTAAAAAAGAATCACTAAACTCTGGAGGAAACATCATCTTTATACAAGTAAGAAACTCAGCAGAGAAACATTGTATGCCTCAAAAGTCCGCTTTTTTTCTCTGCTTAACAACGCATATATCAATTTATTTTTGACGGATTTTTCAACCCTAAAAAATAGCAATCGACTTATAATCAACTATTTAATTCATAAAAACTAACAAAAAATTGACTCACTTACAAAGCTAACAACTTCAGTAAATGAAACTAAAATGCTTCTTAGTAAAGAGAAATAAATAACTCAGACCAAGTTACTGTATCTTTTTCCGTTATGCTTCATCATTTTCTCGTTGCGTAGCCCAGCTATGCGCCTCAAAAATGATTTTGCCTAACAAAAAAATATTTCGCATCTTGGTCTAATTTATTTATTTCTCTTTACTTATTTGTATCTTCGTCTCATTCTAATTTAAATCTCGACACCATATTATCCAACGACTTAACAGCCCTATACCTATTTTTCAATGGTAAAATGGAATACAGTTCCTTCTCCTTTCTTCGATTGAAGAGAAATTTCACCTCCATGCTGCTCAACTATTTTTTTGCAGGGCGACAAGCCGATGCCTGTACCATCATATTCTTCTGGCTCAAAGCGATTTGGGTGGAGTATTTCAAGTCATATATCCCCTACCAAACTGATTAATTTGAGTGTGTAAAACATTAACTTGACGAATACTAAGTTAAATTATATTTTGGATAATTTTCAGCAATTTCTCATGTGAAGAATTAAAAGCGTCGTTAGACACGAAAGCATTTGATAGCCCCAACTTTTAAGTGAGAGTTATCTCCTTTTTTTGAGTGCCGTAGGTACGATCCATCAGCATTATTTACAATGTATCGTGCCTACGGCACTCGAAAGGGTGTTTTCTCTATCCCCGATTTGAAAATCGGGGCTACTAAACCGGTCATGCCTAACGGTATTATTTCAAATGAGAAATTGCTGGATAATTTTAGATATTTTTGTAGTTTGATGTAAGCACCTAAAATTTACCCCACCCAAATCACTTTGAACCTTTAAAATTTTCTTCTTACAAACCTTTATAAAGGCTATTTTTCAAAAAAAAACTAAAATATTGCTATATTGGGTCTGTTTTTTATAATTGTTATTTCTCCGTACCCAAAACTATTAACCAAAAATAGTGAATGAAAAAAAAATCCGATGACCTCTTTCAATTAATCAAATCACTCACCCGAAATGAAAAACGACACTTCAGGCTTGGTAAAAGACAAGAAGGAGACGCTATCTATATGCGCTTATTTGATGTAATAGACGATATGGACGGTGACGGATATGATGAAGAAATCATCTATGGGAAATTCGCTGGAGCGCAATTTTTAAATCAATTGCACTCCACCAAAAATCATTTATATCATCTTATTTTAAAAAATCTTCGCAACTTCCATGAAGATAAGTTTGTGGAGAGTCAACTATTTAATTTACTTTCAGAAGCCGCTATCTTGCAAGAACGCGGTTTATACAAATTAAGTGAAAAGCAATTAAGAAGAGCCTTGAAAATAGCCATCGAATATGACAAACAACTTGTTATACTTGAAGTCTTGCGCCGACAATTGAGCAACCTCATAGAAACAGGCGTAAAAGACGTAGATTCAAAATTTAAAATACATTTTGAACTGATTGACAATACCTTAAACAATATTCGTTTAGAGTACATTTATACCAAATTTCATTATAGTTTACACATTCCACTTCGTCATGGTATGCGTCGAAACCCCGAATTAGACCAAAAAATAGCATGGATCACAAAGCATGAACTTTTCAATTCCTCAGAACAAAATCAAGCGACTTTTGAGGCACGATACTATTTCCTCAATACACATGTTGCCCACCACTACTTGAGGCATAAAATGAAAAAAGCAGCAGGTGTATTGAAACAAATGATTGAACATTGGAAAGCACATCCGCAAATGATAAAAATCAAGCCGCGCTTGTATCTCATCCAATTGAGTAATTATCTTGACTGCCAAATCAGTTCTGGTGTATATGATGATGTCGAGGAAATTCTTGAGGAAATTACCTCCTTCAAATTAAATTCCTTCAATGACCAAGCCGAGCGTTTTCAAAACGAAAAAAATCACCGATTGCGCTATTACATCAATACGCGACAATATGGCAAAGCAGAGGTTTTGCTCCCCGAAATTAAGAAAGGGCTTGAAACCTACGGGACAAAAATCAATGAAGCCAGACTTGTGACTATTTATTATAATGTTTTGGTCTTGAATTTTGTCTTAGAAAAACATGGAGAATGTATCGAATGGATTAATTTGATTCTTAATAATGATAGAACAAGTCCTAAAAAAATCGTCAAGCAAGCTGCCAGAATCGTAGAGCTTGCAGTGCATTATGAAATGGACAACAAACGAGTCCTGACGAATCTTTTTGAATCGACCTACAAAAAACTCCAACGAAGTGGCACACTCATGGAGTTTGAGAAAAAAGTATTGAAACAATTTAAAAAGCTGGTAAAAGCAACAGAGAAAAAAGAAGAAAACAAACTCCTCAGCGAGTTTATAAATGAACTCGAGCCTATATATAATAACCGACCGCTTCCGGCAGGTTGTGCCGAAATTTACCTATGGGCAAAAAGCAAACTTGATGCTAAACCTTTACGGGATTTGATATAATGACGTGTTGGAGTGTTGACGTGTTGACGTATTGACATATTGACGTGGTTTTTCGCTTTGCGAAAATCTGTATGTTAATATGTCAGAGATCCAACACTTCAACACTCCAACACGTCAACACTCCAACACATGAAAATACTCTTTGTTTGTGTAGAAAATTCTAATCGCAGTCAAATGGCGGAAGCCTTCGCGCATATACACACGCCTCAACATGTAGAGGCATATAGTGCGGGTTCGCGTCCGTCAGGAAAGGTCAATCCGAAAGCCATCAAAGCGATGAGTAAGATTGATTATGACATGGCTGCTCATCGGTCTAAATCATTGGATGAGATACCGGAAGGACCTTATGAATATGTCATTTCGATGGGCTGCGGTGAGGACTGTCCGCATATACCAGCAAAGGTGCGAGAAGATTGGCTTATTCCTGACCCGAAACATTTATCCGAAAAAGAATTTGGCATTATAAGAGATTATATTGGTATAAAAGTTAGGGAGTTATTGCAGAAACTGGTTTAAGTGAAAGAACTTAAATAAGTTGAACCACTAAGGGCACGAAGAACACGAAAACTTAATGAATATGAAAGCAAACCAAGTTTAACTAAAAATTTCATTACCAGTACTTTATGAAGGTCTTAGCTTCCTCTTCGATAGTTTGATTTTCGTGTTCTTTGTGTGCTTAGTGATTCATTTTATTTTTACTTTTTTACTAAATATAATTTTTTATAAAATGTATAAAACGCAAAAAGGTCATTCTCAAGAATGACCTTTATATATTTTCGGTTCTTTGACAATTTTTGCAAATACATCTTGTCTGCCCTCACCTTAATCGTAGGGACACGGCATGCCGTATCCCTACGATTAAGGTGAGGGTCAGTCGTCATATTTTTTTTCAAATTACCGCTTTTACACGATACCTTTTTTACCCAACCAACGCTCGGCATCCAGAGCAGCCATGCAGCCCGTACCGGCAGCAGTGACTGCCTGACGATACACATGGTCTTGTGCATCACCACTTGCAAATACACCCTCAATATTGGTCTTAGAGCTATCTGCTTTCGTGATAATGTAGCCCGTTTCGTCGGTATCTAACCAGTCTTTGAAAATATCGGTATTGGGTTTATGACCGATGGCAACGAAGAAACCAGTTAAAGGAATTTCGGTTTTTTCACCCGTTTTATTATTGAAAACACGGACGGCTTCGACTTCTTTTTCTCCAAGTATATCTTCCGTTTCGGTATTCCAATAGACCCTAATATTTTCTCTGTTTTTGACGCGCTGCTGCATTATTTTGGAAGCTCGCATCTCGTCTCTACGCACAAACATGTGTACGGTAGGACAAAGATTGGACAAGTACAACGCCTCTTCAGCAGCCGTATCACCCGCGCCTACTACGGCAACTTCTTTTCCTTTGTAGAAAAAACCGTCGCAGACCGCGCAGGCAGATACGCCACCGCCAGATTCGGCGAGTCTTTTTTCATTTTCCAAGCCCAGCCACTTCGCGCTTGCGCCTGTCGCTATCACGACAGTATGCGTATGTATTTCTTCTCCGCTTTCTGTCCAGACTTTGTGTGGCGACCCCGAAAAATCAACTTTCGTAATCATTTCATAGCGAACATCCGTACCAAAACGCTCAGCTTGCGCTTTAAAATCTTCCATCATTTGCGGTCCTTGTACACCGTCTTTGTAACCCGGATAATTTTCTACATCGGTAGTAATCATCAGTTGTCCGCCCGGCTCAGGACCGGTATAAAGGACAGGTTTGAGATTGGCGCGTGAGGCATATACCGCAGCAGTGTATCCGGCAGGACCGGAACCTATAATCAGGCAATTAATAACTTCTTTTGACATGCTTTTTAAATTTTAAGATGCAAAAATACGGGATTCTTTTCGGATTATATCTTATTTAACTTAACTTTTACATTCTCTATAATGGGAACACGGATTTGGCAGATTAGGGATGAAAAAACAATAAACACTACATCTTGACTTGTTCTTTTTCCTTTATACTTCACCAAATTCTCCTTAAATAACCCGTTATTCGCGTCAAATTTGGCTCGTGTAAAGAAAAAATAACGGCGTGAAGATGTAGCGTTTATTATCTTTTCATCCCTTACAGGGATATACGCAGTTTTTTCGTAACAATTTTCAATTAATTTGAAATTAATTTTATATATCAAATTTAGGGTTAAATTTTTACACTCAAAATCAACGTAGTAAAGAGCATACAATTGTCTAATTGTCAGTGTATTAGTTTTCTTTTATAGTAATTACTCAGGTACTCTAAAAACCGTCATTAATAACTGATAATCAATTTTTTATAACGAAAATTGAAATTATTTTTATTTTTTAAATAAGTTTATAAAAAATAATTATAGTACTGATTTACAATTATTTAAATAAATAATTCAGGGTGAACGTAAGAAAAATTCTATAATGTGTATTTTTGAAATTAGAGCATAAGTGTGAGTCGGCGGACATTTTCAAAATGTCAGGCGACAACGTTAGTCATATCCTGAATATTATATTTTTACAAAGTTTGAAAAATACTAATTTATTAAAAAAATAAAACTTAAAACACAAATGTTCTCGCCTGACATTTCAAAAATGTCCGTCGAGTAAGTCTCCTGAAAAATTAAAAATCAATCAATTACGCATAACTAAAATTTTCTTACGTTTACCCTATAAATAATTAATATTTTAAATTTATAATTTATAGAAAGTAATATTTTGTTAATTATTGATAATCAGATTATTTGACCACCTGAGTAGTTACGCAACTTTTTCTACCAAAGATAACTTAAACCTCTATTACATTTTAGATTGATGAGCAATTACCCCTATTCTCACCCCAACAAAAATTCCAAATCCTCCCGTTCAAACTTCAGCTTATCGTGATTCTCAATAATATCTTCGGCGAGTTTGGTTTTGCGTTGTTGGAGTTTAAGGATTTTCTCTTCGATGCTGTCTTTTGTGATGAATTTCATGGCGATGACATTGCGTGTCTGTCCGATGCGGTGGGCGCGGGCGATGGCTTGTTGTTCGGCGGCGGGATTCCACCAGGGGTCAGCGATAAATACATAATCGGCTTGCGTCAGGTTGAGTCCTGTACCGCCTGCTTTTAAGGAGATGAGGAAAAAATGAATGTCTTTTTGTTGTTTGAATTGCTTAATTTGTGCTTCGCGTTTATCGGAAGTCATATCGCCTGTCAGTATGGCGTATCCCCACTTCTTTTTCTCAAATTCAGCTTGAAACATATTTAAATAACTCACAAACTGCGAAAAGATTAGCACCTTATGCCCGCCCTTTTTGATGACATCCAGATTGTGCATAATATCATTAAACTTACCCGAATCTTTCGTATAATCTTCAAGATATAAGCCCGGATGATTCGCAATTTGGCGCAAGCGCAACAGCGTTTTCAGCACCATCATATTAAATTTTGTATTGCCTTGTTCAATATTTTCCAAAATGAAATTTCGGGCAGATGATTTTTCTGTTTCGTAAGCTTTTTTCTGTGGGGCGGTCATTTCGCTATAAAATATTTTCTGCGTCAATTCTGGCAAATCCTTCGCCACCGATTCCTTCGTCCGACGCAACAAATACGGCGCAATCAAGCGCTTCAATTGCTCCTGTTTTTCTTCGTTTTGTGCCTTTTCTATGGGTCGTAAAAATTCTTTTTTAAAGAAAGGAAAAGTCCCCAGTAATTCGGGATTGATAAACTGCATCTGCGACCACAAATCCGACAGCGAATTTTCAATCGGCGTACCACTCAAGGAGATTTTATGGTTCGCCTCCAACTCGCTCACTGCACCAAATATCTTCGATTCTCGGTTCTTAATTTGCTGGCTTTCATCGAGTACAATATATTCAAAATTAATATTTTTTAACATCTCTACATCCTTCAAGGCAGTATGATAGGTCGTCAGCACCACATCAAAACCCGTCAATTTTGCAGACGATTTGTAACGTTTTGTGCCAACATGTCCGTACACCGTCAGGCTTGGCGCAAACTGATTGATTTCGCTTTTCCAGTTGAATACGAGCGAGGCAGGGAGGATAATCAGCGCATTGAGCGGCGTAGTTGATTCAGCATCGGGAAGGGCATCAAAAAGTGTGGCTTGAATGGCTTTTTTGATGGATTTTCTGGGTTTTTTTTGCTTGGCTTTTTCGGATTTTGCATAAAGCAAAACGGCTATCGTTTGCAGCGTTTTACCCAAACCCATATCATCAGCAAGGCAAGCACCCAAGCCGTTTTTGTATAGATGAATGAGCCATTTTACGCCTTCCAATTGATAAGGACGAAGCGTAGCTTTGAGTGTATCGGGTTGTTGGTAACGGATGCGTTTGTAGTTGCCAGAAAGGGCAGTTTTTGACTTTCGGTCTTGCTGTTCGAGGTCGAGATTTTTGAGGACAGAAAAGCGGCTCTTCATCACGCGGACACCTTCGCCTTCAAGTTCGCCCATACGAAAAATCTCTTCATATTGTGCCATCCATTCTTCGGGTATCAAGAAAAAACGCCCGTCGGGAAGCGGGTAAAAGCGATTGCCCGAACCAATGTAAGGCGCGAGTTTGATGAATGGAAAACTAAATTCTCCGACCACCACATCGCCATACAAATCAAACCAATCGCGTTCTTTTTTTAAGTTCAATTCTACGCGCGGCACATATAATGCAATTTGATTTTTGCCTATCATCGGGTCAACGACCTTGAAACCAAGTCGTTGAAAATCAAGCGTTTTTTCGACCAACCATTGGGTGATTTTATCCGAATTAATCTCGCCTTCAATGTCTGTTGGTACGAATAATCCATATTGTCTTTCCAAAGAAAGGCTGGGCAATTTATTAAGAAAATTTTGCTCGACTTGGGTGTCGCGACGATGCTGGTAGATGACAATATTATCATCTTTATCAAACTCAAGACGAGTTTTCTGTTGGGTGCTTTCCGTAAAAACAAATCGCAACTTGTCATATACAAAGGTGATGGTCAGACCGTAGGTCTTTTCCATAATGTTTTCCGAAAAAGTTACTTCACAAACTGATAGTTTATCATTTGTATTGACCTCAAATCCTTCTGCCTCAATGTCTGCTTTCGCTGCTACCCGTAAGATAAACTTCTGAAAATACTCCTTCACATAATGTTCGGGGATACGGACTTCGTCTTTTTTGATAAAGGGTTTGACCATATTGCCATTGATGGCAGAAAGGTTGTGTAATACGCGGTCAGCGACAATCCATGCCGGCTTATTAGCAAGTACGGTAATGTCGCGCTGTTGGACACGCCAAGGAGTACGATTGCTGAAAAAACTTAATTTGTAAGACACGCCTGTGTCTGTGCGTTTGAAAAATAATTTGGGTTTAAGCGCGTATTCCGCCGCTTTTATTTGCTTAGAAGGAATGTAATCTTTGCGACTCGTTTCGAGCGATAGCAGAAGTTTGTGTTGGTATATAATTTGTAAAAATTCGTCGAGTTTTCGGTGGATGTATTTTATAATATTTGTCTTAACTTCCTTGTTTTCAAGGAGTTTTGTGATGGCTTTCCTGCGTTTTCCTTTGGTGTTGTACTTGTCTTCAATTTCTTTTATTTGTAATGTATCAATGATGTCAAAAAGTGCCTTGCGCTCCTCCGTCAACTCCAAGCCGTAGTCTTCTACCGTCTGTGCATGTACCTTATGCGCTACGTAGGTCATCATGCCTTTTTCATTGCAATTGACAACATAAGCAGAAGGCAAATAGCCCAATTCTTCGTACTCGGTCAGGTCGTAAATGATGTTGTAGTTGCTCAATGTATGTATTCCTCTGTTTTTTTAATTCAATCAAAGAGCAAATATAACACTATGTTATGAAGTCTTATATTTTTAAGGCTATATTTTGGAATACTCTCTTTGTAATAGGGTTAGCTACTATTGATAACTGACATTCACGAGTTGTAACTTACATTCACGAGTTCCAAAAAACTATTTTTTTAATTAATTTTTTACCCGAAAATCAGAGAAAAAAATGGCTTTTTGGGCATTGAAATATTATTTAACGAATTAACCAAATATTATTTGAGCGAATTTCGAGTAAAGAGCGAATAAAGAACTTTTAAAAACGAGTAAGTTCTGTTTTTTTGTAAATTCTCATAATACTCTGACAATCAGTGTCTTATGACGTGTTTTAAATGAAAAGTAGTGCTACAACTAACTGATTATCAATCATTTAATATTAACTACAATATATGAAGAATTTATTAATTAAAAAAATCAGTTCTTCCAACTCGTGAATGTCAGAAACAAAGTTAGTTGAATAAACTACACATCCGCTTCAAAAGACGCATTTAAATCTAAAAAGTAACAAGAATTGACTCGCTTATGCTGTTTTTTGTACATTTGCGAGAATGTATATCTTGATATAATAGA
>Ga0209186_1001910_pt1 | contig 15085 bp, 23 predicted proteins | sample SidtaG_FD_187426 | JGI IMG/M metagenome (GOLD analysis project Ga0209186, IMG submission 187426) | Marine algal microbial communities from Sidmouth, United Kingdom - Sidmouth_Male2 metaG (SPAdes) (version 2) | ecosystem: Host-associated > Algae > Red algae > Unclassified | place: Sidmouth...
ACACCCCACCCACCCCACCGACCCCACCCTACCCACAACTACCCCACACCAACCTACCGTTCCCCGCCCCTCACGCACCCCACGCACGCAACCCAACCCACACCCACCCTCCCCTTACGCACCCCACGCACCCCAGTGAGCAGCTTGTCGTAATTTGTTTTCTGTCGTCATTCGTCTGAAAAAGCATCAATTGTTGGGTGCATAAATCTGTCATGGGGGCTGGAATGCCGACCGATCTGCACTTCATGTGCACGCCGTGTCATGAAATCCATAAATACGTGTGAACACTGGCCCACTGCCTGGAATCGGGGGTGAACACTGACACTGTTAAACGATCAGCAATCCGGCGTGGTCGTCTGCGGACAGAAAGTAGCCTACAACCGTCTGTAAGAGAGTAGATAATGCCACGCCTTACAACCCCTAAACTAATGGGCAGGTCGAACTGTTAAATAAAACTTTTGTTAAACAACTACGACACTACGTAAGTGACCACGTAGGTACGTGGTCCAGGTACTTAAGCCCAGTGGTTACAGCATTTAACTCCCAAGTCCATGAGAGTACCGGGCAAGTCCGATTCGCAGTGGTAATTCCACGACGGCTTGCTCCCGTGGCGATCGAACGACTTACAGAGGGCACGGAAACCGCGTAAACAGTAATCTCCGGGCGGGCAAAGGAGAGCTTCCTCCAGCGACTCGACGCCCTGATACCTCTAGTACGGGATACCATGGAGAAGGCCCAAGCCCGGTACAAAGCGGCCTTCGACAAGCGCGTACAGGCCAGGCGCGAGGCCCTACAAGTTGGAGACTGGGTGTTCCTTAAGTCACACGAAAACCAGGCGGGTGAACTCGTCTTCAAGACTCTCGGACCATACCAGGTCCTGAAGACAGACGTGCGTCGGCTCACCATCGAGAGTGACGATGGTATACGCACAATAAACGGGAACCATGCCACCTGGGGCCCGGAACCACGAGAAGGTGACCCTGCCTGGGCGCGGGCCCTGGTCGCGTGGCAGGTCCCCTCCCTTCCCTCATCGGCTAGGAAACCGAATGAGGCTGTCTTCGACCACCTTGTCAGACAGGGTTACGTTGAACATGAGCGACTCATGCTCAGGGTACTCTGGTTCGGGTATGGACCCCGGGAGGACTCCTAGCACGATGTGGAGAAACTCCCGGCTGAAAAGGCTCGCCAACACTGCATTCAAGACCGAATCACTGTACGACAAAGGGTATCAAACAACTAACCTCTAGTACAGGGTACCCCAACACACACCCGACCGAGGGAACAACCCACCCCCCAACTCCGGGGCTCTCCACGCAAGAACAAACAACGGGCCGTCCCCTCTTTACTAGAGGGGATCGGCGAACCCAACTAGGGACAGACCAGGGGGGGCGGGGCCAACCAGACCGACGTTCCCCCCCTTCCCGCACGTACACGGGCCGCTAACCGCGACGGCGGGATGTCGTCACGGGCATACCCCCCGTAATGGTCACGGACAGGAGGGTCGCACGGGTACTCATGTGCCGGCCCCCGGCGTGTGGGGACCGATCCCAATGTCGATCAGGGAGCCCTACTCGGCCCCACCACCGCTGAAGAGTACCCCCCGGCGTAGGGGGCGTGTCCCGCCGCCGAGGTGCCCCCTGCGGAGTAGGAGTAGCCGCCCCCGTAGCAGGTTGAGGGGGCTGCGGCGGGCTCCCCGGCATACGGGGCTCGAGTGGAGCCCCCGCCGGGCGCGGTCACCGCGGACCGCGGCGCCACCCGCTGGTCGTGTCCCTCCAACGTAGAGGCCATCTGGTACGCGATGGCATCGGGCGTGGTGTCCACCAAGAACTGCTCGGCCACCGCCGAGAGGGGCGACGGGGATCCCCGTAGTACGGTCCCGGAGCTCCGGGTGACCCAAGCCAGGGCGTCCACCAGGGAGGTGACTATAGCCTCCCCGTGGGCGGCCCGAAGCGTCCCCGCCGCACTGGGGTAGGTCTTCGCCAAGGCTCGTGCACACTGGGGGGAGACATACCCCCAGCTGAGGCTCTGCCCCGCCACCAGGGCCGGGTAGTACGGCACCCCGGGCGGGGCAAACGTCGGACGGGCCGCCAGGCCCACGTGGGACGGCCCCGCCCGGATGGTCCTCCGGACGGCGCCCTTATGAGCAGGGGGGCGCCCGGCCGCGCCACGGGTACGCTTGCGCTGTTGCGGAGATACTGCCCCCGTGGCGCCCCATCCCGACTCGGGAGGCGCCGAAGTCGCCGTCCCACCCGCAGCGTAGGGGTAGGACGTGTCGCCCAGGCCCTCAGGGATGCCAATACGACCATCCACAAGGCGTTTGTCACAGTGCACAAACTCTCGGGCCGCCTCTTCGTCCTCCACGCCAACTCGGCGAGCCAGGTACGGACCCGCAGCCGCCCAGTCTAGCGACTGGTGGAGTTCCACCAACTCGCTGAGGTACGCGTGTGCCTCCGGGTCCGGCCCCTCCGCCAAGTTGGTGAGGTGCAGCCCTGCGAGGCGGTTGACTAACCCGGCGGGCAGGTGCCACAGGTACCCCTTAGTCCGGGCGGAAGCATACCACACCCTCGCCACCTCCAGCGCCCACTGGGTCGCTATGATGGCCGCCGCCGGGGTGGTCGCCCCCTGACGAAGCGCCGTGCCGAAGTAGGCCACGACGCGGAGCACCGCCGCGGTCAACCCGTGGGGTACCTCCAATGCCAACCACCACGTCGGCGTCGGGACGTAGCAGTCCCTCCGCGCCGAGACGTGTATCTGGGTGCTCTCGACTAGAGCAGATCTCTCCAGAATTCTTTACGCCTCCAGCAGACGGCGCTCAGTGCGGGCATCCTGGTGGTGGAAGTGAGGGTCCCTCTAGCCCAAGTACGGGGGGGAGCAGCACGCCCATTCCCACGCGAAGACGGGCGGGATGTCATCCGCCGTCGCCCCGTGCATCACGTTAGACAGGCGCAAGGCCACGCGCTCCACCCACGGCGCGTCCGCGGCCTCTAGTAAGGCGGGGAGGTCCGTCGTCACCCCAGCAGGTACTTTGTACTGCACAGGGTGACGCGTCAGCCACCGCTGCCATGCCGGGCCCTGCTTCGGCACCGGGATGGCCTCGTACAGGGCCCGCAGGCGACACTCCCCCAAATGAGTAGGGGCGTGCGGGGGCGTCCACTGGAGTAGCGCCCCGGACTCCGCCCCCTCGGGCACGGCCTCCTCCACTGCCGGGGGGCGCACCCGGAGCGATTCCGGAGGGGCGGAGTTTTGCTCCATTCGGTCCTCCCCCCCAGCGGCCGGTGTCACTGCGGCCGCCGCCGCCGCCGCCGGTGGAGTCCCTGGCCGGCTACTCGGCAACGGCACTCGAACGGCCGCCATGGTGTGGACCGCCGCGTCCTCGTCGGCCGACCACCCCGCCGCACGTGACGCGCGGGACGCCGTCGCCAACCCCGCCGTTGACTTGGACCGACGCGGGGCAGGTAGGTTGCCTGACTCCCCGCCGTCGAGGACTCCCGGCTCGGGGGCGCGCCACCAGCCGGGAGTGACCGACGGACCGCCTTCCCGCGGGCTGTGGCCGAGGCCGCGACACATGACTTGGTGGCGGCCGTCGGCGTAGCCGGCGCCGACGGGGCCTCCCCGCCCGCCCGGGGGGTGGCCGCCGTCGAGCCCCTTGAATTGGCGGCGCCCGTACTGGCGGGTGCCCCGCTGGTCCGAGCGGTAGCCGTCGCCGGGCCGCCCTACTTGGCCGCGCCCGTCGTTGGCGCCCCGCCGCTGGTGCGGACCCCCGCCGCCGCGGGGCGGCGATCCGACCGGGCCGGCGTCCCGCCCAACGCCGGCGCGACGCGACACGCACTCGAGGCCGCCGTCTCCTCCTGGCGCCCGACGCGCTCCGCACTCGGGGTCGTCATCTCCTCCGGCGGTGTCGCTCCCGACGACCTCGAGGATGTCATGGCCCCCGCGTCCGAGTAGTGACGCAGTGTGGACAGGGGGAATAGGTGAGGGGGGGGTGATGGTCTTAACTCGGGGGACGGAGGGGGTATGGTGGCGGCCGGTAGTGGGTGGCCGCCCTGTCCAGACCCCCGTCGCCTCCAAGTGCCCCGTTCTTATGGGCCCCTGTACACTGCCAGGGGCACCCCGTCGCCAACCGCGGCGTCGCCCGCCCCCGCCCCCGGGTGCGCCCCACCAGCGGGGCGCGCGCGACGGCCGCCCCGGCGGGGCGCGCCACACCCGGCGCCCCTCCCCACGGCTTGTGTGGCCCACCCCAGCCACACAGCGCCCCTGACACGCCCCCGTGTCCTTCACGCGGGAGCGGCGCATGCCCCGTTGGCCCCGGCGGAACCCCCACGACCCGGGGCGTCCGCCACCGGCTCTGAACGGGACAGCACCCGGGCCCCATACTGGGGGGGATCCCGGTTAGTCCTCCTGGCCCGCCCGTCAGCCTCGGGCCGGCCCCCGTGGCCCTGGGTCGCCGGGACGGCGACCTCCTTAGAACAGGGAACTGTGGCGGTCGAACAACCATCCTCCACACTCGGGTAACCAGCTGCCCCCCAGTCAAGAGCGGACACGTGGATTCGCGGCCTGGGCGGTCGGATCCGGTCTGGCCGACACGGCCCCGGGCTCTCGCGAGGGTAATGTGTCCTTTTAAAGCATAATTCGAGTCGTTCCGGTGGCGATCCACTTGTGACCACCTCGTGGCTCACCAACCACGACCGCGATCTCGAAACTTCCTTGGGACCAGGAAATCCCAAGACAGGCCCCCAGTTAAGGGCCAAATTTTGTGTAAATCCAACTTGTAACAATGACCAGCATTGCACCACGCGCCCGACACGGGGGCGTCGCGAGGGTGTCAAGTAGCACCCTTCTCCCGCCTCAACTCAAGACGGTGTTCGAAGCTTCGACCGGCCTTTGCTGAGACTGGCCCCATGGGCTCTGAGGGGAGGGTTCCTGAGGGTCCTCTGCGGGTGTCTGAGGGGGTCCTTTCTGAGGGTTGGCGGGGGACGGACGGGGTGTGGAGGAGATAAGACGGCGAGGCGTGAGTGTTGCCTCGAGGCCTTCGACGCGGACAAGTGAACTTCCGGTCACACAACTCGTGTTTGCCGCTCGGGTCGTCTTCCCCCGGTCGAGGCCGTGCGTGTGTGCTATTCAGGGTTTCCTTCCGGGGCGGGTATTCCCTGACAGGACTACCCGGCGAAACGAATCGGCTCGCCTTCCCCCCGACTGGGTGGCGTTTTCTGGGCGTGTTCTCACAGAAAAAGCATTCTCATTTGGAAGTGAACTGGCTCTTTCCTCGCACTTCATAGCTAGTGGTGTGTCAATAAAGTGAGCATTGTAGGATGTGAGTGATCATTTCGTATGTCACTATTTTTGAGCCACTGGGCAACAGTGCAGTCACGACAAATTCTGTGAAGTCTATTTTATGGACCAGGCACTGCCCTCGATTGTCATGTCTGGGGCGGGCGCTGGGGACCCCTGGAGGTACCGCCGCCGATGATGTGATGCTCGGCAGGCGCTTGGTGGTGGCACTGGCTACCGTATAAGTCTTTTCGTGTGCGGATTTGTGGTGCTCGTGGCCGGTGGTGGGGGAGAAACGTGTTGTGGATCCATCCCTCACAGCCGACGAGGTGTAACCCCGTCCGAAAACCCAGCACAGGATGCGGAACGCCACGCCAGAGTCACACCACGAACGCCGGGATCTCTGGGCGCGAAGCGCACCAAAACGTCGGAAGTAACGCAAACGCAACGATGAATTATTTGAACACGCACGATGACCCCAAAGCACACACTCATATACCCTCAGATACAAGACGCAGGTCGTGCACAATCCCGACCCCCTGGCGCTACCATGGGGGGACCGGTACCCAACGGGCCACGGTCTCAGGCCCGGGCCTCCAGTGGCCCCTGCCCAGCATCCCTGACAGCCCTTCCAATGGAAGGGGACCCCCGCCCGTCTCGGGCGGAAGCAGGAAAGGCACGAAGAGTTCCTAGATTTCAGGATTTACCAAAACCAATACCTCGGGACTTATCCGAAGATTTTTCAATTTTCCCGGATAGAATTCCGTTGGGATTTCATCCCTGGTCGAGATCATATCTCGGTCCGGCTTACGCTCGGATTGCGGAAGCTTCCACAAGCTTCCCGGTCCGCCCAGAGGGCCCGAATTAGGGAACACGTGTGTCTCCCTTGTGTGTGTCAGACCCCTCCAGGAGGGCCCGATCGGGTGTTCCCCGCCTCACGCCGCTCTAGAGGGGTCGCTTCATGTGTGGCCCTGGGGCTCCCTGGACACCCGCCCAAGGGGGCTGTCCCCCGCTACCCCGCTAGGGGGGTGTTACGTGACTGGTCACGACCCGTCCCCGGCTCATGCCGGGGGGTCGTGTCACCCCTGACAGGGGGTTTCCCTCACATATCCCCCACCTCAGGGCCCGCGTCTCGCGGGACCGGGGGCGGTGTTTCGCCACCCCCTCCCTAGGCCAGGGGGAGACCCTTCCCTGTGGCTCCCTGACAGCGTGCCCCTGGGGGCTCGCTCCTGGGCGCCATACGGCGGGGGACAGACGGGTTCACCGAGCCGGGGAACCCTCGGGTCAGTCCCAAAAGGCGGTCACTGCTAGCGGTGACTGGGGGTCTCGAGTCTCCTGGTCGGTACCCTTGTCGTCACCGGGAGGACGACGCCGTCGGGCGCGACAGGGTTTTTCCCGCGTCCCGCGTTGTCCGTGGGCCCCATTTTGGGGTGGGGCATCATTTTCTTCCCGGTCCCCGGCCTCTCGAGGCAGGATGGCGTCTTCTGCGGCTCCCGACGAGCCGGCCGCCATGGCGGTCGATCGTGAGGCTGGGGGCGCGGGCGCCCTTTTGGGCCACGAGGAGGACATTGACGACGACGTCCTAGCCAACCTCCCGTCGGCCTCGTGGCCGACCCCCGCCGTCGTCGACGACAAGTATGGGCGTTACCCCTGGACCCCCCTAGGGGGGTCGATAGTCGAACAGAGCTTTGACGCTGTCGACAGCCGTCGTATGACGTCTATCTGGACGACCATCCGGGGGATGTGCGACACCCTTCACGCCGTCCCCGAGGGGACGGTGACGGACTTTCCTTTCCTCCGTAGTCGGGAGGATTGGCGCGTGTGCCAAGTGCTTCGGCACTTGGCGGTCCGTGAGATCCCCCTCGAGCTGGGGGACAAGCCCCTCTTCTCCTGGGAGTACTACCCGGGGTCTCGTCCTAAGTAGGGGGAGTTGGACCGCGGCATTTACGTGCCGGGTGCGCTGGGGGAGTAGACGGTTCGTACCTTCCTCCGCCTTCTTACGCTGTATGAACAGCGTGAGGTGCGCAACGTACCTGTGGTACGTCGCAAGGCCCTGTATCCGACCACACCAGTGTGGTGGGAGCACGTTGAAGTGCCCCGCGGTATGGCCGCGCGGGTGCCCCAGATGGTGGCACTCCAGAGGAGCCGGCTCATGGGGGAGCCCTTTGGGGGTCCCTATAATCTGACGTTGGCGGCCCTGTGGGCCGTCGAGGTGGCGGACGTCTTCCAAGGAAGCATTCGTCACTATGGGCACCTCTGGCGTTTTCCATTGGCTATTCGGTCGGCTCCTGCTGACCTGAAGCCCGAGCGCTTGTGCTCGGCCGACCCGTCGGCCCGACCTCTTCTTGAGGCCGGGCTGACGCTCCTCCGACTCATCGAGGAGCGGGCGCCGCCGCACTGGCTCCAGTGGCTAGGGGGACACCGAGGGGTCTTCCGTTGCGCCAAGGTACTGGATGACGAGGGGACCGTGGTCCTCGAGGAGGGTATGGGGGACGCCCGCCTCCCGTATGGGAGGGACGTACACGCCAGTCTCCGCATCCGACCCTTGGATCGGAACTTGGCGGACGCTGGGTCGGCTAGTGTATGCCTCGTGGTGACTCCAGAGCCCCCGTCGGCCCCGGCCGCCTCGGCTTGCTCCCCTCTCGCCCTGCGGCCTCCCTCTTGCGGCGGGGTGTCACGCCCGGCCTACGTGTCCCGCGTGCCCGGTCGACACGCGCGGACTTGTCGGGTATACCCCCTTGGGGGTAGCAGTGTGACGACTCTCTCTCTTCGGGGACCCCCGAGTCCCCCTCTGGCGCCCCTTCATCTCTTTACTAGGGAGGGGTCGGCCCAGTTGGGTACCCCTTGCCCCGTCAACCCGCCGTATGGTCGAGTTTGGGGCGTTCCCCAGGGGAACTCCCGTCCATCCTCAATGATGGGGTGGACCATACGGTGATTATGGCGTTGAGCCGCACCTTGGTGCGGCTACGCAACGAGGTTGCTGCAATTGTGTCCCGCCCCCCAGGAGAACGGGACGTCGGGCCCCTGTATCAACTTGCCACCGCCGAGACGCTCCGCCGTTTTCTGACGGAGGATTATGGTACCGCCGTGGTGGACACCAATACGGTCGTGACCGGATGGTCACTCCGGCACTTGGCCGCCTCCTCGGCTCCGCCCCGAGGAGCGGCTTTGCCGGCGGCGCCTCGACGTCCGCCGTCTCCTCACCCGCCCCACTATGGGGCGGGCGCCGGTTCTTCCTCTAAAGCCCTGTATGGGGCTGAGACGGGCCCTTCGGAGAACCCGCCGACTTACTCGGGGTCGCATTATTATGTGCCCGAGGAGGACTGTAGCCATGACTATGATCCGGGCTATGGGATCCGTCCGGGGGGTTGGTGACTTGGTCGCCCTAGGGTGACCAGGGGTTCCCTGCGTCCCCCTCTTGCTTTGTGTGTCGCCCGTTGTCGCCCCCCCGTAAGGGGGTGGGCGCCGTTTTTCTTACGATAGACTGGTCTTGGGCCCCGTAGGGCACAAAAGGCTTGGCCTCACTTCTTGTGCCCTTCTCTTTGTCTGTGACTTGAAGTCACAGGGGTCCCTAAGGGCCGTCTTCCGACTTGGTCAGAAAAGAAAACACCTTCTCGCGTCAAGGCGGGAAGCTTGACACGTTTGCGCAAGCAATATTTGGGACTTGCCTCCCTAGGGAGGGAAGAAGCCAATTGCCACGTGGCTTCCTGTTCAGGAAACCCGAACCATTTGACCAAGACTTTCAATTGTCCGTCATGATCCCAACCGTGGTTGAGAAATCGTTTGAAAACGAATTCCGGGCCCTCCTTAATTTGATCGCCCACCTTAAAGAGGGCTTGGGCCCTAAGGGCCCGTGTCCACGTGCCATCTCTCGCCGGTGGTGCGGGGGCACCAGTGACATGGACACTGCTCACAGTACGGAGACCCTTAGGGCTCTCCACCGGAAACCGATGTCCATCGGTTTGTAGCACCATGTAGGGTCGTCGGGTCTTAAACCCAAGCTTCTTTGGAAAACGGGAGTGGGCATCTAGATAGACCCGGTCCCGGCACTGACCGAGTTGTTCTCTTCCTTGGTGCGGGAGTCAAACTCCCGCTTATAAGTGGCCTGGGCTTTGCCAAGCTGCCGGCGAACTGCCGGGATGAGGGCCTCAAGGTCCTCAACATGCTGCTCCGCCGCCGTGGAGGCGTCCTCAGTTTTCTCCTCGGCTTGTCTAAGCCGAGGCATGCACTTCATTTCAATAATCTGGAGCCGTCTCGGGCGCACGAAGGCAAAGGGGATCTCCCCAGTGCTCGCGTGCACCTGCGTGTTATACGCAGTCGTAAGAAGGGACAGATGACTGTCACATTCCTTCTGATGCTCAGAAATATAGCATCGGAGTTGCCGCACCAAGGTGCGGTTTCATCTCTTGACCTGCCCACTGGTCTGGGGGTCGTAGGGAGAGGTATAGTTCGAGGCTATACCCAGCAAACCGGGAATGCCCTGGTAACATACCGAGGAAAACTGAGGTCCGTTGTCCGAAAGGACAGAGTCAGGAATGCCATAGGCAGCCGCCCAAGTTTTAATGAACGCTGACGATACCGTCAGCGCCGTCGCATCCCGTAACGAAATGGCCCGCGTCACCTTGGTAAACCGGTCACACATGACCAGTACATGCTTGTGACCACCCCTACAGGTGGTCAATGGGCCTAGAAGGTCCTTTCCGAGCCCCAAGAAGGGCCCGAGAGCTGGAAACAGCTTCATTGCTGAGGTATGCCTCCTCTCGCAGAGGCGATTCTTCGCGCACGCGGGGCATTGCTCCACGTGCTTGTAGACGTCTACCACCATGGTAGGCCAGTAGACATACCGGCGGAGGGTTTCACACATCCTCCGCGAGCCGGGGTGACCGGACAACACAGATCGTTCTGGATAGCGTAGGAGGCGCTGTTTCAGCGCCTCGAGGACGACCACTTGGGTCTCCCTCCTATATACCGAATGTCGGCATAGGAGCGCGTTCTTCTCCCTAAAGAAGAAGGCTTTCCGACTCCACTTGGGGTCGGGCGGGGAAAGAACGTCCAGTTCTTTTAGTCGTTCTTTACAGAACGCATCCTCGGCTTGGCCGAGGATGATCTTTTTGGGCCGTTAGCGCCCCCAGGGGTGCTTCGGCTGGCGATGCGGCCTCTAGGGCGCCGCTCGCCCGGGTTTCGACGGCCAGGACGGGGATTTCCTCGTCCAAGGGAGTCGCGTCGAGACCCTCTGTGCGCAGACGCGATAACGCGTCCGTGACCTTATGGTCCTTACCCGGCTTATGTCGGATCTCGTAGGTGTACTCCGATAATCGGAGTCGCCAGCGGTTTATCCGCGCGTTCGGGCTCATGTTCGTGAGTACCGATAGTAGGGCCCGGTGATCACACCGGACTAGAAACTCTGCCCCCTCGAGGTATGACCTCAAGTAGGTCACCGCCCAGACGACGCCGAGCGCCTCTATCTCGGTGGCGAAGTAGTTAATCTCCGCAGGGAGAAGAATGCGGCTATAGTAGCCGATGGGGTGATACTCCCCATCGGTTTGTTATTGCTGTAAGCAACAACCCAGCTGTTCATAGCTGGCGTCTACATCTACGATGTAGTGCCCGTCTCTCCTGGGGAGAGCGAAAATGGGGGCGGCCAAAAGCCCTCCTCTTAGTTCTTCGAACGCCTTCGACTTCTCCTATCTAGGGGGAGGTAACCTCTTGGGGAGCTTGGTGCTCTTCAAGGCTGGAAGGGGCTTCGCTATCTTGGCGAAGTCGGCCACGAAGCTGCGATATACACCGCCCATACCCAGGAAACTGTTCATCTGGGGTTGGGTCTCCGGATACCGGAGACCCCTCAGTGCCCGGAGAGTCTTCTCCAGGATATGTACTCGTCCCGGCCTGATAGCATGGCCGAGGTACTCCACTTCTTCTAGAAAGAAGCGGCATTTGGCCGCCTTCAAGGTGCTCCTTGCCCTTCCTAGGCGCTACAGCACCTCATCGAGGTGTTGTATGTGTTCCTGTGGGGAACGGGAGAAGACGATAACGTCATCCAGATATACGAAGCATATATGCATTCTGACCCCTGCCAGGATCATATCCATAGGCCTCTGAAAGGTGGCAAGGGCATTGCACAACCCAAAATGGAGGCGCACGCACTGCCACGCGCCTGAATGGCACGCAAACGCCGTAAGGTGTTTATCCTCCTTGGCTACTGGTATCTGCCAGTAGCCTGCGTGGCAGTCCAGGGTGGAGATCACCCTGGCATCCCCTAGGGAATCTATGCACTCACTCATCCTAGGAATGGGGTACGCGTCCTTGATGGCCATCAAGTTCAGCTTTCTGTAATCAATACAGAAGCGTACCGAGCCATCGGGCTTCGGCACCATAACGACTTGGCTAGCCCATTCCCCAGTGGAGGGTTTTATAACCCCCAACGAGCGCATGCGCTCGACATCAGCTTTCTCTCTCTCCCGGGCCAAAGGCCCGGCCTTGTAGGGGTGTTGCCTCACGGGGACAGCCCCGGGCTTCAAACGAACGCGGTGTTCTACACCGCGTATCAACCCCAAGATACCCCCTCAGAGGGGTGCATGCTTCTTCAAGGGGGCCTTAAGGGCCCCTGACCATTCTGCGGGTACCGACGACACGTTAACGCCTGGGAGTGGAGCTTCTTTCTCCTCCTTGGAGGTCCCGTCGCGCTCCTGGAGCTCGTTTGGGGACACCTCATAGGTCTGCCCCTCATAGGGGTCGATATACCCCACGGTAATATCGGTTGTCAGCCGCAAGGGCGTAGCGCCCAAGTGCATCACTTGGACGGTTATCGGCTCGCCCGCCACCATGATGGCGGGTCCCTGAGCGACCTGTATACCAAGGATGTGATATAACGGGGGCCGCCCCGTAACGAAGCCATGCCCCGTGTAGGTACTTTTCACGGGGATGTGTGCGATAGTCCCGGGTTTTACCCAGGTCTTTCTGGCTGGCCTTAGCTTAGCCGTTCCCCCTTGGGGGCACGCACATACCGCGCTGACGGACGCGATCGGGTGCCCCTTGCGGTCACCGTCTCTTCGGATAGGTACCTTGGTACCATTGAGGAGCTCCACATGTTGCTCCTGAGTCGAAATATTCTTTGTTGTGATATCCATAAAGGAGGCGCCCAGTATAGCTGGGAAACTCATATTGTCGACAACTCCGAAGGAGATGTAGGAGGTCTGGCCCCCAAGGGCCACACCAAGAAACACTGAGCCCTTAATGGGAAGCCAGCCCCCATTGACATCATGGAACATAGAGGCGCACTCACCCAGCGGTTGTAGCTGGGTGTCGTCCGGCAGTAGCTGCCGGCTTATAAGCGTGGGGCCACTCCTTCTATCCAAGATGGCCCGGGTGGTAAGGTCGAGACCTTCCGTCAGGAATAGCCTGACGACTAGCTCATAGCTAGAAGAGGGCCTGAATACACATGCCGTGCCCTCAGGGGGTTTCCCTTGGGATACCCCCGGTGGTGGCTTAGGCCAGTTCTTCCCGGCTCGCCGGGAAAACTTGTACCTCCTTGTTGCCCTGAGAGTTGTCGGGGGAGGCGGGACCACCGCCCCCGCTACTTTTTCTTCCAGGAGGACTTGTCTTCCTGGACCAACTCTTCAGCTTCCACCCCTAGGGGTGGAGTGTCATCCGAAGACGACGAAGGCGGCCCTAGGCTTGTGCCCACGGCTGCCACTGTCTGCTTTGGACGGCGCTGGTCCCCTTTCGGACGTCCTGCCATACGCTACTCGTAGGCCTTGTTTAACAGGGCCTCGGTCTCCGCGTCGAGGCGGGGACACTCACGGAAGAAATGTCCTTGCATGTTACATGCGAGGCAACTATAGTTCCTTGGTTGCCCAAAGCGCCCTTTACCCCTTGGGAAAGGACCTGACGGGACTCTTTCCACCTTAGTTGGGGCTGTCACCGCCGCGGTAACATACTTGCGTGGTGTCGGCCGGGCGGCTCGAAGCTCTAGACGGGCTTCGGCCCGTCGGGCCTCCTCGGCCTGTTGCTCCTTGTGACATCTGCGACAGACGTCACCCTTCCTCTGGGCATATCGCACGAGGAGGTCCATCGGCATATTGCCGGTGTTGTGTTCGCGCACATCTGCGCGAATCTACCAACCAATCCTCTGCATATAGCGGCTGTTCATCTGAACCTCTGTGTGTATATACCCACAGAGGCGACGTCACCCCCTAAGGCGTACGTAGAAGTCGTTCTCGGATTCCCCATCCTCCTGGGAGGCTCCGTGGAACAGAGCGCCCTGGTCGCTTAGCGACTGCTCGTCCGCGTATTTGCGGAGGAGCCAGTTGACCAGTTCCATATAGGAACTGACCTCTCCACTCCGCCCTCCTTGTAGGGACGGCATGATGGTGTACAAATCTCGTTTGAGATCGCCCTTGGTGAACTCCGGGAGGAGGTAGAGGGCTCTGCCCTCTGACACATCATTGTCATTCCGTTCTTTAACAAAGCGGTTCAAGAACTCAACGACGCCTAAGGCTGGCGTCCCATCCCACTCTGCGTCTCGACCAAAGATGGCCGAGACATCCTTACGCAGACGGCCTAGGCCGTGTGCCATCGTCCGATCATACTGGATGTCCGTATTTACCAAGGCGTACGTCACACCATCCAGAATCGCTGTATAGAGATCATCCGCAGGGATGATCTTCTTGGGAAGTAGACGGTGACAGGCTCCTTCCAGCTCGCGCCCTAGGGCGCGTGTTACCGCACGTCGGGGGACATGACGTCCCCCGTCTCCGCCCGAGTACTCCCCATCCGAGGAGGAGGAGCTGAATCGCCGACGACGGCGCCTTGACCGTCGGGAGGCCCCAAGGGCTGGCTCCAAGAAAGACAGCCGTTCATGTAAGGGACTCATGAACGCATCCAGTGAATCCCGTCAGGCCGCCGAAAAGGCGTCCCCTTCCAGGGCCCCTTGCGAAACCCCAACCCCACTGACTTGTGGGGGTGTATGGGGTAAGCCAGCGGTCCTGGCCCGCCGAGCCCCACCGTCATACTGCCCCTGTTCTTGGGGTAGGACCTCTTGTCCTCCACCCCCCAGGGGTCCCGGCACTCTGAGGGAGACTCGCTCTCGACCCCTTGTGGCGGTCTCAGCAGAAGGGGGGAACGGGAATCCGTCACCGCCTCCGCCTTCGTCGCTCGCGGTGCCACGCACTCTCGTTAACACGCGCGCGCGACCCTCCACATCAGGAGGGTCCCCCAAAAGGCCACTCGGCCCTGAGCCCTCACTAGCTCCGTCACGGACGCCCCGTGACGAGGAGCCCGCGCCTTCCGCGCGGGATAACATCCCCCTCATGCAATCCATAACGATCGAAGCCCTACTCCCCGGTGGGAGAATCCAGACCAACAGTCGACCAGACACACCCAAGGGTAAGACAAAGAGAGCAAGGCCACCGTACGAGAGCGACACAGGGACAGCCCGACTGATCAGGAAGGGCCTGACCCTGTCCCCAGCGGATCCACCAAATGTAGTGGATCCTCCCCTCATAGCCAACGGGGTATAACCCCGACGGAAAAACCAGCCCAGGATGCGGAACGCCACGCCAGAATCACAACACGAACGCCGGGTTCACTGGGCGCGAAGCGCACCAAAACGACGGAAGTAACGCAAACGCAACGATGAATTATTTGAACACGCACGATGACCCCAAAGCACACACTCATATACCCTCAGGTACAAGACGCAGGAAGTGCACAATCCCGACCCCCTGGCGCTACCATGGGGGGACCGGTACCCAACGGGCCACGGTCTCAGGCCCGGGCCTCTAGTGGCCCCTGCCCAGCATCCCTGACAGCCCTTCCA
>Ga0209186_1001911_pt1 | contig 15084 bp, 14 predicted proteins | sample SidtaG_FD_187426 | JGI IMG/M metagenome (GOLD analysis project Ga0209186, IMG submission 187426) | Marine algal microbial communities from Sidmouth, United Kingdom - Sidmouth_Male2 metaG (SPAdes) (version 2) | ecosystem: Host-associated > Algae > Red algae > Unclassified | place: Sidmouth...
CCAATAGTTCGATCGTGGCTTGTCGAACAGCCAATCCGACTTCATTTCTACGCCCTGTCGTCGGCTCTGCCTCCCTTCTCTCTGCAACCGCCATTTTTTGGAGGTTAGCAATAGCTATCATTTTCCGACTCCATCACCTTCCACACACCCTCTACCATGTGCGCTCCGATACAAAGGCGTGAAAAAGAGCGCGCCGCGCACAGCTCGGCAGTCATGGTGGGCACCTCTTCGGGAAGGACCGTCAGACCGTGCCGCTCGTACAAATCCTACCAGTCAAACCCCACTGGCAGCCACCGCACGATGTCTTTCGACTCGACAGCGTCGAGGAGTGTCACGTCTCCACCCGGAGGCACACTTCACGGAAAGTGCTCACACTTGTAATTGGTGAGCACACAATTCTCGGTGGGCGGACATGCCTCTCCACGCATCAAAATGAGGCGCACCCACGCGCTTGACCTGGTCTGGGCGGCTCGGGCAGCTTGGAAAACGCGCAGCTTCCCGTGTTGTCCCCGGTAGCGCACCCAATAACACCACGGTGCTCCGTGAAGGCCAAGTGCCGCTCACACAGTGCGGGTCATCCTCCCGCGCCGCAGACGGGCGGAGTAGCCGTAGTTCAGGGACTTGGTACATCCCAACATTGTACTGTCCCTGACACTAAGCACAGCACGAAGTCCAGGGAGATGGCGGATGCGCGCGAGATGAGCTGCCGTAGGCTGATGCGTGTATCGCCGCCGCCGAAGCTACTGCCGCCGAAGCATCCTCCACCGCCATGTGTCTGTTCTCTCACTGTCATATCCAGGCTAAGCGGGGGTGCCGGTGGGGAGGGCGCGGGCTCTTCGGCGCCATCTTCCCGGAGAGTACAGTACACCTTGTGACAACTCGCCCAGCCAACCCCACCCAGTTGGGGAAGAGGCGAGCCAGGCTGTGTCGCCGGGTAGTCCGGTCGGGGAATATCCGCCCCGGAAGAAAACCCTGAAGAGCACACACGCACCGCGTCGACCGGGGGAAGACGCCCCCAGCGGCAAACACGAGTTGTGTGACCGGAAGTTAACTTGCTCGCGTCGAAGGCCCCGAGGCAACACTCACGCCTCTCCGTCTTATCCCATCCACAGCCCGTCCGTCCCCCTCAGACCCTCAGAAAACACCCCCCTCAGACACCCTCAAACGACCCTCAGAAACCATCTCCTCAAGGCCCATGGGGCCAGTCTCAGCGGAGGACGGCCGAAGCTTCGGACACCGCCTTGAGTCGAGGCGGGGGAAGGGTGCTACGTGACACCCTCGCGGCGCCTCGGTGTCGGTGGCGCGGTGTAATGCTGGTCAGTGGTCCACGTTGGGTTTACACAAAACTAGGCCCTTAACTGGGGGCCGGCCCTGGGATTTACTAGTCCCATGGAAGTCTCGAGATCGTGGTTGTGATTGATGAGCCACGGAGCGATCACAAGTGGATCGCCACCGGATCGATTCGAAATATGCGTCAGTAGGACACGTTTCCCTCGCGAGAGCCAGCGGCCGTTTCGGACTGACCGGATCCGACCGTCCATGACGCGAATCTACGTGTCCCCTCTTGACTGGAAGGGATCTGGTTCCCCGAGTGTGCGGGCCAGGTTTCCGGCCGTCACAGTTCCACCTTCTAAAGGGGTCGCCGTTTCGGCGACAAAGGGCCAGGGGGGCGGGCCCGCCCGAGGGTCACGGGCGGGCCAGGACGGCTAACCGGCATCCCCCCAGTGTGGGGCCCGGGTACTGTCCTGGTCAGCGCGCGCGGTGGCCGCCCCGGATCGTTCCGGGGCCCGCCGGGGCCAAGGGGGCACGTGCTGTCACCGTGCGGGGGACACGGGGGCGTGTCAGGGGGGCGGTGTGGCAGGGGTGGGCCACACAAGCCGTGCCGGGGGGGGCGCCGGGTATGGCGCCCCCCTCTGGGGCGGCTGTCACGCGCGCCCCGCTGGAGGAGTCATCCAAGCGGGGGGCGCGGAGTGACGCCGCGGGAGGCGACGGGGCGTGTCAGGGGGGGCTGTGTGCCTGGTGTGGGCCACACAAGCCGTTCCGGGGGGGGCGCCGGGTATGGCGCCCCCCTCTAGGGCGGCCGTCACGCGCGCCCCGCTAGAGGAGTCATCCAGGGAAGGCGCGGAGCGACGCCGCGGGAGGCGACGGGGCGCCCCTGCCAGTGTACAGGGGCCCATAAAAACGGGGCAGGCGGGGTTGACCGGGGTCGGACGGGGCGGCCGTAGACTACCGGCCGTTACCTCACCCCCTCCGCCCCCCGAGTCGGGAGTATCACCCCCCCCCTCCCTCTATGCCTTATTCCCTTAGTCCGCCCCGCGTTCCTACTCGGAAGCGGTGGCCATGATATCCTCGTGGTCGACGGGAGTGGCGCCGACGGAGGAGATGACGTCCCCAAGTGCGGAGCGCGTCGTGCGCCAGGAGGAGACGGTGGCCTCAAGCGCGGGGCGCGCCGCGCCGGCGTCGGGTGGGACGCCGGCCCGTTCGGATCGCCGCCCCGCGGCGGCGGGGGTCCGAGCCGGCGGCGAGGCACCGACGACGGGCGCGTCCAAGTCGGGCGGCCAGGCGACGGCGACCGCTCGGACGAGCGGGGCGCCCGCCAGTGTGGGCGCCCCCAAGGCCAAGGGCTCGACAGCGGCCACCCCACGGGCTGGCGGGGCGGCCGCATCGGCACCAGTTACGCCGACGGGCGCCACCAAGTCAAGTGGCGCGGCCTCGGCAACGGCCCGCGGAAAGGCGGCCCGTCGGTCGCGCTCGGCTAGCGGCGCGACCCAGAGCCGGGAGTGCGGCGGGGCGGTCGGCCGACGAGGACGCGGTGGCGCCTACCACGGCGGCCGCCCGCGTGCCGTTGCCGCCTAGCCGGCCGGGGACTCCACCGGCGGCGGCGGCGGCCGCCGCGGCGGCACCGGACGTTGGAGGGGAGGACCCAATGGAGAAAGACTCCCCTCCGCCGGTGCCACGCGGGGTGCGCCCCCCGGCAGTGGAGGAGGCGGGGCCCGCGGGGGCGGAGTCGGGGGCGCTAGCCCAGTGGACTCCCCCCCATGCCCCTAGTCAGTTGAGGGAGTGTCGCCTGCGGGCCCTATACAAGGCCAACCCGGTGCCGAAGCAGGGCCCGGATGGGCAGCGGTGGCTGACGCGTCACCCCGCGCAGTACGAACTACCTGCCGGGGTGACGGTGGACCTCCCCGCCTTAATAGAGGCGGCGGACGCGCGTCGGGTGGAGCGCGTGGCCGTGCGCCTGTTCAACGTTATGTACGGGGCGACGGCGGACGACACCCCGCCCGTCGTCGCGTGGGAGTGGGCGTGCTGCTCCCCCCCGTACTTGGGGGAGAGGGACACCCACTTACACCACCAGGACGCCCGCACAGAGCGCCGTGTGCGGGGGGCGTCGGGTATTCTGGTGAGTGCTCCTCAAGTCGAGAGCACCCAGATCCATGTCTCGGCCCGGCGGGACTACTATTTCCCGACGTCGACGTGGTGGTCGGCGTTGGAGGTGCCCTACGGGTTCCCCGCGAAGATGCCCCGCGTCGTGGCCTACTTTGGCACGGCGCTTCGTCGGGGGGCGTCCACCCCGGCGGCGGCCATCCTAGCGACCCAGTGGGTGCTAGAGGTGGCGGGGGTGTGGTATGCTTCCGCCCGGACCAAACGGTATCTGTGGCACCTGCCCGCCAGCTTGGTGGACCGCCTCGTGGGGCTGCACCTTGCCAACGTGGCGGAGGGTGCGGACCCGGAGGCGCACGCGTATCTCAGGGACTTGCTGGAATTCCACCAGTCCTTGGACTGGGCGGCCGCTGGTACGTACCTGTCCCGCCGAGTTGGCGGTGAGGACGGCGGGGCGGCCCGGGCGTTTGTCCACTGTGACAAACGCCTCGTGGATGGTCGTATTGGCCTCCATGAGGGCCTGGGTGACACGTCATACCCCTATGCTGCGGGGCTGACGGCGACGTCGGCCCCGCCAGAAACGGGCTGGGGCGCCGCGGGGGCAGCATCCCTGCACCAGCGCAAGCGCACCCGGGGTGCGGCCGAGCGCCCCCCTGCTCGTGGGGGCGCCTTCCGGCGGACCACCCGGTCGGTGCCGTCCCCCATGGGACTGGCGACCCGCCCGACGCTTGCCCCGCCCGGGGTACCGTACTACCCGGCCCTGGGAGCGGTGCAGAGCCTCAGCTGGAGGTATGTTACCCCCCAGTGTGCGCGCGCCTTGGCGACCACCTACTCGAGTGCCGCGGGGACGCTTCTGGCGGCCCACGGGGAGGCGATAGTTGCCTCCCTGGTGCAAACCCTGGCTTGGGTTACCCGGGGTGCGGGGACCGTACTTCGGGGATCCCCGTGACCCCTCTCGGCGGCGGCCGACCAGTTCCTGGTGGACACCGCCCCGGAGGCCAACGGGTTCCAGATGGCCCCTCGGTTAGAGGGACACGGCCAGCGGGTGGCGCCGGGGTCCGCGGCACCCGCGGCGGGCGGGAGCTCCACTCGAGCCCCGTACGCCGGGGAGCCCGCCGCAGCCGCCGCACCCTACTAAGGGGGCGGATACTCCTACTCCGCCGGGGGAACCTCGGCGGCGGGGCACACCTCCTACGCTGGGGGTTACTCAGCAGCGGAGGCCGCGCCGAGTAGGGCGCCGCGCTCGACGTGGGGGCCGGTCCCCACGGGCAGGGGGCCGGCCCACGGGTACCCGTTCGACCCTCCCATCCGCGACCACTACGGGGGGTATGCCCGTGACGACCTCCCTCTGTCGCCGGACCGGGGTTAACGGCCCGTCTCCGTGCGTGAGGGGGCGGGGGAACTCCGAGTTTGGTTGGTCCCGCCCCACTTCCTGTCTGTCCCCAGTTGGGTCGGTCGCTCCCCCAGAGTAGCGAGGGGGCGGCCCGTTGTTTGGTCTTGCTTGGAGGGCCCCGAAGTTGGGGGGGTGGGTTGTTTCCTTTGTCGGGGGAGTGTGAGGGGTACCCTGTAATAGGGGTTAGTTGTTTGATACCCTTCCTCGCACCGTGCGTCGGTGTCGCATACAGTGTTTGCAAACCTTCTCAGCCGGGAGGTCCTCCACATAGTGCCAAGAGTCCCCCCGGGGTCCATACCCGAACCATCGAACCTTGAGCATGAGTCGCTCATGTTCGTCGTACCCCTGTCCGACAAAGTGGTCGAAGACAGCCTCAATCGGTTTACTAGCCGATGAGGGAAGGGAGGGGACATGCCACGCGGCCAGTGCCCGTGCCCAGGCCGGGTCACCCTCGGGTGGTTCCGGGGCCCGGGTGGCGTGGTTCCCGTTCATGGTGCGTATCCCATCGTCACTTTCGATGGTGAGCCGACGCCCGTCGGTCTTCAGGACCTGGTATGGTCCCAGAGTCTTGAAGACGAGTTTACCCCCCTGGTTCTCATGTGACTTCACGAATACCCAGTCTTCGTATGGGAGGGCTTTGCGTTCAGCCTGTACGCGCTTGTCGAAGGCCCGTTTGTACCGAGCCTGAGCCTTTTCCATGGTATCCCGTACTAGGGGTATCGGGGCGTCGAGCCGCTGGAGGAAGTTCTCCTTTGCCCACCCGGGAGTTACTACTTCCCCGGTGTCGGTGCCCGCTGTAAGTCGTTCGATCGCCACGGGAGTAAGCCGTCGTGGACTTACGAGCGCGAATGGGACATGCCCGGTGCTACCATGCACTTGGGAGTTACATGCCGTAACCACTAGGCTTAAGTACCGGGACCACGTAACTACGTGGTCACTTACGTAGTGTCGTAACTGCTTAACTAAATTCTTATTGAACCGTTCGACTTGCCCATTAGTTAGGGGTGGTAGGGCGTAGCGTAATTGGTGTCAATACCCAGCGCCTTGAGAACCCCTTGCCAGAATACGGCGGCAACTTGGGGTCCGTTGTCCAATAAAACTGAATCGGGGATCCCGTAACTTGCAACCCAGGTGTCCAGGAAGGCACTGAGGACATCTGGAGCCGAGATGTCCTTCAGCGGGACGGCCCGCATGACCTTAGTGAAACGGTCACAGATGACTAGGATATACTCATATCCTTCGGGGGTCCGTGGCAATGGACCAAGTAGGTCAATGCCCAGGGCCGCGAAAGGTGCCGTAGCGGGGAACAATCGCATGGGTGCAGTACTCTGTGTACCCATGAGGCGGTTCTTCGCACAGGTAGGGCACGCCGCGACCCAACCGAAGACGTCGGCGGCCAATGAGGGCCAATAGTAATGGTCCCTCAGGGTCTGTGACATCCGGGATCCACCGGGATGCGCCGCCAAGGGGGACGAATGCTCCGCCCGAAGCACGTCCTTGACTAGGGACAGGGGTATCAGCAATTGTTGGGTACCAGCTCGTTGTCCTTCTCGGCAGGCCAGCCCATCCGCATTCTGGTAGAAGCGGGTGGACTCGGAGGTGTCAAGTAACTGCTTGACCTCCTGGCAGAACTCATCGTCCGCCTGCTTCTGGGATAGTTCTCCCAGGGGTGTGCGGGCGGTCTCCCTGTTCTCGGGGAGCCGGGGGTCCAGCACTGCCCCAGACCGGGTGGTCATTCCAACTGTGGGGATCTCCTGGGAGATTGGTCCCGTGTCCAGCCCCTCAGTCGGGAGGCGGGACAGCGCGTCGGCCACCGCGTGTTGGGGGCCGGGCTTGTATTCCAGATCGTAGTCGAACTCCGAGAGGAGGATGCGCCAACGATTGAGTCGATTTTTGGTGCAGGCCGTCGCGGTTAGTATCCACTTCAGTGTCTTATGGCCACACCGGATGAGGAACTCGGTGCCTTCGATGTACGGTCGTAGTAAACCGACAGCCCACACCACACCCAGTCCCTCAATCTCGGCGACGGTGTAGTTCTTCTCTGCCGGAAGTAGGCCCTTACTGAAGCAACCTACTGGCAGGTACTTCTCATCGGGTTGCTGCTGCAGTAGGCAGCACCCCAGCTGATCGTAGCTAGCGTCTACATCGATTATGTTCTTCCCCTCCTTGCGCTGTATCGAAAGGATTGGCGGGTGGCATAGCTGTTCGCGTAGTTTGTCGAGCGCGGCCTGTTCCTCCGGAGTAGGGGGACTCAATCGCTTCGGAAGCTTCACATTGTTCAAGTCATTCAGCGGCTTCGCGGTCTTAGCGAAGTCTACCGTAAACCTACGGTTGACATTGCACAAGCCCAAGAAACTCCTCAGTTGGGTTTGGGTCTTGGAGAAGACGGCCTTCTTGATGTCTTTGAGGTTCTTCTCATTAACACTCAAGAGTCCTGGCCGCACTACATGACCGAGGTACTCCACCTTGCTACTAAAGAGGTGGCACTTCTGTGCCTTGAGGGCGACCCCATGCTTCCCGAGTAGGGTGAGGACCGTGCCCAAGTGGGACAGGTGGGACTCTGCATCGGAGGAGAAGATGATGAGGTCTTCTAAGTAGACGAGCACATTCTGCCACTTGACTCCGGATAGGATCATGTCAATAGCCCGCTGGAAAGTAGCAGGGGAATTGCACAGGCCAAAGGGCAGACGGGTACACTGGTACGTCCCACAGTGGCAGGTGAACGTCGTGTTGGGCTTATCCTCCTCGGCTATGGGGATCTGCCAGTACCCTGCGTTGCAGTCCAACGTGGAGAAGAACTGGGCATCCCCTAAGGAGTCGAGGCAGTCGTCCATCCGGGGTAACGGATACGAGTCGCGTACTGTGCGCTCGTTCAACTGCCGATAGTCGATGCAGAACCGGGGACTCCCGTCGGGTTTCGGGATGAGTACCACCGGGCCAGCCCATTCACTCTGGCTGGGCTCGATGACTTCGAGCTTGAGCATTCGGTCGACTTGAGCCTTGATGAGTTCCCTAGTTCGGGGAACCATCCGGTAGGGGTTGGGCCGGACGGGCTTGGAGCCCTACTTCACCTCAATCCGGTGCTCCGTGGCCTTGATGGAGCCCAAGTTCCCACTCCATAGGGCCCGTTGCTTCTCTAGTAGGGCGAGCACCTGAGGCCGCAACCCCTCGGGCACGTTCAAAGTATGAACATGGGGCTCCTCCACGGGGTCTGTCGCGTCCGGCGCGGTGGCCGGACTGGGACTGAGTGCAGCCCATTCCTCTCGGGATATGGCGGCTACAGTACCGGAGGAGGCCGACATATGCCCCAGGACCATGCCTTTGGGGATTCGCTTACTCGTGCTCCCCGTATGGGTTACTTCCACCCACCACGCCTGGTTGGCGGTGCAGTCCATGGTGCCAGTTGCCACATGCACGCGATGGCGCTCATACACTTGATGGCGCTGGGTGATGATCCCATTCCCTTGGAAGGACGTCTGTACTGGGACGTACCCCCGGGACCGCGTGGACAGAACCACCTCGAAGGCCAGACGCACCTTGGCTTCCGCCTCACTAGCGGCACAAGCCTTGCCGGGCTGGTCCGCCTTGGCATACGACACCGTCTTCCCCCGACGGAGAATGGGGACCATACATCCATCTAGTACCTGGATATTCCCCTTGGGCCGGACATGGAAGTCGGTGTAGTCGGTCCCTAGGAGTAAGGGGACCGACGTGCCGCGCACTACTCCACACGTGACCGGTGTCGAGTAGGTGCCGACTCGCACCGTAAGAGTCACGGTGCCCGTGATGGGAATGAGTCCCCCATTCACGTGAAACAACTGGGCGGTCGCCGCGTCTAGGGGCGCCACCTTCATCTTTGGGGGGAGTAGCGCCTCTCGTACTAGAGAGACGCCGGACCTCGTGTCGACAATGACGCGGAGGGCTAACTCACGCCCCGCGTCCAACCAAATGCGGCTGGCCACCTTATAGTTGGACCCCGTCAGGATGGCCACCACCTTCCGGCCGTCCAGCCCCTTCGGGAGGGGTGCGTCCCGAAGGCGGACCCCGTTGGGTCGGGATTGGATGCGCACTGGCATCACATCCGCGCACCGGGTTGGGTCCACCGGTCGCCGCGGGGAGGGCCCAACCCCGGTGGTTACTGGTTTCCCTCCTCTGACTCAGAGGAGGTAGCCGGTCCGCACTCGGGCCCGGTCTGCGGTTCCCCCTTCTCAAGCGGCGTCCACTTCTCGCCGTTTGAGCTGGAGTCATCTTTAAGGACGGCGACGGCTACCCGCCGGCCCATGCGCTGGGTGTCTCGAGGGCCCGAAGGCGCCCCGAGAGAGGACCAGCGACTGGACATCGCCAATCGGTCACGTAGGCGTGCGTCCAAGGTCGGGCACACCTCGGCCCAATGGCTCATCTTGCCACACAGCCAGCAAGGGTTCTCTCCCGCCCTGAGTCTGGGACGATAAGTGTTGTCTCTCGGCCGGTATCGGCGGCGTGAGTTGTCCCCGCCGCCGGGAGTCGAGCCGTCCGGCGCCCCGGGTCGGGACGCATCGTGCCGTGCACCGGCGCCTGAAGTCGACGCGTCCACGGCCCCGAAGACCCGAACGGGGGCGTCTCGCTGTGGGTAATCCCGAGCACCACCCGACAACCGCGGGGAGGCGGCTATGCGAGCTTACCGCCGGAGCCGCGCCTCCTCCGCAAGCACTTCTCGCTCCTTGGTCCGCTCCTTAAGCTGCTCAAGTCGTAGACAGCGGTGTTCGTCGCCCTTATTCTGGGCGACGCGAGCTAACTCCGCCATTGTCATGCCGGGGGTGCTCCGCTCGCGAACAGTGGCGCGCGCGGTGCGGTGGACACCTTCCACGAAGCGCCCCTTGAGCGCGCCCTCCCCGTACGTGAACCCGCACTCGGTGTTGAGGCGGCGGAGCCGTTCGGCGAAAGACAACTCGTCCACGTAGTCCCGTTGGACCGCGACGTAAAGGGTCTCGACGAGGGTTTCCACTGAGGCCTCGTCGACGTGCCGTCGGAGCATCCAGTTGATAAGCTCCAGGTAGTAAGTGACCTCGCCGGGGTTACCCGCACAGCGAGTCGGCATAACCATCATCGCCTCCGACTTGAGAAGTTCCTTCGTAAAGGTCTGGACGGATGTAGAATGCCTCGCCTTCGGAGATGTCGTTGTCATCACAGGCCTTGGCGAACTTGCGCAAGAGCTGGAAGACTTTGGCAGGGGGAGAACAGTCCTACTCGTCATGCAACCCGAAGGATTGAGCAACGTCCTTCTTGCGCTGGCCCAGAGTACGGGCCTGGCGCCGCGTGTAGACAACCGACTTGTTGTCCAACGCGTAGGTCTCGCAATCGAACATGATCCGGTAGTACGGGTGGTTCACCACGATCTTGGGCGGCACCACCCGAGTCGGTGGCGTCGGGGTCGCTTGAGTCGGCCACCCCTCCGCCTCCGTACCGGTTGCGAGGGAGAGTTGCGTCGGGAACCCCGGGTCAATACCCCGGGGTACCTCTCGCGCCGCCCCCCCGCCTTGCTCACCCCCCACCGAGTCAAGAGTCGGTTGGGTCCTCGGTTGAATACCCCGAGTACCCTCCCTCACCATCGACGGCGTGGGGGTAGCGCGGAACGCACCTAGTAGGGAAGCAACGGCCGACTCGTTCCCCGAGCGCAAGACGTCCGTGGTAGACGAAGACGACGAGTCGTCGCGTCGGTGCCGACGGGAAGAGCGCCGGGCTCTGCCCCGGCGTTCAGCGGATCTGGGCGTAGAGCCCCTCAACATCGTGGCAAGCGATCGGGTAACTTTAGACCGAACGACCTCGGCCACGGCATCTCGCCACTCGAGACCCTGGCCATCCCTGGCACCCCGTGAGCCTGGGGGAGCACGACTAGAGCTCCCACCCGCAAGCTCCCGTGCCGAGTCTGGCATCTCCCCCCCCTCCCAAGCACCGAGAGGGGATCTCCCACCAGGCCCGAGGGCCGGGGGGCGGAGACCGTGGGTCCCGGCGCTGTTCTCGCGCGCCGGGGCACCCTTGGCACTCCGTGAACATGGGGGAGCACGAATAAAGCTCCCACTTGCAGGTTCCCGTGCCGGCGGTGGCACAGACCCACCGCCCCACGTGGTTACGTCGGGCGGCTGTCCTCCGCCGAAATGAGTGCCAGCACCCGACGGGGCCGCCTCGGGGTGAGTACTACCCGAGGGGGCTCCCGCCGGGGGGCGAGTCCCAGTCGGATCGAAGCCCGGAGGCAGGGGCTGCAACAAAGTCCGCTGCCCGCGGGCACCCGCAACCGTGGTGCCTGCACTGGTGAGGCGATCGTCCACCGACGATCCGCCTCCGGGGGGGGAAGACCCATCCCCCCCGACACCAGGCACCTCGACGCCAGGGGGGTCTCCATCACGGGCTTACGAATCTGCCAATTTTCAGACCACTTGGATATACTCAACACCAACATTTCTGGAATCAGATAAGATTTTTGCCGCAACTTCTTGCATGCGGATGGGATTTATATCCGCAGGCCAGAAAATATGGATATGAAAAAGAATACGGATTCTATCCAGAATGAATCAGATTCTCCACAAGTATGTCCGACTTGATATACTTGCAAGGTACGCTGCCACGAAAAAACAAAGAGCGGGTTGCGGTGCAAGTTCTGAACGAGACTCACACGAGACCATGACGAACAGATACCTCGCGACAGTAAATGAGAGGCCAGGGGCATGGACTTTGGTGTCCATCTTGGTATGTCGAGCGTTCTGAAGCGCCTCTCAAGTGAACTTTCCTGAGGTAGTTGTATGCCTGCATCCCAGGAGTGCGAAGTTACTGGAATTGCGTTTACCCACTTCGGAGCCATCAAATGGGCTGTACCACTCAGATAAGAGGATGTAAGATCGGCTTCGTTCTTTTTAAATCTGAGTATATCCGAGTATATCTATCCATTTTATCAGAGTGCCATTTATTCATGAAAGCGCCCGGTCTCCATGCACTCCCCCATCGGCCATCGACAAGGCCGGACTCATCCAAACCTGGCGTTGCGGGGCGCTGCACGCAGCCCTAGGCACCAAGTGGAGGAGGACCAACTGGGTTCCCCCCGAGGCGGATTGGCGCACCGCCACCACTTCGAGGAAGGTTGACTCGCCTTCCTCTCCTGCTGCTCCACCATATGTGACAGCATGCCCAGCCAACCCCACCCAGTTGGGGGGGAGGCGATCCAGGCCGTGTCTCCGGGTAGTCCTGTCGGGGAATATCCGCCCCGGAAGAAAACCCTGAAGAGCACACACGCACCGCGTCGACCGGGGGAAGACGCCCCGAGCGGCAAACACGAGTTGTGTGACCGGAAGTTAACTTGCTCGCGTCGAAGGCCCCGAGGCAACACTCACGCCTAGCCGTCTTATCCCATCCACAGCCCGTCCGTCCCCCTCAGACCCTCAGAAAACACCCCCCTCAGACACCCTCAAACGACCCTCAGAAACCCTCTCCTCAGGGCCCATGGGACCAGTCTCAGCGGAGGACGGCCGAAGCTTTGGACACCGCCTTGAGTCGAGGCGGGGGAAGGGTGCTACGTGACACCCTCGCGGCGCCCCGGTGTCGGGGGCGCGGTGTAATGCTGGTCAGTGGTCCACGTTGGGTTTACACAAAACTAGGCCCTTAACTGGGGGCCGGCCCTGGGATTTACTAGTCCCATGGAAGTCTCGAGATGGCCGTTGCGGTTGGTGAGCCACGGGGCGATCACAAGTGGATCGCCACCTGAACGATTCGAAATATGCGTCAGTAGGACATATTTCCCTCGTGAGAGCCAGCAGCCGTTTCAGACTGACCGGATCCGACCGCCCATTACGCAAATCCACGTGTCCGCTCTTGACTGGGAGGGATCTGGTTGCCCGAGTGTGGGGGCCAGGTGTCCGGCCGTCACACACCTGCTACGCCAGGATCAGCTGCTAGATGAATTAGCCTCTGCTGTTGTTTGTCACCTTGTACGCCATCTTTCCGGCCTTGTGCAGCGTTTCGTAGTACGCCGTGTTCTTGAAATAGAGGCTGCCCCGCAGACGGAAATCTTCCAGCAAGTGAGCGGACAGGCGGTGAGGCCTGGTTGTGTGAGATGTACCAAGTACTGGCTGCTAGTGGTGTACGACCCATGTATGTGATTGGTTTCCAGAAACTCCTCCTTCGACAATGTCAAACCGCCCCCAGTGCACTGTTCAGAGAGGAGCACATTCGTCACGTTGACCAGCTCGCAGATGGCGTGGGTCAGTACCGTGTGGTCGGTATCATCACTGTCCGAGCCGGCCACACCAACAACAGCAAGCGGAAGAGACGGTACAGCACGCCTGTGCTCGCTGCTTGTCATCGCTGCTGGTTATCCTTTTTCTGAGACAAAGTACCTCCAAGAGAAAGACAGCGAGCAGAAATCAAACATCAAGTGGTGCGTGTTCCGCGGTGAGCGGGGTAGCGAAGCCGGTGGGTCGAGTGTGCACGTCCACCCGAGCGGTCGCACCGATGGAGGCTGGCACGATGGTGGCCGCGGCGACGCAAGTGGCGGCGGGCCAAACGGCCGCCGCCGCACCTCCAGCCCTGACGGTGGTCGTTGTGCTGTCGGTATAGGTGGCGAGGGGCGGCGCGAGTAGCGCCGCCGCTAAGAGTCGAACGACTGTACCAGCGGGCCACCGTGTTTTACCAGCGCGTACACGCAGGTTTCCAGAAGCGGCTGCCGAGCTTCCGTGAGGCCGTTGTGTGCCACCCCAGCCGCGTCTGGGGAGCCCGCCATCCGCTCTTCCCCATCTTCATCCGTCTACTTCTCCCGTGCCGCGCGGAGCACGTTCTCGACCCCACCCCACGGGCGTTCTGGGCGCCATGCGTCAGCTTCCAGCACGGACACGTCCGTAGGCAGGTTTTCGGCCCACCCGTATTGGGCGAGGCGATCCCGTATCGGGCGCGTACCATAAGCGACGGGCACGTCGTGCCGGCTCGCAAACAGCTCGGTGAGCGCTGCAATCTCCAAAATGTCCACAGCGTTGTCCGTGATGATGCACGTGTAGGAATGCGTTCCACGGACCACGTGCGACCAGAGCAGGCCGTACGGGGTTGACCTCCCAAAGGGCGCCCACCCGGGCACCTCTTTGGAACTGTGGCTGTGACAATCCATGTTCCCATCCAACACCTGCGTCGCGTGTCGCACCGCCATGCGGTCCTGGGAGAGGAAACCCCTGTCAGGGGTGACACGGCCCCCTGGCATGAGCCGGGGACGGGTCGTGACCACTCACGTAACATCCCCCTACGGGGGGTAGCGTGGGACAGCCCCCTCTGGCGGGTGTCCGGGGAGCCCGAGGGCCACACACGAAACGACCCCTCTAGAGGGGCGCGGGGTGATGAACACCCGATCGGGCTTCCCTGGAGGGGTCTGACACAGCCGAGGGAGACACGCGTCTTCCCGAATCCGTGCCCCCTGGAGTGACCGGGAAGCTTGGGGAAGCTTCCGCAATCCGATCGTAAGCCGGACCGAGATCTGATCTCGACCAGGGATAAAATACCACCGGAATTCTATCCGGGAAAATTGAAAAATCTTGGTATAAGTCCCGAGGTACTGATTTTGGGTAAGTCCTGAGATCTGGGAAGTCTTGTTGATTTTCCTATTTCCGCCCGAGACGGGCGGGAGTCCTCTTCCAGTGAAAGGGTAATCGAGGATGCTGGGCAGGGGCCACTAGAGGCCCGGGCCTGAGACCGAGGCCCGTTGGGCACCGGTCCCCTCATGGTTGCGTCCGGGGGTCGGGATTGTGTGCGTCCTGCGTCTTGTTTCTGAGGTTATATGAGTGTATGCTTTGGGGTCATTGTGCGTCTGCGAATGAAGCAGCGTTGCGTTTGCGTTTCATCCGTCGTTCTGGAGCGCATCGCGCCGTGTGATGCAGCCGTTTGTGTTGGTTCTTTGGTGTTTCGCTCCGCATCCTGTGCTGGGCTTTCCGACGGGGCTATACCCCGTCGGCTTTGAGGGCAGGATTCACTACACGCAGCCGCATTGCGCACTTGTCTGCAGCCATATTTGTTGGTTGATTTGAATTCTATTTGTCTTCTGATGGGAGGCACCAAATCGGCGGATGCCATCCGAGAAGCGCGGCACCCATCGCGAGATCGGCGGTGTAGAGAGACAGGACCGATCACGCGACAGCGCCGTGAACTCTGAGAGATCTGTCAGCGGGAATCGCCGCCCTCCACGCCACACGCGCGCCATGCATGCGCCCCCAACGCGCTGAGTCGAAGTGCGCGCGTGGCGCGGCTCCGTGCTCCTCCCTAGCGCAGTTCCCCCGCCTCTACCACGCCACCCGCGCCCCCCCCCCAGC
>Ga0209186_1001913_pt1 | contig 15080 bp, 12 predicted proteins | sample SidtaG_FD_187426 | JGI IMG/M metagenome (GOLD analysis project Ga0209186, IMG submission 187426) | Marine algal microbial communities from Sidmouth, United Kingdom - Sidmouth_Male2 metaG (SPAdes) (version 2) | ecosystem: Host-associated > Algae > Red algae > Unclassified | place: Sidmouth...
ACGTAGCCTTCGAAGGGATACACGGTCTGGAAGTTGGTTACTTTCACATATCACTCTCAGGCCCTCTTCGGGGGCTCGTCACCTTAAAAATTAGGCCGCAGATTCTCTGCGGACTTGAAAGAGAGCCGGAAATGATGTCCAACACGATAGAAGGTGGACAAGCCATCGTGAGGGTGCAGGAACAGACCGGCGGAGTTCCACAAAGTCTGGTTCCACGAATATTTCTAGGACTTAGGCATGAAGCGGCAAGGTATCTGTAAAAGCGCATGCCTACTATGGAGATTATCAAATTGATTGCCGAAGGCGAATTTAGGAGGTGGAACGGGCGGATCAACTCCAGCAACTACGGCTTATAAATTTCGGTTCTCCCTCAAACTGTGTGGGGTGACAGGTCGAGTCCGCCGCCGTGGAAGAGGACGCGGATCCGGAAAGTCTTGAATTTCGGGAGCCCTCGTGCGTTGGCACGAATTCCCTAAATCTTGGAATTGAGGCCCTTTGGCGGTGGCGTTGGTGATGCGGTGCTTAATGTTGGAGAGGATTCCGGAGAGGTGCTTCTTGATCATCTTGGCGACCTTCGATTTAGCGAAGCCAATTGAGTCTGGTCGCTTAATCCGAGATACTTTGGCATGGACAATTGTGTGTTATTTGCAGGCGTTGTTGCAGACCTATCCAAACGGAGGGGCAACTGAATTCGTTGAGTTAGACTGATTTTTCTTGAATTCCGCTTAACAGAACCACTATAACAGGAGGATGAGGTTCTTAGGAGTAATTTTCGCTCTGTCACTTACATGCTCTTGCACGTCGGTTAAGCAGTATCAACGACCATGGCCGAATGTCTTGGTAGAGTTGCCACAGGGGGAGGAGGAAGGGGTAGCCCGTCAGACTAGCTCCGTATCGGTGGTCGAGTTTGATGAATACGGCGATTTTTTTGACACGGAGCAACTAATGCAAAGCCTTAAGATGATTGGGGCGGTGGAGGGTAAGCCGCTCTTAGTCACCTTCGTTCATGGCTGGCGCCACAATGCGAGCCCCGGCGATGAAGATCTGATTGATCTCAAGAATCTAGTCACCCGACTCAACTCCATGGAAGGGCTGAAAGGCTACACCGCCTGCGGGCTCTACATTGGCTGGAGGGGAGCACGAGTAGACGAATCAAAGTTGCCAGGGCTGGTTACAGCCATACCGGCAGGCCTAACCTTCTGGAATCGGAAAGCCGCGACGGATCGAGTCGCTGACATAGGTCTAGCCCGAGTCCTAAGTCACACATCAAAGGCTGCATGGAAAGACAGCGGGCGGGTGATCACGATCGGCCACTCTTTTGGAGGACGTATTCTAGAAAAATGTATAGGCAATTCAATGGCCGCTCAGTCCGCGACCCTCGACACGATTAAGCCTCTTGCCGACTTCACCGTATTTGTCAATCCCGCTTCGGAATCACTCACAGCACGAAAGCTGAAACTGGCCCTTAAGGGATGGGATCGGGACGATACCAAATCCGTTACAGTGCCGGGTAGCGATAAATCCGCTCTACCTCCACCGCCACTGATGGTGGCGATCGGAGCACAGAACGACAAGGCCACTGGTTTCCTTTGGCCGCTTGGCTATGGACTTGCCAAGTTGTTCGGAAGGATTCCAAAGACAAATGATTACCTGAATACTGGCAACAGTAAGCCAGACAAGCAAGCTCCGTATCTTAGGCTTACCACTACAAATGATCAGTATCAGCATACACACATGCTTGAACTTATCACAGGAAATCAACCTGCCCTGATGGGTTCCGAGCAAATTTTAAGCAGGAATCTCTCCGACTTGAAGGCCTCCGCCAATGCCCGTATTTTCATCCGATCCAGCGACGGATTGGCCAGTGCATGGCGTCTGCAAGAGCTCAGTACGGTCAGTCAAAAACCATGGACCAAAACATTTGGGCGATTGGGGCAACGCAGGGAAATAAACCACGTAGTCGGAAGCAAGGCGTATTGGGTATTCAATGTCCCCAAAGAGATTCTCTCTGGACACGGAGGAAGCCAAACCCAAGGTGTGATAACAGACCAGATGCTAGATCTTCTGGTGGCCATGATCGGCCGAGCCAACTTGGCGGATCGTAAGGACGGAGGCCCCCAAGTAAAAGTGAACTTCGCATCAATGGCTTCCAGCAGCCCTACAGAATGAGAATGATACTCCCTAGCCTCTGGGCATCTACCCACCATTGGATCCGCTTGATCGTTCTGCTGACCACCATAACGCTTCTACAGGCTTGCGGATGTTTAACGCGACCGTGCGCGCAGCCAAAAGTGGAGCCCCTTTAGAAGAGGCTTTTTTCTGTTCGACAAGGACGGATTTTCTTCTACCTCAATGACTCGAGTCTATCCGGTTTATCAGACTTCATCACCTGGCCTCCCGGTCTTGCTTCTGCACGAACTTCCTGGACTCACGCCTGGCCTGCTCAATCTGGCGTTGGGAATGGAGGACAGGGGTTACTGCGTCCACTGTCTGAGGTTCCCCCGAAAGAATGGACACGGGTTGCGCGGTTCAGTAAGGACCAAGTAAGCCAATGTCAAAGAAGAGACCGACCTACACCGAGGAGTTCCGGCGGGATGCCGTCGAGCTATTGAGGGCAAGCGGGAAGCCGCTTAGCCAAATCGTCAGAGAACTGGGGGTTAGCCAGGCGAGCCTGAGGAAGTGGCGCGACGCACTCCTTGGCGGGAGCGCAGGGGGCGATCCTGGAGCCGGAGGCTCCAGGATCGAACCCGGAGCGAGTGCCAAGGAGTTGTGGGTGGAGAACCAACGGCTCGTCCGGGAGAATATCCACCTCAAGCGGCAGCGAGAGATCTTAAAAAAAGCGGCCAGCATCCTAGCGGAGGACCCGCAGCTAGGCATGCGATGATCGACACGATGCGGGAAAAAGAACCAAGCTATACCGTTGCCGAACTCTGCGAAGCCTTCGGTGTTTCGCGCAGTGGCTACTACGTAGCCAGGAACCGCCCCGAGGGGCGGCGCGCGGTCCAAGAGAAGCACATCGTAAAGGAGATGCGTGAGATTGACTCCGATCGCCATACCCGATGCTACGGGAGCCCGCGCATGGCTTCCGAACTCTCGGCGCGTGGGGTGCCATGCTCGGAGAACCGCGCGGCACGCCTGATGAAGAAACACGGCATCAACGCGACGGCAAAGGCGGCCTTCAGACCGAAGACGACGGTCAGCGACCCTTCTAAGCATAAGGCGGATGCACGTCGCGCCATCTTTGATTACCTCGAGACCTTCTACAACCAACGCCGCAGGCACAGCAGCCTCGATAACATCTCACCGGAAGACTTTCTCAAAAGACACTTCCAAAACCAAAATCCGATCCTAAACTAACAACATCCAGAACGGCGCAATCGACGTCCACTTTTTCGGGGGAAGACCAGTTGCAGGTTGCCTCATAATTGAGGACACCGTGGTGCGTGAGCACCAAAATGAGCGATGAAGCGAACGAGGAGTATCCGAAAAAGTTAAAACGGCGTTATGGAGCGAAGAAGACGAAGCGTGCAAGGAGCCGTGTTCTTGATGAGTTCGTGGAGGTGTCCGGCTACGAGCGGAAGTATACGATCAAGTTGCTCAATAGGCGGCGGGTCGGTCCGGCGGGGCACCGGGGGGCACCGGGGGCGGATGACACATGGGGGCCGTCCGCGCAAGTATAGTGAGGATGTGCTGGCGGTGGTCAAGGTTCTCTGGAAGGTCAGTGAGATGCCGTGTGGGAATCGGTTTAAGGCGGTGGTTCCGGAGTGGCTTGATCACTACGACCGGAGGGAAGGACCGCTCGAGCAGGAGCTGCGAACAAAGGGGGGCGAGTCCTGCGAAATTTGATCGGCTTTTGGCTCCTTTCGTGTGGAAGACTGGAGGAGGCGTTCGCCGGCCGCTCTCATGCGGCGATCCGAGCCTAGTTGCAGGTGCGTGCAAAAACGTAGTCAGTACGGAGCCTTGTTGGCTGGAGGCGAACACCGTTGCGCATTGCGGAGGATCGAAGTCGGAGAGCTTCATCTAGTACTGAAGGCGACCGATGTTTGGAGCGGCCGGACGGAGCTTCGTGCAACCTGAAGTCGTGGGCTCCACGATTGGATCGACCCACTTGGGCGTGCTACCGCAGTGCGCTCGGCCGCGATGACTCCGACGACGGATACCAGCAGGCCCTTCGTGCAAGAGCAAGGCACTTGGGCGTAGAAGAGATGTGTTCTCCCCCAATGACGGTGCGTGGTCAGTAGCTTCCCCTGCCCATTCTCACGGGGGGGCACTCACGATGACGCTCATAGGCACCAGATAGTCGTGCCACCCGGGAGTATGGACGAGATCATATTCATGACCTATTGGTGCCCGGAGCGATAAAAATCCTGCCCGTCTTAACCATGTGTCCGTGCGTCACACTTAATGCCAATCGTGCTAGGCGCGGAGGTATCATCACCATACCCAGATTTTTACTTGCCTGTCAGCAACGCCACGTTGTTGACAAATATTTGATCAATTCACAAAACGGATATTGACACATCGCGGCAGAATCCTAACAATCGATTACCATGCTTACGCCAATTCAATCAGGACCGAAACGGAAAGAACTAGCTAGTGCCCTCCGGAAAAAAGCGGCAGAGTTGTCACTCTCGCTGTCCACAGAGACTCAGCGGGGGAATAAAGACCTTGAGAATTTTCTCTCGACAGCAACCGCCACGTTCACCAAAGGACTGCCTCATGATGAGGATGGTTTCGCCGATCCTGAGGCTCTCCTAAAGTTCATCGATTGGCTCAATCAAAAGGGACGAAAGTCGTTTGATTATGCGGACAGCCAAGGGCTTGGCCTATTAACCGGAGAATGTCAAGTTGCTCCTGAGCAATGGCGCGGCTGGGAGAGCCCCCTCTCCGGGCATGTCTACAATCTCATTGGCGTCGATACTGATGCCATCGCAATGCCTCCAGCACCTGTGTTTGGCTCGGGTGAACTCATCGCAGAGATGGCGGAAGTCTACGCTCTTGCACTCCTGCGCGATGTTCGCTTTCGAGACATCTCTTCAGGAAACGGCAAAGCTTCAACCATCAATGCTGCAGTTCGAGGCTTACCGTGGTTCAGGACCCCCCATGCCTTGGTTGCAACCGAGGCCCGGCGAGTCGCTAGGCTTGAGAACGAAAGTGATGTTGATGGACCTACCGATCAAGTTCTCTACAGGGGCTCGACTCCAGGAGCTAAAGCAGGCCCCTACATCTCCCAGTTTCTACTGATAGGCTCTTCCACAGGTGAACCGCCCCAGGTAGAAAATGGAAGCGACATTTCCACCCAGCCCCTCCAGTTACAGACTACGAGAAAAGTCTTCAGGCTTAGAGAAGCGGATGACGGCGGAGGCCAGACTGTCGTCCAAGACTCGCTATGGCCTAAAAACGGCTTGATCCTCTATGGCGTCCAGCAGATTGACCAACGGGTGTTCCCGCATCCTGTTTCGCGTAGTGCTACCAAGCGAGGAACAGAAAGGCCCCTAACTCATGACAACGTAACCAATGATTACATGACCCATTGGGACGATTGGCTTGCAGTCCAGCGTGGTGCCAACAGGAAGAAGCTAGATGCGGCGAACTCTGCCGCGAGGTTTATTGCAACGCCCCGGGATCTCGCGACTTACGTACACTTCGATGCCCTCTATCAGGCCTACCTGAACGCGTGTTTGCTTCTGCAAAGCTATGGCCAACCAGCAGACAGGGGTCTACCTGAGCCTAACTGTCGTTCTAGGGATGCTTTTGCAACCTTTGGGGGGCCAGACATTTTATCTTTGGTAACTGCGGTAGCAAGCGAGGCACTCAAATTCGCGCGTCGTCAAAAATTCAATATTCACCTTAGGGCACGCCCCGAGGCCATTGCTGGTAAGCTTAGTGGCTACCACTCAAATCCGGCTCCCTACTCAACCTCTGGAGACAACGAATGTTTCTCTGACTCGGCGGACAAGATGATCGATCAACTTCAGCCCCTCTTGGAGAAGGTTGCCGATCACAACAAGAGAATAAATAACGGGATCGAGTACGGTTCTCACCAAACCAATGCGGATTACCTTCTCCCGATGGCCTTCCCCGAAGGCTCACCTATGCACCCAAGCTACGCGGCGGGGCACGCGACTGTAGCTGGTGCTTGCGTGACAGTCTTAAAAGCCTTCTTTGAAATGTTCGAAGGGGAGGAAAGCTCTTTGAAGGTAACCGACAAATGGAAAGAACTCCCTCTCTTCAGCATCTACGGTGAAAACGTCAAGGAGAGGGAAAAGAAGTTAGGCGAGGTCTTCCGAAGTGGCCTCTACGAACCTAGTGCTGACCCGAGCCAAGTGGATCTTCATCAGATCGATGAGGAACCAAACGAGGATATCACTATCCTAGGCGAACTCGACAAACTGGCGGCCAACATCTCCATTGGTCGAGATATGGCAGGGGTTCACTATTACACGGACTATTACGAGAGCCTGCGCATGGGCGAACGCGTGGCGGTCGGCATTCTTCGCGAGCGAGTGCTTACTTTTCCTGAAAAAGTTGAGATGCACATCAAGACGTTCGACGGCGAGAACATGATCATCCGTGGGCTCGGCGATGGATCAACGGTCAAGGTAGATATCGCCAACTCCGGTGACGGGTCACTTACGAAGTTTGAAGAATGGTTCCACCGTCCGGAACTCGCACAGAGCCAAGATTCTTAGCAAAAATGCAAGTCGCACACGGCACGTTCACTGGTCTTTTGCCACATAAGATGAGGGGTGCTTCGTCATCAAGCAACTTGAGGAAGGGGAGCGTCACTTCTCGACCTCAGAAGACTTCTACTTCGACCGCTCTCCCGCCCCGGGTTTGCGCTAGGAGACCTAACTTCTGAGAAAGCCACTGCCACCGACTTTCTTCGGCTTCCCGCCACTGGATCCACAACTTCGCCCCGATCAGTCGGGCGCAATCGAATCGCCGGAGTAGTCGTGCGGCTCGGCCCTTCGGGCCCTACCGCCTCCTCCGACGTTTGTGGGACTGTACCATCAAACATTATGTAATTTGTGAAGGTTCCTAGTAGCTTGGGCGTGCTACTTCGTCCGAAGGCCCGGCTGAGGATGATGTTCACGATGAGATCCCGGAAACCATTCCGTCGGCCTTTACCTCGGCCACGACGTCTTCGAGGAGGAGGCGGGATGGAATTTTGAATGGTGAAAATTGAGGAGTGAAATGGATAGCGGGTAGCGGCGTGTTGAGGGTTGGATGGGCGTCTCCTTCGCCCGCGAGCGCACTTCTACCACTGCCTCGCTCGGGAGCTTACTCCTACGTGTGAGGCCGAGGCTTCGAGCCTACTTCGTGGCGAATGCCTCACTGAGGATGATATTCACGATGAAATCCTGGAATCCATTTCCGTTGGCCTTTACCTCGGCCACGACAGCTTCGAGGAGGAGGCGGTCGGGGTAGGTGGGGATGCGGCCGGTGGCGTAGGTGAGGAGCTTTTCGGCGAGGCAGTGGGAGAAGAGGTCGATGTTGGTGATGAGGTAGGCCTTGAGGTCGGTGACGTCTTGGAAGGTGGCGCCGTCGGGCATGGTGCCGATGGCATCGACGGGGAGACCTTGTAGGGTTTTTGTGGTGCCGTCTTGGAGGGGCTGGTAGATGGGGTAGTGGTCGCGCCAGCGGCCGATGGGATCGAAGTTCTCGAGGGCGAAGCCGACGGGGTCGATGTGCTGGTGGCAACTGGCACAACTGGCGTCGGCGGCGTGGCGGTCGAGGAGTTCGCGGATGGTGGTGGCGCCGGTGGTGTCGGGCTCGACTGCGGGGACGTCGGGTGGTGGTGGAGGTGTGGGCTTGCCGAGGATGTTCTCGAGGAGCCAGGCGCCACGTAGGACGGGTTGGGTATCGACGCCGTTGGCGGTGGCCAACCTGACGGCGGCCATGCCGAGTAGGCCTCCGTGTCGGCCGCCTTTGGGAATCTTGACTCGCTTAATGACGTCGGACTTGGCGAAGTCGATGCGGTAGAGTTGGGCGGTGCGGCGGTTGAGGTAGGTGAAGTCGGGGTCGATGAAGGTTTCGAGCGGGTGGTTCTTGTCGAGGATCTCTTTGACGAACAGGGCGGGTTCTTGCTGGACGGCGGTGAGGTGGCGGTCGGAGAAGTTCTGTAGGAGCCGCTGGTCGGGCATGATGTCGGGCAGGAGGCGGAGGTCGAGCCATTGGCCGAGGAAGGAGTCGAGGAAGTTCTTGGTCTTGCCGGATTTGAGCAGGCGTCGGGCCTGGGACTCGAGCACGTCCGGGGTGGTGAGGCTGCCGTCGGCGGCCTTGGCGAGGAGGGTGGCGTCGGGTGGGGATCCGTGGAGGAAGTAGCTGAGGCGGGAGGCGAGGTCGTAGGCGTCGAGCTGGCCGTCGGCGCGTCCGCGGTAGAGGAATCGGGGTGAGCACAAGGCCATGCGGACGGCGAGATGGAGGCCGTCTTCAAGTCGGCGTCCGTCTTGTTCGCTTACGTGGTCGAGTACGAGGGTGGTGTATTGGTCGAGGGTGACGGTGTCGACGGGGCGGCGGAAGGCGTCGGTGAGTAGGCGCTGCAGGACTTGGCGGGCGAAGGCGGGGGAATTTTGAGTGGTGAAAATTGAAGAGTGAAATGGAGGATTGCTGGAGGCGCGTTGGCCGAGGAAGCGGGCGGTGCGGGCGCGCCGGTCGAGTTGCTTTTGGTCGTCGACTAGGCGGACGGGGCCGTTGACTTCGAGCTGGGCGATGTCGATGGCGGGGCCGTGGGTGCGGAGTTCGGTATGGAATTTTGAATGGTGAATATTGAAGGGTGAAATGGGGGTGGGGCCGGCGGGTTTGGTGTTATTCGTCGGGCCGTTGTCGTAGCGGAGGTAGATGGTGTGGCCTTGTTCGAGGCGGGTTTTGGGATGGAGTCGGGAGGCAGTGCTGTCGGGGTGAATGGGGTGGAGGGCGATTTGTGTGAGGGCCTTGGGCTTGGCGGGGTCTTCGAGGTCGGCGGGGCCGGTGAGGACGGTGAGGCGCGGGGGGAAGTGACGTCGGTCGTGCATTTGGTCCGCGTAGAAGAACGGGGGGGAGGTGGGGTGGGCTTTCGAGGATTGGGGGATTTGAAAAGCGGAAGGAGGGCAGTCAATACATAGATGATGCGAACTGGGTGGCATCCTATGCTGAGAATCTAATGGACTTTGGTATTTACTTAGAGACAATCCTCCCATGAAGCATACCCACTTCCTCGCCATCGTCGGCAGCCTTCTCGCCGTTCCATTCGCTGCCCTCGTCGTTGCCGAGGAAAAGGCCCCGCCATTGGGCTACAGCGACACCCCGATGCTCCCCCACGCCGATTGGAAGGTCCACGACATCGACCGTCCAGCCCCTACCCCGGTCCAACCCGGAGCCACCGCCGCCGCGCCTCCTGCCGACGCCATCGTCCTGTTCGACGGCACCAATCTAGACCAGTGGCACGGATGCGAAGAATACCTCGACGACGAGGGCAAGAAGAGACGTCGCCCGAATTCCGAAGTCCCCGCCAAGTGGAACGTCACCGACGGCCACTTCCACGTCACTGCCACCGGTGACATCTACACCCGTGAGCAATTCGGCGACTGCCAGCTCCACATCGAATGGCGCTCCCCTACCCCAGTCCAAAGCTCCTCCCAAAAGCGCGGCAACAGTGGCATCTTCCTCATGAATCTCTATGAGGTCCAAGTCCTCGACTGCTCTGACAACAAGACCTACGCCGACGGCCATGCCGGCGCGGTCTACGGACAATACCCGCCGCTAGTCAATGCCGCCCGCAAACCCGGCGAGTGGCAGACCTACGACATCATCTTTCGCACTCCTCGCTACGAAAACGGAGCCTTGAAGAGCCCCGCCACCATCACCGTCATCCACAACGGCATTGTCGTGCAGAACCACTCCGAACTTCTCGGCCCGACCCGCCACAAAGCAGTCGCGACCTACCCGGAGACTCACCCTGAGAAAGGCCCAATCCGTCTGCAGGACCACAATGACGGCCAGGAGCCTGCCTTCCGGAATATCTGGATCCGCCATCTATAATAAGGCAACGCTACATTACCCACCCGATGCGCACTAGGGACGGTCGCTCCCTCGCCGTCCGTTGCGCTGCCCCGACCTCAAGCGCCCCCAGATCGCTGGGACATCAATCCGGACATCAATCCCTAACAGATGCGCATGGCGGTCCCTCGCCATCCGTTGCGCTCACCTCACCACAGGCGCCCCGAATCGCTGAGGATAGTTGATATCCCAGCGCCGTTCTCGGTCGATTGGCATTCGAAGTCGGAGCGCCCCAGCCAGCGCTAGGCTTGTTTTCCCCCGATTCCTTGGCACGGTGACACATGAATCGTCTCGTCCTCACCGCAGCTCTTCTCACCCTGTCCCTCGGTCTTCCCCACCTAACCGGTGGTAGCGCTCACGCGCAGTCGGAACAAATCCAGTCGGAAACCAAGGCCAAGCCCTACGCCCACAAGAACACCAAGGGCAAAACCTACTACCTGTTCAGCCGCCAGCAGAGCGTGAAGAACTCGGACAAGACGTTCACTATGTACTTCTTCGCCTCTGATCCGGAAAACAAGAAGGGCACCCCAGTCGCCGCCGTCCCCGCCGATCGCCAAGTTTCCGAGACCAAGACCGGCCTGCTCGTCCTGAAGAAAAAGAAGTAGCGACTTCGAACACACTTTCCCGACCGAATCAACATGAGCAGCCGCACTCTCGTACTCTGTAAACCCGACGCCGTTGAACGCGGACTCGTCGGACAAATCATCTCTCGTATCGAACAGCGGGGCCTCACCCTCGCCGCCATGGAGCACCGCACGCTCAGCGAAGACACTCTCGCCGAACACTACGCCGAGCACGTCGAGCGTCCGTTCTACCCCAACCTCAAAGCCTTCATGAGCCGCGGCCCCGTCGTCGCCATGGTCGTCGAAGGCCCGACTGACGAGACCTTCGCCATCGTCCGCACGATGATGGGCACCACCAATCCTGCCGACGCCGGTCCCGGCACCATCCGTGGCGACTTCGGATTGGAGATGACCGAAAACCTTATCCACGGCTCGGACAGCACCGAATCGGCCGCCCGCGAAATCGGCATCTTCTTCCCCGGCCTCGCCAGCTAGCGACAAGCGCCCCGACGCCATGGCCAAGCAGGAGCAGCAACGCCCCAACGCAATCTACTGGCGCTTCGCCGTCGGGGTGTCGCTCTTGATTGCCGCCCTGACATTGCTCCCCACACTCTCCTCGTGGGAGACGATGTGGGACAACATCATGTCGCACCTGCACGTTCGCCAAGGGCGCACGATGCACGAAGTCGGCATGTACCACTTCGCCGAAGTCAACGGCCGCATCCCGGCCTACTTCATGAGCATCGCCGACTCGCTCGCCTGGAGGTTCGGCAAGGTCGGCCACCAAGTGATCAAGACGGCTTTTCTCCTGGCCCACGTCCTCACCTTCGCCTGGGTTATCTACCGCCTCGGAAGCGACCGCTGGCTCGCCCTACTCGCCGGTGGCGGCTTCTTCGTCGTCCTACAAAACCACACCAACTTCGACATCGTCGGCTGCTTCGTCGTCTCGATGCACCTACCGGCCATCGCCTTGCTTGTCGCCATCCCAGCACTGCAAAAATTCTTCACCGCCCGAGACAACAACACCTCCCGAACCGCCGGCGCCCTCTGGATCACCATCGCCGCCATCCTTGTCCTCATCTCGCTCCTCTATTACGAGATGTTCCTCCTCTTCGTCCCCCTCCTCCCCCTCCTCGCCTGGCTAACCCGAGACAATACCGAATCCCCAATTCCAAATTCCAATCCCCCAAATTCCCAATCCCAAATTCCCAATCCCCCAAACCCCAACTTCTTCCGCGCCTGCCTCCCCGCATGGATCGTCCTCGGCGCCGTCTGCGTCGTCTACGTCGCCGTCTACGCCTTCCTCGCCTCCCGCGTCGAAAGCGAATACAAGGGCTCCGAAATCGACGGCCTGAACCTCCAAGCCACCGTCGGCGTGCTCACCGACTACACCTTGTCCGGACTCCCAGCCGCCCACCTCATCCGTGCCGACCGGGGAATCAATGCCGTGATCGTCGACGATTCGAGAGCCGTCCGTGGAACTGTCGGAGTCAACTCCCCCACCCTACTCCACACCCTCGGCCAGACCGGACCACTAGCACGCATGATCCTCGCCGGCACCCTCGCCTGGCTGTGCATCGCCCGCCTCTCGCCCATCGCCGGTCGGAGAAGACTCGCCCTATGGATCTTCGCCGTCGCCCTCATTCTTCTACCCAACATCCTCGTCGCCCTCACCGCCGGACACCAACGCTACCACGAAGAACTCGGCTACCTCGCGCACAACACCACCTGGTTCTGCGCCCTCGGCTGGTGGCTCGCCATCGCCCTGTGCCTCAGCACCGTCGCCCGCGTCCTCCAAGCCAGCGGCATCGCCCGAGTCAGCATCGCCGGAATCGGAGCCGTCGCAGTCGCCGCCCTCGCCCTACTCACCGACGCCTGGAACACCAACGTCCACGCACACGAAAAGAACTTCTCGTCCAAGTTCCGCAACATCGAATCCTTCCTCGCCAGCGACCTCTTCCTCGACCTTCCCGAGGACGCCGTCATCCTCGCCCCCAGCCTCTACAATCCCCGCTCCTACTGGGAAAAGGACCTCTACAAGTATCACGAATTCTGGTCCTACTTTAACGACAATACCGACCTGCCCGAAGTCCGCTTCGTCCGCACCCCGACCGAATTCGCCCAGTCCTTCCGCGAGCAAGAAGGCAAGTCCCACTACTTCCTCAAATACGGCGAAGCCGAGGGCCTACACCGCCAATTCCTCGCCCTCGCTCCGATCACCGTCTTCGACGACTTCCCCGGATTCGCCGAAGTCGGCGCGCGCGAAATCGACGTGCTCCACTTCTCGCCCACCTCCGAAGTCGCCATCCAATGCCGCTGGCTCGGCAAGCCCGGCCAGGTCGAAATCCGCGGCGGCGACACCATCCCCCGCAGCGGCGGCTCCGACGGATTCGCCGGCGTCATCACCGACGCCTTCGACGAAGGCCAGCCCTACACCCGCTTCTCGTTCCGCGCCCTCGCCGACTTCGATCCCCAGACACTCAGCCTAAACTACTACCTCGACCCCGCCGGTTCCAGCGTCGCCCCAGCCGGACAAGGCCAGCCCGTTTGGAGTTCCACCTTCTGGGACGAATCCGATCTCGACGACGGCACCCCCGCCCGCTGGTGCTGGTCCCACGAAGAAGGCACGATCAAAGTCTTCCTCCCCGGCGACCTCCCGCGGCAAGGAAAGGTCTCGCTCAAGCTCCTCACCAAAGCCGGACTCGACGCCAACACCGAAAAAGACGGCCCCGTCACCATCTCCTTCGGCGACTTCGAATCCCCCCTATCCCACGGCGACGAACTCACCGACCACCCCTGGACCCTCCGCCCCGGCATCAACACCATCCTGTTCCAAACCACCGCCTCCTCCCTCCAAGTCACCGAAGACGTCTGGCACAACTTCGCCATCGCCGGCTTCCAACTAACCCTCGACTAGACTCTAACTTCTCCCTCATCAGGAACAATGAATTCTAATCAGAGTCCGGAATTGCAACCTCCATGTCAACATCTGCAGCAGCCCAGGAAGTAATTATGTCGCCATTTGTTCGACAGGCTCTAGCACCTTCTGTTGTCACTAATGTAAAAGACTTCGCCTTCTTCCTCGTTGCTTCGGAAATTTTCCCAATGGAGCGCACTACGTGGGTCCCCCTCTTTCCAAATTTTCGTGACGTTGCTAAAAAAAAGACATTTCCACACGATGTTATTGCGTTCTTAATCGTGGGTACATCCCTATCCCCACTCACCCCTTTTTCGTCAATGCCGTGAGGAGATACGAACAACTTAGCGCCTTTCATGTCATTAAGTCGCCGGTGCTCAATTATCCCAGTCTCGACCCTCACTGCACCTGCAGGAACTCGCAAAACATTATTTAAACCAAGCCGACCATCCTTGTGTAGTTCTGAATAGAGATGCGCTATATGAACTGAATTCGTAACAATCCTAAGCCCACCATACATTTGCATCGCCTGGGAAGCGGTTTGGTAGCAAGTGGTTCCCGTCGCGAAGAAGAGTGTATCTTCATTCTCGATTAGTTCCTTTGCAACAAAGGTCGCTAGGCCAGTTTTTTCATCACTGTCGATTGGAAGCCTATCGTAGAAAGATCTCCCCGAATACACTATATCTTTTTGCATACCATTCACTGACTTAGGGGCTTCGCTAACCATTCTGCAATCTGAGTTCTATCAGGAATTTCTGTTTGTGCCACTCCGGGAAGGATTTCAAGAGCTTTAGCATAGTCGTCCAATTTAATTTTTGTTGAAGGACTATCGATTCTTAGCACTCGAATTGCGCTCTGCGCACTGTGTTGCATTGTTGCATTTGCCTCATCCGAAGCCAACTTGCTATACGCATCAATACATAGCTCGACCTTTTTTTTGAGAGACAATTTGTTGTAATGCCTAGGGTTTTCAATCTATCTTAGGAGGTGCCCCGCATCCTATTGACAGCACCCTATCTAGGTCGTGCATCGCACTAAGTGCACGGATAGGATTATTCACAGCAAGTCCTCCGTCGACATATGTGCATGAATTACATACAATAGTATGCGCGTTGAAATATGTAGGCGCAGCTGTGCTGGCCAGCAATACATCAACAATCTCAATTTCTTTTACTTCCTCGCTTGAGGAATCTAGTGCTTGGAGAGAAAAGTCATCAAGACGAGTCGCGAATACAACTAACTGTTTTTTTAGATTCCCCATTTTTGTCTTTCCGAAAACACTACGCAGTTGATTTGCCAGTGGAGCCGTATCGTAAGAAGGAGTTCCGAATAGGCTGCAGACAAACGAAGATTTCTTTCTGAAGACCACGGAAGACAGCTCGGTATAGAGGCTAATAATTTCAGCTGGAGCAAGTCCCATCGCCAGGCAAGCTCCCATACGCGTAAACTTTAGAGGCTGGTAATGATCTGTTCGAGGGATCTCCGCTTGCGTTTTTCCTGGGTGGCGGAAGCTGCGAGACGCCTTAGCTCAGCCGCTCTTGATCCGCCTCTGAGGAGGC